>Ga0316217_10007176_pt1 | contig 10738 bp, 9 predicted proteins | sample 1anoAmetaG_FD_203633 | JGI IMG/M metagenome (GOLD analysis project Ga0316217, IMG submission 203633) | Freshwater microbial communities from Trout Bog Lake, Wisconsin, USA - 1anoA | ecosystem: Environmental > Aquatic > Freshwater > Lake > Hypolimnion/Profundal zone | place: USA: Wisconsin... | reverse complement strand
GATGGAGGCCGACATCGCGCGGATAAGCGAGAATGCGCAGGCGCTGACCTTGGTGCCCGAGGCGCGGGCGGGCTGCCCACCCGCGGCCGATGGCACGATCGTCGTCTGCGCGAAGGACCATTCCGCGCGCTATCGCGTGCCGCCGGGCGACGAAGCCTCGACCGACACGGGCGCGCTGGCCGCGCCTGTGTTCAAGCCGATATATGGTGTCGATTGCAACCGCAGCCTCGGGTTCTGCGCCAGGATGAAGGCCGGCTATGCCCCGCCGCCAATCTATTATATCGACCTTGGCAAAATCCCTCTGCCGCCACCGGGTTCCGATGCCGAAAAAATTGCCAAGGGCGAGATGCGCGCACCCTGAGCCTAAATTTGTCTGAAACCCGCCGGCCAGGCCTAGCTATTTCGTCAGGTCGCGCAGCAGCAGCAGGTAGTAATCAATCGCCGGGCGGATATTGGCAATGGGGGTGCGCTCGTTCAGCCCGTGGCTGAAATCCTCGCTGTTCTTGATGAATACCGGGCTCGCCGTGTAAGAATCAATGCCCTTGGCGCGAAACCACATGTTGTCGCTTGCGCCCGAGGCGATGGAGGGGAACACCGGCACACCAGGGTAAACCGCGTGGATCGCCCGTTCCACCGCGCCGACAAAATCCGCCCGCATGGGCGAGGCCGGGGCCAGCCCCGTGCCGCTTTCGGTGACATCGGCGAAATGGATGGCGGGGTCCGCCACCACTTTTTGCAGCTCGGCCATCACCACCTCGTGCGGCACGCCGGGGAAGATGCGGCAGTTGATATTGGCGCTGGCCTGCTGCGGCAGGGCGTTTTGCGCGTGGCCGCCGCTGATCATCGTCGGCACGCAGGTGGTGCCCAGTTTGCCGACATAGGTGGGGTCCGCCCGCAGTGTGGCCAGCGCCGCCGGGTCCGCCGGATTGGCGAGATAGGCGCGGATGGCGGCGGCCAGCGTGGGGTCGCTCTCCAGCTTGGCGGCGGCGGTGAACCAGGCGTGGCTGAGCTCGTTCGTCTGCGGCGCGAAGTGATAGGCGCCGATCTTGCCCAGCGCCTGCGCCAGTTGCACGATGGCGTTGTCGGGCCGGGGCATGGAACTGTGGCCGCCGGGGTTGGTGACGGTCAGCGCGAAATCGGCATAGGATTTTTCCGCGCCTTGCCAGGTGAAATACAAGGGTGCGCCGGTCTTTTCGTCCAGCGTGCCCACCCCGCCATCGATATTGAGCACATATTCGCTTGCCGCCAGCCGGTCGGCGATGAGCCGGCTGGTCTTCATGCTGGTTTCCTCGTCGCCCGACAGCGCGAAAATCACCGTGCGGCGCGGCTGATAGCCGGCGCGCCGCAGCTCCAGCAGGCTGGCGAGCACCAGCGTGTCATCCAGCTTCATATCGGTCGCCCCGCGCCCGAAGAGATAGCCATTCTCGACCACCGGGGTGAAGGGGTCGCGCTGCCAATCGGCCGGCTTGGCCTCCACCACATCCATATGGCCCGAGATGACCAGCGGCTTCAGCGCCGGATCGCTGCCCTGCCAGGTGGCGAGCATATAAGCGGTGTCGTCCACCGGGGTAATGGTGATGCTGGCCGGGGCATAGCCGCCCCGCACCAGCGCATCGCGCAGCAATTGCGCCACCTCGCCGGTCTTGTTGCCCGGCCCCTGAACCGAGCGCAGCGCGATGGCCTGCTTGGCCAGCTCCAGCGCCTGGGCCTCGGCAGCGGGGTGCGCGGGGATGGGCGGGGGCGATGTTTGGGCGGCGGCCGGGGTGGCGGCGGCAAGCAATAGGGCAAGCGGGAGCGCGAGTCTCAGGCGGTGATATATGCTTCTCATGCGATAGGCCCCCTTACAGGTGGAAATATAACGCGCCATGTTAACGACGCTTTTGACTAACACAAGCCGACGCCGGACAGCCCCATGAGAGGGGCTGACAAGCCGGGGGGTAGCCTGGCGGCAGACACCCCAGCTCCGTCCATACCAATGCCGATCTGGCACAAAATTAGGACCAGGATACCGCCCTTGGCACCGTCGGCTGTTTCGGGCCACGGCCTTGCCAGGCCAATACCCCCAGCGAACAGCAGCTTTGCCCCCACTGGGCAACACACAACAGCTTGTGAGACAAACCGCGTTTTCCTGGTCGCCGCATGGTTCCCTCTGGAGCGGAAAGGCTTTAGAGCGGTGCCCGAATTGCTGCGCGCGGCAGCACCATAACCTGCCAAAAGGAAGCCGCCCTTGCCCGCACCGCCCCCCGCCGCACCCACCACCGGCCACCACCACCCCGCGCCGCATGCCGCGCCGTCGGAATACCCCAGCCACGCGCTGGCGCACGCCCTGCTGAACGACCCGCTGACCAACAAGGGCACCGCCTTTACCGAGGACGAGCGCGACCGCTTTGGCCTGCACGGCATGTTGCCGCCCTATGTCGGCACGCTGGAGGGGCAGATCGAACGGCGGCGCAAGGTGCTGGAGGGCATGGAGAATGATTTTCACCGCTATGCCTTCCTGCGCGAATTGCAGGATTCGAACGAGGTGTTGTTCCACGCGCTGGTGGCAAGCGACCTGCCCAACATGCTGCCCTTGGTCTATACCCCCACGGTGGGCGAGGGCTGCGAGAAATTCTCGGAGATCTGGCGGCGGCCGCGCGGACTATTTCTTTCGTGGCCCAACCGCCACCGCATGGCCGATATCCTCGCCGACCCGGCGCTTGATCGGGTCAAAGTGATCGTCGTCTCGGATGGCGAGCGTATTTTGGGGCTGGGCGATCAGGGCGCGGGGGGCATGGGCATCCCCATCGGCAAGCTGGCGCTGTATACCGCCTGCGCCGGCTTTCACCCGGCCGAGGTGCTACCGATCTTCCTCGATGTCGGCACCGACAATAAGGCGCGGATCGAAGACCCGCTCTATATCGGCTGGCGCAACCCGCGCGTGCGGGGGCCAGGCTATGACGCCTTTTTGGAAGATTTCGTGCGCGCGGTGCTGGCGCGCTTTCCCAATGTGCTGCTGCAGTGGGAGGATTTCGCCGGCAAGAACGCCTATGACCTACTGGCGCGCTATCGCCACCGGCTGCTCAGCTTCAACGACGATATTCAGGGCACCGCCGCCACCACGGTGGGCACGCTGCTGGCGGCGGTGAATGCCACCGGCATCCACCTCTCGGACCACCGGGTGGTGCTGTATGGCGCGGGGGCGGCGGGTAGCGGCATTGCCGAGATGCTGGTGAAAGCAATGCAAACCGAAGGGCTGAGCGAGGCCGCGGCGCGCGCCAAGCTCTGGGCGATCGACAAGGATGGCCTCATCCTGGCCGATATGGCCGACCTGCCGCCGCAACAGGTGCCGCTGGCCCGCGCGGCCGAGGATGTGGCCGGCTGGCCGCGCACCGGCAACGGCAAGTTGGGGCTGATCGAAACCATCGCCCAGGTGCGGCCCACGGTGCTGATCGGCGCCTCGGGCCAGAAGGGGGCGTTCAACGAGGGGGTGGTGCGGCTGATGGCCAGCCTGGCGGAAAAGCCGGTGGTCTTCCCGTTGTCGAACCCGGTCAGCCGCGCCGAGGCCCACCCGGAGGACATCCTGCGGTGGAGCGACGGGCGCGCCATCGTCGGCACCGGCAGCCCGTTCGGCACGCCCGGCGTCACCCAGGTGAACAATGTCTATATCTTCCCCGGCGTCGGCCTGGGCGCGCTGGCGGCGGGGGCGCGCAGCATCTCCGACGGCATGTTCATGGCGGCAGCGCGGGCGCTGGGCACGCTGGGCGGCGCGGGCACCGCGCTGCTGCCGCCGATTACCGAGCTGCGCCATGTGGCGCGGCAGGTGGCGGTGGCGGTGGCCAAGGCGGCGGCGGCCGAGGGCCTGGCCACCCACCCGGCAGAGGCCTTCACCGAAGAGGCCATCGCCGCAATGATGTGGGTGCCCCGCTATGACTGAGCGCGGGGCGGCGAACAACTCCGCCCCGGTGAGACAATCTGCGCACTTGCCCCCGCCGGGCAAAACGCTAGAGAAGGCCCCATAGCCGCGCTTTGCGGTGTAACTGACCCAGCCCAGACGACCCAGCACAAGCGAGACGCGGACCATGGCCACCTTCACCCTCCCCGCCAACAGCAAGATCAAAAAGCAGGGCAAAAGCTTCAAGACCGAAGGCGCCAGCCGCGTCAAGGCCTTCACCGTCTATCGCTATGACCCAGACTCGGGTGAAAACCCGCGTTACGACCGCTTCGAGATCGACCTCGACGCCTGCGGCCCGATGGTGCTCGACGCGCTGTTCAAGATAAAGAACGAGGCCGACAGCACGCTGACATTCCGCCGTTCGTGCCGCGAGGGCATCTGCGGTTCCTGCGCGATGAATATCAACGGCCGCAACCAGCTTGCCTGCACCACCGCGATCGAGGATCTGAAAGGCGAGGTGCGCATCACCCCGCTGCCACATATGGAGGTGATCAAGGACCTGGTGCCCGATTTCACCCATTTTTACGCACAATATGCCAGCATCCGCCCTTGGTTGCAGACCGTCACCCCCACCCCCTCGGGCAAGGAGCGGCTGCAATCGCCCGAGCAGCGCGAAAAGCTGGATGGTCTCTATGAGTGCATCTTGTGCGCCTGTTGCAGCACCTCGTGCCCCAGCTATTGGTGGAATGCCGACAAGTTCCTCGGCCCCGCCATATTGCTGCAAGCCTATCGCTGGCTGGCCGACAGCCGCGACGAGATGACCGGCGAGCGGCTCGACAACCTCGAAGACCCCTTCCGCCTTTATCGCTGCCACACCATCATGAACTGCGCCAATGTCTGCCCCAAGGGGCTGTCGCCAGCGCGCGCCATCGCCGAGATCAAGAAGATGCAGGCCGAGCGGCAGGTCTGACCCCCCGTGCATAGCGGCGGGGAAACAGGCGGAGGCAGCGGCGCGCGCGCGGGCGATGTGGGCAGCTTCAACATCCGGCCAGACCCGGCCAACCCCGGCTGGTTCCTGTGGAACATCCCCGGCGACACCGGCTTCAATGCTCATGCCCTGGGCCACCTCATCGCCCGGCCAGAGGGGGCCAGTGGCGCGCGGCTACGCATGAGCACCGACCAGCGCCACGCCAACCCGCATGGCAGCGTGCATGGCGGCGTCACCATGGCGTTTATCGATATTTCCATCTTCGCGGCGGCGGCCATCGTGCTGCGCAGCCCCATGGCGGGCACGGTGACGCTCGACCTCAACACCCAGTTCATCGGCGCGGGGGCCGTCGGCGAACCGCTGGAGGTGGCGGTGGAAGTACTGAAGAACACCCGGCGGCTGGTGTTCTTGCGCGGGGTGGTTGAGCAGGGCGATCATCTGGTCGCGGCTTTTTCGGGCACTTTGCGCAAGCCCTCGTCACCGCCGGTAGCTCCCTCCGCGCCGCTGGCCTAGCCGCACCCTCGCCCCCCACACCCATGCCCGGCCTACCAGAACGCTATCACCAATTGCTGGCCGACGGCGAATTGCGTGCCGATGAAGCGCAGGCCGCCGTCATCGCCCGGCTGGCGCGGTTGCAGCAGGCGCTGGAGGCTGCGCCGCCGCGCGGATCGCTGCTCTGGCGCCTCGGCGGCAAGAAGCTGTTGCCGCCGCGCGGGGTCTATATGTGGGGCGGGGTGGGGCGCGGCAAATCGATGCTGATGGACCTGTTCCACGCCACCCTCGGCGTCACGCAAAAGCGCCGGGTGCATTTCCACGCCTTCATGCAGGAGGTGCACGGCCTGATGCGCGAGCTGCGCGAGGAGCACCCCGGTGACCCCATCCCCCCGCTTGCCGCGCGGCTGGCACAGAACCTGCGGGTGCTGGCCTTCGACGAGATGGTGGTGAACAATTCAGCCGACGCGATGATTATGAGCCGGCTTTTCACCGCGCTGCTGCGCGAGCAGGGCCTCACCATCGTCACCACCAGCAACCGCGCACCGGCGGAGCTGTATAAGGACGGGCTGAATCGCGAGCATTTCCTCCCCTTCATCGCGCTGATCGAGGGCAATCTGGATGTGCTGGCGCTTAATGGCCCGCAGGACTACCGGCTGCAACGCCTGGGCGGGCTGGCAAGCTGGCACACACCGCTGGGCGAGGCCGCCACCGCGCAGGTGCGCGAGGCCTTCTTCCGCCTCACCGACTACCCGCCCGAGGATGCGGCAAATGTGCCCAGCGCCCAGTTGGACGTCGGCGGCGGCCGCAACCTGCATGTGCCCAAAAGCCTCAAGGGCGTCGCGGTGTTCAGTTTCCGCCGGCTGTGCGCCGAAGCGCGCGGCGCGGCGGATTATCTGGCGGTGGCCCGCGCCTACCACACGGTGATCCTCGTCGGCATCCCCAAGCTGGGGCCGGAAAGCCGCAACGAGGCGGCGCGCTTCGTCACGCTGATCGATGCCTTGTATGAGCATAGGGTGAAGCTCTTCGCCACCGCCGCCGCCCCGCCGGAAAAATTATATGCCGCAGGAGACGGCAGGTTTGAGTTTGACCGCACCATCAGCCGCCTCGCCGAGATGCAAAGCATTGCCTATATGGCGCTGGGCCATGGGGTGGATGCGGGCTGAGCGGGGCGGGGCGGGCTGAGCGATATGCCAATCCCCCCTGGCCAGCGGGCCAGCGCACGGCTAAAACCCCACCACTGATCGATTGGGAGCGCCCGCATGATCGTCACCACCACAGAAAATATCGTTGGTTATCAAATAACCGAGTCGCTGGGCCAGGTATTCGGCGTGGTGGTGCGCAGCCGGGGGTTGGGCGGTAATTTCATCGCCGGGCTGCGCAGCATTATCGGCGGCGAGATCAAGGAATATTCGGCATTGGTCGAAGACACCCGCCGCCACGCGATCGACCGGCTGGTGGCCAATGCCGCCGCCATGGGCGCCGATGCGGTGGTGATGATGCGCTTTGATTCGGGCGAGATCGGCCAGACGATGAGTGAGGTCGTCGCCTATGGCACCGCCGTGCGGCTGGCACCCAAATGAGCTTGCCCGTAAGCTTTTGCCCATGAGCTCCGCCGCGCGCATCTGGGCGTTGGCCATCGGCGGGGCGGGGCTGGCAGGTGGGGTGGCGATGGCCTTGGCGACGCGCGGCGGCGGCTTCATGGCGGTGCTGCCCGGCGCGCTGATCATCGGCTCGGTGCTGTTCGAGCGGCGCTATCACCCCGCCAAGGGCAAGGCGGCGCCCACCGGCCCCGGCTGGCAGCAAACCGCCGAAACTTTCCGCGACGAGGAAACCGGCCGCATGGTCACCGTGTGGTGGCATGCCGCCACCGGCGAACGGCGCTATGTGCAAGGAGACACGCCATGATCGAGATCCGCCGCTTCGCCAGCCTCGGCCATGCCGACCACGGCTGGCTCGATGCGCGGCATCATTTCAGCTTTGCCTCTTACCACGATGCCGGGCGGATGGGCTGGGGCGCGATCCGGGTGTGGAACGACGATACCATCGCCCCGCACACCGGCTTTGGCCCGCATCCGCATCATGATATGGAGATTATCACCTTTGTGCGCAGCGGCGCGGTTTCGCACGAGGACAGCCTGGGCAACAAGGGCCGCACCGTCGCCGGCGATGTGCAGGTGATGAGCGCCGGCAGCGGCATCACCCATGCCGAATACAACCACGAGGCGGTGACGACGACGCTGTTCCAGATCTGGGTGCTGCCCGACAGCCAGGGTGGCCCGCCAAGCTGGGGCACGCGCGAATTTCCACGCGGCAGCCGCACCGGGCGTTGGGTGGTGCTGGCGAGCGGCGGGGCGGCTTCGGGGGGCGCCGAGGCCCTGGCCGATGCGCCGCTGCCGATCCGCGCCGATGCCCGCGTCTGCGCCGCCACTTTGGCCGCGGGGGCCAGCCTTAGCTATACGGCAGACCCTGCCCGCCACCTATATCTGGTGGCGCCAGTGGGGCGCATCAGGGTGAACGGGCAGGAAGCCGCGCCGCGCGACGGCGTGGCGATCACCAGCGAGGAGGCGATCACCATCGAGGCGCTCGATGACGCCGAGCTGGTGCTGGTCGACGCGCGCTAAAACGCGGCAAGGGCCAACCCGCAAGCTTACCCCGCCACCCCCAGCTGCGTCAGCGATGTATCGAGCATCAGCAATTGCCACAACAGCCGGCCGTGGTCGGCCCGCCCGCTGATATGCGCCTCGGCAATGGCGGATAGGCGCACCGCCTCGAACCAGCCGGTGCGCGCCAGCGCCGAGCCAGTGCCGCCAATGCCCTGCGCTACCCCGGCCAGCGGCCCGCGAAACCACGCGGCAATCGGCGTGACAAAGCCCTGCTTGGGGCGGAACAATATGTCGTCGGGCAAATAGCGCCGCATCGTCTGCTTGAGCAGCCATTTGCCCTGCGCACCTCCCAGCAGGCCGCCCAGCGGGCCTTGGCGCACCCGCATCGCCTCGGGCAGGCTGGCGGCGAATTCGATGAGGCGATGGTCGAGCAGCGGCTCGCGCGCCTCCAGCCCCACCGCCATGCTGGTGCGGTCAACCTTGGTGAGGATGTCGCCGGGCAGCCAGAACTTGAGGTCGGCATATTGCGCGGCATCGAGCGCGGAACGCGCCGGCGCGCCCGCCATGCAAGCCTCAAACGCCTGCTCGGCGCGGTATTCCCCCCTCAGGCGCAGATAGGCTTCGCTATAGAGCCGCTGGCGCAAGGCCGCCCCGGTAACGCTGACCGCATCGGCATAGGCCGCCGCGCCGGAGGTGCCCAGCGCCAGCAGTGTGGTTTTGGCGCGCAAGGGGCGCGGGGCCCAATCGGCCTTGGGGTAGAACCGGCCCAGCGTGCCGAACAGCCCCCGGCGCAGACCGGCGGGCAGCAGGCCGCGCAGCCGTTCCTCCGCCGCGAAAAGCCGATGGCGGCGGTAACCGGCAAAGGCCTCGTCCGCGCCATCACCCGAGAGCGCCACCGTCACGCTTTCGCGCGCCAATTGGCAGACGCGCCAGGTCGGCAGGGCGGAGGCATCGGCAAAGGGCTCGTCGAACATCGCGGCCAGGTGGCTCACCTCGGCGAAGTCATCGGGCGAAACCTGGCGCGCGGTGTGGTCGCAGCCAAAGCGCCGGGCGACGGCTTCGGCATAGGCGGTTTCGTCCAGCGCCGCCGCGTCAAAGCCGATCGAGCAACTGCGCACCGGGCGGGCGGAGGCTTCGGCCATCAGCGCCACCACGCTCGAGCTATCCACCCCGCCCGAAAGAAACGCCCCCAGCGGCACATCGGCGACCATGCGGCTGGTGACGGCATCGCGCAGCAGGTGGATCAGCTCGGCGGAAAGATCGGCCGCAGAGCCCTTGCGCCGTTCGGCAAACGACACATCCCACCAGCCGACCGGCGGCGCGGCAACGCCGCTTCCTTGCCGCAGCAACTGGTAATGCCCGGCGGGCAGCTTGGCCACGCCCTTCAATAGGCAGCGGTGGTCGGGCACATAGCCCCAGCCGAGGTAATCCTCCACCGCCAGCGGGTCGACCTCGCGCCGCAGGCTGGGGTGGGCGAGCAACGCCTTCAGTTCCGAGCCGAAGATGACGCTGCCATCGGCAAGCTCCGCCGTAAACAGCGGCTTGACCCCCAGCCGGTCGCGCGCCAGCAGCAGCGTGCGTGCGGTCATATCGTAAAGCGCGAAGGCGAACATGCCGTTGAGGCGCGGCAGGCAGGCGACGCCCCAGCACTGATACGCCGCCAGGATCACCTCGCTATCGCCATCGGTGTGGAATTGCGCGCCGCTGGCGGCGAGTTCGCGGCGCAATTCACGATAGTTGTAAATCTCGCCGTTGAACACCAGCATCAGCCGGCCATCGGCCGAAGCCATCGGCTGGGGAGAGCCGGCGATATCGATGATCGCCAGCCGCCGATGCCCCAGCCCGACGCCCGGCGCCGTCCATACCCCGGCGCCATCGGGCCCGCGGTGGGCGATGGCATCGCACATCGCTTCCACCCGCGCCGGGTTCACCGGCTTGGCCGTGCCGAGATGAAAAACGCCCGCGATGCCGCACATATGGCTGCCCCCTGCCCCGCCTAGCGCGGCGCGGCCACCCTGTCCATCCACGTGCCCAGCGGCCCCACCGCGCGGCGGAAAGCGGCCAGCGCACCCGCCGCCGGCATACCGGGGCGCTCCTGGGCGCTAAGGACGAGCAGCATCGTCGGCCGGCGGCGCAGCAGCGCCTTGTCGCGCAGATTGGCAAGACGCAGCATCAGGCCCGAGCCGGTGACCAGATCATCGGTGCGATAGCTCGTCTCGGCCAATCGCTCTACTGGCCCCTCGGCCAACAGTCGCTGGCTCAGCGCGCCATCCACCACCGGCCCTGGCGCCTGCCAGGCCCAGCCGGGCGCCGCCCCCGCGCCAAAGCCGCTGGCCTTGCGGCCCGGCCCCTGCGCCGCATAAAGCGCATAGAACACATCGACCTCGTGCCCGGTGGCATCGGCATAACGGCCCAGCAGGCGATGGTCCGCACCTTCGGCCTGCGGCGCCCAGACGTGACGCGGGGGATAGGCCACACGGTGCCAGCCCGGCACCTGCGGCAGGGCGATCCGCGCGGGCAGCGGCGCATCGAGGTGGTCGGCAGCACTGACCCATGCCACTCCCGCCAGCACCACCGCCGCCAGCCCGGCCAGCGCCGCACCGGGCTGGGCGCTGTGCCACGCCCAGCCAGCCAGCCGCGCATCGGCGTTCAACGCTTCGGGGTCGATCATCGGCGCCTGCGCCGGGCGGTCAAAAAAGCGCCATCCCCCGCTGATGATCAGCGTGATCACAATGGCGAAAAATATCCAGCCATAAATGATGTGGTCGATGCCGCCGG
>Ga0316217_10007174_pt1 | contig 10739 bp, 4 predicted proteins | sample 1anoAmetaG_FD_203633 | JGI IMG/M metagenome (GOLD analysis project Ga0316217, IMG submission 203633) | Freshwater microbial communities from Trout Bog Lake, Wisconsin, USA - 1anoA | ecosystem: Environmental > Aquatic > Freshwater > Lake > Hypolimnion/Profundal zone | place: USA: Wisconsin... | reverse complement strand
TTTCACGACTGTTTTGCCGCAAATTCCACAACCAAAAACAATCTGCCAATTCCAAGCTGCGTCGGGAATTTTTTTATTTCATTCGCCAAGGTAAACATTTAGAAACATTACTCAAATTTTACTAAGCGATAAGGTATTTATAATAAATTTGGGTAAAATTACCAACAACTACTGATTGTTGCAGGGAGGCTCTGAAAAACGGTCAAATCTTATTATTTTTGAGAAACAAATTCTGCTCCCGGAATTCCAGCTTTGTATTTGAATGACTGAGTTCTAAAATTTGAAAAAATAGGCTTTGTTGCTCTTGGTCGATAAATATATAAATGAGTCCACTGTCACGTTTCTTCAGTTCCTCGTCAAGCACAAACTCTGCACCCAAACATTTCTAAGAAGTTTAAGATCTCATCCCTAAAAGGGACTACCATCTTCTCTAGTATAGCAAAACCAGACATAATACGGAAAAAACATCAAATAGTAAAAGGAGAATGCGAAATGGACTCAACTCAAAAAGTTAGCCAACAAATAACTAGGCAGCCTCAAAACGGTGATGATCTTTGTCATGATTCTTTTTGAACTCGTGTGCGGAAAGATCTATGATATTCGAGAAATGCAGCTGGCAGGTACCACTATCCTCATCACCGTGATCCTATCCTACGCCATTAAGCTGGGAACAAGATTCAAAGAGAAACTTGACTCTGAGTAACATGTCAACAAGCGGCTGCTCAAAAAATACCATGTCTACAGGGGAGACGAAAAGATTGAAGTTACTTAGAGTGAGTTGGTCGTGGGAGATGTTCTTTTGATTGACTTTGCCTCTCCTGTTCCAGTTACTGGAATATTACTGACCGATGATTAGTAAATCGAAATGGATGAACGAATTTATGGAAGAAATGTCCAATCAAAGAAGCCCATTGAATAGTGCCTCAAACATTTAGAAGAAAACAACTAACTCTAACTAAGAGTTGACTTTGAGGTGGGTCGTCTGCCTTCACCCATGATCGTACGGGGGACTCACTGCACCACTAACGGATGGTTCAGAATGTTGGTCTTGTGCGTCCAATAGACCTAGATTTTGTAGAAGCGGGCCGCCAAGATCGAGAAGAAGCATTCCATAATGTAACAGTGGATAACTTCAAAGATAAAGCTGATGCGCAAAATCGTGGGAGTTATAATGGCATGCATTTTTCTCTTCCACGCGCTGGCACTTATCTTCAAGATACGGGGACTCACCAAAGGAAATATTTCAGGACTGGCGCAGGCTATTATCGAAAACACGCAAACTTTTCTGTGCTTGGGTCTGTTGATAGATAAAAACTTGCTCAGGGATATGCTCAGAGGCTCTTATATGAAGGTTATGAACATGCTGAACAGCTACCACGATGTTTAGAAATATTTGGCGGTCTAGCAAATCTTTCTCAACGAGTAAAGCGTATTCAAATATGACAAAATTTTACTGAAAAAAGTAGCTTTGGTGGATCTGTAGCAAGCAGTCGACGTAAATCTGCTACCTGCTCTGAAGCCGTAGTAGGCCTACCCTCTGTTTTTCTAAATAGTGGCCGGAGTCAATTTGGGTCGGGATCTTTACTTGCCGAAATAGACCAAAAACCATACAAACACCATCATTCACAAAGTAAACTATCATTAGCGCCACTTCACATCGCTTTATTCTGCTACCACCTCAAACGTTGTCCTTGACTCTATCAACGAAGGAGAATCAGTCCTTTAACTGCTCAGAAGTCAAGGCAGAGCCCATATTGAGTATCGGTATAGCAATCAAATCGCCCCTGCTGAATAAAAAGCTTCATAAAAGGTAAGATCTGCTCAATAAAACCTAGTCTAAGATAGAGAACTAAAGACCCACCTAAACATCAAAAGCAAGTGCAGTGTCAATATGAGCTAACCGCAAACTTCCAAAAACTCCAATAGGCTACAACTCGATGATTACATTTCGAAGTATTGCCGATTCAGCGCACTAAGTCTTGTGTAGAGTCTCAATGTGCTGGCTAAAAACAAAAGCCGTACCTACTGCTTTCAAAAGTATTCGCCTTAAAATCTATAAAATGTAGTCTTTATTTGGGTTGAGAATGAATTCAAACCCAAGGAGAAGGAACTGTTAAACAGAATTTAAGACAACATACTCGCGATGAGAGCGGAAGGGTTAACTGTTTACTTGATTGGATTTTAGGAGGGCTCCTATCCTAAAAAATATATCACCAATCTTTTTGGAGCTGTGGGTGTATAGATAGAAAGTAACTAAAAATTATTGTAAAATATGCAGAAAAGCCAAGAACTAGGCATAAAAACAACTTTTCTCTTCAACTAAAACAAAGAAGGCAAAGCTAAGCAAATATATCAATCCTAAGTAATATAATAGCTGATCAAAAGAAACTGGATAAAAAACTAGGAATAATGCACAAAGATGTAAATTGTTCATTAACTTGGAGGGAGAACCATCTGCCGTTAGTGCATTACTACAAATTGCTAATGCCGTCCCAAAGCTCTGGAACTTGCCAACCCTCAAGGTTTCTTGGAAGCTGTGAACTAGGTTAAATGCATTTGGGACGTGACTGAAGAAGATAGATAGTATTTGGAGCTCGGCCATAGCCAGCTCAATATTGGAGTTATTGAAATCAATGGTTTTTAGCAAGACACCAATCTGCAGTTCGAACAAATTTTTACAGCCCAGCAGCTAATTAGTTCTTTATAGTAAAACGTAGCCCTTTGGGTAGCTTGGGTCATAACAGTAGTAATGTGCATCTTCCCATTCAACTACTTGACCTTCGATAACATCTTTAGCCACTCTCAACTTTATTTTGCCTTGTTTTATTTTCAGCTATTGATTCTAAGACACCAAATAGTCGGATCCTTTTCATTTTTCGCCTCCTCCAGTTCTTAGAACAAACGAAAACGCCAAATTTTAGGGCTAGATTTGAAAATCGACATAATCCTCTTCATCTTGCTACTGACCACTTAAGCCTATGCAGTCATCAGCAACCCTCTCTTTTTCTCAGAAAACCTGCCCACTGATAATTTCACTGATTATAGCTGCCAGATCAAGCAATCATTCTACCATAACACTGAAATAGCAAAAGTTACCTGTATTGGAAAGAATTCGGTGATTACGATTTATAGCAAGACTTCGACCTTTATCTACCTATTTTTGCTGTTCTCTTTCACCTTGCGAGCTGCAGTCACTGTCAATGACCCTCTTAACAAGTTCAACCTTCTATATTTTGGATCTTTGATGGGCTTACTTCTGATGTATGTCTATTTGTTTTCGGAATGGCTTCAGTTCGCTCCTTCCGGACTCAGCCTCGGAGAGCTAGGAGTTTGCTTGGGGGCTGCAGTTAGCGTTGTTTTCGGATGCTTTTTGATCAGACTGGCCGTACTGCATATAAAGGGCAAGAATACTTAAGTTCAAGGCTCTTTCGGGCAAAGGGGGAAGGAGAAGATTGAGCTGTTGAAATAATACAAATTCAGCAAAACCATCGCCTACCCACTGGACAAAACATAGAACACCGAGACAGTACAAGTTTAATGATCGTCAAATCCTTTATACTTAACTCCAACTCCTCATTTATTCACCCTACAATAAATTCAGTATTTTGAGTGCTGTGATTAGTCAGGATTAATTCATGACTGCAAACTGAGGATAGTTACTTGCTTCTTATCCTTTTTTGATGACGCTGAGCGTAATTCATCCGATTTGTTTGATAATCGTCTTCTGTAGTCTATGATAATTAGTCTTCAAGAAAGAAGATAAAATATAATAACTCTTAAAAAAACTTTATAAATACTAGTATAATTATTGTATACCTTATTGGCAATGCTTCAATAGAATCTAATTGCAAAGATAAATATCTACTAGGAGACAGGTTTGGTAGGAAATGTTGGGTTTTAACGTTCAGACATACATTACCTTCAGTCAAGCTAAATATATAAAAAAGTCTCAAATAAATTAACTCGAAAAGGCCCTATTTTTCAAGTAGTAGGACTCACAAGATGAAAGTTACCGAGAATACTAGCAATACGAAATGGCTAACTATTATGTTTTCTCCATGATTAGATAATCAATAAAGTAAAAGAGTTTATTTGATGAACCCCAACTTCACATACGTTCCAGCTGCAGAGCAATTGCCAGGAAACTTAGACTTAGTCCACTAGTAATAACAAGTGGCATAACAAACTCCATTTGTTGGAGATGGGCCTAGGAGGCAGCTTTTTAATCGATTGTATTCTCAATCTTAAGTAAATCAATCTTCTTCAGTCTAGAATTCCTCCTTCTAGCTAGAATCGGAAAATTCATAAATTTTGTTGGAAGAGGCTGGAGGTGACAAAAACTTAGATGAGAGGTAGGAGTATAGACAAAGTCAAGATTCTTTTGAGATCCAAGGTAACTAACAAAACCAGATGAAAGAAAGCTTGTTCTCAAGAGTGCCTGTGGGTTTTTCCTTGAAAAATTATCTGAATTCAGCCTATAGAAATATCAACATTAATAAATCTATATACTAAGTTAGCATTTTGATCAAAGTGCAGCTTTTGCTCGCTTTGGGCTAGCATATTTTGAACTATTTGTATGAACAACTGATAGTCATACTCGAACGAAGGTCATCACAAATAGCCTAAATATCTTTTGAGGTATGCAGGAATATGCTTATGGAGTATTCAAGACTCAATAATGTGATACAGATTAGAGCGTAATTTTTGGAGGAGTATTTGGGCAGGCAGGCTGTGAATGAGCTGAATTCTTGCTGTATCCAAGGGGCAATAAAAGTGTTTGGTCAGAGCAAAAGAGATAGCTATATGGGGACAGCCTTCTACTTTGACATAAACAAGATACGGAACATTTTGAATAAAAAGATTATCATCCTCATCTGCTAAGAAATCCATTTGTCCTTTAATAAGCCAAAGGTTTTGAACTATGACCCAGGATAACGATATTAGCCTTAATAGTATCAATATGCGGGCAAATAAAGCTGTATTGCGTGCTGTAAAAGTTTCCAGCATGGAGATATTATCTCAGATGGCTCTGTCAACTAAACTCACGTCATCGGTTATCCCTCAATCAAAAGTCTCAATCTTTTTTTTAGTCATTTTATGTAAAAAGCTTGCGGTTTACTCAATTCAGGAGGTGGAATAATCTTATTCGGTACCACAATCACTAATAAAAAGATATTTAGCAAAGGCTAGCATTTGACAGAGTAGGAAAGATTTCAAATAATGAGGTACATTTTTTCACTGTTTAAGCATCAACTTCATCCTAAGATTTTGGCCAGCAACAATCAAATAAGAGTTTCCTTTGTGCCAGTATTCATCAATATCTTGCCATCTCCTGAAATATTTGTGACTTGTGTCAGAATATGCCCTAAAAATGGAAATTAGACATACTTTTTAAAAAGTGAATCTATATTAAAATGCTTCAGCTATAGGAATTAGGGAGTAATCGAGCTGAGACGTCAACAAATACTTAAACTAATAAAGCACAAATTTAAAAAGTTTGGATGCAAGTCAAAAGATGTTGAGAAATACGGATCTCTTTTGCGTATCAATAAAGACATTTTTGAGCACAACTGTAAAGAAATGGGAGATGATGATAGCTCATAGAGTTTAATGGAATAGTCATCTCAAGACTCGGAGGCAGAAGAATTGTTAAACCAGGTATGAATATCTCCATCCTCAAAGATGATTTCATCTAAATTAACAGAATTATAATCGTCTTTTTTTGGCTTATACTTTTCTACTTTTATTTTGACTTTAAAATAGACAGTCTAACTATTTCTACAAAAGGTTCAGTGATATTAAATTTTTGAAGAAAACTTGAGGCACTAAGAAGATAAATGACAGATATTCTAGGCTGAAACAACAAAATCAATCCTTCATTGATTATAGCGCTTTTAGATTCTTCTCAAAAAGCCAGATTAGGTATTTTAGAGAATAAAATGGATTTTTTCGAGAACTGACCCCAAAGCTTCTGTCAGCAAGTAAACTTATGTTATTAGGCATATGAACCATCATAGATTTTGATTTAGCCAGAAAAAATAGCAAACGGTAATCAAAATAAAAAGCAAAATATGGCCGCAAAATAATTGATTAAAACAACCTTTGTCGTTGAATCGATTCAATAGGAGAAATTATCTGGAGAAAAGTGTTGTACCATTGACAAGATGAGCATCAATAATTACTAATCAAGCGTTTTCGATACAGTAACATTGGATTAGGACAACTTAACCCTTGATTAGCTATATTAGACAGAATCTTCCTTTCAGGTTTCTCAGCTTAATTTATTTTAATTCATAGTTTCTTAATTTACTTGTTTCGATGTTAAAGAATGCTAATTTAAACAAATTTACTATCACTTCCATCTCAGCCCATCATTATTCCAACCCTTCAAAGAAAAACTTCGGTTTATAATTCCAAGGGTTACACGATGCCTCCAAGGAAATAATTTTATCAGAAGAGCGAACCGTTATTTGTCTTTCCAAATGAGCGCTTTTCTTTACAAATTGACTCTAGACGATTGCCAAAAGTTCAGATATTCTGAAAAAGCGTTCAGATTCCAGACATTTATCTTTATCGAACAATCTCTAATAGGATAATTCTTGAGGCTGTGAAGTTAATTTGATGTTTTGGAGCTCACGCTATTCTATTCTTAGTGTGATAACCTCAGTACTCGGCCAAGTTTAAAGCTCTGACACATTTGACTAATAAGAATTCTTCCGAACAGATGCCTGCTTTTCCTCAAAAGGTATCTCTTACATGTACCTTTGCAGCAGCCATCTATGAGATGGCTCTGACCAAATCTACTTCGTTTTGGGTTCCAATTGCATTTGTACTATTCAAGTAGACGTTGATATAGGATTAACCTAAAGCATATAAAAACTAAGAAAAAAGTTTTAAATTAAAGATAAACGAAAATATATGATAATTCGATAATGATCAAATACCACCTAAATTATATAGTATACAAAGTAATTAATGTGTGATTTTTTAGGATCTATACCAAACTTGCTTCATCTAATGCAAGCATCAAGGAATAAGCTTTCCATGAAAAAAATAGATTCGATCCTAATTCACAATAAATCTTAATCTTTTTGAGGGTGAGCTTTGCTTAACTTCTTGGGTGAAAAATAGTTTTGAATTAGTTGAATTGTTTGATACTCATTAATAATAATGGACAATAGTACCAGCAGGCCTCTTTTCTACAAGTAAGCCAAGACAGCCAACCTTAAGTATTCTTAATAGTAGGCTAAGACCCTACAAGAACAACTGAGCTCAATCAAAGTAAGTCTCTTTTAAGCTAGATGAGGAAGGCATTAGTGAATCCCTTTACCACTTCTTTCATCCCCGATTACTAAGAAAAATAATTACCGGCAATCGTGCTCCTTATAGGGAGGCAAATGTAAGAGTTGCCAATCAATTACTTGAATTTCGCCTATCTCCAAAATTTTATCAGTAAAAATTTTAAGTAGCTATCCGTCCTTTTGAGGATAAATAATTTTCTGTGCGAAGTCTTTTGCAGAGCCCTAAACCGATATCTGCAAATGTTGCTCTAATCTTAGTAAAAAAATAAGGCTCTGAATACAATAAAATAGTCTCAAATACTGGAATTTTTAGCTTACTTGCCTGTCTAGTAAGGCAGTTTGGAAGCAGTTTTGAAAGCAGAGATAAAAATAAAGTATTCTGAGCAGCTCCTACTCTGTATTCTATTGTACTCTTCATCAATTTTTATAAGCTAGCAGCCCTTCAAGTGGCTAAAAAAACCAAGCCACCTCTAAAACGCTCTCAAAATATCTATCTTGTTGATTTAGCAGGCCTAAAATACAAACAAATCCGACATGTTGAGATAGTTTATTAGCTTTACCTCTTACTTACTGGTTTTGAATTATTAAGAAGCTCTCAGGCCAACTTTGCTTTATCAATACTACTTGGGCCTCAACGAGGAATTCACTCATTTCTAGCTAAAAGATTTCGAGGTAAGAGTACTGCAAATAAACCAGAATCTTAAGAGGTAATTTTTTAATAGTTTGGCACTTTATCTCTAAAAAGACGCTTAATATGTAAGCTTTGTGATAAAAATGATGAAGCGAATGATGAGCCATCAAATAAATAGTGAAATACTTAGAAATCATTTATAAGCACTGATCAAAGTGATACGCACCTAAGCTTTCCCTGATTTAAAGAAGCGTGTTTACCAAATCTTGATCGAAATAAACAATCCAAAAATGGCTTAATTTGTCGATACAGTTTTTGAGGATTTACTTCGGTTCGATCCAACTCTAAGAACTGTATAAACTCAATCTTTGAATAGACAGCTTGCAGAGAAAGGTTCAAAAAATCGAAAACTCAAGTTTCTAGAAAAGTACTAAAAATTTGAGAGCAAGCTAGATACAAAACTAACATTCTAAACCATCAATTTCATCATCAAAACATACTTTTAGTAAAAATTGAACCTATTTGAATTTGGCATATTTTTAGAAAAAGAACAATCAAACTTCCAAGAACAATCATTTGTTTTCATGCACTAAATCCTGCTTAAACATAAATCTCAATATACCTATCAAATGTTTGAGATGTTCGTTGAGAAAAGAATAGATTATTGGATAAAGAATACAGGCAAATAAAATGAAGGCCTACTTTTGTTTTAATAGAAATGGCTTTAAGCTGCAAGAAATACTGAGGAAGTTTACTAAATCTATCTAAGAAACATCCTCTCGACCGTGAGTTCAAACACTCTAAACATAACCTAAAATAAATAGAATTCAGGTTTCTGTTCTTTAAAGGTAACCATGCCATATAAAGTTAGCTATAGCCTAGCGTTTTAGCAAAATTCACACCAAGCTACAAGAGGATCTTGAAACACGCAGTCTAGCAATATATAGTTAGCTAGAAAGTATTCACTTATATGCTATATGCCCAAGTCGTATTCGGACACTAATTAGACGTAAGCTAATACAGCTATTTCAGTATCTTTTTCCAGCAAGTTGAAGGAACTTAGAAGATCAGCTAGATTATGGGTATGATTGAACATCTGATAAAGCTCTTCATAAACCCTCCTTCAGTGCTGCTCTATCTGCAGTCCATTTTGACGTTTTAGGAGTATGAACCTGAGTTTTGCTAGAAAAGGATGTACGATCTCACTTTTTTGAGCAATTTCATCACATAGGCAAGCTTTTTTAGCATATCTACTTACTGCATATAATCCATCACAATTCTCATTGAATTATCAGCTAGGATCGAAGATTAGTTGTTCCAAAGCCAATCTCTAAGCATTCTAAAAGCTTGGAGTCTTGTAATGTCTCCTATATAATGCAATAATCTGTGCTATCTCTTTTGTTATAGACAAATCAAGAGCTTCTTCCCCTTCATGGAATAAAAAAAGCTCAAAAAGAATGAGGATCGTATTCTAAAACTATGGAAACTTATTATATAGTTGATGGACAATGAGCATGAAGAGTAAGAGTTTTTGAAATTCCACTAAAACAGGTTATAAATTGTAACTAGCTACAATAGATAAGAAAAGGTAGATCTTCAAATTTCAGGATCAGTCTGGAGAAATAAGAATTTAGAGATGAAATGGGATGTTTTTATTATCTACACCAGCTTAAAGGTTTACAAAATTTATCTAAAAAATCATCAGTGCTTTGTCTACTCCAACCATAGATAAGATTCTTACAAAGAGGTTTTGGAGGAACTGGATCTTTCTTAATAAATCAACTCAGCACAGCCATTTAACATCAGCTTGAAGATATAGCAGCTAGCTGAGAACAAGTACTAGCTGAATTTCAACATCTGTGAAGAAATTATCGAGATGAAAATAGTTGGCAACCTGGAAAAGATATAATCTCGTTGTTCGAGCTGCTTATTCATTCAAAACATGAGAATCAAAACAAATCTGTATGAAATCAAAAACTCGAAGGTTCATTCGCAACATTTTGGCAACTGCTAACTGAAAATAAAGAGTATTAGCTATATGACGGTTAGAAAATTTCTTAAAAAAGTTAATTTTTAGCTGCTATTTGGCTTATTAGCCCAGATGCTCAAGCATTTCAGACAATTTGATCCTTCTGAAGCTTTTGTTTTACTAATCAGAGTATCCTGCAGGCTTTTCACCTTTTTATTGGCCTCAAACTCATAAAATATCATTCATCCAGAAATAGCACTAATGAAAACTATTTTTAGATTTGTTCTGCAGGGCTTTTCAAGGACAAACTATCCTCTATCAATCAAGTTTAGGTTGTAGCTAGATGAATCGAAGGACTTTTTCTTTTATCTCTATCATCTTTTTATATCTGCCTTGCTTCCTCACCATCTATGGAAATTTTTCACACCATAGACCAAGTAACATATAGTCGATACTCTCAATAGATGCTTGGAGAATGAATAATTTAAGCTCTTAGAAAATTAGGGAATTTAGTTGTTTTAAATTTTGGGCAATCTCGTACCTTTTCACAAATAAAAATTAGATTTCTTACACCGAATCATTTTGACACACGATCTAAATAGTTTTTTATCCATAAAGTTCGAGCATTACCTGGCTAAGATAGGTCAAATTTAAGGATTGAAAGAAAAAGTATTCAATTTTATAAATGGTTTGATTGAATGCATCGATAGTGATCTCAAAGAACTAGCAACTAAGAAGAAACTCATCAAATTTTTACTATTTTCCTCCGATCTATTGGAATTCTTTCTTCCGTATTCCACCAAATAATCTAAAATCAAGCTTATTCTGTACATTTTTA
>Ga0316217_10007173_pt1 | contig 10740 bp, 8 predicted proteins | sample 1anoAmetaG_FD_203633 | JGI IMG/M metagenome (GOLD analysis project Ga0316217, IMG submission 203633) | Freshwater microbial communities from Trout Bog Lake, Wisconsin, USA - 1anoA | ecosystem: Environmental > Aquatic > Freshwater > Lake > Hypolimnion/Profundal zone | place: USA: Wisconsin... | reverse complement strand
CACTTTCTGGTGAAGCACTATGACGCGGAAGACCGCGAGGTGCTGATCGATCCCTACGACCAGGGACGCGTGCTGACGGTGCGTGACTGCCAGCGTCGGCTGGACGGCATCTACCGCGGGGAACTGCCGCTGGAGCCGGGGATGCTATCGTCGATCAGCCGGCGGCAGATGCTGACGCGCATGCTCACCAACCTGAAGGCCGCCTACCTGGCGGCGCGCAACTTCCGCAAGGCGCTGCCAATCGTGGATCTGTTGCTGGCGATTTATCCGCGCTCACCCGAGGACGTGAAGCAGCGGGCGCTGCTGCGGCAGAGCCTCGGACAAGTGCGCGGCGCGGTAGACGACCTGGAGACCTTTCTGAAGATGTCGCCGGAGGCGTCGGACGCGGATGAGATCAGGGGACTGGCGCTGTCGTTGCGGCGACGGATGGCGCTGATGAATTAGCAGGCAGCGGCTTGAAGCAACACCGCTGCTGACGACGGAAGGTAGAAGGTGGCCCAGGCAGGTGGCCCAGGTTTGCGCCGCGTTTTTCGGCGCTAACCTAGGGACGTAGTCCACCTGTTAATCCCGCTGCAGACAAGAACCCCACCTCGGCGCCTTGCGGGCGCGAAGGTGGGGTTGTTGTTGGTTGGGCCGATTTCAGTGCAACTGCTCGGCCAGCCAGCCGGAGACGGTGTCGATCAGCGGCTGCACGTTATCGCCGAAATAGTGACTCTGCAGGTTGGTCGGCTTGGGGTTGGGCAGCACGACGTACTTGACGCTGGGCACCAGCGAGCCATCGGCCAGCGCAGCGTTCAGCAGCATGTGCGGCTCGAAGGGCAGGATCACTCCATCGGCCTGGTCGCGCACCAGCAGGATGGGATAGGGGACGCGGCGAATCCAGTAGGTTCCGTCGGCGGTGCTGCTCTGTTCGAGACGATAGGTCAGGAAGTGCTGCGCCGTGATGGGGACTTCCTGTCCGGTGAAAGTGCGCATCTTGACGGCCATGGTCTCGCCCAGCTTGCCCTCGCGCAGGTTTTTCACGGCGTTGGTTTGCAAGGCGCTGAAGTTGTCGGGATTTTGCACGAGGATGTTGCGGCTCTTCCAGGGCAGGTTGCCGAAGGGGCCGAGCAGGAGTACGGCCTTGATATCTGCATCCCAATTATTGGCGGCAAAGAACTGGACCTGGATGTTGCCGAGGCTGTGTCCGGAGAGCACCAGGCGGCGATAGCCGAGCGCGCGCGCAGTCGCGACGGCGGCTTCGATATCGCGGCGCACCTCGAGGAAGTTGTCGGTGTTGGCAAGTTTGTCGTGCTGTCGGGTGCTGATGCTCAGCGCCGCATAACCCTTCGCCGCCAGGCCGCGGCCCAGGAAGCTGTCGGGCGCGTGATAGTAGTTGTCGCCGCTGCCGTGGACCAGGATCACAATCGGGACGGCGGAGGCGGGCTTGCCTTCGGGTTGCCAGAGGGCGGCATCAACCCTGAAGCCGTCAATGGCCTTGATGGCGAGATACTGCAGGGTGGCGCCGGGATCGGCCTGAAAGTCGGCGGGCAGATCGGCGGGGCGGGAGACGAATTGATATTCGATGCTGGCCGCTGTTTTTACGGCGTCGGCCGGTGCGGCTGCGGCGAGCGTGACGGCGAAGAGGGTACAGAGTGCAACGAGCCAAAGCTTCATCGGCGTTTCTCCTGTGCTACTGGATCGTGATGCGATTCGACGGTTAGCGCCGAAAGACGCGGCGCAAACCTGGGCCACTTGCCACAAGCGAGTCGTCAAAACGCGCTCCCTCCGCCTCCGCCGAAGCCTCCACCGGAAAAGCCTCCGCCACCGCCGCCCCCGCCGAATCCGGAGCCGCCGGAACTGGAGCGGGGCGACATCGTCATGACAGTGTGCATGTCGGTGGACATGGTGTGCAGGCTGCTGGTGAAAAAGATGGGGTTCCACATCATGCCGGTGGATCCGCCGGGGCCGGCGTACCACTGCGGCGGTTCGTGGAGGATGTCCTTGAAGGACTGCGCCCAGCGATGCTCGATGCCGAGAGCCATGGCGTAGGGCAGAAACTTCTCAAAGGTGTCAGGGGGCATGGTGCGCAGGCGCTCGGCATCGACGCGATTCATGAACTCCTGGAAGCCGAGGACCTTGACGCGGGTGCGCACGCCCTCGAGGCTCTTGGCGGTCATCTGGCGGCCGAACAGGAGGATGATGGCGATGGTGATGGCGAGCGCGACGGCGATCATCAGCGGCGACTGCGAGAAGTCGACGATGCCGAAAACCTGTAGCAGCACAAAGGGCACGCAGATCAGAATGGCGGCGCCGGCGACGTAGGCCGGGGCCGATTCCGGGTCGAGGGTGTACATGCCCATTTCGCGCAGGCTGGCCAGCACGTCGTGCTTGATGATCGGGATGGCGACGTAGAAGCGGTTCTTGAGGCTGGAGAGCGCGACCATGTCGCCAAACTCGAAAAGGTGCGAGAGCATGACCTGCTCGTGCGGCTTGAGTGAGGTCCAGTTGGAGCGGGGCTGGAGCGAGTGAAAGACGTAGTCCTTGTTGCTCCAGAGCAGGTGCTGCTCCTTGGTCTCTTCGATCTTGATGAAGCCTTTGACGGCCAGGTCCACGACGGTGCAGGTGATGTCGCGTGGCTCGACGGAATCGGTGACGAGCGTGCCGGCCTCGGCCGGGCTGATTCCATCGGGTGGCTCGTAGATGGGCGCGACGGACAAACCGGGATCGGGATCCTTGCCCTTGTACCACCAGAGTATGAACATGACGGCGAAGGCGAAGACCGGCAGCAGCACAATGGGATTGCTGCGCAGGAACCAACCGAAGCGGGTGAGGGAGCCGGGCGCCGCGAGGATGCCCTGGGGAATGAAGATGTCGATGGTCATCCCGGAGCGCATGGGCAGCGGGTTGCTGGTCTCGAAGGAAGCCTGGGCGGCGTTGGCCGTGGCAGAGGCTTCCTGGCCCCGGTAACCGTAAAGGCCAGTGAAGGCTTGGACGCGCAGGCTGCCGGTGACCCGGTCGGGGAAGACCACGGTAGCCGAGGCGTGGTCAATCGGCACGGGCCAGTCGTTGCCGGTCACATTCCAGTAGAACTCGTCGTGATCCTCAAAGAAGCGGACGGCGTTGGCAACGGTGTAAGAGATGCGCACGACCCGCGTGGTATCGATGGCGCCCGGCACGTAGACGGTGATGTCCTGATAGGCGCCCTTGCGCGCGGTGGAGTGCTTCAGCTCGTGGCCCGCGTCGTCGGTCACATCGCGCAGTTGCAGGAAGAGGGTGTAGTTCTCGCCGTGCGGCCCGGGGTACTGGATTGGGATGGTGCGGTGGATGCCCTGAAACTGGCCGACAAAGGCGAGGGTGATGCGCTCTTCGACAAAAGCCGAGCCGTCGCCGCCGATGACGATGGTGTCCTGAAAGTCGGCGATGCGCCAGCTGCGGGCGGCAGCGGGAACGGAGGCGGACAGCAGCGCGACCAGCAGCAGAACGATCCGCAGGAGGCGCGGCGATGGGCGGGGCGGGACTGCGCTGGTTCTGCTCATTGGGCGGTGTTCTCCATGGCGAGCGAGGATTGCGCCCCGCCTTCCTCCGAAGCGGCGAAGGCGGGGGACCCAAACCCTAGAACTTCACAGCTACGTTCTCGCGGTCAGCGGGCGTATCCAGGGCGAAAAACTGTTTTTGTTGAAAGCTGAAGATGCTGCCCACCAGGTTGCTGGGGAAGGATTGCAACTTGGTGTTGAAGTCGCGCACCACGGCGTTGTAGTAGCGGCGGGCTTCCTGCAGCGTGTTTTCGACATCGCCGAGCGAGCCTTGCAGGGCCAGGAACTGCTGCGAGGCCTGCAACTGGGGATAATTCTCGGCCACGGCGAACAGGCTCTTTAGGGCCGAGGTCAACTGGCCCTCGGCGGCGCCGCGGTCGGCCGGGCTGGTGGCCTGCATGGCCATCGAGCGGAACTTGGCGATGTTCTCGAAGGTGTCTTTTTCGTGGGTGGCGTAGCCTTTTACGGTTTCGACGAGGTTGGGGATGAGGTCGTGACGCCGCTTGAGTTGCACATCGATGTCGGACCAGGATGAGTCGGCGCGCACGCGCAGTTGCACCAGTCCGTTGTAACTGGCGATCACGAAAGCCACAACCAGCACGACGACCACTACCAGAATGATCATGCCCATATATGTTTCGCTCCCAGATAACTCTTGCGACGGAAGGTAACACAGCGGGCGCAGGCGCGCAAATTACCGCCGGGAACTGGGCGGCGGACGGAAGCCGCGGAAACAGGCGAGGGCCGGGGGCGGGCGGCGTGTACAATGACGACGATGCGATCGGCGGCCATCATTTCGAAACCGGAAAAGCCGGAGCTGTACCGCGTAGTGCCCGAACTGCTGCGCTGGCTCCACGAGCACCATTACGAGACCGTGATTGACCATGAAACCGGGGTGTACTTCAAGGGACATCCGGTCACGGCGAGGGAGCACATCGCCGACTGCGAGCACGACTTCGTGGTGGTACTGGGGGGCGATGGCACGCTGCTGTCGGCGGCCCGGGCGGTGGCGCATCGCATGCTGCCGCTGATCGCCGTGAACCTGGGGTCGCTCGGCTTCCTGACCGAAGTTTCGCTGCTGGAGCTGTATACGACGCTGGAGGCGGTGGACCACGGACAATGTCCGATGGAGCAGCGCAGCATGCTGCATTGCGAACTGGTGCGCGAAGGCGAGTCGGTGGCGGCGTTTGACGCGCTGAACGACGCGGTGGTGAATCACAGCGCCATTGCGCGGCTGGTGAGCTTCGACCTCTACATCGAGCACAACTTCGTCTCCAGCTACCTGGCCGACGGCGTGATCGTCGCCACGCCGACGGGCTCGACGGCATATTCGCTGGCGGCAGGCGGGCCAATCCTGACGCCCTCGGTGGATGCCTTCATCGTCACGCCGGTCTGTCCGCACTCGCTTACCCACCGTCCGCTGGTGGTACGCGATACGGCGCAGGTGGAGATTATCTGCCGCAGCGTGGAGCAGGACGCGTTTCTTTCCATTGACGGGCAGGTGGGCGTGCCGATCAGCGACGGCGACAGCGTGGTGTGTACGAAGAGCAACCACGGGGTGAGGCTGCTGCGCATGCGCAAGACCTTCTTCGAGGTGCTGCGCAACAAGCTGAAGTGGGGACAGCGGTAGATTGACCGTTTGCAGGAAAAGCATATCCCTCGCCTCCCACCCCACCAAGCGCAACGACAGCGCTTGGCCGGGACCCCGGTTCTGCTCGGGATGACAAAGCTCAAGCGCCTACCGCCCCCAGCCTCCTTCCAGGATTGGTTCCCAGGAATTACTTGACGATGATGGGAGTGTAGCCGTCGCTGACGAGCAGCAGGCGCACGACCTCGGCGTCCTTGCGGTCGCCGAAGGGGCCGATCTGTATGCGGTAGAGGCCGTTGGATTCGGTCTGGTTAATGAAGACCTGGTATTGCTTGCGGCGCAGGGCGGCACTGAGCGCTTCGGCATCCTGCTTCTTGCTGACCGCGGCGACCTGCACCAGATAGCTGCCGAGGGGAGCGGTGGTGCGGGCCGTCTCTGGGACCACCGGCTTGCGCTGCACGGGCGCGGGGGGCGCAGGACGGTAGGCGGGGTTCGCCGAGGCGCGGGAAGGATTCGTCCGTGAGGGCGCGATGTACGGCTGCTCGACGGCGGGAGCGGGATCAGGCTCGGTCTGCGGAGCCGGGATCGCACCCGGTGGCGGGGTGGAAGTGATGTAAGGCGTGGTGGGTGCCGCGTTGGGCGAAGCAGACGCGCCGTAACGGTCCGGGTAATCCGACGAATTGGCCGTAGGCTTCGCAGCCGGGGCACTGGCAGGCGCAGGAGCCGGCTTCAGCGAGGCCGCCGCCGTGCTGCGTCCGAACGAATAACCCAGCACGAAAAAGACACCGCAGAGCACGACCAGCAACAGGAAGAGCCCGAGCAGTTTGCCCGTGCTTACCGTTCTCTCTGTTTCCGAATCGTGCGTAAACATGTGGAAATACCCGTCTTGGCCATGCGCCGCGTAACTTTAGATGATAGCTCAGTCGATAGCCAAAGCAACCGGGGAATCAGGATAGTACCAAGGAAGACCAACAGGGTGCCTCTTTTGGCAAGGCTGCGAAAACCGGGCCCATAAGCAAAACACCCTGCCGCCAGGGCAGGGTGCGATTGGATAGGCACGGCACTATTTGGGTGGATCCTGTTTTGGCAGATCTTGTTTCAGTGGATCCGGGGCCCGGCGCGCTGCCATCAACTGGTGCAGTCCGTCCAACAGGTCAATGGGCAGCGGGAAGACGATGGTCGTGTTCTTTTCGACGCCGATCTCGGTGAGCGTTTGCAGGTAGCGCAACTGGATGGCCGCAGGCTCGGAACTCAGCACGTGGGCCGCGTCGGCCAGGCGCTGCGAGGCCGAATATTCGCCTTCGGCGTGGATGATCTTGGAGCGCTTTTCGCGCTCGGCCTCGGCCTGCTTGGCCATGGCGCGCAGCATCGATTCGGGCATATCAACCTGCTTGACCTCGACGTTGCATACCTTTACGCCCCAAGGGTCGGTGTGCTGGTCGAGGATGGACTGCAACCGCAGGTTGATCTTCTCGCGATGGGCGAGCAGTTCGTCCAATTCGACCTCGCCGAGCACGGAACGCAGCGTGGTCTGCGCGAATTGCGAGGTCTGGTAGACGTAGTTGGAAACCTCGATGACCGCGCGGCTCGGATCGACTACGCGCAGGAAGATGACGGCGTTCACCTTAAGGGTGACGTTGTCGCGCGTGATGATGTCCTGCGGCGGGACTTCCAGGGCTTCCTGGCGAAGCGAGATCCGCACGATCTGATCGATGGGCGAGAAGACGAAGATGATGCCGGGACCCTTGGGGCGGGAGAGCACTCGGCCCCAGCGGAAGACGACACCGCGCTCATACTCGCGCAGAATCTTGATGGAGTTCAGCAGGTAGAGAATGATGATGATGACCGGAACGAGAACTACGAGATCTCCCATGAGCCGCCTCCGTGGCCGGCAAGCCGCTGATTCCAGCGTGAAGTCCGGCAGGGACGAATTGTAGCACCCGGATAGGAGAAAGACTTGATCCGAGCATTGCAGGGGCGGGGCGGCGCAATCCGGGCAGGCGCTTGGACGAGAAGAATTCAAGTCGAGATGATTGAAAAATTAGTGGAGAAGAAACATGCGTGCAGCATCCAACAGCCAGGGTGCGCGCGCCACGCCTCGTATGGAAATGCGCCGATGGACGGCAACAACGCTGACCGCAGTGCTGGCACTTTTCGTGCTGTTGCCCTATTTGTCATTGGTGGCGGACGCAGATTCGGACCTGCCGATGTGCTGTCGCGGCAAGGGGATTCATCACTGCGCGATGCGCGCCATGGCGATGGAACGAAGTTCGCCGGAAGAAGGCCTGGCGTTTCGGGCCGTGCTTTGCCGGTGTCCGGCCCAGCGGGCGCTGGCACCCGCGGGACGGCTGGCGATTTATCCGGCGGTCTCGGCGTTATACGCGACCCCGCTGACTGACACCGCGTTTCAGCGACATTCCATCGTATTCCAGCTGATCTCCCAAGGGCGCAGCCACCAGAAGCGCGGCCCGCCTTTCCTTTCGATCTAACTGCTAAATAATTACTCGTGGCGAGAGGCGGTTTGGCGAGGTTGTGTCCGCGTGCATCGCCGAGCTGTGCAGGTACGTCTTCTTAAGGAAAGGGAAACGCATCCATGGCAAACCAAATTGCAGGGGGTCGCACGCTTCCGGCGGCAGGTATGAGTGTGCACGCCGCGCGGGGCGTGGTGTTTGCCGTAGTTCTGTTGCTGGCCTCGGTGGCATATGGCACGATATTCGGCTCCGTCCGCGGGGTGGTGCACGACCCGGAGCACCGCCCCGTGCAGGGAGCGGTGATCACGCTGAAGGCGAAAACATCGGATTGGTTCAAGAGTGCGTCCACCGATGAGAACGGCGGGTTCAGCTTCACGGCTGTGCCGATCGGCGAGTACTCGGTCCATGTTGCGAGTCCGGGTTTTGGCGACCTGGCGCAAAGCCTGGTGGTAATCTCCGGCAGCGAACCGGTCTTACATTTCCAGCTGCAAATCGCCAGCCGGACGGAAAACGTCACCGTCTCCGCGACTCCCGAGGCCGCGCCACAGGACACGGCAACTCCTACGACGCTGGTTAGCCGCCTCGACGTGCAAAACACGCCCGGAGCGGACCGCAGCAACAGCCTGGCGATGATCACCAACTACGTTCCCGGGGCCTACATCACCCACGACCAGTTGCACATCCGGGGAGGACATCAGGTGAGCTGGCTGGTGGATGGCGTGCCCATCCCCAACTCGAACATTGCCGGCAATGTCGGCCCCCAGTTCGACCCCAAGGATATGGACTACCTCGAGGCCGACCGCGGCAGCTACGGCGCGGAGCTCGGCGACCGGACCTATGGGGTCTTCAACATGGCTCCCCGTACGGGATTTGAGCGCAATCGCGAGGCCGAATTCGTAGCGAGCTTCGGGAGCTTCAATCAGACGAACGACCAGATCAGTTTTGGGAGTCACACCGAGCGGTTCGCCTACTATGCGAGCCTGAACGGGAACCGCAGCGGCCTCGGTCTGCAGCCGCCCGCGGCCCAAGTGGCGGGGGACGCGGAGAACGGATACGGCGGCTTTGGCTCGCTGATCTTCAATCTTCGGCCAACGGACCAGTTGCGGCTCATAACCTCGCTGCGGCGGGACTACTACCAGGTCCCGTACGACCCTAATCCTGCGAGCTTCGCCAATTCACAATATGACAGCAGCGGACTCCGGGACGGACAGCACGAAGGGGACGCAATCGTTAACATCTCCTGGGTGCACACTGTAAGCCCCAAGCTGCTGCTGACGGTCTCCCCATTTTTTCACTACAACAGTGCCAGCTATGACTCCAATCCTAACGACGTTCCAGTAGCCACGACCGACCACCACTCCGCCACCTACGCGGGGGGGCAGGTCAGCGTAAGCGCGAACCTGCCGCGGAATAACCTGCAGGTCGGGGTCTACACCTTCCACCAGAGCGACCACCAGTTGCTCGCGGTCATTGCCAATGACGGCAGCCCGGGCCTGAGTCCGCTGAACGCCTCGGTCAGCGGCGCGCTGGGCGCGTTCTTCATTGACGACAAGTTCAAGGTGACGCCTTGGCTGACGCTGATTGCCGGCATGCGCCCGACCTACTTCTCCGGGAGCATAACGGAAAGTTCCATCAGTCCGCGCTTTGGGGCGAGTTTGTCGCTTCCGCGCCTGCACTGGATCTTGCGCGCGTTTTACGGACATTACTACCAGGCGCCTCCGCTGCTGACGGCATCGGGACCTCTGCTGCAATTTGTAAATAACAACAGCCTGGGATTCCTCCCCCTGCGCGGAGAGCGGGACGAAGAGAGCCAGTTCGGCGTGACGATCCCGTTCCACGGCTGGACGATTGACGCCGACAACTTCAAGACCTTGGCGAACAACTTCTTTGACCACAACAATGTCGGCGAATCGAACCTGTTCATCCCGCTGACGATTCAGCGGGCCATCATTCGCGGTTGGGAACTGACGCTGCGGTCGCCCTTGATTGCCCGCCGGGCACAAGTCCATCTGGCGTATTCCAACCAGGTCGCGCAGGCCGAGGGCGCAATCACCGGAGGCCTGACGGATTTCTCGTTGCCCGCGGGTCTGTCCGCGCTCGATCACGATCAGAGGAACACGCTGAACGCAGGCGGATACGTGAACCTGCCCCGGCGCATCATGGCCTCAACCAACGTTTACTATGGCTCCGGGTTCAGCAACGGCTTGAATGGCGTTTCGGGTTCGCCGTACCTGGGCGCCTACCTGCCGTCGCATACGACCGTCGATCTTGCGCTCCGGAAGAGCATCGGCGAGCGGACCTCGATATCGGTGAACGCTCTGAACGTCGCCAACCGCCGGGTCCTGCTCGACAGCAGCCTGACGTTTGGTGGGTTCCACTGGAACACTCCGCGCGAAATCTATGCGGAGGTCCGTTACCGGTTCCATTACTAGAAGCGGTCTCATAAATGGCAGCGCCCACCAGGTTGTCATTCCGAGCGCAGCGAGGAATCTGCTTTTCGGCTGAAAAAACAGATTCCTCATTCGCTTCGCTCGTTCGGAATGACAAAGCTGAGGTGATTCATATTTATGAGACCGGTAGACCGGTTCCAGGCTGACGCGAATTTGCCGACGCGCCAACTGCCGCCCGTCTTGTGTGGGGTGAGGAAGAATGCTAACCTCTGCACCCGGTCCGTGGATGGCAGGTTGAGCGCGCGTGGTCTTTCCTGGTCCGTATCGCATCTTTCTTGCCAGCCCGGGCTGCGGCACGCAGCAGTTTTCACCTCATTAGTCGCTACGACGAAGGACGAAGAAAGGGACTGAGTCATGAGCAAGAACCTGACCCTGATGGCTGTTGCCCTTGCGATGCTGTCGATGGTTGCCATGCCGTCGCGCGCGCACGCTCAATCGGCGGATGAGTTGATGGGCGCATGGGAATACGTATCAGGCACCACGACCATTGCCGGCAAGACGACCTACACATTCGGCCAGAATCCGCAGGGGAGATTGATTCTCGACAAGGCCGGCAACTGGACGGCGGTGATCATGCGCGGCGACCTGCCGCAGTTTGCCTCCAAAGACCGAATGGCCGGAACGCCCGATGAATACAAGGGGATTGGGCAGGGAATTTTGGCCTACTTCGGCAAGTACACGGTTGATCCGGCCCAGCGCGTTATCACGGTGAAGAT
>Ga0316217_10007172_pt1 | contig 10741 bp, 9 predicted proteins | sample 1anoAmetaG_FD_203633 | JGI IMG/M metagenome (GOLD analysis project Ga0316217, IMG submission 203633) | Freshwater microbial communities from Trout Bog Lake, Wisconsin, USA - 1anoA | ecosystem: Environmental > Aquatic > Freshwater > Lake > Hypolimnion/Profundal zone | place: USA: Wisconsin... | reverse complement strand
CAATTCGCCCTGGGTGTAGGGTATGTAAAACTTATCCTTCACCCAGTTTTGCGTGGGGTTGCAGGTAATAAAAATAAAGCCCGGCGGCATATCGGGCACATACCAGCTACCGGTGCGCTCCAGGGCCTTCTCCCACATGCGTTCGTTCAGCTCCTCGGCCTGCTCCAGCCAAATGCCGTTGGTTTCAAGCCCCAAAAAATCATTCAGTAAAGGGTCGCGGATAATGTTTTCGGCCTTAAAAATTATTTTGCTGCCGTTAATACAAGTAAGGTGGTAATTTGCCTTATCGCGCCGCCATCGCCATTTATTGCTATTGCCAATCAGCTTTTGAAATGTGGGGATGGTAGTACTTTCAAGCACCGGCATATCCTGCCGTATAACGTGCCAACGTGTGCCCGGGTATTTAACGGCAAGTTTCATGATAGCAAAAGCCGTTACATAACTTTTACCACCGCGTATGGCGCCGCCATAACCAAAGTATTTGTATCCGTTCAAACCCTCGCTCGACTCGCGGATGGTACGAAAATACCGGGCCTGCTTTTCATTTTTTGTAAGATTGATTACATGCTCCATAAAACACAAATGCATTAATTAAATAGATACCAAACGATACCCATCGATACCAAACGATACCTATCAATACCTGTTTTGAATCCGTCGGGTATCGATATGTTAAATTTGCTCTACTGTCCCGTCCTCCAAAACAGCGGTATTTAACACCCGGTTAGCCATATCGGGGGCGTTGCTGCTATTGCGCCCAAGCCGTGTCGAAAATTTTTCCATCATCTGTATTTTATTAAACAGGCTGTAAGTAGTAACCGTGGTTACCTTATCCTCGCACTTAATTTTTTTGGTTTGCACCTGCACGGCAGCGCGCAAATGTTCGGGCAGGTCGTTCAGGTTTTTCAAATCGCCTTCAGGGTCTAAAAATTCGCCCCTTTCCAAAAACGTAAGCTCCAGCAACTCATTATTTATTACTTCGGCAGCCTCGCGTAACCTGCTGTTAATTCTTTCGCGCTCGGCTTTTATAAATACCTGCGCCTGCCAGCTGGCCAAAATTCTGCAGCCCGAGCCTTTAGCGCCCTTGTCGTTATAGCCTGCTCTTTTGGCAGCGGCCGTGGCATTTAAATCTTTCAGGTATTCCAGGCAAAAGCGTTCCTGCTTTGCGCTTAACCCGCTTTGGGGGTTCATTACTTCGGGGAGATTTTCTTCGTTCATGGGGGTTTACATTTTATTTTATAGCTAAGTTACTCTTTTTTCCTAAATAAAATACTATTTGTGTAGTATCAAGCAAAAAAAATCTTAAAATCTTTTTTTGATTAAATACAATCAATTAAAAATCAGTTTACTACACTTTACGCTATCCAACATGTATACTGTCCATACCAGGACCCTGGCCACAAAAAAACCCTCAGGTCAACCGGTAAAAGCCAAGGTACCGGCACCTAAAAGGTTTTACCCTCCTTGTAAAATCAACCGGCCTGTTCAGAAATGTCGGGAACACGTCTGAATTTATAATGAGGGTCTGGGGCACCTCAACTGGCCATCATTTACAACAAGTATCTACCTGCTTCGGCATTTATCATGCCTCCGCCCATTATACACCAAAAGAAAAACATTAAATCCATATTACCTATAACGGAAAACCGTTGGTGGGGGCAGCGGCGGCGGGAGGGTCGGGGATTTGGTTTGTAGGCCAAGGAGGGGGTGATACGGGTAGCGCACGAGATAAATACAAAACACCCTGAAAAATACTTAGCGGTTGAGAGTTCTAAGCGGTCCCAAAGTACGATTGGAACATATTTACAAAATACATCGAACTGCAATAGAATCAAAAATACATTAGTTTTAGTGCATTAATATCCATGGCTATATAAGCGTTAGGAATGCCAGGAATCATGCGCGAAAGTCTACTTCTTGCTTCTTGTACCTTATCCGGTTGAACAATAAAAACGTATTCATTGCGAATTGGAATGGTCGTACCTAGCAATAGAGAAGAACCAGCAACCTTCCCTCTCATATCATTTTGTGCAAGATTATTGGGATTGACCATCCTAAATTTAAAATCCACGAGAAGCATTTCTGTAATCGTAAAATCATGATTTCTTAGGCCTATTGTCATATCCATAGATTGGTTCGGAGCCCTATTTTCGGCAGCCGCTACAACTGCTTCAGCGCAGTCCAAATCTATTAAGATTTCATTATTGGTAAATAGGGGCAATCCGACATACCCCTCGCCTGCTATATGAGCTTCAATAGGTTCAACACTCAATGGGATAGACATAGCGATAATATGATTTTCTGTTGTAACGCGACAATAGTTCATAGCTATATCCCATATCTGTTTATCCGGTCAAGAGCAATATTGAAGGACTCAAATATTGGGTCGATATTTGTCCCCAAATTTTCATAATTATAAAGGTGAGGATTATCTTTGGAACGTTTAGCAAGATAAAAACTTAAATCAGCTTCTGTGCCCTCCTTAATAGAGATATATTTTAGAGCACTAACCATGTCGGGGTTATGACTCGCTATAAAGAATTTGACACCTAGTTGCTTATTAAGCAAAACAATTAGCCTAGCATATTCTATAATCCATTGGGGATGCAGATTAGATTCAGGCTCATCTATTATAAGAAGTGTTTTGTCAGTAAGGGAACCATTATTTAACAATAGTTCAATGATACCAAAGGCCTTAATTCCTGTGGCGACATCTAGAAGATCAAAGATCGCCCCATCCAATCTTTTATAGGAAAATTGCTCAGAAAAATGGCTGTCCCGGATTGCAACCTCACCACCTATTATATCCTCATCTATTATTTTCGCCAGATTCCTGTCAATACCGTCACCTTGTTTCCTTAAAAGTTCATTTAAATCATTCCAATATTCATACTCCATATCTGACACACCAATCATCATTGGTGTGTCAACATAAATAGTATTCTTAATCAAATATGGTTTCGACAAATTTGCTTTGTCAATTGAAACAATTCGTTCATCTAGTTCAAAAACCTCGAATTTTTGAGGCAATTCGCTCCCTCTGAAAATTCTTCTGAAAGAATCATTAAATAAAGACACCGGTCTTGCGTTCATTTTCCCAAAGGCTTCTTTAAAAATCGACTCGACCAGATCCCTTATTTTTTCCCAAGGAATAGATTTGTAGTCTTCCTCTGTATCCCTTTTGTCATCTTTTTCGCCAAGTGCCTTCCTTAGAATATAACTAATCCTTCTCGGAATTGGCCTCCCGACTTTGCGGCTTTCATTATTAATCATTTCCGAATACGCTTCTGCAATTTTATTAATTGCAGTAAGCCATTTTTCCTTACCTTCACTCGTCAGAGGTATTGTTCTTAAATTTTTACGTAAATCAAAAAAATCCTCTCTAAACTTATAACCTTCTTTTTCGCCTCTGGCATATATTTCTAAGCCCTCTACTACAACATCTAACGCGTCTCTAATATCCCGAAGCTTAGGCCTTAGTGACCGCGCAACTAGCAAATCATAATTAGTGGCTGTCTTGTATAAGTAGTATAACAGTTTAGACAAAGTGCTTTTCCCACAGGCATTCTCGCCAGCAACCACTGTAATACCATTGATATTAATATCAGCGGAAGCAATGGCCCTAAAACCTTCTGTTTTTACTCTAATCTTTGGGGTGTCCATATTTCGGGATAAATGAAAATGATAGCTATAGGCTACGAATTAAGCAAATAAATGACTCATAAAAAACTGGATGGAATTAATTTTCGCACTAAGCCGTTTTGCACAGATGGTTGGTACCAACTAACCGCCCAGCTGCCCACCACTGATCCTCGTTTCCGGCCTTGATTTTTGCGATGCTAACGAGGATCAAACTGGCATAAGCATTTTCAATGCGTCTTGTATATTTTCCACGCTTCGCTCTGCAATGTTTGTAGCCTCAGGCTACATGCATTAAAGGCATTCTTCAAAACAAACACATTAAATCCACATTACCTATAACGGAAAACCGTTGGTTGGGGGCGGGCGGGGCAGCCAGACTCACCCCTGCCTGTCGGCATCCCCTCTCTGTCCGAAAGCTAAGCTACCGCATAGCAATCGACAAAGAGGAGAACCACACCATAAACGCTGTCATTGCGAAGCCTTTTCCCGTAAATAATAAAAAAGAAAAGGCTGTGGCAATCTTCCATTGTGTCGTTAAGGGCTACACTACCCACAAATACACAGCCGAAGATTGCCACGGGTAATATTCTTTATTTTTTTATTGGTATTACCCTCGCAATGACAGCCTTTATTTAAAAATACCAACAGCCACACTCACCCCTGCCTGTCGGAATCCCCTCTCTGTCCGAAAGCTAAGCTACCGCATAGCAATCAACAAAGAGGAGAACCACACTATAAACGCTGTCATTGCAAAGCCTTTTCCCGTAAATAATAAAAAAGAAAAGGCTGTGGCAATCTTCCATTGTGTCTTTCCGGGCTACACTACCCACAAAGACACAGCCGAGGATTGCCACGGGTAATACTCTTTTATTTTTTTATTGGTATTACCCTCGCAATGACAGCCTTTATTTAAAAATACCAACAGCCACACTCACCCCTGCCTGTCGGCATCCCCTCTCTGTCCGAAAGCTAAGCTACTGCATAGCAATCGACAAAGAGGAGAACCACACTATAAACGCTGTCATTGCGAAGCCTTTTCCCGTAAATAATAAAAAAGAAAAGGCTGTGGCAATCTTCCATTGTGTCGTTAACGGCTACACTACCCACAACGCCCCACTACATAGTAACAGGCAAACCCATCCTTTTGTCCTCTCGAACGAACTAGTGAGAGATCTTAGGACCAGGCTAAGCTATGCCGCAGATAATATGGTCTGCATAAAGCGCCTCCACGTATTTGCACCGGTAAGCTCTCTCACTTTGTGCGAGATGACAAACGCTCAAATACAAATTTTAAACCTGCCTTGCGACACAGGCGCGAAAGCTTTGCGATATTACCAATGAGGACCAGCAGGGTACCGCAGTGATGCAACTATTTTTTGGGCGGCCAAATGCTTAAAAAATTATCATACTCTTCCTTACTAATTACCTGGTCAATCCGGTAATAATTGTTTTTATCCTTTGCAATAGGCATATTACTGACATTTCCTATATCATCCGTAACTATAGTTGGCCGGAAAGTTTCAGTATCGGCATGTGGCATTAATCTGTGAGCGTAATAAATACGTTCGCCGTCCTGCGAATAGCAAAGCCTTTCGGCCAGTTTTTTCCAGGTGGCGGGATTGGCTCCAGGCAGCTTTTGTATACCGCAAAAAACGAAATTTTTGTCGTGCGCAAAAAAGCCATCGTTATGCGAAACAAAGGTTGTGGGATCGGCCGATTTTATGATTTTGTTTTTCCCCTGATAATCGTAGTAATAAACATGATTTTTATCCTTTGCAAATCCATGCGGAACGATTACCTGGTAATCGAAGACCTTACCGTTATCAATAATCCTTTGCTTAAAACCCGGGGCAAATTCACCGTCATCGCAGGTTTCAAAAGTAGCCCTGTCTACTTCCGGTATCAGGCCTTCCAGGGTCCATACCCTGGTGCTATCAGCGGCATAGGTGAAGTTTAAAGTTTGAAAAGTGAGCGGGTCGGCGCCACTAAATTTCTTACGGTTGCGGTAAACGTTATTTTTATCCTTTGAATATCCTGCCAAAAGGGGCTCAAAAGTATCCAGGTCTGCCCCTGGTATTTCCAAACCCTCGTAAAAGACTTTTTCACCATCCGTAGTAAACGTGGTGCTCTTATCATAGTACAAATACTTTTGAGGCAATCTTTTCCTTTCCATAAACGTAGTTATACGGCTACTTTTATTTGTTACAAGTATACCAAATTTAAAAATTACTGCGGCCCGGGCGAAATAGGAAAGAAAAGGCTGTGGCAATCTTCCATTGTGTCGTTAACGGCTACGCTACCCCCAACGCCGCACTACATAGTAACAGGCAAACCCATCCTTTTGTCTTCTCCAACGAACTAGTGAGAGATCCTAGACCCCGCTATGCTATGCCGCAGATAATATGGTCTGCATAAAGCGCCTCCACGTATTTGCACCGGTAAGCTCTCTCACTTTGTCCAGGATGCCAAACGCTCAAATACGGCCGTTACGCTAAACGAGCGATTATACCGCAAGGTAAGCGCCGTCTACCGGGTAATAGCTACCGGTTACAAACGAGGCCTTATCCGAGCTAAGCCATACCACCAGCTCAGCCACTTCGTTGGACTCGCCCAGGCGGCCTATGGGGTGCATGCCTGCCAGCGCTTTTTTCATGTTATCGTCCATACCGGCTGCAGTAAGCAGGGGCGTATTGATAAAACCGGGGCCCACCACATTTACCCGCACCCCTTTAGCCGAATATTCAATGGCTGCATTTTGCGTTAAACCTATGACCCCGTGTTTGGCCGCCACATACCCCGCCGAATTTGCAAACCCCACACTACCCAGTATGCTCGACATGTTTACAATGGCGCCTTTACCGTGTTGCAGCATGGCGGCAATTTCGTACTTCATGCAGTAAAATATACTGCTTAGGTTAACCGCTATTATTTTGTTCCAGCCCACTATGCTCATATCGGTAATGGGGTTCATCTCGCCGCCTATGCCGGCATTATTAAAAGCAATATCCAGTTTGCCGTATTTCTTCACGGTTTCGGCTACCAGGTTTTCACAGTCGGCCGGGTTGCTTACATCTGTTTTTACAAATATGGCCTGGCCGCCTTTATCGGTAATGGCCTTCACGGTTTCGGCCCCCCCGTTTTCATTTACGTCCGCTACCACCACGCTGGTGCCCTGCGCGGCATACAATATAGCCGTGGCCTGCCCAATACCCGAACCTCCTCCGGTTACTATCGCCACCTTACCATCCAAACTGTTTTTCATAATAATTAATATTTAGGGGTTGTTTAATTACTTAAAGATACCTCAACCCCACGCCCCCCTTTATGACTGGCGTCAATAAAGCGAATGACATTGTTCAATAACGAAACCTGAACCTTAGCCGGTAACATTTTATTAACACAAAAAATGCTGCAGCATTGCTGCGTGCATGCCAACCGGTATGCTATTAAAGGAAAGTAAATGAAAAGAAAGGAAATTAAAGTAAAGTAAACTAAATATTGATGTTATACATCAATAGGTACCGGCATCCGCCATTTGCGCAACAGCATAAAACCCTGCATCCAAAAATCAGCAGGCATTTTAAAATATTTTTATTGAAAACAGGTTATTTAACCTGCAGTGCGAATGCGTGCGGCTTAACATGGCGGCGGTGAGGATTTAAATAATAAACGCTGTGATACTGTGTTTGAAAATGTGCCACTAATCCTTCATGTCATCCTAAAATCTGTATTCCATCCCGTATAGGGACAAGGTAGTTAAGCTCGCAGAAACAGAAGGCCCTTTAGAACTTATGAAGCTTTCACTTCAGCAGCGAGCCATTTAATATTTCGTAAATGCGCATTTCATCATTGGCAAGTTTAAAGGCAATGACCCATTTATCGCGATAGGTTAAGCAACTGTAATTTTTGGCTGCCAGGGCGGCATTATGGCAAATTGCATATTTTACATTAAGCCTTGCGTATTCTTCAATAAAGTCCAGGAAACGATTTATCCAACGCGCACCCGCTCCGCTAATGTTTAAATCATCTACCATCTCGGCCAAATCGTAAAGTTGCTGTTCAGCTTCTTTTTCAAAAACTACATTCATGAAGCTTTACGCTTTTGATTACGCTTGCGAAGATGTGTTGTAATTTCATCGCGGATTTGTTGAATGGGCTTAAACGCCTCTTTTCGGGGTCGGTTTAGATAATCAGTTAATTCTTCTTCAGAAGCCTTGCGACCAATGCCTAAAACCGCATCGCGCGAGGTTAATTTCTTTGCTTCCTTTTTCATTTTTCTTGTAGCAGATAATGTAACCGAAGATACCAAAAATGATTTGAAATTTAAACACCGCCTTATGCACGGGTCCCCATCCCGCCTCTCATCCTAACATCTGTATTCCATCCTGATTCAGGCAACGGCGCTTATTTCATCTTCATCAACTCCTCGCGCTGCTCGGCTACGCGTTCGCTTTTGATGTATTCGTCAAACTCCATTTCTTTATCAATCATACCCTTAGGGGTAATTTCGATAACGCGGTTGGCAATGGTTTCAACTAACTCATGGTCGCGACTGGTAAACAGGGCGGTGCCTTTAAACTCTTGCAGGCCGTTATTGAGGGCTGTGATAGATTCAAGGTCGAGGTGATTGGTGGGCTCATCAAGCAACAGCACGTTGGCACGCAGCAACATCATGCGCGAAAACATACAACGCATTTTTTCACCACCCGATAATACACTGCATTTTTTCAACACCTCCTCACCCGAAAACAACATGCGGCCCAAAAATCCGCGGATAAAAGTTTCGTCTTTTTCCTCCGGCGAATACTGGCGCAGCCAGTCCACCAGGTTATATTCCACGCCTTCAAAAAAGCGGGTGTTATCGTTAGGTATGCTGGCCACACTGGTGGTTACACCCCAGCTAAAAGTGCCTTTGTAATCGGTATCCTCACCACCTAAAACGGACAGAAAATCCGACACTGCAATACTGTTGCCCAACACGGCAATTTTATCACCCTTCTTTACACTAAAACTTACGTTTTTGAAAAGCACTTCGCCATTCACCGTTTTTGACAGGTTGTTAACGTGCAGAATTTCATTACCCGCCTCGCGCAACATATTGTTGAACTGAATGCCCGGATATTTACGGCTCGATGGTTTAATATCTTCCAGGTTAATTTTATCCAAAGCCTTTTTACGGCTGGTAGCCTGCCTCGACTTACTGGCATTGGCCGAGAAACGGCGGATAAAATCCTGCAACTCTCTAATCCGGTCTTCAGCCTTTTTGTTCGAGTCAGCTTTTTGCTTGGCCACCAGTTGCGATGATTGATACCAGAACGAATAGTTACCGCTGTAAATGGTCATTTTGCTGTAATCAATATCTACCACGTTGGTGCACACGGCATCTAAAAAGTGCCTGTCGTGGCTTACCACCAAAATAATACCCTGGTAATCGGCTAAAAAGTCCTCCAGCCAGTTAATGGTAGTTACGTCCAAATCGTTGGTAGGCTCATCTAAAAACAGAATATCGGGGTTGCCAAACAAGGCCTGTGCCAGTAATACACGCACCTTTTGGTTGCCATCCAGCTCCTTCATCAGCTTAAGATGCAGACTTTCTTTAATCCCTAAATTGCTCAGTAACTCGGCCGCGCTGCTTTCGGCATTCCAGCCGTCCAGTTCGCCAAAGGTGTTTTCCAGTTCGCCTGCGCGCACGCCGTCTTCCTCGGTAAAGTCGCCTTTGGCATATATCATTTCGCGTTCCTGCATAACGGCCCACAAGGTTTTGTGGCCCATCAATACGGTTTGCATTACCGGCACCTCATCAAACTCAAAGTGATTTTGCTTCAACACCGCCACCCGCATGCCCTTCGAAAAGGCAATTTGCCCGGTAGTAGGGTCTACATCGCCCTGCAATATTTTAAGGAAAGTCGATTTCCCCGCCCCGTTGGCGCCTATAATACCATAGCAATTACCGCTGGTAAATTTCAAATTCACATCTTCAAACAAAATGCGCTTACCATATCGTAGCGACAGGTTGGTAACTGTAATCATAAAGTTGCTGCTTTTCTAAAAGAGGTGCGAAAATAACAGTTTTCGGTTTACGGTTGTAAACGGGGCCCTCTTTTTCGCTTGCAACCTCCACCCCGGGCAATTTCAGTGCAACCTGGTTTGACCATTAAATGGAGGACCTGATGCCACAAAGGCACCCGGGAAACTAAAATCCTGAATTTTTCCCTGCCTTTGCGGCTGCAGTGGTATATACTAAAACAACAACTCGGCTACGGGTTTTCCGTTTTCTTTTATTTTAACCACCACCTTAAAGTTGAGGTCCTTTTTTTCGGTGCCGATGCTGCCGGGTGCAAAGCTTTTAATTTGCCTGATTATTTTTTCAAGTTCCTTTTGCAAAGTAGCGCACTTTGTTGTCATGGAAGTTTTATTGCGGTTTTGCATCCTCACAAAGCTAAACTCACCTTTACAGTTAACCCACATCTCTACACCTACCAGGCAATCTTCTTCAGCCTTCAGTGATGTATCGCTTTGTAATTTTCCGGTAACGTAATTATCAATACGCATGCCATCCAACATTTTGGGCACAACCTCAATATAGCCGGTCAGCCATTTATCGCAGGGTTTTATTGTTTGTGCCGAAGCGCCCATTGCCGCTAAAGCCATCAAACAGGTAAAAAGCAGATTTTTCATAATTTTAATATTTGATACAAATATCGGTTAATATTTCCACAGCACCAATGATTTTAAATATTGCGGTGCTTGATAAGCGTCAACTTACAATCCGGCGTGGGTAGCTTTTGTAAAACCTCTATAAAGTTACCACATTATACCGAAAGATGGGAGGGCAATATTAGCCTGCGGTAATCGCTTACAAAAAGATGCTCGGCTATGTAATAAATGCTGTGAGTAATGAAATATCCCGCAAAAACATCAATAGAGTAGTGAATATGCCCCAGTATAACCATTACCGACAATAACATGGTGCAAACCAGGAAAAGATAACGCAAAGGTTTTATGCGCCAGAAAATGAACGAAAACAAAAACGGAACCCCGGCATGACCCGAAAAGAATAACCCGCCTGCCCTGAAAAAAAGATTCTCAAATGCATTGG
>Ga0316217_10007171_pt1 | contig 10741 bp, 9 predicted proteins | sample 1anoAmetaG_FD_203633 | JGI IMG/M metagenome (GOLD analysis project Ga0316217, IMG submission 203633) | Freshwater microbial communities from Trout Bog Lake, Wisconsin, USA - 1anoA | ecosystem: Environmental > Aquatic > Freshwater > Lake > Hypolimnion/Profundal zone | place: USA: Wisconsin... | reverse complement strand
ATCTCGAGGACCTTGCGCCAAAAGACCTTTTCCGAGGAGCGAATGTCCCGGATGCGAGCCAGCAGTTCGTCGAAGTAATTACCCCCGCCGCCCCGCTTCAGCCGTTCATCGTCCATGGTGAACCCTTTGACGATGTATTCCCTCAACCTTTGCGTGGCCCAGATGCGAAACTGCGTCCCCCGGTGCGACTTCACCCGGTAACCGACCGAGATGATGACATCCAGGTTGAAGTACTCGACCTGGTAGGTCTTGGTGTCGGCGGCAGTTGTTGCATAATTTGCAACAACTGCCGCCGGCTTCAGCTCTCCCGCGTCGAAGATATTGCGGATATGCTTGGAAATGACTGACTTATCGCGCTGAAACAACTCGGCCTTCTGATTCAGGGAAAGCCAAACGGTTTCGTTTACCAGCCGAACCTCAAGGCGAGTCGCTCCGTCCTCGGTCTGGCAGAACACCAACTCTGATTTCGATTCGTCCGGCATATCTGGATTATTCGTTGTTAAATGAGTTCCCCCTGGCTCGGTCCCGAGGCCCCCTGCTCTTCCGCCAGGCGTTTCAGGTCGGCCAGCAACTCTTTCACGCACTCGGAGGGATCATCCACCAGCGACGCGAACAGCACCGCCCGGCACGCCGCCAACGGCCGCCGCGCCCACCACAAATGCAACGTGGACGGATGCCCATGCCGGATGGACTTCTCCCGGGCCGCCTCGCGGTTGATGTCCTCCAGCGGCAGCGCCACTTCGATCAGTTTCTTTTTATAGGTCATGGTTTTGCTTGCCACAGAGTATTAGCCACCGAGAGCACAGAGGGCACAGAGAGGGGTTTATTACTTCTTCCTGAATCAGTCTCGGCGCTCTCGGTGTCCTCGGTGGCTTTCATCGGTGACCTTGTTTCGAGCATACGACGGCGTGGATATGGCGGTCAAAGGCTTCTTGCAAGAGCTTTCACGTGGTTGGCGGATCAACCCGCGCCATCAGGTCCTTGATGCGGAAGGGGACGCTGGCGGTCGCAAAATCCGGTTCCTGCTCAAAGGGCCGCGCGAGGTGGCATGGCTTCGCGGGCCCATCGGCGCCAATGATGACCAGCGCGAGAATGTAGTTGTCGGGATTGTTGATCGCGGCTCCAGTCCCTGGGCCCGCTCGAACGCCATGACCGCTTCCATGGCCTGGCGTTCAACTTCCCGATCCGCAGCGCCATGGGGGGGGCGGCGTTTCATGCAGGGCCGGCGATGGAGCGAACCAACCCGCCGGGATGACCAGCGCGCCACCCAGCACCGTGGGGGGCCGGTCCGTGATCTGGCGTCAGCGGCGTGTAATCAAGGTAGGGAGCGTAGCCCGCATTCACGAGCCGGCCATCGCGGCCCACCTCGACGAACTGCAACCGGCGAGAGCTGACCCGCGGGTTCCCGGCCGCGTCGCGGCGTCCGTCCGTGATGCTATGTGTTGGTCACGAACCACTCCTGGCGCAAATCACGCTCAAGAGAGGCTCACAGATATGAATCCGCAGGGACAGAAAGCGCGCGCGGGCCAAGTCGCTCAATGGGTAATGACATCGAGAAGGCCGCTGCGGAGACTGAACCACAAGAACTGCACAAACGTGTCATCCGGTTTTCGCGTGTAATCCACCATTCCCTCCTTCATGGATCCAGAAACGCTCGGGGCGTTGGACTTTCGGATTTTCAACAGATTGGCCAGAAGCGACGCGAAGCGATTGCCCACCCCGTTCGCACTGCCGGTTTCTTTGTCGAGCAAAGCAATCCCCAAATCACTGTAGGTAGCGCCCACCCGCCCACTGGCCTGGCCGGCGACGACAGCAATGTCGAACTTCGCTTGTTGAACCCTGCCGGACTTAATCCGCGTGTGTTCGGCAATATCCAGGAACGCATCAAGACAGGTCAAATCCATCGCGCTGAGCGAACCGGAATAGTGGAGCGAGAAATCAGGCGGCGTAACGGGAATTACCATCTGCACCGTCATTGTTCCGGCGTCCATGAGGTTGCCCTGCGCTTTGAGCGACAGAGCGGCAGTCGCTCCACCGCGGTTGGCAATGCCCGCCAGGGACATGCTAACGGCCCCGAAGGTAAGCACGGCGGGATGGGCCCCAAGGACCTCCCTTTCGGAGTAGGTCAGGCGTCCGTTGGCGAGGGTGAGGCTGTCCACCCGTAACGGTTGCCGGATTTGGGCGAGCGCCTCATGCGCCATCAGCGGGCTCGCCGCGACGGGTGGCGCGGGCTTGTCGCAATTGACCAGTATAGCCAGCGAGGGTCGCTCCAAATGAACGGAGCGGGCCGTGTACGACTTTCCCTGGAGTAAATCGGCGTATGCCAGGCCCAACACTCGGCATTCCGGTATGAGCGCATGGTAGGCCGTCGTTCGAAACCCCTTTCCCGCAAAGAGCTCTTCATCTCCCATGGACGGCTTAAACTCGATCCCTTCGGCGATCAGTTCCGAACTCGGCGCGCGCGCTCGCAGCCGCGCGCAACGAAGCTGAAACTGCGCTTTCGGCAATTCCACCTCGATATTCGTCGCCTCGAGACTGGCCTCGGCCAGGACCTCCGAAAGGCCAGCGGTACCCCAAATAAGCCGTCCCCAGGGAACGCCCGTGAGCGAGATCCGACCGGCCTTAAGGGCCGCGTTGGTTGCGCTCAGGACGACGGATTGGGCGACCATGCGGTTGGCGCCCACAACATAATCCAGGGCGTCAATGCGCAGGCTGCATCCGGGATACGCTTCCGCGAAGGCTCGTTCCACCTTCTCCTTGCCGTAGCGATTGAGAATGGCGCCGCGAAACCCAAAGCTAAACACCGCAACGGCGAGTACGAGCGCGCCAAGGGAAAGGCCAATCCAAGCCGAGACCCGCCGGAGCGACCGCGCGCCCCTCTTGACCGGTGGTTTGCAAGCCTTGTCCTTTAACCAGCCGCGATAGCTCATGAGTCCTTGTCAGGGGCGCCAATCAGCGCCAACTCTGGTAATTGCCGCCCACGGGAAGTCCGGTTCCAGGCCGCGCCATCATGGCTCGGTCGGTGGATCTAAACACCCAAAGCAAGGCCCGCCGTAACGGCCCGCGCGCCAGGTCGCCGGTGGGCTGAGGCAAATAACGGGTTAACATACGTCGTTGTCCGACTCAGCGCCGGCACGCTTCGCTGACTTTTCGGAAGTGGTGACCATAAATCGAGAGAGTAACCGCCAAGGACAGTTGCGAGGGGCGGCGCAGGAACGTCCAGAGCAGCAAGCTCCAGTAATGGAAGCGTTCGCGACCCAAGACGCCGAGACGCAGGTTGGCATGGATGAATGCCATGATCGAACGCCAGTTTGTTGAACTCACGACCTTGGGGGCCCCGTATTCACGCAGGAATGTGCGTATGCGTCGATAATACGGCCCCGGCGCGTAAATGTATTCAAGCAGGCTCTTGTAACCCTGCCGCAACGCCTCAGGGTTCATGCGGGAAACGAAGTTGGTGGTCCCATCAACGTTATCTCCGGTCGTGTGGCCGAGCAGACGACCCTGCCGATGGAGCCGTTGGTGGAGCTTGGTGCCGGGCATGGCTTGCAGCAAGCCGACCATGGCGGTAACAATCCCGCTTTTCTGGATAAACTCGATCTGCCGTTCAAAACTCCCGGGCGTGTCATGATCGAATCCGAGGATGAACCCGCCTTGAACCTCCAATCCCGCGCGCTGGATGCGCTTCACATCCGCGACCAGATCGCGGCCCCGGTTCTGCCGTTTGTCGCACTCAGCCAGATTCGCCTCCTCGGGCGTTTCAATGCCGATGAACACCTGGTTGAATCCCGCCTCCACCATTAATCGCATCAGTTCCTCATCATCGGCGAGATTGATCGACGCCTCGGTGAAAAACGGGATGCCGCGCTTGCCTTTCTGCCACTGAATCAGAGCCGGCAGGAGATCCTCCTTCAGCGCCCGTTTGTTGCCGATGAAATTGTCGTCAACGAAGAACACCGACCCGCGCCAACCCAACCGGACGAGGCCGTCCAGCTCGGCGATCACCTGCGCGGTGCTCTTGGTACGGGGCCGATGTCCGAACATGGACGTGATATTGCAGAACTCGCAGTCGAACGGGCAGCCGCGCGAGAACTGCAGGCTCATGGTTGCATAGCGCCGCAAGTCGGCCAATTCCCAGAGCGGCGCCGGGGTCTGGCGCAGATCGGGGAAGTTCGCTGACGAGTACACTCGCCGGGCGACCCCGCGCTCATGGTCGCGCAAGAACTCCGGCAGCGTTTCCTCCGCCTCGTTCAATACGAAGTGATCGACTTCGGGAAACCGCTCCTGTTCGAATGTGAACAGCGGGCCCCCCGCCACAATCGTTTTGCCCGCCGCCCGGCAACGCGCGATCAACTCGCGCGCGGAATCCTGTTGGGCGAGCATTCCGCTAACGAACACGAGGTCGGCCCAGGCCAGGTCTTTTTCACGCAACCGGCGCGTGTTCACATCCACCAAACGCTTCGCCCAAGGTTGCGGCAGCATCGCGGCCACGGTGAGCAGGCCCAGCGGCGGGAGCGAGGCCTGCTTATGGATGAACTTCAAGGCGTGCTTGAAGCTCCAGAACGTGTCGGGGAATTTCGGATAGAGAAGCAATACGTTCATTATATTGAACACTCGCCCGGTTAACCGATGACGCCGGCGGGAGCCAAAGGGTGCGCCGGGCTCTTCTCGACGGCCTCCCGGGTCAGCCTCACGGATACCGCGGATTCCTCGTAACTAACGCGGTCAACCGCGCTCGTGGGTATCCGCACCTCTTTGCCAGAAAGCCGGTGGCCGGTCTTGACGACGAGCTCGCAAATAGCCCAACTTTGGTCGTCCATCATAAAGTCAGAGATGTGGCCGATCTCGCCGTCGGTTGCCTGGATATGGTAGCCATTCACGGCCAGAGTGCTACGCAGGTGAAGATCGCTGTTATCGGACGAGGGGTTGCCAAGCGCGGCCGCCTCAACCGGCATCGGGGGGGGCGGCAACTCCAATAGCGGAAAACCGCTCATGCCCCACAACCCGCTGCCCTGCCAATAATAGGGCCAACCGTAGTACCGGTAGTAATCCTCCTCGTACTGTCGCGAAACCGGCTTGTGGGACTCGATCGATGGGCTGTCCTCAATCTGTTTCCTCGTCAACTTGACCAACAGTAGTTTCCCAGCCGTATCGAGACTGCCGAGGGCGTGGGGCGAAATGAGAACTTTGCGCCCCGATAACCAGGAGCCAGTGTCCGCAATCAAGTAACGCACGACCCAGTTCTGATCGTCGAAATAAAAGTCCTTCACGCGCCCGATTTCGCCATCCGACGCGCCAAGTTTGTTTCCGTAAAGCTGCTTAACACTTCGTAACATAAGCCTGTTCCTTTCGAATGAACTCGACCAACCGTTTGTGATGTAGCGTCACAACGTCGACGTTCTGGTTTTTCTTTAGTTGTTTTGGTTTTTCGTTAGTTGCTTTCCAGCTAGAAGCGGGCCACCCTCGCACCCTCTTCATTAACCCATTCAATCCAGGGAAGTTAAGGCGATTGAGGGTCGTCCTTCGCGAGGACGGATGAGCCTAAGGCCCATGCAAATTGCATGAACCCTCACCGCAAATCCTGCATCCTGAAGCGGTAGTATCCATGAGTCTCCTGTCGGCGATAGCTAATCGAGAGCGAACCTGACGACCGGTGGTCCAAGGCGCGCTTTGCCGCTTCCTTTCCGGGCGCCGCTCACCGCCCGGCATATTTCGACGGATTCCGAATCCGATCGAGGCGCTCGACTTCAAAGGCGCGCCGATCGATCCGCGCCCGCCGCTGCTGAAAGGCCAACGCGGCGGCGCGTGGCAGCAAAGGGACTTGTCGGACCAGGTTGACGAGGGTCAGACAGAAGAGCTTAATCACATTCATAGAGTTGTTATCGTCGATGGCCGAGCGGGAGTCATCGAGCCGGGTCGGGCTTGAGGAGGCTGCCCGTGGAGGGCGCAAAGCCATGCATGTCCATCTCCATGCGGCTCCAGTTGTTGGCATAATGACGAGCCGTTTCCGAGGTCACGTACCGGCCCTTGAAGAGCTGCATCAAATACTGGTCAAAGCTATGCATGCCCTCGTTCACGGAAGCTTCGATGTTGCTGGCCAGGAGCGCCAGGTCGTTGCGCGCGATCGCATCCTGGGTGCCGACATTGCGCTTCATGATTTCCAGGCAGGGAATCCGCTTTCCGGCGCAACTTGGGATAAGCCTCTGGCAAATGATGGCGTTGAGACTTCGCGCCAGGAGCGCGCTGGCGTTGGCCTGGTCCGGCGCCGGATAGAACTCGCGGATGCGGTCGATGGCCCGGGGCACCGAATCCGCGTGGAGCGTCGTAAGCACCAGGTGACCGGTCTCGGCCGCCTGCATCGCCGCCATAATACTGTCCGCATCCCGGATCTCGCCCAGGAAGATCACCTCGGGGTCCTGCCTCACCGCGTTGCGAATCCCGTCGGCGAACGATTCGGTATCGACGCCCACTTCGCGCTGTTCGAACTGGCTTTTATCCTCTTCGAACAGATATTCGATCGGATCTTCGATGGTGATGACGCGCAAGGCCAGCGTTTCATTGAGCCGCTGCAACAGGGCGCGGATCGTGGTGCTTTTGCCTTGGCCCGAGGCGCCGGTCACGATCAAGAGACCGCGCGGCTCCCTGACCAGGTCGGCAACGGTATCCGGCAACTCCAAGTCCTGCAGTTTGAGCATGTGCTGCGGGACGACTCGGAAGGAACAGGACTGTTTGCCTTGTTGTTTGCTGAAGTTCGCTCGATAGCGCGTCTGCGCGCACATAAAGCTCAAGTCCATCTCATGTTCTTTCTCGATGCGGTCATAGATCGAAGCCGAGAACGCTTGCCGCAGCATCCTCACGATGTCATCATTGTGAGGGATCGCGAATTGGAGCGGATCAATTCGCTGGAGTTTGCCATCCTGTCGAATGGAGTAGCGACGGTCGGCTTGGGCATGAAGGTCGGTGGCCTTGGCCTGGCAAGACCAAACAAGAATTTTCCCCAGTTCAGTTGTGGGCTCCACACGTTCCATGTTTCTTTGTTCAGCTTGAAACGTGCCGTCCAGGTTTCCGCTCGAGACCCATTGATTCCCAATGCTTTAGGGAGGCGAATAAGTCGTGGATTCCTTTCCCGGGCGGGCGGCCTCGTGCAAATTGCATTACCGACCGAAACGGGATGAGGCATTTTGCACGATTTCCCGCTGTGGATGCCAGGGAGTAGAGGCTGACGGTTCAGACGTTATGGATCGGTTGGCATAGTGCTTGACCAACGGTTTGGGCGCGTGATCATCCGCGCGAAACACCTGGCGTCCAACTTGCACAGCGGTTCAGACCATCTCGGCCAGATCAAAAACACCTTTTCGAGCGGAAGCTCCGCGCGCCGACCCTACGCTCGTCGAGTTTGAGAGGCCAGGCCAACAACAGGCATTTAGACCGCTTGGGCGGCTGGTGGCTCGACCTTGATAGGAACGGGGATAACCGCCTTGTGCTCGATCTCTGGATATTCAACGTTCAGCTCAGCAGCCAGACGCTCGGCTTCCTTTTGCTCAAAGCGTTTGGTCCCCGTCCCAACATTTCCACTAACCGTGTTCTCCCAACGGATGGCGTATTCTTTCATGAGGTTCCTTGCCGCTAAGAGAGAGGGGGCCCTCCCCCGCTCTCTTGCGCGATTCATGCTGACTCTCGCCCCACTGGAGGGGCTCAATAACCCATGCCGCCCATACCGCCCATGCCACCCATGCCGCCCCCTCCGCCCGCAGGCGGCCCGGCGGGTTCATCCTGCGGAATCTCGGTGACCAAGCACTCGGTGGTCAGCAACAAGCCGGCGATCGAGGCCGCATTCTGCAATGCGGTGCGCGTGACTTTCTTTGGATCAACCACACCCGCCTTGACCAGGTCCTCATAGACCCCGGTCGCCACGTTGTAGCCCTCGTTGCCTTTGCGTTTCTTGACTTCTTGCACCACCACCACGCCTTCCACGCCGGCATTGTCCGCCAAAACGCGCGTCGGATACTCGACGGCTCGCTTGACGATGTCGACGCCGATCCGTTCGTCCTCGTTCGCCGGCTTGACCGTGTCCATTGCGGCCAGGCAACGCAGTAAAGCGACGCCGCCGCCCGGCACAATGCCTTCCTCCACGGCCGCCCGCGTCGCGTGCAGGGCATCCTCCACCCGAGCCTTCTTTTCCTTCATCTCTGTTTCGGTGGCCGCGCCCACATTAATGACGGCCACTCCCCCGGCGAGCTTGGCCAGGCGCTCTTGCAGTTTCTCTTTGTCGTAATCGGCGGTGCTTTCCTCAATCTGCCGGCGAATCTGATTGACCCGGCCTTGAATCTCGGAACTCTTGCCGCTGCCCTCCACGAGGGTGGTGTTCTCCTTGTCCACCGTGACCTTTTTCACATGACCGAGATCCGCGAGGGTCAGGCTCTCGAGCTTGACGCCCAGATCTTCACTGATGAATTTGCCACCGGTCAGGATCGCAATGTCTTCGCACAGCGCTTTTCGGCGGTCGCCATAGCCAGGGGCTTTAACCGCGCAGGCGTTGATATTGCCGCGGATCTTGTTCACCACCAGGGTCGCCAAAGCTTCGCCTTCGACATCCTCGGCGATGATCAACAGTGGTTTGGTGGACTTGGCCACCAACTCAAGCAGCGGAAGGAGATCTTTGAGATTGCTGATCTTCTTCTCGTAATTAAGCACATAACAGTCCTCCAGGCACACCTCCATGGTCTCCGCATTGGTGACGAAATACGGGGACAAATAGCCTTTGTCGAACTGCATGCCTTCGACCACCTCGAGAGTTGTCTCGATGGTCTTTGCCTGCTCGACGGTGATCGTGCCGTCTTTGCCGACCTTGTCCATCGCGTCGGCGATGATCTCGCCGATCGCCATGTCCCAGTTGGCCGACACCGTGGCGACCTGCTTGATTTCCGCCTTGTCTTTGACTTTCTTTGCGACCTTCTCAAGCTGTTCAACGGCGGCGGCGACCGCCTTGTGGATGCCGCGTTGGATGCCGATCGGGTTGGCGCCGGAGGTGACATATTTCAAGCCTTCGCGGAAGATCGCCTCCGTCAGCACGGTAGCCGTGGTCGTGCCGTCGCCGGCCTTATCACTGGTCTTGCTGGCGGCTTCGCGCACCATTTGGGCGCCCATGTTTTCATAGGGGTCTTCTAGCTCGATTTCCTTGGCGACCGTGACGCCGTCCTTGGTCACCGTCGGCGACCCGTACTTTCGATCGAATACGACGTTGCGGCCTTTGGGACCGAGCGTCGCGGCGACGGCCTTGGTCAGTTTGGAGACGCCTCGGAGCAGGCTCTGACGAGCCTTTTCATCGAAGAGCAATTGTTTTGCAGCCATAATTTATTGGATAGATAGTCGATTGTTGATGTTGGACCCCGGCCACTGCCGGGGTTGGTGATTATTCGAGCACAGCCAGGACATCGTCCGAACTGAGGATCCTGTATTCTTTGCCCTCGAGTTTGATTTCCGTGCCCCCATATTTGGCCACCAGCACGCGGTCGCCCTTCTTCGTTTCAAATGGGACCTTCTTGCCGTCGTCATCGGTCTTCCCGGTGCCGAGCGCCACCACCCGAGCCTCCATGGGCTTTTCCTTGGCGGTGTCGGGAATGATGATTCCGCCCTTCTTGACTTCTTTCTCTTCAACCGCTTCCACGAGGATTCGGTCGCCGAGAGGTTTAATGTTTTGTGTCATAATGTGTCTGTCGATAAAACCATCCGGACCGTTCTTAGCAGGGGCCATGCCGTTTGCGGGGTGCTGGTCCCAATGGATTGATAGCAAGTGACTTACGCACAATTCGCCTGCTTTAAGCTCTATTCCTGGAAGCCAATCCCCTTGCACTTTGCACGGATGACCTCAGACCAATCGTGCGTTTTGCACATCCAACAGGAACGGAGCCGAGGGGGTTCGAACCCCTGACCTCCTGAATGCCTTTCAGGGGGGAACTAACCGCCCATCGCGCCTGGAATGGGGTCAGTGCGCCCGGGAGCCAGCGAATCCAGATTCCAGCGCCACCCTCCCTATGCGGGCGAAGCTACTATTCCAAGCCGATCTTCTTCCGTTTCCGGTAAAGCGTCGCCTGGTCAATCCCAAGCACCTGCGCGGCTTCGGCCAGGTTGGAGGTTCGCTCCAGGATTTTGCGAAGGTGGGCTTCCTCCAGCTTCTCCAGGGAAACCAGGGAACCAACCTGGAGCGACCCATTGGCGCTGGCGGCTCCGGCGACCGCCTGGCCGCGCAATTCCACGGGGAGGTCTTCCAGGCCAATCTTATTTCCTTTGGCCATGATGACCGCTCGTTCGATGGCGTTGCGCAGCTCCCGCAGATTGCCCGGCCATGAATGGCCGCGGATCGCGGCGGAGGCCGCCTCCGAAAACCCATCGAGATGACGCCCGCAGAGACGGGCAAAATGCTGGAAGTAATGTTCCGCAAACCGCATGAGGTCGCCCTCGCGCCGACGCAGCGGCGGCATTTCCGCCGTGATCACGTTGAGCCTAAAAAACAGGTCTTCGCGAAAAACACCCTCGGCCACGCGCAGCTTAAGATCGCGGCTGGTGGCGGCGATCACGCGCACCTCGGCCTGGCGGGTGATGTTCTCGCCCACTCGCTCATATTCTCGCTCCTGGAGAAGGCGAAGCAATTTGGGCTGAATTTCCGCCGGCAGGTCGCCGATCTCGTCGAGGAACAAGGTCCCGCCCGCGGCCGCTTTGACCTTCCCCCAATGATCCCGCA
>Ga0316217_10007170_pt1 | contig 10742 bp, 15 predicted proteins | sample 1anoAmetaG_FD_203633 | JGI IMG/M metagenome (GOLD analysis project Ga0316217, IMG submission 203633) | Freshwater microbial communities from Trout Bog Lake, Wisconsin, USA - 1anoA | ecosystem: Environmental > Aquatic > Freshwater > Lake > Hypolimnion/Profundal zone | place: USA: Wisconsin... | reverse complement strand
CAACATGTCCGCAGCCGCCCGCGCAAGCCGTGGTTCGCGCTCCGGCTCCAGCCGGCGCTGTGAACAAGTCGGTTTGGACGGCAGCCGGCAATGGGGTATCCGGGGATTGCGCGAGAAAACCGTTGAGCTGCGCCTCCAGCTCACTCGCCGGCGACTTGCCGGAGGGCAGCTTGTGCAGAATGACTTCAAAGACCTTGGCTTTCATGGTTGTGTGTCCCTCCATAAATCACCCCCGCCGCGGCGGAATGGAAACGCACCGCCAACCCGGCCGTCTTCTTTATTCCCATGATGAGTCAAAGGCATCGCGCTTGATTGGGATTCATCCGTTGGTTGGGTTTGTCGTGGCGGCTACCGGAGCTGCGGGACGGTGATTTCGCCCGAGTGGTGGAGAATGCCGAAGGCATACAACAGCCACATGACCACACAGATGACGACGACGACATTGAGGATCTTTTTAATCTTCGCGTCCATCGGGATGTAAGTGTTGACCAGCCAGAGCAGCACGCCGATGACGATCAGGGTGACGATGAGAGAAATCAGCGGCATAGACAGCCTCCGATCCGGATGAGCATTTTATCATTCATGCTTAAGCCTATTCCGTGGGTAGGATGAACGCCATGGGGTGTAACCCTACCCTTGGTCATGAATCCAATTGGGGCGAACCGGCCGGCCGTCGTGGGGCGGCGATAAATAATCTGCGCAACGCCAAGTGCGTCGGGAGAAAGGCGACCAGCCATAACACTCCCAGCCACAGGACGACATAAAGATTTTGATTGATCCAGGTCTGCGGCTGCTGGTCATTGAACCCGTAGAGGTAATTGATGTTGATGGGTAGATTGGGATTGGCCGGATGCGCGCCGGCGGCCGGAGTTAAAAAATAACAGACGAAGCCGAGTCCGGCGGCCAGTCCGGTCCAGGCAGCCAAAGCCCGTTTGTCGTAGCCCAATCGAAACAAGAGCCAGACGAGCAGCACCGGCAGCCAGCCATGAAACAGCGAAAGCCCGCGCGTGAACAACGGCAACCGAGGGTCGAACATGTAGCCGGTCAGACCCAGCAGATGAAATCCCAGCAGCCGGCTGCCGAAGTCCGCAAGCCAGAGACCTTGCGGCAATAATATCCCCACGGCGCACATGCTGATGAGCAACGGGCTTTCCAGCCACATGCCAGCCACCGTGAGCAGCAGAGCGGCATCACAGAACCACAGGAAGTTGGTCGGCCCATAAGTGTGCAGATAAATCGGGACTAGCATCCCGAGGAAGACAGTGCCGGCCAGCTTGGCGGCCAGTGGAATATTGTTGCGGGACATTTTCAATTCCATTGGCGAATGCCAAACGCAGATTATCGCACAATGACTTCCGGGGGGCGCAATACGACTTCCGGAACGCGCACGACCACTGCCGGCGGTCCGACGATAACTTCGTCGTGACGTTCATATCTCTCATGTCCGCGAGAATGGCCATGCCACTCGCCTTCGGAAACCAGACAGCCCGTGGTGGAAAGGAGGGCGACGACACCGGCCAGCAAGAGAAGTTTTTTCATAATCATTATTTCTTTAGGGAGGACACTAGAGGTTGAGCCGATTCTTCGCCATGGGGTGTAACCCTTATATTCCATCAAGAATGCCTACTTGGATTTGACTTCTGGTGGACGCATCGGAGTCAGTGCGGCCAGAATGCTCTTTTGCACTGCCGGATTGATAAGATTGCCCAGATGACCACCCTGCGGGAAGACGGTTAGTTGATCCGGGGCAAATGTGACGTGCAGCCAGGCCAGATCCTCATCCTCCAAAAGAAAATCGTTTTGATTGACGATGACGCGGACATTGGGATTTGCGCGCAAGCTGGTGTCATAGGTCCGCAAGTCACCGGCTTTTTCCAGGGCTTCCGCCGTCGGCGCGGTCAGGCCCCGGGCCGAATAATAGGGGGTGGCAAATTTCTCAAAATAATCCTGATAGGAATACTGGAGGATTTCCTGATACACCGGCTCGCGTCGAAAGTTATGGATGGGATGCTGCAGAACGCCCTGGTTGTTCCGCCGCTGACTGCTGTAAATGACATCCCGCAGGATGAGCCGAAAGGTCATGCCGATGAGAAACTTGGATTCGATGGCGTTGAAGGGCAGCGTAGTTTGGGGCGTGAGGGTGGCCTTGCTCAAGTCGGCCACTTTCAAAAAGGTGTTTTCCAGATCATCGGTGCGTTCCGCCAGCGGCCAGTCCAACGGCGCGCGATAATATTCATCCAGCTTGGATACCCCGTGGAGCAACCGGACCGGCGTGTTGATGGCGACGTAGCGGTCAAATTGAATCAGCGGCAACTGATTGGTAACGGCGGCAATTCTAACTTCTTTAACGCCACGTTTTCCCTCAGGAAAGCGCAGAACCGACTCCTTGGTCGTGACCCGATACTGATTCGTCGGTCCGGTGGCCGCGATGAACAAAGTTTCGAGAGCACCCATGGAATAGCCCATCAAAGCTTTGTTCCCCAGCCGATGCGGATAGAGCTTGGTCAAGTGGCGATCAATCTCGGTGAGCGCGACGTGCAGGTCGTTACCATCCACCGGCAGATAGGCCGGCAGCGCGGCAGTCGAAGCGTTTTCCATGAACTCGGAGTTAAACGGACTGCTGACCACCACGGCGGAAAAGCCGTTTTTATAGACCAACTCGGCCAGAGCCATTGAAGGTTGGGCCAGCCGGTGGCCTCCCAGACCGGGAACGATGTAAACCACGTTCGCCGATCCTGGTTGCAACCAGAACGTAAATTTCAATTCTTTCCCCGTCGCCGGAATCCGCACCGAACGCGTCTGTCCGCGGGCTGGGAATTCAGGATCTTTGTAGGTGAAGAAAACTGATTCGAGGGTTTCCAGCGAGGCTTCGTCCGGTTTTCCTTTCACCTGAAAATTAGCCACCCGGTTGGCGCGGACGAACGTCCAGGCGTATTGAATTTCTGAATACGGATCCATTTCGGCCTGGCTGAAGCGCACATATTCACCCACGCTGTCGGACAGATCATTATACATCACCGCATAGGTGAAATAAGTGTAGGGACCGAGATAAGTCAGCGGATCGTTCACGTCCAAGTTATAAGGTGCGATATAGAGCAGCGGATTGGCCGCAGTGTCGGCGGCCAGGCCGACGGTGTCGCGTTCATTGCTCGGCCCGAAAACCGGCAGCATGATAAAACACGCCGGTTTCCAGCCCCATTGCCCGAAGGTCTGGCCGAAATCCGCGTCCGATTTGGGAATCTTCCATTGGGTGCCCACGTCGAAAAGCCCGGCGACCCCGACCGTGGTGTTGACCGCAAACCGGTAAGATTCATCGCGGGCGCCGCTCCACTTTTGCTGGAGCAGGTTGTTGATCAAGCGACCGGGGTAAGTAAGGTTTTTGCCAAAGTTTCCGATGCTGGTGCGAACCGGTTTGACGACCACGAACCGATAAACTTTGCTCGTGGGCTTGATGACATCGGTCATCAGTCCCACATTAAAATTCCACATCAGCCGGTTAAACGGCTCGATGGGGTCAGGGACAGACTTGGGAAGAACCACGGTTTCAGCCGTAAGCAAAGTGTTGGAACCAACCGCAGTCCCCTGCCCGTGGGCAGACAACGGGAGGCAAACAGCCAGAACCATGGACATCAGATGCCAAATCCTGCATCCCAGCTGAATTTTCAAAACGCCCGCCCTTCCGATCTAACGGCCACTATCTTTTGATTGAACCGGAGCAGAGTGGTTAACTTGAGATGCTGTTGCCGAGTGACAATAGATTCAACAACTCGGGCTTCCCGCCGCTGGATTGGAATTTTGATTCTCATCACCACAGTTTAGCGCGAAATGCCATCCGGTTGACATGGGGTGTTCACCCCAGGCTTGCTTCCCAACTTTTTTCTGGCACAAATGCCCAAACTAATGGTGGAACCAGCGACTGCGGCGACGCCAGTTCGGCGGTGGCATAACATCCCAAAGATTCCGCCGCACCTTACCGGATTTCCCGATGGTCTCCCGGGTATTCCCCATGATCCACCCCGTTGGGATGATCATCATGGCCAGCCGCCCGGTGATGTTCGCGGTCGCCCTCGTGGTCGCGGTCGCCCCAGAAAACACACCCGGTTGAAGTCAGCAATGTCACGGCGCAAATCAAGAGCAGAATGGTTTTCATAAATCAACCTTCCCCCATTTTGAACACACGAGCAATGGGGTGTTACCCGGCCATCAAGCCCAAACGCCCCAGCCCAACTTAATCCCCATTCTGCCTCCCATATCATTCGTATTCGTAGGCGTGATGGGCTAGAATCCAGCCATGTTGCTGGTCACCTCCAACAAGTCGAAACAGTTGCTGCTGATCAGCTTCATTGGAAACGTGTGGCCGGGGGATTTTCAAAGCAGCCGGGAGGACGTGACCACCCAGTTGACCGGGCTGGCACCGGGCTTTCATTTTCTGGTGGACTTGAGCCATCTAGAGTTCATGGGTCTGGATTGCATGGCCGAACTGGGCGGGCTGATGGAAATGATTGTCCAGGCCGGCGTGGGCTCGGTGGTGCGGGTCATTCCCGATCCGAGCAAGGACATCGGGATGAACATCCTGAGCGTATTTCATTACCCGCATCAGCTCCGGTTGGTCACCTGCCAAAATCTGGCGGAAGCGGTCAAGGCCCTCAAACTTTAGGCTGCCCGCGGCTGCGGGCGCCTATTGGCCCTTCTTCTTTGAAGCCGGAGAATGGTTTTCAGAATTTTCCTTCACCACCGCAATCATCTCGTCCATACCTTCCTTGATCTCGTTGACCTGGGGATGCACTTCCTTGATGAGGTCGTGCTCGATCTTGGATAATTTTTCGATGCGTTTGCCCTGCTCGCGAAGCTGGGCCAGGAGGACATTCTGTTTGGTGGAAAGCCGGTGCATCCACCAGAAGCAAACGCCCCAGCAAATCGTTCCCGCCAACGTCATCCAGAAAGCAAGGTTGTTTTCATTCATAACCCATGACCAGAATGGTTGGCGTAAAAAAACAGAACCGGCGGAGCGCCGCTAAACGATGGTCAACTGCACGCTGCTCTCGATGATGCCGGCGCTGATGGCGTAGCGGGTGAGGCCGGCAGTGTCGTGGATGTCCAGCTTCTCCATGAGATGCTCGCGATGCTTCTCCACGGTCTTGATGCCGATGCCAAGTTCCGCGGCGGTTTCCTTGTTGGCCTTGCCTTCGGCGATGAGCTGCAGCACTTCCATCTCGCGCGAGGTGAGCTGGGCGGCCTTCGAGTTGAGTGTTCCGGTGCGGCCGGACCGCAGCGGGTTAAGCCGGCCAAAATGTCTGGCAATGGAAGGACTGAAAAAGGTTTTGCCCGCGTTCACTTCCCGGATGGCCCGGCACACGTCGTGGGCGGAGGTTTGCTTGAGCAGAAATCCCACCGCGCCGGACTCGGTGGCGTTTTGGACATAGGCGTCATCGCTGTGGGCGGAGAGCATGAGCACCCTGATGGCGGGCACGGCTTTAAGAATCTGCCGGGTGGCCTCCAAACCATTGAGGTAAGGCATGGCGATATCCATTAGCACCACGGCGGGATGAAACTTCTTGGCCAGCGCCACGGCCTGACGTCCGTCCTGCGCCTCGCCGACCACTTCAAAGTCGTCCTCCAGCTCCAGCATTCGGCGAAACCCCTCGCGCACGACCATGTGGTCTTCGGCGAGCAATACGGTGATTTTTTTCATAGTGATTTTGACTTCGGTTTCAACGGACTTCCTTTGCCGCTGGGAATCTTTCCAAACGGAATTTGCGCGATGATGGTGGTCCCTTTGCCGGGCGCGGATTCGACGCCAAATTTTCCGCCGACCATTTCCAGTCGTTCCCTCATGCCGAGCAGGCCGAGGCGTTTGCCGCCATTGGCGTGCAAGGTGCGTTCCACTTGAAACGATTGGCCGTCGTCCTTGATTTTCATGCAGATGCCATCCGGCAGCTTTTGCAGGCTCACATCTGCGCGGCTGGCTTTCGCATGGCGGGCGACATTGGTGAGCGCTTCCTGGGCGACGCGGAACAGGACGGTGCGCCGGGCCGTCTCCATTTCCTCGACGCCCGCAAAGGCTGTCAAATAAGTGCGGACGCCGGAGCGCGCGGTGAAGTTTTTCATGAACGAATGCAGCGCGGGAACCAGGCCGAGATCGTCCAACACCGCCGGACGCAGTTCGCGGGCAAACCGGTGCACGATGTCCACGGATTTTTCCACGAGTTCTTGCGTGCGCGCAATATTGCGGTCGAGTCCCTTGTTGTTGAGGGCGGCCTCCTTGGACAGCGCCGCCAGCCGGACGTTGATGCCCGTCAATGTCTGGGCGATGACATCGTGAAGTTCGCGGCTGATGTGCTTGCGCTCTTCTTCCTGCGCCGAGAGAATCTGCCGCGACAGTTGGCGCAACTGTTCCTGCAGCCGGTCCGATTGTTCCAGCAGTTCCGAATAATGGCGCTCGCTTTTTTTGAGCGCCGCCTCCGCCGATTTGCGGTGGCCGATTTCCAGATTCAATTCCAGATTCGAGGCGGCCAGTTCCACCGTGCGCTGGCTCAAAGCCTCGACAATTTTCCGCAAATAAACCGCAGCCTCTTGCGTGCTGTAATGTGTTTTCTCAATCGGTAGAATAGCCTCGGCAAAGAATACCCCTGCCTGCTTGACGAGCGCGGCGCGTTTGCCGGCCGGACAGCCCGGCAATAACTCCGTGACCAGCGTCTGCTCGTGGAGCTTGGCCAGGTCCAGTGTCTGCAATCCGGCAGCCAGAGCCTGACTGCCCAAGCCGCGCGCCGCGGCCAGGCTGGCCTTCCGGCCTTGCTTCATTTGAGTGCGCAACGCGTCCTGATAACGGCGCGACGAATTGAAAAGTTTGCGTTTCATATTTTTCCAAACTCGCGGGCGACCCGCCGCACGGAACTGGCCGACTTGGCGACCAACCGCTGCGTGCTGGCGATTTCAGATTTGAGACCCTTGGTGTTGACCTGCGACTCCCGCTTCAAGGAGAGCAGCCGGACATTGATACCCAGCAAGGTTTGGGCGACTTCATCCTGAAGTTTGAGGCTGATTCTTTTTCGCTCCTCCTCCTGTGCCGCCAGCACCTGATGCGTCAACTGCCGCAAATCTTCCTGCAGGTGCAAGGAATCTTTCAACAGCTTGGTGTAATGCACTCCGCTTTTTTTGAGCGCAGCCTCCACATGTTTTCGCCGGAGGACGCCGCGTTTCAACTGCAAGTTGGTGGCGGCCAGTTCCAGTGTGCGCCGGCCAAGCGTCTCCCTCAACCGGCATAAATCTGTTTTACTCTGCCGCGCGGCGCGATGCGTCTCCACAATCGGCGTGAGGGCCTCGGTGAAAAAAACTTCCGCGCGCTCCCTTTGCCCGTTATGGCTGCCTGACAAATTCAAAACGACCACCGCTTGTTCGTGCATTCGCGCCAGCCCCAGCGTCTCCACACCCAAGGCGACCGCCTGACGTCCCAGTTGCAGCGCCGGCTGCAAGCCCGCGCGTGGCCCCGGCTCCAGGTGCGTTCGCAAGGCCGTCACATAGCGCTGCGACAACCGGATTAGTTTTTGCTTCATATTGACATGCTCGTGCCATCAGGTCCGCACGGAAAGCATTATCTTTCAATGACGAACTGCCTGGACAACTAAACCATCATATATTTGTCTAACCTTGTATATGGGGTGAACTCCCCATTGGGCCTTCCGATTAGTTGTCTGGTGGTAGTGGCCGAAATAGCTCTAAGTTCAGAAGGAGCAGCGATCAGCCTGGTATACCTGGATAAACTTACTTCCCGCGATATTTATCCGGGTTGCGAATCCGGTCGAGCCGTTCGGCTTCAAGTTCATTCAGTGATATCCGCTGCTGACGCTGTCTGGAGAAATTCGCGACGGCTTGGGGTAGCAAACAGATTTGTTTGAACCGCTGGCCGGCGGTCTGACAAATGCATTTAAATAGATTCACAGTTATTTTGTGGCTGCGGGTGAACTGGGTCTCAATTGCCGGTAAATTTGTTTTACAAACGCGTCGGCACGAAATCCGCTCGGACCTTCCAAAGGTTCAAAACCTTCGTGGCCGTCTTCAACAAAGTCGCCCCGGCACACTAATTCATGCCATTGCAAACGCCGCAGGCGTTGACTGGTCATGATTGGGGCAGCAACTGTGCTCATCATGCACTCTTGGGTTTTATAAGCAGCAGCACGATGCCACCGACGAGCGCCAGCGCACCGACAGCCGGTGAAATATAATGGCTGTCCGTGGTCGCAATGTGCATTCCGAGAAACTCAATTGGCTTGCCCGGTGTCGTAAAACTCAAGCCCGAGTAGGCGAGCACCACCATGCCAAGCGTGATGAGCAGGACGGAGAAGATGGTTTTGGTGTTCATATTACATTCTTTCCAGAGATTATCCGGACCAATACCATCACAATGGCGATGACGAGGAGGATGTGAATGAAACCGCCCATAGTGGCCCCGGTCACCAACCCTAGCAGCCACATAATGAGCAGAATTACCGCAAGCATATATAACATAAGATTTTTGGGTTAAATTGCTGGCCGGCACATTCGCGCCAGCCAGCGTTGAATTAAAGAATCATTTGTCAGCCAACGGCACGGCGATGGTCATGTTGTTGACCACACTGGTCACGCCGTTGATGTCGGTGGCGAGCTTGGTGACGAGGCTTCTTTCAGCATCGTTTTTGGCAATGCCCGTCAAGGTGACGACTCCGTCCGTAGTGGAAACTCCGGTATGGATGGCGCTCGTCGAATGATGCGACAACAAGGACGACTTAACCTGCGCCGTGATGGACGCGTCGTCAATTTTGTCGCCAAGGGTAGCGGCCGGCGTGGCCGGCGTCGCGGTGATCGTCATTTCGTTGTTGACCGATTTCACATTGTCAATGTCCTTGGCATATTCGGTCGTAAGTTCCCGCTGCGCCGTGCTGTCGGCGACTCCCTGCAAGGTGACGACACCGTCTTTCGTAGAAACAGTGGTGCCGGTGGCGCTCACGTTGCGATGGAACAGGAGCGCGGTTTTCACTTTTGTGGTGATCCAGGAGTCGGAATGTTCTGCCGGTTGTTCGCCGCTGACGACAAGGTGATTGTTCACGCTCTTAACGCCCGGCAAACTCTCCACGGTATTTTCAGCCAGGGATTTGTGGGACGCTTCGGCGACCGTGCCGGTCAGGGTGACGACCCCGTTTTGGGATTCCGTTTTGATGGAATCATCCTTGAGCGTGGTTTTGAACACATATGACTTTGCGGCGGATGACTCGATGCGGTCATCTGTGTCTGCCGCGCGCAAGAGTGAGCTGCTGATTAACATGGAACTCACCACGATGGCAAGCGTTAGGGAGAATATTGATTTCATTTTGTCAATTTCGTTTGTTTGTTGTTTGTTTTTAACACTGGAAGCAGATTAAGTGGCGTGGCGTATTCTTGCCATGGGGTGTAACCCTACCGTGCGTGATGGATGATACGGCCAAGAAAAAGCCGGCCTCCACTAATGAGTGAGCAGGCCGGCAGATTAAACGCCAATTCAAAACCGGATCTTCATTTTGTCGTAGATTTGTTGTGCTTCCGTCCGGTTATCCGAACTGTCAAACGTGCCGACGGTGATTTGAATTTCAGTAACGCTATCGGTTTTCCGAATTAGTTGGATGACCACGGGTTGATCCTTCACATTGCGCGCCTCCAGCTTGCCGGACGCTCCGTCCTTGGCGGAGGCAATCACCGGCATCTGCAAGTCTTTTAACACCGCATTGGCCGCGTTCCACGCCTTGGCCAATGACACATCCTGGGTCACCTGCAACGTATTATTGACATACTTCACTGTGCCATATGCAGCTCCAGCTGCCACTCCTCCCAATAGCAATAATGCGCACCCTTGAATCAAAGGCATCGCAGCGAGTGCTGTGATCATGATGACCGATAGTTTGAATGATTTGAATGTTTTCATATTGCTAGCTTTCTGTTTGTTGGTTTGCTCGAACAATTATTCACATTAAGGCGCGATCTTCTCGCTCACCCACTGACGTGCCTGATTAAATCCGTCTTTCGTCGCTTCGTAGGCCTTCTTGCAGGAAGTCTTGACGCTGTCCCAAGTAGATTCCGTGGCGTTCTGGGCTTCGGCAAGTTGCTGATTCAACTTCGCCACCTGCTCGCGCAACGCCTGTAGTTTAGGTTTAGCTTCCGCCTTGATGGCATCACTGGAGCTGTCGATTTTGGCTGCGAGTTTATCCAAGTCCTGATTTAGCGTGGTCAACTCGCCTTGCATTGATTTAACAAATTCAGCCTTTTGCGCGAAGGTGTAATCCTTCATATCCCGAGCGGCCTGTTTCGTTTCAGTTTTTACTGTCTCAATTTGCTGTGCGGTGGTTTTCTCCTTGTCGCATCCCATTACAAAGGTGGCGACGGCTAGGAACGTAATGAGTAATGTTATATTTTTCATGCTGATATTATCGATTACCACCCTTCCCAAAGCTATGGGGTATAACCCTGCTGTTTTTTTAATATTGCTCCTTGACGGAGCCCTGCGTGTTAGCGGCGAAACAATAACAGCAAGACTGATTGGGCACCTGACAGAGGACCGCAAAACCGTTCAACCAAAATATTCGCAAAAAACAGATTGCTGGAGGTGGTTCAGAAATCAAATCAAGCCTTGGGCAGCCTTCAAGTGGCTCCAAATTGGGGCCAAATCCGAAGTTGCCCCGCCAAGCCTTTCCATACCTGCTGATGGTGGTTGAGAGCGTCTGGCACGTCATTTCGCA
>Ga0316217_10007169_pt1 | contig 10742 bp, 8 predicted proteins | sample 1anoAmetaG_FD_203633 | JGI IMG/M metagenome (GOLD analysis project Ga0316217, IMG submission 203633) | Freshwater microbial communities from Trout Bog Lake, Wisconsin, USA - 1anoA | ecosystem: Environmental > Aquatic > Freshwater > Lake > Hypolimnion/Profundal zone | place: USA: Wisconsin... | reverse complement strand
CCACCAGAGGAGTGCTGGAACTACTTCAAAGCCGCCGGATACGCGTCACATTAAACGCACGATGCTCTATCCAACCCCGGCCCTCCAGACGCGCTATGGCCCCATACAGTGTGCCGGGCCCAAGTCGGCTTCCCGACATTTCAAGGATATCTTCGATCATCGCATGGCCGTGCTTTGGGCCGGTCGCCAGGCTCGCCAACACCAGCAGCGGAGGATCGGAATAGGCGCCTGCCGCGTCATTGAGTGAGATCTGCTTTTTACTACGCATGACGTAGTAGTATCGGGTTGGGCGCCGAGTTGCAAGCATGACATGCGGTTGGAGCGGTCGCGACCGGGCGCCTGTCCCATGGCCTGGAACATGCGCAGCCGGAGGCGCGCGACCAACCTGCCTCCTGTGTCGTCGCGCAATTCAGTCGATGAAATATGCGCTGAGCGCATCAAGTCTTTCGATATATGCATTTTTCCTGCCGCGTATCCTCTCTTAAGTTGACCCTAATCAAATTCGGCGGCGTCGGGCTTTCCGGCGTCGCAAGAAAAATGCAACAGGGGGAATTCGCTATGACTTACCGTCACCGGGCGCTGACGCTTGCCAGCACCGCGATCTGCGCCACGCTCGCCATGGCCGCGAACACGCCGGCCTTCGCCGAAGCGGCCGCGACCGCCAGCGCCGCCGCCGACAATACGGTTCAGGAAGTGGTGGTGACGGCCGAAAAGAAATCCGAGCTCGCCTCGCGAACTCCCGTCGCACTCAGCGCCTTCAATGGCGATACCCTGAAGAGCGCCGGTGTGGTGAGCGTCTCCGATATCCAGAACATCGCGCCGGGCGTAACCATGGGGCGTGACGGCTTCGGCGTGAACATCAATATTCGCGGCGTCACCTCGACCGACAATACGTCGAAGGGCGATCAGGGCATCGCGTTCAACGTGGACGGCATTCCGATCGGTCGGCCGATCGAAGAGGGCCTCAGCTTCTTCGACGTGGATCGGGTGGAAGTGCTGCGCGGGCCGCAGGGCACGCTCTACGGCAAGAGCTCGACCGGCGGCGCCATCAACGTGATCACCAACAAGCCGAAGGATCAGTTCGGGGCGAGCGGCGATTTTGAATACGGCAACTACAATGCAAGACGCGCCGATGTCGTCGTCAACTTGCCGGTGAACGAGCAGCTGGCCATCCGTGTCGCCGGAAACGCGAACGACCGGGACGGCTATCTGAAGCCTACCGACGGCTCGACCCCGCGCAACGATCAGCACGACCAGACCGCCCGCATCTCAGCGCTGTACAAGATCGCGCCAAGCGCCAGCCTGTTGCTGACCTATACGACCGGCGCTGTGGGCGGAGTCGGGCAGACACAGGCGGTCTGGAACCGGGTTATCAACAATTCCGGCGCATCCCAGCGTGCGGTGTACGGCAATCCCTTTGGCGGTCACATCAATGATCGGTTCGAGAACCTGAACGCCGAATTCAACCTCGACGTCGGCTTTGTTCACATGACCTATGACGGGGCCAGACTTCTCTACTCGGCGCACGACCGGACCTCTTCAAACGTCGATCCGTATGGCAACGGCGGCGCGAACGAGCCCGGCTTCTTCCCGCCGGTCGCTTTTCCAGGGCCGCCCGCCAGCTACGCCTGGCGCGACTACCGCGGCCGTTTTGCGACCGACTCCCACGAGGTGCGGTTCTCCAACGCTGAAAAGAGCCGGCTGGACTGGGTGCTTGGGGCCAACTGGTACAAGGAGCAGATCCACGAGAGCGACCATAACTGGAACGCACCCTATGCCGATCCGACCCTGGCCAACAGCGTCAACGGCATCGACCCCTTAAACACAACGACGCATGAGACCTATGGCGTGTTCGGGCAGGCCACGCTTCACATTACCGACGTCTGGAGCGTCGTCGCTGGGCTGCGCGATGCGCATGACGAGGTGACCCGGGTCGGCACCTTCGCCGCGCCGTGGCAGCAGATGCCGAGCGGCAAGCCCTGGCTCGATCCGAACGGCAATCCCTGTCAGGCGCCGAATGACTGCGTGGGAACGCCGAACAATGGCCATGAAGCGGCGTCCAAGGTCACCTACCGCGTCGGCCTGAACGCGCAACTGACGCCGAAGGATCTTGTCTACGCCTCGGTCGCCACGGGCTACAAGGCGGGCGGCTTCAATGACTTCGCCACGGCCGCCAACGGGGCGACCTATGCGCCGGAGGCCATGACCGCTTACGAGGCTGGCTACAAGGGCTCGCCGATGGCCAATGTCCGACTGACCTCCGCCCTGTTTTATTATGACTATTCCAGCGACCAGATCTCGAGCCTGATCTTCGTGGGTCCGTCCCCAGTGCTGGCCACGCGTTCGGCGGCGACGGAAATCTATGGCTGGGAAAACGAATTCACGGCAAAGCTGTCGCCGGTCGACGTGATCGACGGCTCGCTTGCCCTGGAAAAGTCCAAGTACACAAAGTTCCTTACCGGTGGTCAGGCCAATGTCGATTGGTCGGGCAAGTCGCTGGACAAGACGCCTTCGGCGGTGCTTCACCTTGGCTATAGTCACACCTTCGATTTTGCTGACGGCTCCACTCTGCAGTTGCGTGTCGGGACCAAGTACTCGACCTCCTACAAGCTGTCGGACTTCGTGGCGGCCATCCAGTACCAGCAAAAGGCCTACAGCCGCTCCGATCTGACGGCCAACTGGGCCTCGGCCAACGGCAAGGTGACGGTCCAGGGCTATATCCACAACATCGAGGACAAGATGCAGGCTGAGGGCTACACGGCGCCCAGCGTCGCAGGCGTGGTCAACGGCGCTGCGGCGGCGGTTTCCGAACCGCGCATGATGGGTGTGCGGGTCGGCCTGAAGTACTAGGTCTCCCTGAAATACCAGGTCTCCCTGGCCGCGCCGACGCGGCGCGCGCCTTCGGCCCGGGTCCTTGGGGTCCGGGCCGCCTTTACCTAAAAGGGCGTCGGCGAATGCCCCGCCCGACCTCGCGTATGATGGATGGTGCTGTGATGAAGCCTCTCGCCCTGATCTTCGGTCTGGCCGTTGCGGCCTTCGGCGCAGCATCGGCTTCCGCTGCGCCGCAAACCCTCGCGCCTGTCGCGCCGGCGGTGAGTTGCGCCAGCCTCGCCAAACCCGGGATCGACGCCGAGGTCGGCGCTGCGGTCACGATCCAGAGCGCGGTAGAAGGGCCGATACGCGGCGCGCGCTATTGCCAGATCAAAGGCGCAATCGCTCCACAAATCCGGTTCGAGCTTCGCCTGCCGATCGCCGGATGGACGCAGCGATACTTGCAGACGGGCTGCGGCGGCCTGTGCGGCGTGTTGGATGTGCATGTCGAGCACGCCGACACCTGCACCGCCATCAAGGATCACGCCGTGGCGCTCGCCTCCACCGACATGGGACACCAGGGCCGTCAGACGGGAGACGGAACCTTTGGCGCCGATCCTCAGGCGCGGGTCGATTTCGCTTATCGCGGCGTCCACCTGACCGCATTGGCCGCCAAAGCGCTGATCCGCAAATACTACGGCCAGCCCGCTAGATATTCCTACTTCTCAGGATGCTCTGACGGCGGGCGCGAAGCCCTCATGGAAGTTGAGCGCTTTCCGCAGGACTTCGATGGTGTCGCCGCCGGCGCTCCGGCCATGAATTTTCAGGTGCAGAACAGTTTCTATCACGCCTGGATGTACATCTCGAACCACCGTGCGGATGGGACCGCCATACTGACAGCGGCAAAGCTGCCGGCCCTGCACGCCGCGGCGCTGGCCAGCTGCGACGCGGTGGACGGGTTGAAGGACGGACAGATCACCGATCCCAGGGCCTGCCGATTCAATCCCTCGGACGTCGTCTGCAAACCTGGCCAGCCTGCCGACGACCAATGTCTGACCTCTGAAGAAGCAGACGTCGCCCGCAAATTCTATTCAGGCCCGACGGACGTGCAAGGCCATCACTTCACCATCGGCGGGCCTCAGGTCGGATCGGAGCTGTCCTGGCGCGGCGTGTTCGTCCCCGACACGCCAACTGGTCATGTGATGAGCGACGGGGCGGCGCTCGGAACGCTGAAGTATCTGTCCTTCCCGACCAATCCGGACGCAAGCTACACACTGAAGGACTTCCGGTTTGATCGCGCGACCTTCGAACGATTGAAGGACCTTCACCCCCTCTATGACGCGACGGACACCGACCTGTCCGGCTTCCAAGGCCGGGGCGGCAAGTTGATCCTGTGGCACGGCTGGAGCGACCCGCACATCTCGCCGATCAACACCATCGCATTCCTCCACGCTGTGCGCGCTCAGCTTGGGGGCGATAAGGCGGACCAGTTCGTGCGCCTGTTCCTGTTCCCCGGCCTCTATCACTGCGGCGGCGGCGATGGGACCAGCCAGTTCGATATTTTGAGCCCGCTCATGGCGTGGGTGGAGCGCGGCGAAGCGCCGGATCGGATCATCGCGGGTCACCCGGCCTTTGATCCAATGAATGGCCCGCCGCCCGGATCGCCGCCCGGCGCGCCGCAGATGAAGGAAATGGGCCCGCCCCCGATGGAGGATCTGCCGCCGCCACAGGTTACAAGGACCCGCCCCGTCTTCGCCTATCCCATGGTGGCCAAGTACGACGGCAAGGGGCCCGTGGATCAGGCCTCGAGTTTTGGTCCCGGAGCGCCGATCACGGCGGATCCGGCCAGCTATGACTGGGATGGCGCCACGTTCATGACGCCCGGCTTCCACAAACTGTGCGAGCCCGTTGACGGAAAACTGGTTTGCCACTGATGCTTGAAGAGGGTCGCCGTCCCATCATTCCGGTTTCCGCGCTCACGCGCCCGAAGATTTTGTAGGTAGACGACATATGGCCCGGATCATCGGCGCGATCGCCACGTCCCACACCCCAACGATCGGTTTTGCCCGGGACCGGTCCTTGTCCGCCGACCCGGTCTGGCGTCCGATCTTCGAGGCCTATGGTCCCATCCGGGACTGGCTGGAGGACAAGCGGCCGGACGTCTTGCTGACGATTTACAACGATCACATCACGTCGTTCTTCTTCGACCACTATTCTGCTTTTGCTTTAGGCGTCGATGACCGCTACGCACCGGCTGACGAGGGCGGCGGGCCTCGGGACATAGCCGACCTGCCGGGCGCTTCGGAACTCGCCCGCGGGCTGGGCGTCAGCCTCATGGCGGACGAATTCGACCTGTCCTTCTTTCGAGACAAGCCGCTGGACCACGGCTGCTTTTCCCCCTTGTCGATGCTCAAGGCCCCCAGCGCGCCCTGGGCCTGGCGGGTGGTGCCGCTGCAGGTCGGCGTGCTGCAGTTCCCGATCCCCACGGCGCGTCGCTGCTATCGTCTCGGACAGGCGCTTCGACGGGCGATCGCCGCCTATCCGGAAGACCTCAAGGTCGCCATTGTCGCGACAGGCGGGCTATCGCATCAGGTGCACGGGGAGCGGTGCGGCTTCAACAATCCCACCTGGGATCATCAGTTCCTTGACCTCCTCGAAACGGATCCGGAGGCGCTGACCCGCCTGACCCATGCAGAGTACGCCGAGCTCGGGGGCCTCGAAGGCGCCGAGGTCATCATGTGGCTCATCATGCGGGGCGCGATGGGCAAGACCGTTCGCCGCCTGCATCGCAGCTATTATCTGCCGTCGATGACCGCCATCGCGACAGGCCTGTGGGAGGACGTCGAGCCCCATCAGCACGAGGGCGGCTTTGTCGACGACCAGCTCGCAGGGGCCGAAACGATCGCCGGCACCTATCCCTACACCCTGGACCGAAGCGCGCGAGGCTACCGGCTGAATCGCTTCTTGCACGACCTCATCGATCCGGAGCGTCGCCGCCAGTTCCTGGCCGATGAGATGGGCGCTATGTCGACGGCGGGTCTCACGGCGGAGGAGATCGGCCTCGTCAGCCGCCGGGACTGGCGCGGCCTCATCCATTATGGGGCGATCTTCTTCGTGCTGGAAAAGCTGGCGGCGGTGGTGGGCGTGTCCAACCTGCACGTCTATGCGGCCATGCGCGGCGAAACCCTAGACGACTTCCAGAAAACGCGAAACGCCTCGATCCAGTACGGCGTGGCCCGCTAGTTTGGCGAGTACGTCCTGAAAGGAGGGGCGCGCCATGGCGATTGCAGTTCAGGGGCTGAGGGCCTTTCGCGCCGTGATGGAGGGCGGCTCGACCGCGACCGCGGCCGACCGGCTCGGCCGCACCCAGCCGCAGCTCAGCCGCCTGATCGCCCAGCTCGAGGAGGAGATCGGCTTTCCTCTGTTCGATCGCGAGCGCCGCCGCCTGGTTCCCACACCGCGGGCTCACCGCTTTTATCAAGAGGTGCTGCGGGCTCTGGACGGGCTCGACAACATCAAGCAAGTGGCGGAGGAGTTGCGACTGGAGGCGGACGCGCAATTGCGGGTGATCGCGCCGCCCTACGCCTCCTATACCGTGCTGCCCGAGGCGCTCGCCCGCTACCGCAAGCGCTTTCCGAGCGGGGAGTTTTCGCTGGAGCTGGTGACGCGATCGTCCATGGGGCGTTGGATCTCGTTCCACAATTTCGACATCGGTATCGCCTCCCTGCCATTCGATGCGCCGTCGATCAGCACCACGCCTCTGGCCCAGGTCGAAACGGTCGTGGTCATGCCGCTCGGTCATCCCCTGTCGAAACTGTCGGTCGTGCCCGTCGCGGCGCTGGGCGACTATCCATTCGTGGCGCTGAACACCTTCACCCTGCTGAGACGCCAGCTCGATCAGGCGCTGGATCAGACGGGGGTTCGGCTGAACCTGGTTTGCGAGACTGATACGGGTCTGTCAGCCTGCCAGATGGCGGCTGAAGGGGTCGGGATCACGGTCGTCGACCGCCTGTGGCTCGACGCCATGCCGCCTGGGCGGGTGGAGCACCGCCCCTGGACGCCCGGCGTTACCTCGTCCTTCGGCCTGATTCATCCGTCCACCGCTCCTGTCAGCGACCGCGCGCGGGCGCTTGGCGAGATCCTGATCGACATTTTCCGGAGCCGATATGGCGTCGCCTGAGACCCTTCAGTCCGAATGTCCTGCGTCACCCCGCCATACGGCGCTTGACTTCCAGCGCCATGGGGACGGTGAAAATGATGTGGGACATCAGCCCGCCGATCACGATGTTGGGGTCGAGATAGTTCGGATGGCTGGACGAGACGAGGCTGATCGCGGCGTGCATGACCACCCAGGCGATGACAGCCCAGGCAAGTGCGGCCAAGGTCGCCTCCACCCGTCGGCGGCGCATGGTCGGCCAGATCAGGGCGAAACCCACGCCCCAAAGGGCGGCGAACGTAAAATGTACGCCTGTTCCAAGGATCATGGCGAAGGGGCCCAGCGCCGCCTGCACGGCCTTGCCGAATATGAGGCCTATGGCGTTCGACGGGATGCCGGCCAGGGGCAGCAGATGCTGGGCCTGGGCCCACACAACCGCTTCATAGATCCAGATGCAGGCGCCGCCGATCAGTCCGCTCGGAACGCCGGCCGCCACCGCAGCGCTCAGCGATGGAAGATCTTGTCTCGTCATTTTCAATGCATCCCCATTGATGGGGATCATTCTGGCGTTGTTGTAAATGTAAATCAATAACGATCATCATTCTGAGGGGTATTCTAATTGTATAATAAAAACTGGAGCGCATCCGCACGCGGAGTAACATTGCTATGCTTCGTTTTGAACATGTTTGATGGGGTCAATATATTTACATTGACCTATGTTTCACCCGTCCTTCAGAGGTTATACGGGCTGACCCCCGACGCTTTTTCTGTCGCATTCAGCGCGGGCCTCGCCGGCATGGCTGTCGGCGGACTGGCGCTGGCGCCGCTGGCGGACCGCCTTGGACGACGTCCGGTGCTATTCGCAGCGCTCCTCCTCATGGGCGTGGCCATGATCGCCAGCGCGTTCGCGCCGGATATTGTCTGGCTGTCGGCGGCGAGAGTGTTCGTCGGGATTGGCATCGGCACGCTGCTGGCCAGCCTCTCCGCCCTGTCGGCGGGTTTCGCGCCGGAGCGTTATCGCAACATGGCCGTGGGCCTGCCCCAGGCGGGCTATCCTGTGGGCGCCATGATCGCTGGCTTCATCACAGCCTGGGCCCTGCCGATCTATGGCTGGCGGGCGATCTTCCTGACAGCCGGAGCTCTGACCCTTTGTCTGCTGCCGATCTGCTATGCGCTCCTGCCAGAGGCGCCGGAAGCCAGAAGTGAGGTCCGTTATTCCATTGCCGGCGCCATCGGCGGGACGCGCACAGGCGCCTCCGCCCTCTTGTGGATCTGCACCATTGGAGGATTCATGGCCCTCTACTTCATCGCCAGCTGGATCACCAAACTGGCGATCCAGGCCGGCCTTCCGCACACTCAGGCGATCATCGCCAGCGCTTGCTACAATGGTGGGGCGGTCATCGGCACCGTGCTGGTCAGTTTCGCCGCCTTGCGCTTTGACATCCGCAGATCGCTGGCCGTTCTGCTGGTGCTGGCGGCAGGATTGTTTCTGGTGTTCGGCGGGGTCCACTTGTCGGTGGAGGGCGTCCTGGTGGTCAGTTTCGCCATCGGCGTCACCCTGCAGGGCGGTGTCAACGCCATCTATCCCGTCACGGCCGGCGCCTATCCGCCGGAGGCGCGCGCCACAGGGCTCGGCTGGGCGATGGGGATCGGGCGGCTGGGCGCGGTCATGGGGCCGATCATCGGCGGCTGGGGGCTGGGTCAGGGATTTCCGCTCGTCGGCGTCTTCGCGATGTTCTGTGCGCCCCTGTTAACGACCGCAATCGCCGCCAACTTCATTCAACCGTTCAAGGCGACATCTGACCGATAGATGGAACATGCAAAGGGCTGATGGCTCGTTTAGACCTTTGTCTATGAAGCGGCCCCTCGACCAATTGCTGAAGTTCCGACACCTGCGGATGGTGGAGGCGCTGGTTCGGTTGCAGAGCCTGACAAGAGCATCTGCGCATCTGGGCTTGACCCAGCCCGCCTTGACCAAGGCGATCCGAGAGCTTGAGGATCTTGTCGGCGAGCGATTGTTCGACCGGCACCCCAGGGGCGTCCGTCCGACCGCCGCCGGACTGAAGCTCGACGCCTTCGCACGGCGCGCGCTGGCCGACCTTGGCCGCCTGGCGGCAAGCCTCGATGCTTCGGATGCGCCCTTGACCACGACTGTGACCGTCGGCGCGTTGCCCGTCGCAGCCGTCGGGCTCCTGCCCTCCGTCATGCAGCGGGTCCGGCGTTTTCACCCGCAACTGCGCATTCGACTGGTTGAGGGGCGAACGGAGGATCTTCTTTCGAAGCTTGAGGCCGGGGAAGTGGATCTGGTGGTCGGGCGTCTCTATGCGCCTCCAGCGCCGGACGACTTCCGGCGCGACGCCCTTTACGCAGAGCCGATCAGCGTGATGGCGCGCACGGGGCACCCCCTGCATCGGATCCGCAGACCAACCGTTCGCGATCTCGCCGAACAGGATCTTGTGCTGCCCGAATTCAGCCAGCGGATTGCGCACGACATCGCCCACTTCATGGAAAATATCGGTCTGTCGGCATCGCCGGGCTCGATCCGTTCCACGTCCCGCGGCTTCATCCGGGAGATGATCCTGTCCACCGATATGATCACCATCATGCCGAGACTGGTGATGGGGGGCGATCTCTTGCGCGGGCTGGTGCGCGTGGCGCCGGTGACCTGTCCCAACATGGCGCGGCCAGCGGGGGTCATTTCTCATCCCCGCCGTGAGCTGTCGCCGGGCGCTCGTCGTCTGATCGAGGTGATCGTCGAGACCCTCGCGGACCTCGCGGCGTCCGGCGATGTCGATATAACCAAATAGACTATACTTCGCCCATTTTTCGATACGACCTGGAATGTGAAGCCGGTCTATTCTAATCGCTCGATCAATGAGGTTTTGGGACGTTCAGGCGCATGAAAATCGTGATGGCGGGTCAGGGCGCCTTTGGCGTCAAGCATCTGGAGGCGATCCAGAAGATCGACGGGGTGGAGGTCGCCTCCCTCGTCGGCGGCAGCGCCGAGACTACCAGGGCCGTGGCGGAGCGCTTCGGCATTCCCCACTGGACCCTCGACCTGGCCGAGGGCCTCGCCCAGCCGGGGGTGGAGGCCGCGATCCTGGCCACGCCGACCCAGATGCACGCCTCCCAGGCCATCCAGTGCCTGGAAGCCGGCAAGCACGTGCAGGTCGAGATCCCCATGGCCGACAATCTGGCCGACTCCCTGCGCCTCGACGCTGCACAAAAGAAGTCCGGGCGGATCGCCATGGCCGGGCACACCCGTCGCTTCAATCCCAGCCACCAGTGGATCCACAAGAAGATCGTGGCCGGTGAGCTGAAGGTCCAGCAGATGGACGTGCAGACCTACTTCTTCCGTCGGACCAACATGAACGCGCTGGGCCAGCCGCGCAGCTGGACCGATCACCTGCTCTGGCACCATGCGTGCCATACGGTCGACCTCTTCCAGTACCAGACCGGCGAGACGGTCAATGTGGCCCGCGGCGTTCAGGGGCCGCCGCATCCGGAGCTGGGCATCGCCATGGACATGTCCGTGCAGATGAAGGTTCCCGGCGGCGCGATCTGCACCCTGTCCCTGTCCTTCAACAACGACGGACCCTTGGGGACCTTCTTCCGGTACATCTGCGACAACGGCACCTACATCGCCCGCTATGACGATCTGTTTGACGGCAAGGACAACCAGATCGACGTGTCGAAGGTCGATGTCTCCATGAACGGGATCGAGCTGCAGGACCGGGAGTTCTTCGCCGCCATCCGCGAGGGGCGCGAGCCGAAC
>Ga0316217_10007168_pt1 | contig 10743 bp, 4 predicted proteins | sample 1anoAmetaG_FD_203633 | JGI IMG/M metagenome (GOLD analysis project Ga0316217, IMG submission 203633) | Freshwater microbial communities from Trout Bog Lake, Wisconsin, USA - 1anoA | ecosystem: Environmental > Aquatic > Freshwater > Lake > Hypolimnion/Profundal zone | place: USA: Wisconsin... | reverse complement strand
GCTCTATCAGGCGCGGTTTAACCGCTACTTGCAGGCGCGCGGGCTGACCAACTGGAAGGAAGAACCGAAGGTCTGGGCGTTCCTGGGCGATGGCGAATCGGACGAACCCGAATCACTGGGCGCCATCACGCTGGCGGCGCGCGAGAACCTCGACAACCTTATCTGGGTGGTGAACTGCAATTTGCAGCGGCTCGATGGACCCGTGCGCGGCAACGGAAAAATCATCCAGGAACTCGAAGGCCTGTTTCGCGGCGCGGGCTGGAATGTCATCAAGGTGATTTGGGGCGCCGACTGGGACGACTTGCTCCGCCGGGACAAGTCCGGCCTGCTGATCAAGCGCATGGAGGAATGCGTGGACGGCGACTATCAGAAATACGTCGTGGAGCCCGGCAGCTATACGCGGAAACACTTCTTCGGCAAATACCCCGAGTTGCTCGAACTGGTGAACCATCTCACCGACGAGCAGATCAATAAATTGCTGCGCGGCGGCCATGACGTGCGCAAAATGTATGCGGCCTACCAGGCGGCCATGGAACACCCGGGCCAGCCGACGGTGGTGCTCGCCAAAACCGTCAAGGGCTACGGCTTGGGCGAGGCGGGCGAAGGTAAGAATATTTCGCATCAGCAGAAGAAGATGAACGAGAAGGAGCTCCGCGAGTTCCGCAAGCGTTTCAACATCCCGATCACCGACGACGTGATTGCCGACACGCCGTTCTTCCGTCCCGCGCCGGACAGCGTGGAGACAAAATATCTGCTCGCCCGGCGCCAGGAATTGGGCGGCTTTGTGCCGGCCCGGATCGTCGAGCCGGTTACGCTGGAGGTGCCCAAGCTGGAGGCCTTCGCGGAATTTTTTGGCGCGGGCAAAACGGAGATTTCGACGACGACAGCCTTTGTGAACATTCTGCGGACGCTGCTCCGCAACAAGGCGATTGGGCGGCACATTGTCCCGATCATTCCCGACGAGGCCCGCACCTTCGGCATGGATGCCCTGTTCAAGGACTACGGCATTTACTCCCACAAAGGTCAGCTTTACGAGCCGGTGGACAACAAATCCCTGCTCTATTATCGCGAAACCAAAGACGGCCAGATTCTCGAAGAAGGCATCAGTGAGTCCGGCGCCATGTCATCGTTTCTCGCGGCGGCCACCAGCTACGCCTCGCACAGCGTGCCGATGATTCCGTTTTACGCCTATTACTCGATGTTTGGGCCGCAGCGCGTGGGGGATTTGTTCTGGCTGGCGGGCGACATTCGCGCCCGGGGCTTCCTGCTGGGCGCCACGTCCGGCCGCACCTCCCTCAACGGCGAAGGCTTGCAGCATCAGGATGGGCACAGTTTGCTGCACGCCAGCACCATACCCACGTGCCTGCCGTACGATCCGTCGTTCGGTTTTGAACTCGCGGTCATCATTGCCGACGGCCTGCGCCGGATGTACGTCGAGCACGAGGACATCTTTTATTACCTCGCGCTGTACAACGAAAGTTACCCCATGCAGGCGATGCCTGAGGGCGTTGAGGAAGGCATCGTCAAAGGCCTGTATAAATTCAAGCCCGGCCCGGAGACCGGCCCCAAGGCGCATATTTTTGGCAGCGGCTCCATCATGCAATCCGCTTTGAAGGCCCAGATGATGCTCGTGGAAAACTACGGCGTGAGCGCCGATGTCTGGAGCGCCACGAGCTACAAATTGTTGCGCTCCGACGCCATCCGCTGCCAGCGCTGGAACATGCTGCATCCGGCCGAGCCGGCCAGGAAATCGTATCTCGAAAATGTGCTGGCCCGGGAGCAGGGACCGTTTGTTGCGGTGTCAGATAACATCCGCACCGTGCCTGACCAGATTGCTCCGTGGGTGCCCGGCGGATTATTCACGCTCGGCACGGAAGGGTTTGGCCGCAGCGACACCCGGGCGCGGCTGCGCCGGTTCTTCGGCGTGGACGCGGAGTGTACCGTCATCGGCACGCTGCACGCGCTGGCGCAAAAGAACCTCATCAGCCGCGATGTGGTTGCGCAGGCGATCAAAGATCTCGGCGTGGACCCGGAACTGGTGCAACCGCAGATTGTATAGCGCAAGGGGCCAATGAAGCGCAGGCGTCCCGCCTGCGGGTTCGCCGGGCGTCCCGCCCGGCGATGGAACTGGCGGCGAGACCGGATGTTGCATGGGCAACGCTGTACCGCAGACTTGGAAGTCTGCGGCACGCCGGTTTTGACTGCGCCCACCTGACTGGCTATGAAATATGCGCGCGAACCGCCTCAGTTTCGCTTCCGAAACATTCAACATCGAATAGCCAACGAGCTTGGTCGGGGACCTGCCTTCGCCCGGCAGCTACGGCGAGGCAAGCCGGCGCTCCGAACACTTCTGGGTTGGGCGTTGAATGTTGATGTTGAAGGTTGAATGTTTCTTCCTGTTAGGGCATCACCTTCCGTGCCCGCCGCCGCCATCCATGGTTTCGCCTTGAATGAGGTAGATCAACGGCAGGAACATCGCGAACACGATGCTGCCGACCACCACCGCCAGGAAAATAATCATGACCGGTTCGAGCAACGAGGTCATGGCCGTAACGGCGCGGTCCACCTCCTCGTCGCCGCTGTCGGCGATTTTCAGCAGCATATCCGGCAGCGCGCCGGTTTGTTCGCCCACATCCACCATGCCCCCGACCATGGGCGGAAACAACTTGGAGGATTTCAGCGGTTCGGCCAGCGTGCCGCCCTCTTTCACGTTGTCATGGATGCGTGCAATCAGGTCGCCCACCACGAGGTTGCCCGCGGTTTCCTTCACGATTGTCAACGCCTGCAGGATGGGCACGCCGCTGGTGAGCAAGGTTCCCAGCGTGCGGGTGAATCGCGCCAGGGATATTTTGCGGCAAACGCCGCCCACCACCGGCATGACCAGTTTGAAACCGTCAAACCAGCGCCGGCCGTTCCGGGTGTGAATGAAAAATTGGAAGGCCGCCACTGCCGCCAGCAGCACCGCCCCGACTCCAAGAATATGGTCCCTGACCAGTTGGCTTATTTTCATTACCGCCAGCGTGAAGGCTGGCATGGAGCGACCCTGCAGCAAGCCTTCAAAGACCGCTTGAAACCGGGGAATTACGAATACCAGCAACAGCGTGAGCACGCCTGCCGCCACCAGCAGCACCGCCGCCGGATAGAACATGGCCGCCTTCACTTTGCCCTTGATCCGCATCCCTTTCTCCATGAACTCCGCCTGCCGCCGCAGCACCACCTCCAAGACACCCCCCAATTCCCCGGCCCGGACCATGTTCACGTAGAGCGGACTGAAAACTTTGGGATGCGCCGCCAGCGCTTCGGACATGGTGCCTCCGGATTCCACCGTTCGGGCAATCTCGGAGATGACGTATTTCAGGGCTGGCTGCCCCTCCTGCTGCAGCAGCAGGCGCAAGCCGCGCAACAAGGGCATGCCCACGTTTACCAGCGTCGCCAACTGGCGAGTGAATACCGTCAAGGCCGCCGGCTTGACCCGGCCGCCGCCCAGCCGCAACGAAATCAGCCGAGGCTTGCGGAGGGCCACGGAGCGCGGCCGCAACGGCACCGGGGCGACCGGTCGGACCATGGTGGGGAACAATCCCATTTCCTTGATGCGCCGCAGGGCCTCGCTTTGGTTCAGGACCTCCAGCGAACCTTTGCTTCTTGAGCCGGCGGCGTCCACAGCTTCATATAAGTAGTTGGACATACGATTCTGATTGATTGGACCGGGCTGCCGGCGAATCGTGTCGCTGCGGTTCCAATGAACCAGAAAACATCCAACATCCAACATCGAACGCCCAACATCCAGTGAAGACGCGGAAGGGAAGCCGTCGGGTGTTCGATGTTGGGTGTTTTCCATTGGTTCAGGGGTTCAATGCGCAAAATTCTTAGTGGAATTCTCACACCTACCCTCTTCTCCTTTGGGGAGGAGAAGGAACGACTTGTCGCCAAATCCCAACTTTGATTATCCGGCGGCCAGCGCGATTTCGAAGTTGGCGCGATAGCCATACAGGCAATGTTTCTGAAGCGCCACCCAGCCGGCGGTCTTGTTTCCGAACGCGGCTTTCAGCGCGGCAAATCGCAAGGGAAGGACGCCCGGCCATTCGGTACCCGCATCCTTATTCCAAGCCGCAATCTCGGCGACGCGTTGTTTCGCCGAGGAATCGCCGACGGCTTTCGCGAGGCGCAGGACATAGGCGGCTTCGACGCTCCCGGCCGGCGGTTGATAGCGCAAGAGATGGGAGGCGAGGGCGTTGGCCTGCAGGGGTGCGCCGACCTGTATTGCCAGCCGCCAGCGATAATACACCAGATCCGCGTTGCCGATCGTCTCGAAACGTCCGACCCCGAATTGCGGCATGAATTTGCACGCCTCCGCGAGGCGCTCGCGGGCGTCCTCGAGGCGGCCGGCGGCCGCCAGCGCGGCGGCCTCGGCCAGTTCAATCTCTTTGCGCAAATGCCACTGGGCGGCGCTGCCTTCCGCAATGCCTGGCATGGGCGCCAGCAATTCCCGGCGCGCGTCGTTCCAGCGCTGCTGCAAAAATGCGATTTGCGCGCGGGCATAACGGGCCGCATCGGACTTGCCCCGCCAAAGTTTGCCGGCCTCAGCCGCGCGGCCGGTTTCGATCAGGACTTGATGTAGAAGTTGCGTCCGTTCCGGCAACCGCCGGGCGGCTTGACGCAAGTAAGCGAGGGCCGGAGCAAGATGCCCCTGCTGGTATTCCCACCAGCCGAGCACCAGCGCCGCGAAGCCATTCTTGTTTGCCAGCGGTTTCAGGAGCGCGGCCGCCGGGCCGACTTTGCCCAAGTCCAGCTGGATCGCGCCCAAGGCTGTGTCGCGCCATTCATCCGCCGGCTGCGCCTCCAAAATTCGCGCCCAAGCCGCGCCGCCCACCCAGCCGGTCTTGGCCGCCTGTTTGATTTCACGGGAGGAAAGTGATGACGCAGCGAGCACAGCCTTCCGCGAAAGCGCCAGACGGGGTTCTTCCTCCGCCAAGGTTTCAGCAGATATCACGTTTCCGATTTTCGCGCCGCGCGTGAAAGCCGATTCGAGATTTCGAATGTCGTGTCTGCCTTTCCAAGGCACGGTAGAAAAGGACTCAACCCAGGTCAGTTCCGCGCCCGGTTCCAGCAGGTCGGCTTCAATTTGCGTCGGCAGCCTGCCGGATTGGATTTCGCAATACGATTCCACCCAAGCCTCACCGCAACGGCCCATCCAGACTTCGGCGTCGTGACCCGCACCGACGGACCACAGCTTGCGGCCGCGGCAGATGCGCCGGTCCGCGTGATGCACCATCGCCCAATTCTCGCCGGGCGCAGCGTAGCCGAATACGTCGCTGCGGTAATCGGGCCAGTAGGCGGAGATGATGCGGTCGTGGTTCTGCCAGTGTGACCAGTCGGCACCGTGCAGTTGTGGCCAGTGCTCGAACTTCATGCCCAGGTCGCAGCCATGGTGCAGCACGGGTCCAGGCTGATACAATAGCCGGGTTCCCGGTTTTGCCGGCACGGCGATGTTGGTCCACCAATAACCCGGCTGCGGCTGGCGCGAATGGTTCTTCAGCGTGATTTTCGCCGCCACGCGATCCGCCTGCGGCACCAGCACGACAGTCAGTTCGCATTCCAGCAGTTCATCCACCGAGCCCCAGCGCAGGCCGGCGGTGCCGTCGTCCAGCCGCACCTGCTCTGTGCGCACCGTCATCATGCCGTGGACGGAATGGCCGAAGCGAAAGGCGTTGAATTCAATGCCGCCAAGCAGCCATGCGCCCGGCAGGCCGACGGGGGCAAATTGAAACGAGGGCGGCAGCCAGAGCAGTTCCTGGCCGATTTTTTTATCAAAGAGGCCGAGGATGCGTCCGCCCAAATCCGGACAGACGGTGACGCGCCAGCGGGCGCTTTCCAGGTCCACGAATTGAAACTCGCGCCACGCGGTCTGTCCGTCGGCTTGCAGCCATTGCGGATAGGGAAACGCGGAACTGAAGATGTTTTGGCCCAGCCGTGATCGCAGCGGCTCCGGGGCGCCGGCCTTGATCTTGAGATAATCAATGACGCCCAGCTTGCGCGGAAGCGCCGCGCGTTGATCGCGTTGGAAGGCGAGGCCGGCCACGCGCTCACGGCGCAGTGAAGTTTTGCAATGGGCTGATTTCATGTCTTAGCGGAACGATGTGGTTGCAGAAATCTTAGCCACAGATGGACACAGACGAACACAGATAAAAACCGGAGGGAAAGTTGGTTTAAGCCAATGCCTGATCGCTCACTGGTTGGGGTGTCTCTTTTTCGCAGCCCGAAAATGGCTCCGTATCTGTGTTCACCTGTGTCCATCTGTGGCTGAAATGAATCGTTCCAGTCTAGTGAATCCAGCGGCTTTCGTATGGCTTGAGTGTGGCCCGCGAGGGCGCTCCCTGGCCATCGAAAACGGTGGTCGTCTGCGGCTGGCCGCTGTGGTTGACAACAACGAGTTGCCCGCTTCTGGGATAAAACGCGCAATCGGTGTTGGGATTGGTGCTGAACCATTGATTGAGTAGCTCTTCCTTGCCGGCAGCCCAGAAAATGGCGCGGTACAGGAGACGCGCATTCGTGAGGTCGTAGGGCAGCGCTCCGAAAAAGACAGAGCGGCCCCGGCCATGGGTCTTCGCGGCGGCCATGACGTGCAGGCCGTTGGCGGCGAGCAGTTGCGTCTGCGGATCGCAGACATAGACGAAGGTCTCGTGCGTGCCGAAGTCCGCCTTGCCCTGGAGATCCTCGGTGATGAAATGCGACGCCACCACTTCGGTGCGGACGGTGGCCGATTGCAGGGTCGAGCCGACTTCCTTGTCCACGCCGAGCACGTCGGCCAATTGGAAATAGCGGCCCTGATGGGGAAACGCCGTCGGCCCGCGGCAGCCGATAAAGCCGCCGCCATTGGCGATGAAGCGCCGGATGGTGGCAACGACTTTGCCGTTGGCCCACCAGCGTCCGCCGCTCCAAGCGGTTTCGGCATCTCCGTCGTTAATGATGACATTGACGTCTTTGGGAATCCCCGTTTGCTCGACTTCTGCAAAGCTTAGGAACTGTATTTCGACCGGCAGGCCGGCGAGACATTCGAGCAGGTTCGTGCCGGCGACTTGAATCACATCCGGCCGCTTGACCAGGAATTTTTGCGGCGCGCCAAAACTATTGATCCAGGCTTTGTAATTGCCCCAGCAATTGAGCACGGCCACTTTGATGGGGGCCTTTCTTGATTCGCCGCCGCCGGAGTTTGCCTTGAAGACGCGAAATTCCCGGCACAGTCCAGCCACATGTTCCACGAAAGCGGGAAATTTGAGCGCGAGACTCAAATAGCCACCATAGCCGAGGCGGTCCACGGGCTTGCGCAGCAGCGCGCGGCGGATTTTGATCCAGTTGCTCAGCGATTCGGCGAGCGGATCGCCGCCGGGGCGGAAAACGTCCGGGAAAAAATACGGATACAGCCGCAGCTCCTTGACGAGACCGCCGGGCGTGTCGGAAATGCGCCGGAGCGCCACGCCGTCCTCCGCCGCGCCCACATGGATGTCAATGCCCATATCCAGGAAGGTCGGCAGGTACGGCTCGACGCCAATCCAGTGGTCGCCCCAGAAAATCGCGGTGCGCTTGCCGGCGGCGTGCGCCTTATCCACCAGCGCCTTGCCGAATTTAACCACGAACCGATGGATGAAATTCATCCAATCGAGATAGCCTGGCGACGGTACCCGGCAGGCGGCATTGTAGTAACCCTGGTCCACGAAATCCTCGGCGCGGAGGCGATAGCCGTGTTCCTTCGCAAAATCCTCCAATGCCGGCACGCTGATGGTGTCCTGGTAGCCCGTCCAATCGCGGAACTTGTCCACGGCGGCCGCGTCTGAATCCACCGCGAAATGATAGGCGAGGGTGGTGAGGCGGACGACGTCGGTCTGTGGATGGCTCTGTAAATACTGGTCGTAGAACTTCATCAGATGGTCCCAACATTCTTTGTGGTAGGGGTCAACGCTGATGACATGCGGTTTGGTCCAATTATTCGTGAGATGATTATACATCGAGGTCGTGTCCCAGATCTGGAACACGAGAAAATTCACCGTGTACACATGGAACGGACTTGCCCCCCGGATCGTGACCTCGCCGGATTTCGAACTAAAGACCCACTGGGACGCCGGCAGCACTTCACCGGTTGTGCGGTTGATGACTTCCCAATATTTTTTTGCGCTGTGCTTGGTATCAATGACGTATTTCTCGCGGTAAAATCCCGCCATCGGGTCAATCACCACGGTCGTGCCCGTGGCGGTGACGGGGTCGGACATCAAAAACTTTTGCGGCAACTGGTCCATGTGCTGGCGCGGATACGTTTGCTCCGCGCGGACGAGGCAGGTGGTGGAATAAACCTCCAGGCCCAGATCGAGCATCTCCTGCGAAAGCTCCGTGCCGTCGCTGTCGCGGATGGCGTCCGCACCCCATTTTTTTGCGAGTTCCACCACCATCTTCTCCTCACCGGCTTCCGCAGGGAGCGTGATCGAGCCGGGGGCGGGAGGAGTGGCGAGCTTGGAATTGGCTTGGCTTCTTTTCATATAATTCATCGGGGTTTCCGGTCGAAATAATCCTCAATTTCCTCCAGCGTCTTGCCTTTGGTTTCGGGCATGACGAACGCGGCGGTGACAAAGTAAAGGACGGTGCAGCCAGCCCAGATGAAGAACATCGTGTGAAAGCCGCTGGTGGCGACGACCATCGGGAAAAACAGGGCGCTCAAGAATTGCACGCCGTTGTTCAGCACCATGGCGATGCCCATGCCGGTGGAGCGGATGCGCGTCGGCATCAGTTCCGTCAGGGCCAGCCAGACGCATACGCCCGGGCCCAGCGCAAAAAACGCGATGAACGCGCAGAGGATGACGGTGACCCATTTGCCGGTGTCCGCCGAGGCGATTGGCCCGTAGCTGGCGCGCAGGATTTCCAGTTTGCCGGCGTCGTTCACGCGAGTCTGCTCGACTTTTTTGCCGTCTACGGTGGCCCATTTCTTTTCCGTTTCCGGTTCGATTTTCAGGACGCGGTCGCCTTCCTCGGCGGCATTGGAGAACGCCGTGGCCACTTTCGGCTTGGTGTCCTGCGCGAATTTGTAGGAAACGACAAGCTGGCCTGGCAGTGAGTTCTCCAGCTTGGCGAGCGTGGTTTCGTCCACTTTCACGGCCAGACTGCGGCCGTCGGCGGAGAGGCCGGCGCGCACCTGCGCGAGCACGTCCACGCGTTTGGACTCGAAGTTATTGAACACCATCCCGCCGGCGGCCAGGCAGAGAATGATGCCGCCCGTGCCGATGGAGAGCAGGATTTTCCGTCCGAGCTTGTCCACCAGCAGCGCGCCGAGCAGCGTCACCGCGCAGTTGATGCCGGTGATGATTTGGAGATTGAACGCCGCTTGCTTGGCCGTCAGGCCCGTGCCCTGGAGAATTTTTGCCGCATAGGAAAGAATGGAATTGATGCCCGTGGCTTGCGTGCAGGCGAGCACGACGCAGGCGATGACAAACGGCACGACGTATTTGCGCTGCCACAGCGAACCGCCGCCCGCGGCCAACGCGCCTTCGGCCTGGCCGCTGCGCTGGGCCATTTCACGTATTTCGAGATCCGCCTGCTCCGGTGGACGGGAAAGCCGCAGAATGTGGGCGGCTTCATCGGCACGGTTGCGCTGGAAGAGCCAGCGCGGCGATTCCTTCAGGAAAAAGGCGGCCAGCGTGAACAAAATTCCTGGCACGCACGCCGTGAGAAACATGTGCCGCCACGCGGAATCGTCCGCCGCGAAGATTTTGTCCGGGTCGCCCAGCGCCGCCGCCACGGCGGCCTCATGCGCTTCCGCGAAGAACGTGGCGATGAAGGCCGCCACCACGAAGCCCAGCGTCATGAGAAATTGAAACGCCGAGGTGCCCCGCCCGCGAAGCGCAGCCGGCAAACACTCCGCCATATACAGCGGCACGACCACGCACACCACGCCGCCGGACAACCCCATGAGGATGCGTCCGGTCAGCAGCGAGACATAGCCTGAGGAAATGAAAATCATCAGAATGCTCACCACGAACATCACGCCGGCGAGAATCATCATTTTCTTGCGGCCGAGCAGATCGGCCAAGGTGCCGGCGAACAGCGACGCAATCACGCCGCCGAAAATATAAATGGACACCATGAAGCCCTGTTGCGCGGCGGTCATCGGAATGGTCTTGTCCAGGTACAGCAAGGCACCGGCGATGATGCCATAGTCAATGCCTGCCAGCAGCCCACCCAAGCCGGAAACCAGAATCAGGAAGGGGATGAACACTTTGCTGCCGCCACCGGCGGTCTTACCGGCGGTGGCGCTGGGGTGATCGCGCGTGGGAGGGGGAATCGGAGCAGCCATGATGGTTTGCGGGTTGGTTAGTTGATTTTGTCCACGGCCAGATTGTCAATCACCAGGATGGCGCGGGTGTCTTCCGCGCCCTTTTGCTTTTTCCGCTCAACGGCGAAATTTTTCACGATGCCGAGATAGTAGTCCCCGAACGCGCCGGTGGTGAATTCGGCGCTGAAATGGCGGGTCTCCAGCTTCGCGCCGGGCAAATCCTGCGCCAGTTTCTCCGCCGCCGCGCCGCCGTCGTCGGTGCGCATCACGACTTTGTACTGGCCGTCATTACGGGTTTTGCAATCGAAGCTGACGCGATATTTCGTGTCCGGCGCGAACTTCAAGCGCGCCGGGATGGTGCGGAGGTTCAGGCCATTGTCCTCGTCAAAGGTCTTGAGCGAAAATTCGCCCTCAATGGTGTCGTCGGT
>Ga0316217_10007167_pt1 | contig 10743 bp, 15 predicted proteins | sample 1anoAmetaG_FD_203633 | JGI IMG/M metagenome (GOLD analysis project Ga0316217, IMG submission 203633) | Freshwater microbial communities from Trout Bog Lake, Wisconsin, USA - 1anoA | ecosystem: Environmental > Aquatic > Freshwater > Lake > Hypolimnion/Profundal zone | place: USA: Wisconsin... | reverse complement strand
GATGGAGAACAACTAGCAGTTTTCCAAAAGGACCTAGTATTCAAAGGAAAAGTACATCAAGAAAAAAGAGAGAAAGTACCTCTTCCATATCTACGCAGAGCCATCTTCCTTGGCCAATGTACATCTTCATTACTTCAAAAATGAACTCAAAGCCATTTGTGGCATTCGTTGGGACATTTTTGCTTTGATGCTGCTTTATGGTGGTCCTTTCAAAAGGGCTTTGGTGGGGGATCAAGGTAGAGGTCTTTTGATTGGTGGAGTCATTTAGAGAGGAGCTGTGTAAGTGACAGCCTTAGTTGCAAAACCTTTAACAGTCAAACAGTTCAACATAGTGTAGCAACTCAACATTCCTGAAGAACAACAGCAAAAGGTGCGGTTTGTAGAGTGGAACCAAATAAACGGAGAGGAAGGGAGAAAGTATGACAACTTCCTCTTAATGGGCAACTATGACTTCGTACGTGTAGTCTAAGCAGTTGACCATTTGCTGTAAAGAGGCTCCATAATAGCATTCTTTAGTCAATCGCTCTCCCCTTTGGAGTAAGCAGCCCGTGATCTCAGAAAAAAGGGCTACTTGAACGTAAAAATGTTCGATAGTTGGGCCAGAGAGTACCAAGTGCTCAAAAACAGGACGCATCCCATGATGAACATGAACAGCTGTTCAGGCTTTCTGCTGACTGGGTTGAAAATGGACCTAGCTGATGTTTGAATGTTTAAACCATGCCTTAAATTATACTAAAATGTATGCTCAACGCTGCACCAACACCAAGCACTATCTAACTAACTACTACCAACCCAAACCCTCCTTTCTCTCTCCAGTCAACAAATTCGGACAACGCTCCTTCTCCAGTTCTTCCCTCCCCAACAACATCACTCCTTCTCCCCTAAACGGATCTCTAAGAGAGCAGATTCGCCTTTAGGCTTTCAAGAAAAATTTGACTGAGTCGAAGTTGAACAAAACAGGGCTATCCAAAATGACCTTAAAGATCGGCAAGTAGTAGAGAATGTTTATTCCAGCTAACGAGACTCGTAACGATGTGCGAGGATAGATTCGTGACCTGCAGAGATAGAACTCAAACCTTCGGACGGAAAACGAGCAGTAATTAATGCAGAATTTAGATTGAGACGCCAACGAACAGAAGATTTGCTACTCATCTCCAGGCAGAATTAGGTTTTGGTTCGTTTATAGAAATAAATTAACGACCTGCGAGGCACTTACTCAAAGCCCAAGACCTGCGATTGCTATCTTATAGAGCAACACCTTCAAACCATACACAATCTATAGCTCAAAAACAGATAGCTCGAAGAAGAAAAAGAGGAGTTCAAACAGTAAATCAGGCAACTTGTGCTGCAGCAAGAAAAACTCAAAGCTTAGATATATGCCTACGAAATACGCAACAAATCGGACAACTACAGTTCCAATAACTAAATAGATAGGTGGAGTTAGTCAATTCTGTCCAGATAAAAGAGGAAAACTCCCACTAACAAGCAGAATTTTAACAAATAGAAAGACTTCTAGAGGGAAAGGGAAAAAGATAGGGAAAGAGCAAGGGAAAGGGAAAGACTAAGATAGGTAGTCAAGGATACTTCGAGCATTTACGAAAAGAGACAAGAGGAAGGAAGGAGATACTTGTAGCATTTGAAAAATAGAGAGATCGATCTGATAGCCAATATACTCTAGAAGGAATAATGAAGCATGATATAAGCTATTTTAGTTCGCTAACCCAAAAGTATGAAATGACTTATACTTATCATGGCTTATATGAGAGAGGAGAGCATCATGCGTTAGAGTAGCCTTTGAGCTCTTTGAAGAGCTATCTTTTCCAATTCATGGTTTTCTTGGTTTCGGTTGCCTTCTGGAAAGTCTTCTCAGGTATAAACTGCTCGTTCGTATCGTAAGCAACCTTCATCAAGTTGCTACTCTGCATGGTCTCATAGTTAGGGTTGACTTTGTTTTTGTTTTCGATCTCAGCTATCCACTCTTCAGGCAAAGGCTCACACAAGTAGTAATGCTGACTAGGCAGATAAATGAGTCGATCTTCAGTTGAAAGGATCAGTCTTGAAGTGTTTACTTCTTTCTCTGTACGGATTAGCCCGATGCTTCCCTACAACCCCCAGCCGAAACCTGCCTCTGTATCCAGAAATTTGTAAAAACTTTTGCGGCCGTTTACCAAAAACTATCTCAGGTCTAGGTTCAAGGAGCCTGCGTTTCTTCTTTCGTTAGTTTGTCTGTTCTAGGCAATAAGGTTGATTTTTAGAAACTGATGTTGGAGGATATACTCTTGGATGTTATTGTTTTAGTGGCCTGCAGGAATGAAAAAGTAGCAGAGTCTTAGCTTTTTGACAGGAGTCGACTTTATTCCAGGGCGAACGTCCAGTTTGAACTTGAACCGAGTGCTAAAGATAGCGAAATCGAGGAAGTAGTTTGTCTGAGGCTTGATTCCCGTGAGTTAATCGAGTTAATGTAGATACAGTATGAATCTATAGCGCACCATTTCGTGTATGGTCTAATCATTGCGGAGAGGGCGGTTGTTTCTTGTGATGATGCTTGAATTGGGGCCGAGTGAAATCTCTGAATAGTAATAAAAGTACACTAAGGTATTTCTGACCTTAAGTTCATGATTTCTTTGTCTTTGGATTGCACTTGCAACTCCTCTTTGCTTGTAAGGCGCATCAAGAGGTCTTTCGGCTCTGCCTCAGTCGTCACAGCTAGCTTCTTCAAAAACTTGCCCTCAAAAGACAACAAAGCCTGGATCTAGATATAGAGACGATAGCATCTTTCGCAAACTTTACACTCTTGATAGAGGCAGTGAGAGTCAATGTTTGCATCAGATCTTGCAAGCCATTTGTAGTCTTTGCCCAAATGCAGCAGATAACGATCCATCTCAAGCAGCATCTTCTTGGTCAGCTTATGGGTTAGTTAGGATTAAAGGTAGCTTTTTTAGCAATATCTGCATTCTTTTGTTCTCTGGTATTTCTCCTTTTCCCCCACCCAGCCCACCTTGTCTGAGTGCAACTGAGTCAAAGAACTGCTCAGTTTCGGCTTCTGCTCTACTTTGAAGGCTTTTATGTTCACCAGCCACCAGTTGCCTTCTTCGTCTTTGATGAAATCACCAACTAGCTCCTTCAAGTTAACTCCTCTTTGGAAGCTCATATACCTCACAATCTATTTCAGATAGGGCAGAGTTTACTGCAAATGACGGCCATTCACAGATTTCACGATTGTGACTCGTTTTTAGGAAAGATTGTTCTGAGGGTATGCGACTAAAAAGCGCTTGTTTTAGGGGACGTCTTCATCATAGAAATCCATATCATTAGTGATAAGAAAGCAGTAGGGATGGCCATCTGCTGAGAATACAGTGCGGCACAAAAAAGCTCTTTTCCCGTGACTTTTTATGTATTTTTGCAAAGTTATGAGCTGGTCTCCCAATTGCTGCAGAGACAGATTATGCAAATATCTCGAATTTAATAGTTTGACATCGTTGCCAACGTTATTATTGCCATCTTTGTTGATGAGTCTTTTCATGGTGGCAGTGAGTTAGTTGGGAGAGCAGAAACTGGTGACTTTGTTGACGTAGTCTTTGAGCGATACATTGCTGTTGGCTTAGACTCTGCCTTGGGCATTGGTGTAAATCCAGAGGAGAGGCTGTTCTTTGTCATTGATGATGAGAGTGTCGGGTATGAGTATTTGTGGGGTTTCCTTGGCGTGGATGAGTTCCTTCCAGAAATAGGCGCAAGGCTTGATTCCCTCGTCGTCGTAGCTATACTGGTCGAACACGGTATTGGCCTGCTGCTAAAGGGTGAGCATAACTGGCTTGGTTTTCTTTTCCATCGATTGATCAATAGTAATAATAATAGAAAACAGGGCTATTCACTATCACATGCTCTATCTAATCATGCGAAACAAAATAGAAGATATTGTATGATCAGGAATAAGCAAATAAGCTAACTAAAAGCTTGTAACTCATGCTAATAGAATAAGTTATTCTTAGTTCAAATCTTCAATTCTACAGCCTCCTCAAAATTTAATGATTAAAGTGGGAATAGTTTATTTTGAACATTTTATTGAGTATTATTCAGTGCTGTTGAGTATTGGAGTTGGCACCCTCCCTAGGATCACCCATAAAAATCAAAATTTTTCTCCTCGTATTTGACGAGCACTTTGCATTTGGCGAGGTCCAATCGAGCAAAAAAATGCTCATTTTTGAAAAAGTATTCTTTACCATTCCGACTATCACAACTAACCAATACACTTTTTCCTTCACTAAACCTTCATTCTTGTTACTTTTTTCATCCAATAAATGACTGAATATATTCTGTAATCTAAGTACGATAGTCTTTTCCTCAGTCTTATCCCGTTTTTGCTCTTTACTTCTATTCTATTGAGCCAATCGCTTTTTAGCTGAAATTAAATCTTCCAAACAATTCTTTGTAATTCTTCTGGCCGTTCTGAACCGATTTATTAAGCTTTAGATGCATGCAGATAGTTTTTGTTAAATTACTTTGCTATAGTATTTGAGTAAGCCTATTAGCAATCAATATTATGTCTAAGAATAATAGTAAAGTCAACTACAATTCCTGGGTTTTAAGCTGCAATCTTGGATTCATGTGAGTCAGGACTTTCCGAATCTTTGCTCTTAATACATAGCCAGCACTTTCACATAAAAAACGCCTGAGATTGATAAGAAGCCTAATTTGAATTTATCCTTTTCTATTGCTTCTTATCCCGGTTACCTTTCTTGCTTGGTGCTGGGAGGGTAGATTTGAATGTTGTGTTAGAATTAATTGCGCAACTCTTAGAACGATTTGGGGTTGCTGGATTTAATTGGGAGAAGAATTGAAATTGTATAATAAATATAGGTTGAATGGGAAAGGACTAAGCTTAGAAGGAAAAGATTGACGTTGCTGACCTCGAGAATGGGCCACTTACTGAGGCCAACCGCGAGTGCAGGGATATCCTTTGCTGCCTCCTCTTCGTCGCCATGAGTGGAGCCATGGTCTACCTCGCTTACTACGGATATGCTAACGGCAACCTCTCCAACATCTACCAAGGGATCGACCAAAACGGTAACGTCTGTGGGAACTCAAACTACACCAGTGGATCAGGAGTAAGCTATGCCGGCTATCCTTATCTCTACTTCACCTACCCCCTCGACACCACAGGCCCTCTGGCAAAAAGAGTATGCGTTGACGCGTGCCCCACCTGGAATGGAAGCGCAGTGGTGCAAGTGAACTGTGCCACCAACGATTGCACCTATCAATACACCTACAACACATCAGGATCACAGGTGACTGGCTCTATCGCTCCTACTAGTTATTCGATTCTCGGCTATGACAGCTCCCTTGTACTGAGTAGAGTATGCATACCCAACACTAACATGTTCACTTCCATCTTCGCGGCAGTTTCCAGCTCCTTCTCAGGAAGCATCTTCCAAAGCAACCTCAACAACTTCATCAGTGACATCAAAAACGTACACATTCATCTATGCAGAACTACCAATGGCTTCTCGCAGCGACCGGAATGGCTGTTCTCATTGCCTTCATCTTCATGTTTTTGCTCAGATGCCTTGCAGGATGCATCGTATGGCTTTCTCTGTTCGGAACCATCTTCGTTCTTCTGGGACTTGGATTGATCTTCCTTTACAATGCTGGGTACATGAGTGCTGCTGCCAGTGTAGCTACTTTCCTGGGGGTTCCCTCAATCAACACTGGCTACAATGAGCCAATAGGCTGGACACTCATCGGAGTCAGTGCTGCCTTCTTTATCCTTGTGCTCTGTTGCTGCAGCAGAATCAGACTTGCAGTGGCCATCTGCAAATCTGCAGGTCAATTCATTGTGGGTGTGTGCCTCATCGTTTTGGTGCCAATCTTCCAAACATCCCTGGTCATTTCTCTTTGGGCCGGTTGCTTGGTGGCCATGGTCTACTTGGTCTCCGCTGCTTCCTTCACAACCACTGGAGCCACTTATTTCACAACTTTGGCAAACTATGGAGATTACGCACTAATAAGGTTCTACGTTTTCTTGTTTGGTACTCTGTGGGTGAATGCCTTTTTGGGGGCAATGGGCATCTTCGTAGTGGCATCTGCCTGCTGCATGTGGTACTACTCTCACGCCCCAGGCAGTGAGCTAAGCCTTCCAATCTGGCGTTCATACAAGATGATATTCAGGTAATGAAAAGTTTACACAGGTTCCACTGGGGAAGTTTGGCTTTCGGTTCATTGTTGCTAGCAATCGTCCAGTTCATCCAATTATTGGTGGAGTTCTTCAAGAAGCAAGCTGAAGCAAGTGGACAAAAGAACAAGTGCGTTTAGTACGCTATCAAGTGTATCTAATGCTGTCTCGCCTGCATTGAGTGCATTGTGCGCTTCATCAACACTCAAGCCTACATTCAGATTGCTCTGAGAGGCAAAAACTTCTGTTACGCTGCCAAAGACGGCTTTGAACTGGTCTGGTCTAACCCTCTGAGGTACTCTATTGTGGGAGGAATTGGTAACATCATCATGTTTTTGGGAAAAGTGGCCATAGCTGCATTGACTGCGTTCCTTTTCTATCTATTCATCACCTACGTCCAGTCAGTAAGGTCAGGCTACCTTCAGCCCTTCCTGCAAGTCATCGTAATTCCTTCTTTATTCAGGTGGTGGCAGTAATCGGATTCGTGGTGGGAATGCTCTTCATGTCCATCTACACCATCGCTATGGACACCCTGCTGCAATGCTTCATTGTGGACTAGACCAACCAGAAGTCCAAAGGCAAAGGCAAGCCGCAATGGGCCCCTGAAGATTTGGCAGATCTCATGGACACTGAAGAAAAAGAGAACAACAAGTAAGATGCCAAATGATATAAACAACATCTTCACGCTTATATACCTTGGTTGATATGATTTATAAGAGAAAGAGAGTGCAAGGGTTGTTGATAGAATTGTTGAATTTGAAATGAGTTATATAGTTGGTTTCGCGCGTGCCGCCAGAATATTATAATATGGAGCCAAATCAAGACGAAAATCCCCGTATCATCCCCGCCGTAAGACTGCCTCTACTCAGGCTCGCCACAAACACACCACCATTGACTCAGATTAAGATGATGAAGCTTTCATGCAGAAGATCAAGCAAATCAAAGCCGCCAATCCTCAACAAAACGCCAGGAAAAGGCTCCCCAACGAAGCCTAAACGACTCCCGAAAAAGATAACGAAATGGATATAGAAGGGAAGCATCAAAAACTAATGCGATACAGCGATCTTCCCTAAGAAGTTGTTTTCTACATCACATAAATCTATCCTTATGGGAACCGCCTTTTTATTACTGGAGTCACACAGTAGGGCCAAACTTTGAGTCTAGTAGCAACCTAGCCTCTCAAAGAACTGTACTTCTGTCTGAAGAGCTAATATACGGGCAATGAAGCCCATTCTCCAGCTTTTCTGCAAAGGGCTGAGAGATAAATCACTGAGAGATTGCACGATTCAGGCATAAACAAATTCCATGGGTAGTTTGAAGAGAAAACCTACGTGTTTGAGATAGAAGGGATTCCGAGAGTGAAACGTCCCTTTTATAAGGTCAGATATCCTTTCGGTAAAGATGCCAAATAAGATATCAGAGCTGACTGGGAAGGTTAAACTTTCAAGTATGTTTTTGGTACCAGTTACAATCCTTTGGAGCTGTTTGTGCTAAATGGAGGTTTGAAAGGCCCAGGTTGGGTCAGAGTCGAGAAAAAGTTCCTGAACGAAAGTAACAAGTGGGTTGAGGGATCAATTTGCGCCTAAATTCAAGATCCCTAACTTTTGTAGGTCGTCAACTAAATAACGCGTACTCCCAATATGCGAGTGATGAGTATTTCCATAAAGGCTGTGGTGCCAGCCCAAGTGAAGCTGAAAAAGCTCTTCAATACAAACCGAGTTGACGAATTGCATATCTATGCAATCAGCTATTTCTTTTGCGATGATTACCAAATTTAATGCAAACCCAATGCTTACAAAGGTATTTCTCACACCTTCTACCTCAAGGAGTTTGGAGCTGTCACCAACCGAGAGTTCCACAGCTGCGAAAACTAAAAACACTTGTTTGCCCAGTTTCAAGCATAAATCAAAAGACTTGACCCTGATGTGATTGTTTGTCATGACAGTGCTAAAATAATCGACACCTTGATCCAGAGAATGGCCAGGATTGGAGACAAACACTAAAAACCAAGATTGGGAAGACTCATCTTTGCCCATTAGATCAGCAAAAGCAACCAAAACCAGAGAATCGGCTCTACTTTAGCTGGCAGGCTGCTTTGTGACACTTTTTTGCACTCTCGCGATATGATCAAGTCTGTTGATTATGAACTAGAAGAAATGGCAAAGCATATCAAACCCGAGAAGGCTTTCAAGGGTATGGGAGAGGAGGAGATATTAGGCTATTTAAACGACAACAAGGCCTTTCAAGTCATTCGAAAAGTAAGAGAATAGGCATAAATAACTTTTGCCTTAATGAATCATCTTTAGATCCTGCAAATCACTCGGCAACTGAGCAACATTTGTGGTAACATATGGCGCAGATCACTAGACATTCAACGGGCTGAAAGGAATGAGTTCTTGATCATGCATGAATGCGTGAAGAGAGGCCTGATAATACCTGATAAATTCAGAAAAGACAAAAACGACTAAGATGAGGATACTGATAAAAAGAAGTATCAAGGAGGACACGTCATTGATCCGCTCAAAGGTTTCTACAAAGACTACATCTTGCTTCTGGATTTCAACTCTCTCTATCCTTCAATTATCAGAGAGTATAATGTCTGCTTCAGCATAATCAAGCGACCTCTGGTACCACTCACAAACTTCTATAAACCAAAGAAAGTGGAGAAGAAGCAGAAAGAAAAAGAAAAAGAGGAAGATATGATGAAAGATGAGCAGATGTAGGAAAAAATGGAATAATTTGACGTGAAGCCTCCTGAAAAGTAGCAATGCATCAAGGAGAAATGGGGCTTCCTCCCACAGCTGATTGATAAGATAGTTTAGCGTCGTAAGAAGGCTAAGAAAGATATGAAGAAGGCTACTCCTTAAAAGGCAGTCATTCTGGATATTCAACAAAAGTGCTATAAATTAGTAGCCAACTCCATTTATGGGTGCTTAGGATTCTCAATCTCAAGGTTTTACTCCAAACATTTGGCAGCCCTGATCACACGCATGGGTAGAGAAGCTTTGCTGAGAGCCAAAGACATCGTCAGCTCCACCACAGGAGTAAAAGTCATTTACGGAGACACTGATTCACTCATGATTCAGCCTCAGAATTTAGATGACAAAAACTAAAAGGAAAAGTTGTTCTAAATAAAAAAGGTAGCTGAAGATTTGAAGAAGAACATAAACAAAGAATACGTTAATTTGTAGATTGACGTAGATGGCATATTCAAGCCACTCATTTTACTAATGAAAAAGAAGTATGTTGCAAGAAAGCTCAATAACTTCGATTCACTTATTGCTGGCCAAGATACCAATTTCAACTTCAGCATTGAGCACAAGGGTATTGAAGTTGTTCGAAGAGACGGTTGTGAGTTGCAGCGCCAGTTCCTGAAAACTATCATACAGATACTTATGGAATCAGATAGGGCAGAACCCCAAGAAACTTATGAAGAGATCTACAATTATGTCAAAGAGTTTAATGCCAATTTCAGCAACAATAGTTTCAAAGACTTCCTCTTTTCAAAACAACTCAGCAAGCCTCCAGCTGAGTATGCTCGTGGGTAGACGATTCCTCATGTGAAAGTGGCTATGGACAGACTTAAAGCAGGAGAAAGAGTGGAGACTTTAGTAAACCACACTATTTACTACATCGTTTGCAAGCCAAAGGACAAATCGCAAGATTCGCTAGCCAAATGTTGCTTTGATGACAGAGCCTATGAACGTTCACACAGTAATTTGTAGCTTATTCAGAGTTTGTTGATGAAAAAGGGCCTCTTTAAATAGACTAAGAGTACTATAAACGATAACTACTGCAGCCTGTTGGCAGAATAACCCAACACTTAGAAGATTTTTCAACAGATAGACTCTTGGAAGAAATCGGTTTATCTGACGAAGCACGCAAGAAGTTTAAACGGCAGCTTTAAGTAGAGCGTTAGGAGGGAGAAGCAGTCTTATAAGGATGCATTTCCCACTCAGGCGCAGAAAAAGGCAAAAGATTCGTTGAGATAATGGGAGAGACTACTTGTGCCTGCAGCCACAAGATGGCTCCCACTGAGCAAGGCAAATTTTTAATAACTTGTCCTGCCTGCAAAAGGCAGCTTCTACCTGCCCTCTCGAACAAAATCACTTTACTACTTAAGGAACAAATTCATGAATACTATAATAACAACTTTAAGTGTAAGTGTGGGAAGCAGTACTGCTTGAATCCTTTGGGAGATTGCTGCAAAATTAAGTTCAAACCTAGGAGCAACATCCCTTTCGACCTTCACGAACTTGTTTACCTCACCAAAGACCTTTGTATGACCAGCCGTCGTGATGCAGTCGAAGATACGAAACGGAGACTCGACCTTTTGTAGGAAAAGCTGGTGAAATTTATGGATGAGTCTGACTTTGAAAGAGTTACTGGATTGAACAAAATCCTCAAGTTGTGATATTAGATAATCTTATTGATGAATAGTATGTCTTTTGATGATAAAAAGTAAATATTCAGTCTTGGAGAGCTTTTAGAAGGGGGCTAAGTTGTTCTGACTCACCTTTTAGGCAGTGTTTCTTGCTCTCAAGATAGTGGTTACGATAGCTTGTTTCTAAATC
>Ga0316217_10007166_pt1 | contig 10745 bp, 14 predicted proteins | sample 1anoAmetaG_FD_203633 | JGI IMG/M metagenome (GOLD analysis project Ga0316217, IMG submission 203633) | Freshwater microbial communities from Trout Bog Lake, Wisconsin, USA - 1anoA | ecosystem: Environmental > Aquatic > Freshwater > Lake > Hypolimnion/Profundal zone | place: USA: Wisconsin... | reverse complement strand
TGCCGGCGAAGATCTGCAGGGCCATCTTGGAGCGGGGCCCGTGGATCGCGATCATGGCCAGGCGGGAGTTGAGGCCCTTCAGGCTGGCGTCCATGCCCTCAGCGGATCCGCCCACGCGCTTCACGGCGCCCTCGAGGGCCTCGAGCTCCTCCACGTCGACGTTGAGTGTCTTGGCCAGGCGGCCTGCGGTGACCTCCGCCTCGAGCTGGCCCTTCACGAACTCCACCATGGCGCCGGCGGTGGCCATGAGCCCGAAGAACTCCAGGGCGCCCTTGGTCATCTCCTTGAAGGAGTCCTTGGCCTTGTCCGTGGCCTGTTCCAGGTTCCGCTCGAAGCGGGTGGAATCGAGGCCGAGGGCGACCAGAAAACTGTCGATGACCGTCGCCATTACTTTTCAGCCCCTTTCTTGTAGGCCAGGGCCTCGTTGTGGTTGTCGACGGCAATGATTTCCAGCATGTCGTAGGCATCCTCGAGGCTATAAATGGTTTGCAGTTCTCGGAGCGTGGCCAGCTTGCGCGAGCAGATCACTCCGATCCGGGGCGCAACATTGACGTAATTGGTGAAGCCTTCATTGCCGCCGGAGCTGGGGAGGTCGAGAGCTTGGCGGCCAGCGAAAAACCGAGGTGCAGTTCGAGCAGCTCCTTCCGGAGGAGGAGCCTGGTGGTGACCTCCTCGGTGTCGTCCTCGCCCAGGGCCCGGGTGAACCTGGGGTTCTTGATCGGGTCGGGCTGGATCTGGATGCAGCGGAACATCTCGTCGAGGAGGGGCTCCGCAAGGGTCCAGTCGAGCCCGGACAGGGCGGCGAGCCCTGCGCTGGCCACACCGGCCATCCCCGCCTCTGCGGCCCCGGCAGGCAGCTCCGCGCCGCTCTTGGCCAGGGCCAGGAAGGCGCGGGCGGCCCATTTTTCAGCTTGAGCGGCGCTCATCTCCGTCAGGAGGAAGGTTTTACCCTTGTCCCGGTTCTCGGTTTCGATGGTGACGATCTTGGTTTTTCTCACGTTACATCCCCGAGATGACGACGGATTCCCAGGTGATCTCGTAGCTCTGGGGCTGCAGGGTCTTCTTGGCGCCCGGGACGTCGCTGTAGCCGGTGAGCGCGCCGTTGTTCAGCGTCGCCTGGAGGCCGTTGGACTGGAGCGTGATGGTGCCGGAGCAGGGGATCGCGTCCACGGCCGTGTCCATGGCCGCGGCCCAGTTGTCGAACACGATGCCGGAGGGCGAATCCGCCTCGAGCTTGATCTTCATCTTCCGGGCGTGCTTGACGTAGCCCTGGGAGAGGTGCCCGTCGACGCCCATCCGGGCTTCCACCTTGGGGAAGGAGTCCAGCTCGAACATGTCGTCGGCGGCGAAGCCCTGGATGATCACCGGGGAGTTGTAGACGCCCGGGATGACCAGGGCGAGGACCGCGGTGATTGAGGTGATGGTCGGATTGGCCATGGTGAGCTCCTTACTGGATGTCGATGGAGGCGAGGTTCAGCTGGTTCACGGAGCCGCCGTCCATGTACCAGAGCGTGCTGCTGGGGCTAAGCCGGTTGTTCCTCTGGTTCGGGGTGGCCGGCAGGACCTGCAGGTAGTAGCCGTTGTTCAGCAGCGCCTGGTCGATGGGCACGCCCGCGGCCGTGTTCACCTGGGCGATCTGCAGGGCGGAGAGGACCACGCCCGTGTTGATCACGCCGGCGTTGAGGCCGGAGGTGATGGGCCCGAGGCAGGCGGCCTTGATCATGGCGTAGCCCTGGGGGTTGTACGGGACGGCCGGGAGGTTCGTGAACATGGTCACCAGGGCCAGCTGCAGCCCGGCGTTGAGCCAGATCGCGTTCACGTAGCAGTCCAGCCAGCCGAAGACGCCGGAGAGCTGCCCGTTCCAGAAGAACTGGTTCGTGCTGTTCGCCGTGGCCCAGTTGCCGTAGAAGTTCGTGCCGTTCGCGATGGCGTTGGCCGAGGCGACGGGGTCGTTCACGGTGGGGGTGATGCCGGTGCCGGACTTGTAGGCGATGGCGGCCCGGCCGTTGCGGGCCGAGAAGTTGATGCTGGCCACGAAGCCCAGCACGAAAGCCGCGGCGTTGGGGTCCTGGTAGACCGCGCAGGTGCCGCCCAAGCTGTTGAACCTGCAGTAGTAGCTGATGCAGGTGGTGGAGGCGTTGGTGGAGACGATGGTGGGGTCGGAATCGTAGGGGGCATAGACGAACTGCCCGCCGGTCCCCGCGCACCAGGTGGCGAAGGCCTGCTTGTCGGCGATGACCGGCTCGAAGCAGGTGGTGAAGCACGCCCAGTTCGAGGTGTAGACCGCCAGGGCCGTCATGAAGGTGCCCGGGGTGTTTGCGGCGCTGCCCACGCTGAGGGTGCCGGCGTTGAGGCCCAGGGTGAGGGCGTTGGTGCCGGTGCAGACCGAGACGGTGCTGGCGGGGCCCGTGGTGGGGCTGGTGATGGTGAAGGCGTTGAACAGGGACGACCAGGTGCAGGTGGTGGAGGCCGGGCACCCGCCGGTGACCAGGGCCGCGCCGATGATGGTGGCGGCGTTGGAGAGGCTGGTGGCGGCCGAGAGGTTCAGGGCCGCCACGGTGCCGGTCGTGCCGTTCACCGTGCAGATCAGGGTGCCGCTGGTGATGGCCTGGACCTGGGCCAGGGTGAGGGCGGGGACGGAGCTGCCCCGGAACCAGCCGGCGACGGCGTAGGAGGCGTAGCGGCTGAACATCAGGGCCGTGGGCTTCAGGGAGCTGCCCGTGTAGCCGTTGAAGTAGACGCTCGCCATCTGGGATTCCAGGCAGTTCGAGGTCATGGCCGAGGCGGTGGCCTGGGTGAAGCCGGGCCCGGAGATGGTCACGGTTCCGATGCCGGTCACGGTGCTGTAGGTGCCCAGGGCAGTGATGTAGGTGCCCGGGGGCACGCCCACCGCCGTGAGGGACTGCAGCTCCTGGCCGACCGCGATCGTGCCGGAGAGGGTCTGAGTGATGGTGAGGGTGTTCGCCACGCAGGTGGCCATGATCGAGGCGTTGTACTGTCCGAAATAGGCCTGGACGCTGGCGAGGGTGGGGAAGCTCACCGGGGAGCCGACGGGGAGCGCCGGGTTCTGGGAGAGCATCAGGCCGTTGAGCGCCAGCGGATTCCCACCAGACGCCAGGACGGCGGGCACCACGGAGATGATGGTTGAGATGGGGATCGACATGGCGATTTATCCTTGTCAGTGAATGGTTTCGACGTTGACGAGAGTGACCTTGGCGGAGGCCATGAACTGCTGGGTGAGGGCCAGGGAGGTGTCGAGCTGGGTGTGGACCTTGACGACATACCGCTTCTCGTACTGCTGCTCCCCGTTGGTGAGGGGCATCGAAACGGGGTCATCGGCATAGAGGGGGTCGACGGTGAAGTCGCCGTTCGCGGCCGCGTAGGTCTCGAAGAAAGTGCAGGCCGGCTCCGAGTTGAAGGAGAACGAGAGGGCCAGCGCCATGTCGGCGGCGAGTGGGCCGTAGACGTCCAGCTGCACGACGTGGTCCACGGAGTAGTTCACGGTCTCGGAGCTGCTCCCGGGTGCGTATTCGAGCTCCGCTCCGGAGAGGATTTTCTGGGAGAGCCCGGTCATGCACACGAAGGGGCCGGCCGGGGGTGGCACGCCGTTGCCCAGCCCCTGGACCACATGGTTCTGGTCCAGCCCGGTGACGCTGAGGATCCAGGCACTGAGCACCGTGAACAGGACGGACTCGGGGGTCGTCAGGAGGGAGGTCATTGGCCCACCACCTGCAGGGCGAGGCCCACGGCGGACCAGTCCGGCCAGCTCTCGAAGACCGTGGCGACCTTCCAGAGCGTGCCGTCGGCCAGGGTGATGGTATCGCCGCCCTTGCTCGAGGCCCGGACGACCCCGTTGACGTTCCCATAGCAGTAGCCCTTCCTGGAGACGCCCTGGATGTTCAGGTTGTTCAGGTGCTGCAGGTCCTTGCCGGTGAGCGCCTGGACCTGGACGGGCCCCGTGGCGGTGGTGTAGATCGGCGTGGTGGTGCCGTCGGCGCCCGTGGTGTAGCCGTTCGCGGTCCTGAAGGTGGCCAGGATGGAGGGGTTGACCGCCTGGATCCCGGAGGCAAGGCCGTGGAGGTTCACAGGCTCACCTCCGGCTTGAATTCCTCGCCGTTGACCTCGTAGGAGACCGCGCGCAGCAGGTTCTTGGAGTCCTGGAGCGTGGCCTGAGCCCCGCCCTTGAACCCCTTGCGCTTGATGGTCTCGGCGCTGTCGGGGGGATCGTCAAAGGCGATGATCTCCATGACCAGGTCCTGCGCGATGGATTCGCCCAGGGCCCGCATGGTCAGGCCCATGTCGGACTTGTAACGCTTGGCGAGGTTGACGATCCGGTTCTTCCATTTGCCGCTCTTGGAGTCGAGCATCTGCTGAAAGAAGGGCCGGGGTGGCATGTTGACCGTTCCGTACTCCAGCAGGGCCGCCACGTTGGGGGCGGAGCTGTCGTTGTTCTCCCCGCAGGTGGAGCCCTCCAGGAACCCGATGCGCAGCGCCAGGTTGTCGCCGGCCCGGTCCAACAGCTCGGCCAGCTTTTTCTTGAACTCCTCCCCGCCCGTGACGCTGAATTCGTCCATGGTCACCACCTCCGGAAGGAGCGAGGCGGGGCGATGTAGCGGGCCCCACGGAAGCGGCTGGTGGCCTGCCAGAAGGCGGCGCCGTACTTGGTCTGCTGGAACCAGGCGGCGGTGCCCGGGACGGCGCCCATGTCGGTGTGAACCTTCACGGTGCCTTCGCCGGCGTCGGTGATGCGCCCAACCAGGGGAGCACTGCCCCGCTGGCTGGAAGCATCGAACAGCTCGGCCAGGTGGGCGGTGAGCTGGTGCATGAGGATGTACTGCTGGTTGGGATCGGTCACCACGGAATTGCCCGCGTTGTTCAAGTAGAGGCCCGCCTCGATGAAATACCCCGGCGCCGTCGTCGCCGCGATCGCCGCGAACTCCGGGTAGCGAGACGCGAAGTAGGCGGGGTCGAAGGAGACAGCAGCAGCTGGGGGATTGTTCGGGAAGGCCATGGGCTATTCCTCGGTGGCGATCTTCTTGGCGTTCTTCTTCAGCCATTCCTCGTCCGGCTTCACCCCGTTGCCGGGCTTCAGGGGGTTGAGGGGCTCGAGGCCAGTCAGGTTGGCCTTGTTGTCCTTGGCCTGGGCCTTGCCGTTCTCGTCCTTCTCGGCCGCGAAGATGTGCCCCTTGACCACGGGGGTGTATCCGCTGTGGCTCTTCAGCCAGGCGTCCCAGTGGTCCTTGTCGATCCGGGTGGCGCCGTGGCCGGCCAGGATGACGTGATCGGGGGTCTCACCCACGCGGTTGGCGGGGCCGTTCACGCGAACGGTATGGTCGACGCCGGCGGAGTCCTTCACGGTCAAGTGCAGACCGTTGGGGATTTTGCAATACACTACGACGGTTCCGGCCATGGCTTACACTCCGAGCATCTGGGCGACGCCGGTCGGCTGCTCGAGGATGGTTCCCCAGGTGCCGCCCGACTTCTTCTGTTTGAAGGAACTGGTGTCGCGCACCACCGCGTGGGCGCGCATCTTCTCGTTGAAGGAGCAGAACGCAACCTCCTGGGTCTCGAGCTCCTTGGCGATGAGCTGGACCAGGTTGCCGGAGGTGGTCGCGTACTCGAGAGCCGTGATCACCCGCAGCTTGGGGAAGTTCTTCTTGAGCATGTCGGCCACGTTGACGTTGAACTGCGTGGTCTTGGTGAGGGCGACCTCGGACACCGGCGCCATGGCCAGGATCATCTCGGTCTCCATGTTCACGATGCCGCCGGTCTGCTGCACCAGCTGCTGGAACAGGACCTCGACGTCGGCGTAGACCTCGTTGGCGGAGGCCAGGGCCCAGCCGTAGTAGTTCACGCCCTCGCTCTTGAGCAGGGGGGTGATGGCGGTGGACAGGCTGGGGTCGTTGAGCAGGCCGTAGTTCTGCAGGCCCTGGAGCCCGTAGAAGTAGGTCTTGTTCTGGAACTTGTTCATCACCAGGGCCGAGGCGATGTTCTTCTTGGCCGCGATGTCGATCTTGGCCAGGCCGGCCTGGGCCAGCTCGCGCTCGCCCCACTCGGTGATGCACTGGTAGTAGTAGCTCTGCCGGGTCACGAAGTTGACCTGGACGTTGGCCTCGCCGTTGTTGTTGTAGTCCCCGTAGGTGGAGACCTCACCGGTGTTCTCGATGAGGGGGAACTGCATCGACATGGTGGTCCAGTCGCCCTTCTTCTCCTCGCGGAGGATCTCGGCGGCCTTCATCGGGGCCACGAGGACCTCGATCTGCTTGGGGTCGATGATGTTGGCCAGGAACCAGGGGATCCCGGCGTTGGAAGTGGTGACGCTCAGCGGCTGGGCCGGGGCGGCGTCAAAGCCGAATTCGCGGCGGGCGGCGTCGCAGGCGAGGCCGTAGTTGCCACGCCATTCGGGGCGGAGGTAGTCGAGACCCCCCTCCTCGAAGACGATGCCGAAGTCCATCGCGAGACGGTCGAGCTCAGGGTTGCGGCGGAATTTCATGTTGGGCTCCTCAGAAGGCCAGGCCGACCTTCACCAGCTCACCGGCGTTCGCGATCGACTGGATCGTGTACTGGGTCTGGATGAAGGGGCTGAAGTTGCAGGCCTGCGCGGTGATGGTGCCGGTGGTGGCCTGGGACAGGATGATGGTTCCGGAGGTGCCGTTGAAGGTGCCGATGCTGGCCACGTAGGTGCCGGCGGGGACGCTGGTGATGCCCTGGACCAGCATCCCGGGGATGATCGAGCCGCTGGTGACGGTGTTGATCGTCATGGTGGTGCTGGAGACGCTGGAGACGCTGGAGCAGACGCAGCCGCCGTTGGAGTCGGCGGGGGTGCCGGTACAGGCGGCGGACGAGGGCAGGCCGCCCACGACCACGGTCTCGGCCGCGATGGTGCCGGGCGAGGTGCTCAGGTTGTAGGTGCCGGCGCCGCCGGTGCCCGTGCCGAAGCTGGTGATGGTGGTGCCCGCGGTGATGCCGGCGCCGCTGATCATCTGGCCCACCTGCAGGGTGCCGTTGGCCGAGATGACGGTCATGACGCTGGTGGCGAAGCTGGCCTGCACGTTGAAGGTCGGCAGGGCCACGGCCAGGTTGTAGGTGCCCGTGCCGCCCGCGCCGGTCCCGAAGGAGGCGATGCGGGTGTTGGCCGGGACGTTGGGCCCGGTGACCAGCATGCCCACGCCCAGGGTGCCCGAAGCGACGGCCGTGACGGTCATCACCGCCGGGGAGGCGCTGGAGAAGCTGGCGGTGAAGGAGCAGGCGCTGCCGGACGGGAAGACCAGGAACTGGCCGGGCAGGCCGGGGGTCATGGAGCCGTCGAACAGGTTGGCGTAGGCGAACATGTTGGGGTTCACCGCGGCGGCCTGGTTGTTGCAGCGCATCCAGAGGTCGATGCGCGCGAACAGGGTCACCATGTTGCCCGGGGGGACGCTCATGGAGGCACCGCCCAGGTAGGGGGTGATCAGGCCCTGCAGCTCGTTGGCCAGGAGCCCGTCGGGGATCTGGGCCAGGTTGCCGGTGGGGGCGAAGTTGGTGACGATGCTGTTGGTGCTGGGGTCGGTCCAGCCGAAGCGGCCGACGGTGACGCCGTTGACCAGGTCAGCGACGAAGCCGCCCCCGCCCGCGTCCACGGTGGCCACAGGGTTGGCGGAAGCCCGCATGCCCTCGACGCCGAGGGGCACGTACTGGGCGATGGAAGTCTGGAAGGTGTTGGGCATGGTCTAGTACCTCCGCAGCCGGCTGGCGTTGAACTTCTTGTCGTAGGCGTCGGCGGACTTGGAGTCCATGCCGAGGTTGGCGCCCACGGGTTCTTGGTTTTCCTGGCGGTCGAGGACCATGTCCACCAGGGCCTCGTAGGCGCTGGGGTGGACCTTGGCCGTGTCGACCTTGGCGTGGTCGAGGGCGAGCTTGAAGACCGCCTCGGCGCTTTCCATGGGCTGGATCCGGCCCAGGAGGGGCTCGACCTTGTCTCGGGCGGCGAACATGGCGTTCATGCGGGTGACGGTGCCCTCCTGGGCGGCCTTGATGGCCGCGTCCATGGCGGGCTTGCCGATGGGGGCGGCGGGGGCGGGGGGCTTCACTTCAGCACCTTTCTTGGGAGGGAAGGCGTCGGCGGCCTTCGGGGCGGAGAGCTGGTCCAGCAGGCCGGCGACCTGGGTCATGACGTCGTCGGGCAGGTTCTGGGCCTGGAGCAGGGCGAGCAGGGCCTGGCCGGCCTCGTCGCCGTCTTCGGCGCCACCGCCGTCATCGTCCCCGACGATCTCCTGGATGCCAGGATCCTTGGGGGGCACGGTGTTGACGGCCGAGTCGAGGCCTTCCTCTTCGCCGCCGTCGTCCAGGTTGTCGAGGAGGTCCATGATGTCGTCGAGGTCGGCATCCTGGGCCAGGCGGGTGGCGAAGGTCTTCTTGACGTCCTCGGCCAGCTTGGCCTTCTGCGTCTTGTAGCCCTTGGCAGTGATGGGCGCCACCAGAGCATTCAGATCAGCGATCTTGAGCTTCTGGTCGGCGGCGAGCCGCGGCCTGATGGAGCCCAGGAGGGCCCCTCGGACGGCGACAGCTCGCGGGGAGAGCTTGGTTTTCATTGGGGTTATCTCCTTGGGTTTGGAATCGCTGACGACGACGTCGGGACCGGCCCGGCCTTCGTCCACCAGCGCCACATGGTTTCCGCGCAGGTTTCGCATCACGCCGTCATAGGCAACTCCTTCGTATTTTCCGGGGGTGAGGTCGAGCTCGTAGCGGTAGGCGCAGCTGAGCTCCACCTGCTCGCGGGAGTCGATCCGTTGAATGGCGCCGGCGTCCCAGACCACCAGCGAATTCTGAAGATAGGGGTCCGAGAACTGCGCCTGGTCCCCGGTGGTGCCCACGACGAACTCCCGCTTCTCGTCGAACTCCTCGGCGGAGATCGGCTCGTGGAAGTCGAGCAGGGGCAGCCCGTTGAAGGTGGCGGCTGCCTTGGCGAGCTCCTGGGGATCCCGAAGCAGGAAGTACACCCGCTTCGGGTCCAGGCCCAGGGCTTCGAAGTCCGGAATCTCCGAACCGTTGTAGGGGTTCACCGTCGCCTTCGAGATGTTGTTCATGGCCACGTGCAGGTAGCCGTTCTCGTCGACCGTGCGGGCCGATTTGTCGAGGGCGAGCTTCAGACGGACCATGGGCGGGCTCCTACTGGGGGGTCAGAGGGGTGACGTTCTCGGGCTCGGCGGGCTCGGCGACCGGGGCGGGCTCCGGCACGGTCTCGGCCGCCACGGCGTCGCCCAACATCAGCTGGCCGCCCTGGTAGAACGCGAGCTTCAGGCTGCCGTCGTCGTCGGTGAAGACGTAGGTCTTGTCCTTGGCCAGGACGGTCTCCAGGGAGTCGACCGCGGCCTTCCACTGCTTGCCGAGCTCGACGAGCTGGGTCTGGATGGGGTCAGCCTGGGCCTTCAGGGCCAGCAGGGCTTTCAGGTTTTCGATGTTGCTCATGATTCCTCCTCGGGATCGTCATCCAAGCCGGGGATGATGCCGGGTGCGACACAGCCGCAATTGATGAGCTCGCCAGGTTGAATGAAGTCGCCGTATTCCTCGTCCATGCAGCCCTCGGCGGTGTTGAAGATGCCTTTGTTCCGCGAGGCCATCCGTTCGTGCTCGTCGCGGGGGTGCTTGCTGGCAGAGGTGTGGACCCACTTGGACTTCTCGATGCCAAGGCCCAGCTTGCGGACCTTGTTCATCACAGCCGTGGCCTTGTTGTTCTGGTCCCTGGCGATGAGTGCAGCACGCCGCTTCGTAACGCCATAGCGTTCTTCGAGCTGCGCAGTGAGCTCCTTCATGGAGCGGCCGTGCTGCACGGACCTCATCACAAGGCCCTCCACGTCTGCCAGGTGCTCAGCCGGGATGGATTTGATGAGCCCGACGTTTTCCCCGATGACGGCCCGGTAGGCGTCGTTCATGGGGCGGGTCATCTGGAACTTGATGCCGAACCCGGCCTTGCGCAGGGTGGCCTTGAGGGCGACGTCGCTGTGCTTCAGTGCCTCGTCGGCGAAGTGGGCGGCCAGCTTCTCGCTGCCGGTGGCGAACTTCTTGGACCACTCCCGCCCGAGGCCCTTCATGGCGGCGCGCAGGGCGGCCGCAGGGCTCTCGTCCTTGGCCAGGAGGGCATGGGGCGGCTTGACCTTGTAGACCCGGCTGAGGACCCGCAGGATGTCCTTGTGCATGGCGTCGATGAGGGCCAGCAGCTGCCTACGGTAGGCAGCCTGAACACCCAGGTTTGCCCGGACGGGATTGAGAATAATGGGCTTAGGTCCCGAGGCGCGCAGCTTCATCCGATCGCCCCCATGGGCTTCGTGAGGCCTTCGACCTTGGCGAGCAGCGGGTCCTTGCCCTGCACCAGGGCATCATCGGGCTTGGGCACGACGTCATCCACATCCAGGCCCTCGAAGCCGCTGTCGGGATCCTTGGCGAGGTTCTGCCGGATTTCCTGGGCGGAGATGACACCGGCGGCTTCGAGCTCTACGGCCGCGTCGGCGTCCGACTTCCGGATCCGCGCGAGCTTCTCGCCGTCCATCTGCCACAGGGGCTCGAACTCAAAGGTGATGTCGTCGTCGATGGCCTGGAACTCGGAGAGCTGGATGAGCTTGATGATCTTCTCCAGGGCGGGGCGGAAGAGAATCTCCTGCATGTCGTGCACGTGGTCATACCAGGCGCGCAGCTCGCCCTCGGAGCTCGCGTTGAGCCCGGACGGGGAGATGCCGGTCAGGATGATCAGGGGCATCTGCCCGACGGCC
>Ga0316217_10007165_pt1 | contig 10747 bp, 8 predicted proteins | sample 1anoAmetaG_FD_203633 | JGI IMG/M metagenome (GOLD analysis project Ga0316217, IMG submission 203633) | Freshwater microbial communities from Trout Bog Lake, Wisconsin, USA - 1anoA | ecosystem: Environmental > Aquatic > Freshwater > Lake > Hypolimnion/Profundal zone | place: USA: Wisconsin... | reverse complement strand
ATCCGGAGGTGGCCGGCCAACTGTACCGGATCGCTCAGGAAGCGATCAACAACGCGGTGAAGCATAGTCACGGCCAAACCATCCGGGTCAAGCTGGTGCGGCAGCGGGGCCGAATTGTCCTGACCGTGCGCGACGATGGCGTGGGCATTTCCAAAAAAACTCCGCAATCCACTGCCATGGGGCTGCGCATCATGCGGTACCGGGCCGGCATCCTGAATGCGCAATTGACTGTGGCCCGCGCGCCCGGCGGAGGCACGCTGGTGACCTGTACCGTCACCCATCCGAACTCACACCACCCGCCGGCGCGCCAACTATGAAACCGCTGAAACAATCCGCGCCGCGCAAACAGCAAGTGTTGATCGTCGACGATCACCCATTGCTGCGCGAAGGTTTGGCGTGCCTGATCAACCGGCAGGCGGATCTGGCGGTCTGCGGCGAAGCTGGTAACGCCCGCGATGCGCTCGCGGCCGCGGCAAAACTCAAGCCCGACATCGTGGTGGTGGACATCACTTTGCCGGGCTGTGACGGCTTGGACCTGACCAAGGAACTCCGGAAGCGCTATCCCAAGCGGCCGGTCTTGATCCTCTCCATGCACGATGAAACGACGTACGCCGGGCGGGCGTTGCGCGCCGGTGCGCGCGGCTACGTCATGAAAGGCGCGCCGGTCAAGCACCAGATCCACGCCATTCGGCAGGCACTCGCCGGTGAAATTGCCGTCAGCAGCGCCATCGCCACCCAACTGGCCCGGCAGTCAGGCCATGGCGGCAGTCAGGCCCCGGGCAAACTGCTCAGCGCGCGCGAACTGGAAATCTTCTACTTGTTCGGTGAGGGGCGTAACCGGGGCGCGATTGCCGCCGAGTTGAACTTGAGCGTCAAGACGGTCGAGTCCCACCGGGCCAACATCTGCCGGAAACTCGCCCTGCGGGGTGCGCCCGAGTTTTTCCGCTGCGCCGCGGACTTTGTCCAGGACGAGATCCAGCCACTTGCCGGTTAAGGCTCCGGCACCATTTCTCTGGCGGGCGCGCCTTCACCCGCGAACGTCCGTCAAGTCAAGTTTGCCGAAACACTAGGACTTTACCTTGGCCCAAAATCAGGGCCGGCCCTGATTGCGCCTGCCGCTTGCGACTGGTACGGTTGAATTGTCGACGGCAGCGCAAATTGCCAGGGCGGAGGACTGGAATCTGGTTGCGACTGTTTTGATGATCCAGCGTGACAAACCAATCCGCTGGTAGTGAATTTTGTGGAAACATTTTGGAGAACTGAGCGGCATGTCTGACAATCTCGGAGCGCCCGACACCACGACCGAAACCAGCCCGGAAAAATCCTTGCCGGTGTTGGTGGTGGACGACAACCCGGCGGATCAGGAGTTGACGGCGATCCACTTGGGAGAAGCGTGGCCGTTTGCGCGGGTGTTGGAACTCGACTTCGCAGCCGACGGTGCGGAAGCATTGGCCAAATTGCGCGCAAAACGCTTTGTGCTGATTGTGTTGGATTGGAAGTTACCGGTCCTTGGGGATGGTGAAGTCCTGCGCCAGCTCCGCCAGCAGCAGGTCCGCATCCCGGTCGTGGTGATCTCCGGCGCCGAGCGCCCGGACATCGCCGCCGACCTGGATTCGCTCCAGGCAGCTTTTCTGAACAAAAACCAGATGAACCCGGATACGTTTCGCTTAGCGATCGCTCAGTCGCTGGCACTGCTCGGGCTGACGCGACCGGCCAATCCCGCGCCACCGAGCATTCGCTAATTCCCAAATAAGGCGTAGCTTGAGATGGGGCAAGGAAGCCGCGCCTTGATCCAGTTGAGTGATGGCAGTCCATGGCGTGGGAGCGGGATTTATGTCGCACGTGGGAATTAACATCGGTGCGCTGACGGTTAAGGTGGTGACCGTGCGTGGCGAGGCCCGGCAGGGCAACGTGGTGGCCCATCGGGGCCGGCCGGTGCCGGTGCTGGAGGAATTGCTCGCGGGGGCGGCGTTTGCCGACGCGGAGTTTTTCGGCGTGTCCGGTTCGCTGGGACAGATCTCTGAAGTTACCGCCATCCAGCGGGCGCTGCGCAAAGTCGGCGGCAATTTCGACGCTGTGGCATCGCTCGGCGGAGAATCATTCCTCATTTACACGCTCACGGACGGCCGAATCACAAACGTCTTGTCGCACAACAAGTGCGCCGCCGGCAGCGGCGAGTTTTTCGTGCAGCAGATCGGCCGGATGGGATTCGACATTGCCGAGGCGATCCGCCTGTCGGACCACGGTAAGGTTGTGCCACTGGCCGCGCGCTGCTCGGTGCACTGCAAATCTGACATCACGCACAAGCTCAACCGCCACGAAGCCACGCCCTCGGATATCCTGCACTCGCTGCACGACAGCATGGCGAACAAAGTCGTCGCGCTGCTGGAGAAAACGCAACGCGAAGTGCGCCGGGTGCTGTTGATTGGCGGCGTGACGCGGAACGCAGCGCTCGTCGCGGCGTTGCGCGAGAAATGCTCCGCGGAGTTCGTCGTGCTGCCGGAGAGTGCATGGTTCGAAGCGTGGGGCAGCGCGTTGCTCGCGCACGACAAGTCTCCCCAATTCAAGCGCCCGCCGGAACTCGGCAGTCTCCCGCCGCTCAACCGGTACGCCGACCATGTAAAAATCATCACCGCGCCGCCACGCCAGTCGCCACCGGCCGGGCCACTGGTTCTGGCCGTGGATGCCGGCTCGACAACGACCAAGGCGGTCCTGCTCGATCCGGCCACACACGGCATTGTCGCCTCACACTACACGCGGACGCAGGGCGATCCTGTGGCCGCGGCGCGCGAGTGCCTGCGAACGCTCGCGGAGCAGGTCGGCAACCACTCGGTCGGTCTCGTGGCCACAACCGGCTCGGCGCGCGAACTCGTCGGCGCCTGGCTTGGCACCGCGCAGGTGTACAACGAGATCTCCGCGCACGCCGCCGGCGCGACGCATTTCGACGCTGAGGTGGACACAATTTTCGAGATCGGTGGCCAGGACTCGAAGTACATCAACCTGCGCAATGGCGTGCCGATGGACTACGCGATGAACAACGCCTGCTCGGCGGGCACCGGCTCGTTTCTGGAGGAGAGCGCGCAAAGCGATCTCGGCATCACCGTGTCAGAGATTGCCGAGATTGCACTGGCCGCACCGGCCCCGGTGCAGTTCAAGGCGACTTGCGCGGCGTTTATCAACTCCGACATCCGCATCGCCCAGCAACAAGGCTGCGCGCGTGACAACATCATCGCCGGGCTGGTGTACGCGATCGCTGGCAATTACCTCACCAAGGTCAAAGGGCAACGGGGCATGGGCAAGAAGGTGTTTTTGCAAGGTGGTGTCGCGCTCAACCGCGCGGTTGGTTACGCGTTCGCCCACAGCGTCGGCCGGCTGGTTGTGATTCCACCCAACCCGGGTTGCTTGGCGCCCTCGGCGTCGGCGTGCTCGCGCTGAAGCGCGCTGTTCCGGGTCGCACAACGGACTTACTGACGCTGGCGGCACACGAGATGAAACTCGTTGGCCGGTTCACGTGCGGGGCGTGCAAAATGTTTTGCAGCATTGACCGGTTCGCGGTGGCCGGCCGGCGGTTTCCGTTTGGCGGCCGGTGCAGTTTGTTTGAGAACGTGTGGAAACGCACGCCGCGCCAAGCCGCGGCGCCGGATCTGGTCGAGCAGCGGGCCAAGCTGCTGTTTGCCACACCAATTCTAACCGGCGCGACCCGCATCGGCATTCCGCGGGCGTTGACAACGCACTCGCTGTTTCCGCTCTACGCGACTTTCTTTGCCGGCTTGGGAATGGAGGTGGTGTTGTCCGATGTGGACCCGCTGGGCGACTTGAAGGCGCACGCTGGATTCTGCTTCCCGGCACAAATTGCCCACGGCGCGGTGTTGGACCTGGCAAAGCGCGCTGTGCGTTTGGTCTTTCTGCCGCACGTGGTGCGCCTGCCGCATCCGAATTCGTGCCGGGATTCCTACCTCTGCCCGGTCACGCAGGCGGGCCCGTATTATCTGGCCAAGGCGTTTCCTGATCTGCGCCTGCTCTCGCCCGTGCTCGATTTCACCGACGGCTACGCGGCGTGTGCGGCGCTGGCGGAAATAGCCGTCCGCGAGTTGGGCGTCCGCCGCGAGTTGGCCGACGTGGCGTGGATGGCAGCGGTGCTGGCGCAGACGGAAGCCGAGCGCGCGATGAGTGCGATTGGACAACAGGCCATCGCTGCCGCGGTGGCGTCGGGACAACCGGCGATCCTGTTGGCCGGGCACAGCTACAATGCGTTCACACCGGAGGCGTCGCAATCGGTGGGCAAGAAACTCTCCAGCATGGGCGTGCTGGTGATTCCGGCTGATTGCCTCGTGCCCGTCGGCGCTGGACCGACGGCGTGGCATGTTGCCAACCAGATTTTGAATGCCGTGGCCCTCGCCAAGCAGCATTCGAACCTGTTTCTGCTGAGCGTGAGCAATTTTAGTTGCACCATCGACGCGTTTACGCACGCCATGCTTGCATCGGAACTGGGATCGAAACCGTACTTGATCATCGAGATCGACGCCCACACCGCCGACGCCGGCGTCCAGACGCGCTTGGAAGCGTTTCTCGACATCATCCACAACTACCGGGAAGCGCAACCGCGTCGCCGCCGCCCGTTGCCGCCGTGCCGGCTCGCGGCGGGCGGGCGGGTCATCCGGTCCAACGGCGAGTCGGTGCCGCTCACCGATCCGCGGGTGAAACTTTATTTCCCGAATTTTTCCCAATACCACGCACAAGCCTTTGCGATGGCAGCGCGCAGTCTCGGCCTTCATGCCGGGAATGTACTGCCGTTGGACCGGGACCAGCTCGACCGGGGTCTCCAATACACCTCGGGCCGCGAATGCCTCCCCATGCCGATCTGCATCGGGCAACTGCTCCAAATACACACGAACCGGCCGCCCGGTGAGATTGCCGGATTTTACATGGCGCGCGGCGGCGCACCCTGCGTCATCGATTCCTACAACGGTTACATCGAACAGTTCATCACCGAGCAGGAGTTGCCCGATCTCTTTCTGCTTTATCCCCAGCCGGAAAACGATTACCTCGGCTTCGACGCCATGACGCTGGCGCAGCATCTGTCACCGGCGATTCTGCTGGCGGACATCCTGGTGGAAATTGATCACGTCCTCCGCGTTGTCGGCGGCCCGGACAGTGTGACTCAACTCCGGAACGAGTGGCAGCGATTCGTCGCGGCAGTGCGATCGCTCGAACAATTCCAAGCCGAGCTGCCCGGCTTTGTTGAGCGCGTGGCAGCGCTGCCACGGACGCGCAATCCGTTGAGTTGTCCTCGTGTCGTCGTTACCGGCGATTTCTTCACGCGATTCAGTCCGTTTTTCATGGACGGCGTTCGCGATCTGTATGCCGACCGCGGCATCATTCTCAAGCCGGTCGATCTGAGCGATTTTCTGCTCTACGTCACCTATCACGGTGTCGCCGGCACAGCCGAAGGCTGGGGGCTGAAGCCGGGGGGCTACGCGTTGACCAAGGCGTGCACGCGCGCCTTTCAGCCCGATGGGAAACAATATCTGCAGCAGTGGCTGAGCTATCAGGCAGAGCGCAAAGCCGAGGACCACTACCGCGAGTTGTTTCACAAGACCGGCCTGCTGGTCGCCGGGCCGAACGAAGTCGCGGCGCTGTTCGCAACCGCCACGGAACATGTCTCACCCACGCTTTACGGCGAAGTCATCCCGACCATCGGTAAGGGATTGGCGGCCGACCGCGAAGGCTACGACGGCATCATTCTGATCGGCCCGTTCAACTGCCTGCCCTTCCGGATTTCGGAAGCCATCCTCAAACCATTGAGCCTCCAACGTGGCATGCCGATCCTGACTTACGAGAGCGACGGCTACGCCGTCGCGCCGTCGGTCCTTCGCCAAGCGGAAGTACACGTCCAACAAGTTCTCGACCACGCCACCCGCACCCGCCCGCCGCCCTTGTCAGCCGGCGGCCGGCTCGTCGAATCCCTCAAATCCGCCGTTGGCAAACGGCGTTGAGCGCAAGTTCGCGCTCGCCGCGGCGTTCGTGCCGCTTGCATTTCGCGCCGCGGCCCGGCATGATACCGGGAATGCGTGCGATTGTTATTCTGCTCATCGCGTTGACCGGCGGTGCGGCGCGCTTGCCAGCGCAAAGCCGCGTCATCCTCGTGCGCGACCTCGCCGCCGTAACCGGCTGGCAGGTTGAACCAGCCCTGGCCCACGCCATGGTGGTCGCCGGCCTGAAGCAGTTAACCGGGCAAACCAACGAACTCGCTGCCTGGCAGCAATTCGTTTCCAGCAACGACGTCGTCGGCATCAAGGTCAGCACGCTCGCCGCGCCCCTGCACATCACGCACCAGGCAGTGCTCGACGCCATCGCCGCCGGCCTGCGGCAAGCCGGCGTGTCCGCCACCAACATCATCGTCTTCGACCGCGAACCGCAAAAACTCGCCGCGGCGGAATACCGGGCGACCGGCTGGCGCGTCGAGCCGGTCATCACCGGGGCCGGTTGGGACGCCGGCGTGTTCAGTGACAATTCGTTGGTCGGCAAACTGATCTGGGGCGACTTGGAATTCGGCAAACCGGATCCGCTCAGCACGCGTTCGCATCTGCCGCAACTTGTCACGCGCACCATCACCAAGCTCATCAATGTTCCGGTCTTGCAGGATCACGAGGCGACCGGTCTGGCGGGCTGTCTCTACAACATTTCGCTCGGCCTGGCGGACAACACGCGCCGCTTCGAGCAATTCGGCCAGCGCGGCGACCCGGCCATTGCGGATCTCGCCGCCCTGCCGGTACTGCGCGCGAAATTGGTGCTGAACATTTGCGACGCGTTTGTGCCCGGTTACGCCGGCGGCCCGTCATTCAAGCCGCAGTATTCGTGGCCGTATGGCGGATTGTATTTCAGCCGGGACCCGGTCGCGCTTGACGGTCTGTGTCTGGACTTGCTCGAAGCCAAACGCCGCACGGACCGGCTCCCGCCGATCGGTGACCGCGCCAGCCACATCCTCACCGCGGCGCGCCGCGGGCTGGGCCAAACCAACGCCGTTCTCGTGGAGGTCACGCGCTGATGCCCATCCCGGCGACACTCGACCATTTTCAATTGCTCGAAGAAATCGGCCGCGGCGGCATGGGTACCGTGTTCAAGGCGTTCGACCCCACGCTCAACCGGCACGTGGCACTCAAGGTGTTGAGCGAGCACCTCAACCGCGAGCCGCAGTTTGTCGCCGATTTCCTGCGCGAGGCCCGCAGCGCCGCCGCCATTAGCCATCCGCATATTGTCCAAGTCCATTTTGTCGGCGCCGCCGCCGGGCAATCTTACGTGGTGATGGAATTGTTGAAAGGCCAGTCGCTGGAAAACCTGATCGAACGCGACCAGACACTGGCGGAGGAGTTGGCCTTGCAAATTGGGCACGACGTGGCCGAAGCGTTGCGCGCCGCGTACCAGACCAACCAGATGATCCACGGCGACATCAAACCGGCCAACATTTTTGTGACCGATGAGACCGGCGCAAAGGTCTTGGATTTCGGCTTGGCGAAACTGGCCAACGTTGAAGCCCCCGCGGCGGGCGCGATTTGGGGCTCGCCGTATTATCTCTCGCCGGAACGCATCGGGCGCAAGGCCGAAGATTTCCGGAGCGACATTTACAGCCTCGGGGCGACGTTGTTTCATGCGCTGACCGGCCGGCCCCCGTTTGACGCCGCGACTGCTGAAGAGCTGGCCCTCAAACGCCTGAACGAACGCGCCCCGCGTGCCCGCGAAATCAAACCGGAGCTGACCGTGGCGACTGAGGATTTGCTCGCCAAAATGCTCAGTAAAAGCCCGCTCACCCGGTATCGTAATTACGACCACCTGCTCGAACAACTCGACGAAGCCCGCCGCGCCGCCACCGCCAAACGGCTGGGCATTGAAGTCCATACCGGCGCGACACCGCACGGCCCGGTCGCGGTGCCGGCGGAAGAACCGGTCGCGGTCCCGGTGAAGAAATTTCCATGGCCGCTTGTGGCCGGCGCGGGCGGCGTATTGGTCGCGGCCGGCATCGGCGCCGCCATTTGGTGGATGCACCGGCAACCGCCGCTCCCACCGCCGGCCCCGGTCATTGTCCAACCGGAATTCAAACCGGCGCCGCCGGTCATCGTCACGCAACAAATCGTGACCGTCACCACCGCCGCACCCCCGGTCGCGGCGCAAGTCAACGCCGACCAACGCCGGCAACAGGACGAAGCCAAACTCGCCGCGCTCCAGCACCGCACGGCCACGGAGATGAAATTGATTCAAGCCGGTGAGGCGGAGTTGACCGCGTTGTGGCCGAAGTACGATTTCGCGGCGATTGTCGCGCATTACCAAGCGCTGGCCGGGCAGGTGGAGACACCCGATGGGAAAAAGTTATTGAACCAGAAACTCGGCACCGCGCGGCAACTCGCCGAGTTCAAAACGCAACTCATGGCCGACATTGCCGCCCAGCCCTACGACCGGGGCGATTTGCTGACCGGCAAGAATGTCACACTCAGCGGCAAACTCGCCCGGGCGACGGCGGCGGAGTTGACGTTCACCACGCAATACGGCGAATTGACCGCGCCATGGAGTGATTTGCCGCCGGTCACGCTGGCGCAACTGGCCCGGTATTACATCGCCGCCGCGACCGGCGACGCCGCCACGCACCGGCAACGCCTGCTGACCGCGTTTATGAAGCAATATAACGTGGCGCCGCCGGCGCCGCCCAAGTCTGTCACGCCCAAAGTCGCCCCGCCCAAGCCGATTGCCAAGCCCAAGCCTGCGAGCGGCCTCAAGTAACAAAAAAAGTGGTGCGCCCAGCAGGAGTTGAACCTGCAACCTTTGGTTCCGTAGCCCCCCGAGCGTTTTCAGCGATGTGCGCCACAAGTCTCACAAGTGATTGTAATTACAGCAACTTGGGCGTGCCGTTAAGACTAGTCGAAAATGCAACTAATTGCAGGTAAATGCGTCAAAATAACGACTTTTACGGCAATTGAAAATTCCACATCTTTGTGGTGCAAAATCGTGGCGCAGCGCGGACAGCAATAATCCAAAACCACCACGCGCACAAGTTTGTCCCGCCTCCCCGCGCCACTCCAGTCACTGCCGTGACCGGCGATTAGCCTCGAATCTGACACAAAGGATCAACGACACAGCAGCTGCCGCAAGGATTCGTCGAGCATCGGGTAACGAAATCTGTAGCCGCTTGCTGCAAGGCGAACCGGCAGCACCCGCGTGCTTGCCAGTAGCAGGTGGGACATCTCACCGAAAAGGATTTTAACAACCACGGCCGGTAACGGCATGATCGTGGGCCGTCGCAATACGTACCCGAGGGTTTTCGTAAACTCCCGGTTCGTGACCGCGTGGGGAGACACCACGTTGAGTGGGCCGCGGATTGAGTCTGTCGTGAGCACATGCTCTATCACGCTCACCACATCGGCCACATCAACCCAACTCCAATATTGTCGACCTGAGCCAACGATGCCACCCGCGCCAATCTTGAACGGGGGCAGCATCTTCGCCAAAGCGCCTTGCCGCGCGTCGAGGACGATCCCAAACCGCAGGTTTGCAACACGAATGCCGGCTTGGCTCGCCGGTGCGGTGGCGCTTTCCCAGCCCGTCACCACGTCGGTCAGAAACCCGCTGCCCATCGGGCTTTCCTCAGTTAGCATCTCACTGCCGCGGTCGCCATAGAACCCAATTGCCGATGCGCAAATCAGAACCCGCGGCGGATGTGTCGCGTGCGCCAGCCCGTTGCTGAGTTCACGGGTCAAGTCGACGCGGCTGGAATAAATCTGCTGTTTCTTCGCCTTGGTCCAGCGGCTGGCAATGCTTTTGCCGGCGAGGTGCACCACGGCTTCAAAACCGTCCAGCGCGAGCGGCTGCGCACGATTATAGCGAGTTATCGCATGCCCCTGTCGGCTCAGCGATTCCACCAGCGCCATCCCAATCAATCCACTACTGCCCGTAACGAGAATCTTCATCAGTCAATCCCCAACCACCAGCTCATTAACTTCTGCTAGAATCAGATTATTCACTTGTTCAGCTTGACCATGACCTGCACTTCAAACCGCTTCAAAAACCAAGGGACAAACGGGGAATTCCAAAACACCCCGTACGGCTCACCATTTTTAACGTAGTCGGGATGGTTATTCAGCCAAGCTTCCAGCTTGGTTTGGGCATTGGTGATGTTCTTCTGTGTGTAAGCGCCGCGAACCCCAATCACAGCCACAGTTCGTTTGGGTAGGGAGATGATCGTTATATCGTTGTGATCTTTCAGTTCTTTGGCTTGTTGTTTAGTCCCCACGTAAAAGCGCATTGATGCGGGCTTAAATTCCGCCTCAACAGGGATGGTCATAGCCACTTGGTTGGAGTTGATATATTTGAACAATCGCATGAACAAGGCGTTGTCTTTTGAGAAATATTCGCCCTCAGTTTTGGCAATCATGAGGCGCGCGGCAGGCAGTTCTTTGATCTCAAGCTTGCCAACATCGGTTTTAGGGTAAGCTTGTTCGTATGCGTAGGCAAACGGGCCCAGAGCAATGCAGACAGCAGGGACAAAAACATTTAATACCATGTCAAATTAGCGCAAACGATAACATCGAAACTTGTTGCTGACAAATTGAATGCGAGATACACCACACCCAATTGATTATGAACCCACATTTCCCGGATGAGCTTCACAAGCCGGAGGCGGTGAGATATAGTTCAGCCGCATAAACAAAGGCTTTCGTCGCTGTTGCAGTAACGAAAAACGGAGAATCCAATGGGTGAC
>Ga0316217_10007164_pt1 | contig 10748 bp, 11 predicted proteins | sample 1anoAmetaG_FD_203633 | JGI IMG/M metagenome (GOLD analysis project Ga0316217, IMG submission 203633) | Freshwater microbial communities from Trout Bog Lake, Wisconsin, USA - 1anoA | ecosystem: Environmental > Aquatic > Freshwater > Lake > Hypolimnion/Profundal zone | place: USA: Wisconsin... | reverse complement strand
ATCTCGGTCGCCTGGTTGTTCTGCTCCGCCTTTATCGTTTGAGCCGGCCATGAGGGGGCCGCCGCCTGGACTGATCTACGCCGCAGTATTGATCGCCGTCGCGTTGACCGCCCTTATTCTTCGCAGTCATCACGACGCGCCGGCCATTGCGGCCCTTCCCCCCGAAGCCCAGGCGCTGGCCGATCTGACGGCGATCGATTTTATCGCGCTGAAGACACCCAAGTCGGACAAGTTCAGGACGCCTAGGGGCGCGGCCGTTTCGGTCTCGGATCAGGGGGTTTGGCTGACGGCAGCCTCTGTCGTGGCGAACTGCAAGGCGCCGATGGTGATGGCGACGCCCAAGCGCGGGCTCCCGGCCCGGCTGCTCACCGCGCCAATCGAGGGCGTGGTCATACTCACAACAGCTGCGGGCGCCCAGCCGGCCCCGCTGGCCGACCGGGTCGTCGATCCGGGGAAGCGGGCCTTTCACATCGGATTTCCCCGTGGCGCGCCAGGCGAAATCACGACCAAGAAGGACAAGGCCGGGGCCTTTGGGCAGGCCGGGCTTGATCTCTACGCTGAAACGGGAAGGACTGACGGTATCGGCGATCACGCCGGGGGGGGCCTGATGTCGCTGGCCGGTTCACCCGTGCTCGACGAAGCGGGTCGGATCGTTGGGCTGACCCTGCGCGAAGCGCCGCGTCGGGGCGTGATCCTCGCCCTGCCGCTGTCCGCCGTTCGCGACGCGCTTCGGGGGGCGCACATTGCGCCGGCCGCCAATGCGGAAGGTCGGCAGATCACTGTCGACAATTACGGGGTCGTGGCGGATTCTCTCCGGCTGGCCGGCAGCGTGGCCGAAGTGATCTGCACCGATCCGCCGCCCTGGCCGCTCAGCGCTCTTCGTGAAATCGGTCGCTGACCAGCTGGGTCAATGCGTCCAGGGCCGCTTCGGCGTCGGGCCCTTCGGCCAGGATTTCCACGCTTGACCCTATTCCCGCCGCCAGCATCATCAGTCCCATGATCGATTGGGCGTCGACCGTCTGACCGTCGCGGCTGACCTTCACCTCAGCTTCAAACTGCGCCGCCGTCTTTACGAACTTGGCGGACGCGCGGGCGTGCAAACCGCGCTCGTTCACAATCTCAACCGTTCGGGATAGGCGCTTTGACGTCATTTCTCGCCTGAAAGCACATAGGAGGCGACGCTGATATATTTTCGGCCGGCGTCCTGGGCCGAGGCGACGCAGACCGCCAGAGACTCGCGAACACGAACGCTCGCCAGCTTGATGAGCATTGGCAGGTTCAAACCCGCTATGACCTCGGCCCGGGTTTCGTCCATGACGGATATGGCGAGATTGGAGGGCGTACCGCCGAACATGTCGGTCAGCAGAATCACGCCGTCGCCAGTGTCCACCGCCCGGGCGGCGCTGACAATATCGGCGCGGCGTCGCTCCATATCGTCTTCAGGACCAATGGAAATGGCGAGCAGCTGATCCTGCGGCCCGACAACGTGTTCCATCGCCGAAACGAATTCTTCCGCGAGTCGCCCGTGAGTGACGATCACCAGACCGATCATGCCTTCCTCTCGGGGGGATCCCGCGCGAAACCGGATCGTCCATCCCCTGAAAACCCGTTCCGCCGCTCTTGATACGCTGCTTATTCAAGGTGTCAAACGTCCGCATCACAGCCGGTCAAACAGAGTGAGAATACGGGCGGGCGCGGACGCCTCGAGGGGGTGTGCGTCAAAACAGGGAAGGGTCGCCCCCTCAACATCCCAAACGCGGGGCGATGGGGCGCGTTCCAGCGAAACGGCGCGCTCGACGCACGAAACCACCAGAACGATTTCGGAGAAGGCCAGCGTGGGAGCGCCTTCGAGAACGGCCTGCCCTCTCAGTTCGATGACCCCTGTCAAAGGCTGTGGCGCTCGCCCGAAATGGCGCCCCCTGTCTGTCCAGAACAAGACCCGGTCATCGGCGACCAGTCTCCAACCCAGGTCCAGCAGGCGCAGTGTCAGATCACTCTTGCCCGTGCCCGACTGCCCGACCAGGAGCACGCCCGTCCAAAGCCCGTGCTTGCGGCGCGCGACGAGGCCTGCATGAAGGATTGTCGCTGCTGGCGTCATCCCAGCCGCTCCGGCAGCGCGACGACGAAGCGCGCGCCCAGCACGTCGCCGGCCTCGGTCATGCGGTTTTCCGCGTGGATGTCGCCGCCATGTGCTTCGATAATTTGTCGGGCGATCGACAGGCCCAAGCCGGAATGGCCCCCAAAGGCCTGACCCTTTGGGCGCGACGTGTAAAAGCGCTCGAAGATCGATTCGAGATTCTCCGGAGGCACGCCTGGGCCGTCATCCTCAACGGCGACCTGCAATCTTCCTTTGGTTCCGCGCAAATCCAGGGAGTCGCGTCCCAGGCTGACGCGAACCGTTCCGCCCGGCGGACTGAAACTGCGTGCATTATCGATCAGATTGCGAAAGACCTGTCCAAGCGGGGTCTCGCGCCCTGAAACGCAGACATTTTCGGCGTCCGGCGCAATTTCAAGAACCACCCCCCCGGTCTCGGCCCCGTCGACGAAATAGGTGGCCACAATATCGGTGAGGAGCCGGTCCAGCGTAACCGACCGCGGCTGCTCACGGGATAATTCTGCATCGACGCGGGACGCATTGGAAATATCGGTGATGAGCCGGTCCATCCTGCGGACATCGGACTTCAAGATCCCTACCAACCGCTCCCGCACGGGACTATCGGGAGGCGCGAGCTCCAGCGTCTCGACCGCGGAACGAATTGAGGTGAGCGGGTTCTTGATTTCGTGCGAGACGTCGGCCGCAAAGCGGTCAATCGCGTCCAGACGGGCGGACAGCGTTTCGGTCATGCTTTCCAGTGACCGGGTCAGATCTCCCAGCTCGTCGTTCCGGCCGGCGAGGTCTGGCAAGGACATGGCTCGCGCCCGTGCCAGCCGGACGCTGTCGGCGGCCCGCGCCAGTCTCAGGACCGGGCGCGCCACCAGCTGGTCCAGCACAATCGACGACACGAGAGTGACAAGGACCGCGAACAGGATGAACGGCATCAGCGAACGACGTTCGGCGGCCACAATGTCGTCGACGCCGCCCGCCTCGACGGTCAAGACGCCCAGAACGCGGTGCACGTGCTGCAGGGGCGTCGAGACGCTGACCAGTCGCCCATCGCCTTCCGACTCCCGGACCTGCGCCACCCGCTTTCCCGAAAGCGCCGTCCTGACCTCAGCCTGCTCCGCCGCGTGCGCGTGCGCGCTATGTTCGGACAGGGTCGGCAAGAAGGGAAAGGCGCCGACTTCGCGGGGGCGGGCGGGACCGAGATTTCGCTGAATGACCTTGTCGGCGATAAGATCGGTGTCGGCGATCAGCTTGCCTTTCGCGTCATAAAGTCGCGCGCGCTCCGACCTGGGAAGGCCGAGCAAGGCCAGGATCGTCACGGCCTGTTCCGCATTCATGCGGGGCTCAGGATCGCCTTCGGTCGCCGCGCTGACGATCGCGTAGGACAGAATTTCACTCTGGGTTTTCAGACTGTCGAGGCGCGCCTCGATCAGTCCCCGTCGAAATTCATTAAGCACCAGGGCCCCGCCGATCAAAACGACGAGGCCAAAGATATTCATGAACAAAATCAGACGACCGAGCCGGGAACCGGTCAAGGGCAGTCTGTCCGTTGCGCTACGCGCGCGGACCGGCTCAGACTTCGCGGTATCTGTAACCGACGCCATAGAGGGTCTCGATCGCGTCGAATTCGTTGTCGACCTGACGGAACTTCTTACGCATCCGCTTGACGTGGCTGTCAATGGTGCGGTCATCGACATAGACCTGATCGTCATAGGCCGCGTCCATCAGATTATCGCGGCTTTTGACGAAGCCGGGCCTTTGCGCCAGCGCTTGTAGAAGCAGGAACTCCGTCACCGTCAGCTTGACGGGCTTATCGTCCCAGAAGCAGTCGTGTCGCGCAGGATCCAGCGTCAGCTTTCCGCGCTTCAAGGCCCTGGCGTTACTCGCCGGCGACGATTCAAGCCCACCTGACAGATCCAGAAGTTCGTCCTTGTCGTCCGGGCGGGCCCGACGCAGCACGGCCTTGACCCGTTCGATCAGCAGCCGCTGGGAGAACGGCTTGTGGATGTAGTCATCGGCGCCGAGGTTGAAGCCCAGGATCTCGTCGATCTCTTCATCCTTGGAGGTCAGCATGATGACCGGCACCGACGTCGTCTGACGCAGGCGGCGCAGCACCTCCATCCCGTCCATCCGCGGCATCTTTACATCCAGGATCGCCAGATCCGGCAAATCCGCTTCGAGCGCGGCCAGTCCAGATGCGCCGTCGAAATAGGATTTGACCTCGTGTCCGTGGCTTTCGAGCGCCATTGAGACCGAAGCGACTATGTTTTCGTCATCGTCGACGAGTGTGATCTTAGCCATGATTTCGCCAGATGGTGATAGACGCCAGAAATTCAATCAAACCCTATACCTATTTGGGGTCCGATTAAGTCGCATTTAAGCCAAATCGACGACTCTCTCGAGACCATGTCGAGCGGATCTGTCCATTTTGAAGTCTTCATCCGTCGCACCGCGAACGACGATTGGACGCTGCAATCCGCCACCGAGGACCGGCAAGCTGCGATTGATCTGGCGGAAGGCCTGCTGCATGAGAAAAAGGCGGTCGCGGTTCGCGTAAGCCGGGAAACCCTCAACGAAGACACTCGGCAATTCGCAAGCCACACGGTGCTGTCAAAGGGGCTGACGCAGATCGTCAAGCCGAAGCGCCGAAATGACGTGAGCGATCGGCCGGTCTGCGCCGAGCCCGCCGATCTCTATACCTCGCATGCGCGAGAGATGATTAGCCGGCTTTTGCAGACCTGGCTGTCCCGCAACGGCGCCACAACGCTTGAATTGATGCACCGCGGCGACCTGCTGGAACAGCTCGAAGCCTCGGGCGTGGATCTGCAACATGCGATCCAAAAGATCTCCCTCGCTGAGTCCCAGGCGCGGGACATGAGCGTCCATGAGGCGATGCGCTGGTTTCAGAGCTTGATCGATCGCGCGACGGCCCGGGTCACCCGGGATTGCCGATTTGGCGTCTTTCCAACCGTCACCCCCGCTGTCTTCGCAAAGGTCGTGGAAAACCTGCACGATCATGCGGACTATGCGTACCTTTTGAACGGCGGCATCGCGCGAAGCCTTTCTGGCTATACGACCTGGCCTCAGAAGCTTGGTCATCTTCTCGATCTGGTCGACGCGGCGCCGGTCGACGGCAAGCCCGGCGCCACGGCCAACACGCTGCTTGAAGCCTATCTGAAGGAGATCCTCTGCTCCCCCTCGGCCTTGAACGCCGTGCTGGGGCCACAGGTCGATCTTGGCGCACAAATGGGCGCATTGGTCCGATTGGCGGCGTCGGACGTCGTGGCGGCGATGGGCAGGGCCGACCCGCAGATGCTGTTGCTGATGCCGACGCTTGACGGCGCCGCCGCACGGCTAAGCTCGAAATTCAAGGGCAACGCCCTCATCGGCGTAAGACGAGCCATTCTGAAGGGCGTGATTCAGGATCTGGGCGGCCCGAGACGCCTTCGGCCCAGCGATCCGGCGGGTGAAATCGCGATCCTTCGCGCCCTCGTGACCAATCTGTCCGCACTGTCAGGCGAACTCATCGACATGGCCGACCTGGAAAAAGCGGTGACGGAACGCTCGAGACATCTGGTCACAGGCAATTTTGTGACGGGCTATATCGCTGAGTCCGATTCGGCTCTGATCGACGTGCAGGCGCTGATCCGGCTCGCCGATAATATCACGGGCGCCGCCAACAAGTGCGAGGCGGCACGATGGATCCTGTCCTCGCTGGGAGGCCTTAAGTTTGAACGGGAGTTGCGGGATTCGGCCGTGCCTCCGATCACCAAGCTGGCCATCCTTGCAGACCTTCAACGGTCGCTTCGCCGGGCGGGCCTTGCTCCGCCGGACACCGATGCCTGCATTGCGAAAATCGGCGAGATCGGCGCCCTTGTGGAGTCCGACGCGCGGCTCATGCAGACGGTGCAAAAGTCAGCCGCCAGCGCTGTTCAGCGCCTCGTGATCCTTTTGCAGATGGCGGCCGGAGAGACCGCCCCTGAGGGACCCTGCACGGATAGAGCCAAGGCCGAAGCGATCCGCCTCCTGCGCTCCAGCGAAATCCGACCCGCGCTGGCGGCGGCGCCGGACCAGATTGGACGCGTCCGGCAACTGATGGGCGCCATCGGCCTCGCCGCCTGAGGGTCAGGTTGACGCTGCACGTTGTGGAAGGCCACAGAGCCCAATCTTCGGCAACGCCCCGCTAGACAGTCACCTGCGCGCCGAGTTCGACAACCCGTCCCGGCGGGATCCGGAAGAAGTCGGTCGGATTGGCGGCGTTGCGCATCAGGAAGATATAGACCTTGTCCTGCCACAGCGGCATCCCCGACTGTGAGGCCGGCACGACAGAGCGCCGACCCAGGAAGAAGGACGTCGCCATGATGTCGAACTTCAGACCGTGCTTGCGACAAAGTCCAAGGGCCTTGGGCACATTGGGGCTTTCCATGAAACCGTAGGTGATGACGAGCTTTTTGAAGTCGTCGCTGACCCGTTCGATGCGGATTCGGTCCGATTCCGGAACGCGGGGCGTTTCAGCCGTGAGCACCGTGAGAATGATGTTCTTCTCGTGCAGCACTTTGTTGTGCTTGAGGTTGTGCATCAGAGCGACGGGCGCGACATCGGGATCGGACGTGAGGAAGATCGCTGTGCCAGGGACGCGGTGCGGCGGTCGGGCCCGAAGCATCTCGATCAGGTCAGCCAAAGGCACCGAATCGCGCCGGGTCTTGTCCGTCAGGATCTGGGTCCCCCGCACCCAGGTGGCCATGACCAGGAACAGCAGGCCGCCAAGGGTAAGGGGAAGCCAGCCGCCTGTCGCGATCTTCAGACCGTTGGCGAAAAGGAATACTGAATCGAGCAGGATCAGAGGCGCGCACAGGGCCCAGGCCTGCCAATAGGCCCAGCCCCACATGTGCCGGACGACAATATAGGCGAGGATGGTCGTGACCAGCATCGTTCCGGTCACCGCAAGCCCATAGGCGTCGGACAGGTTGTCCGAGTTCTGGAATACCAGAACCAGCGCCAGCACGCCGACCATCAACAGGGAATTTATCTGCGGAATGTAGATCTGGCCTGACTGTGTTTCGGAGGTTCGCTTCACATCCATCCGGGGCAGGAGGCCAAGCTGGATCGCCTGTTGCGACAAGGAGTACGCCCCTGTGATGACGGCCTGACTGGCGATCACCGACGCCATGACGGCGAGTACGACAAGGGCCAGGCGAAAGTTCGGCGGGCACATGACGAAGAACCAGTCCTGCGAGGCGAACGCGGTGTGATGGGCTTGCGAGTCCGACAGCGCTCTCAAGGCGAATGCGCCCTGACCGAGATAGTTCACCGCCAGCGCCGGCAGGACCAGGAACATCCAGGACGCCTGGATCGGCCAGCGCCCAAAATGGCCCATATCCGCATATAGCGCCTCTGCTCCGGTGACCGTCAGAAAGACCGAACCAAGCACGAGCAGCCCGACCACGCCGTGCGCGAGCAGGAATTTGACGGCGTAGATGGGCGAAAGGGCCAAAAACACCTTTGGCGAATCGGCAATGTGAAAGAGGCCCAGCAGCGTGATGGCGGCGAACCAAACCAGCATGACCGGTCCGAACAGGCGCGCAACACTCGCCGTGCCGCGAGATTGGATGAGGAAAAGACCGACAAGGATCACAAAGGACGCAAAGGTGATCGCCTTCGGACTGGCGAGTCCTTCGAGGTTGGGAACGTCATGCAAACCTTGAAAAGCGCCCAACACCGAAATCGCCGGCGTGATGATCGAGTCGCCATAGAACAAGGCGGCGCCGACGACCCCCAGCACAAAGACCAGTCGCGTCCGGCGTCCCAAGGCCCGCCCTGCAAGCGCCATCAGCGACAGGACGCCCCCCTCGCCCTTGTTGTCCGCCCGCATCACGAACAGCACATATTTCAGCGTCACCACCAGCAACAGCGCCCACAGCGCCATCGAGACCACCCCGATGATGGAGGCGTCAGTCATGGGGTCCTTGGCCGCCTGAACCATGGCGGCCTGGAAGGCGTAGAGCGGGCTCGTCCCGATGTCGCCGAACACCACGCCGATCGACCCGACGGCCAGGCCAAGCGTGGCTTTGGTGTAGAGACCGGTCGAGCCGGCATGCCCGTGGGTCGCCGCCTGGTGTTGAGAGTGGGTGTGTTGATCGGCGTCGTCGGCGGCTTCGGCCGACCTACACGGTGGCTCGGCGGACACATCCCCGTTTGAGGTTGCGTCAACAGGCTTGGCGGCCATGCATTTCCTCCGAGGAAGCCTTCATCCCAAATGAGTTGGGATCAGTCGACCCGAGTTCCCGTTCCCGACCGGCGATCAGGCACACGAAAGGCGGCGGGGAATACTCCTATTTCCGACCGCTTTCAATGGCGCAGAGTTGGGCTTGGCGTCTTGGCGTCGGAACGTCCATTGATTGCTAAGGCTAAGTCCTTACGTTTGCAGTTGAACTCGAATGGACGCCATGTCTGACAGCCAACGCTTTCCCGTCGCCGCCCATGCGCTTGCCTATCTTGCGCATTGCGGAGCCTATGCGCAGGACAAGGCGGTTTCGAGCGCTTCGCTCGCGGCCTCCATGCCCACCAACCCGGTCGTTGTGCGACGGGTGACCGGCATGCTCGCCAAGGCCGGGCTGATCGCCACCCGGGCCGGCGCTTCCGGCGGCGCCTGGCTGATCGTTCCGGCCTCGGACATTACGCTGGACCTGGTCCTGCATGCGGTCGGAGGGTGCACGCACCTTGGGTGCCCGCCCCCAGGGGCGAGGGGCTGCCCGATCGGTGAGAAGATCCCCAAGCAGGTCAAAAAGGCTATCGCGGCGGCGGACGCGGCGGCGGCGGAACGACTGAGCTGCATCACCGTCGCCGATCTCCTGAAGGACGAGACGCACCAGGCCCCGCATCCGCAATGCGGCTGACCGGACAGCAGGCGGCTTTCGTGAGCCCTCACATTCTCGGATAAGTCTGTGGCGTCGGCCCTTGCGAATCTGGCGGCGCAGATTATCTGACTGAAACTGCATCTCATACAGTTGCGGTTTCATTCGGAGAGCCTCATGTCAAAGATCGCCATCGTCTATCATTCCGGGTACGGTCATACCGCAGTCGTCGCCGAACATGTCGCCAAGGGCGTCAAAGATGCGGGCGGCGAGCCGCAGCTTCTCCCCATCACAGGCGCGGACGCCGATTTTGATCCGATCCTTGAGGCCGTCACGGCGGCGGACGCCGTGATTTTCGGCTCTCCGACCTATATGGGAGGCGTTTCGGCCCCCTTCAAAGCCTTCGCGGACGCCAGCTCCAAGCCCTGGTTCAGCCAGGCCTGGCGCAACAAGATCGCCGCCGGCTTCACCAACTCCTTAAGCCTCTCGGGCGACAAGCTGTCGACGCTGTCCTACCTGTCCGTCCTCGCAGCGCAGCACGGCATGATCTGGGCTTCAACCGGGCTGAAGCCCGGCGCGGCGCTGGGCGACACCACCGTGGAGGGCGTCAACCGTGTCGGCTCGTCCCTTGGCCTGATGACGCAGTCTGACAACGCCGCGCCCGATGTAACGCCGGGCGCCGGAGATCTGGCGACCGCGCGCCTGTTCGGGGCCCGGATCGCCGAAGTCACGGCGCGCTGGGTGAAGGGCGCCTGACGACCACGCGGAACACGCCTTGACGAGGCGACGCGGCGGGTCAATCTCCCTCCACGGACGGCCAAATGCGGCCCGTTCACAGGAGAAGTCATGTCCCGCCGCCTTTGCCTCGTCACCGGCGCCTCCGCCGGAATCGGCGCGGCCTTCGCCCGCGTCTATGCCAGCCACGGTTACGACGTCTTCCTGACCGCACGCCGGCAGGAGCGCCTGGACACGCTGGCTGCCGAGCTTCGGCTGCATCACGGCGTGGAGGCGTTCACTGTCGCAGCCGACCTGTCGAGGCCCGGCGCCGTGGACACGGTGCTGTCAGCCGTGAGCGCCGAGGGGCGCGATGTCGACGTCCTAATCAATAATGCGGGCTACGGCCTGCCAGGATCCTACGCCGCCACCGCCTGGAGCGAACAGCAGGCCTTTTTGCAGGTGATGACGGTGAGCGTCGCCGAGTTTGCGCACAAGGTGCTGCCGGGCATGCTGGACCGCCGTTTCGGCCGGATCGTGAATGTCGCCTCGTTGGCGGGTCTCGTCCCCGGATCGGCGGGACACACTCTCTACGGCGCGACCAAGGCGCTGTTGGTGCGCTTCTCGCAGAGTCTGCATCAGGAGACCCTGGGCACGGGCGTGCATGTCACCGCACTTTGCCCCGGATTCACCTATTCGGAGTTCCACGACGTAAACGGGGTCCGGGATGAGATGCAGGACCTACCGGCGTGGCTGTGGCTGGGCGCGGACGAAGTAGCCGCCATCGGCTACGAAGCGGCGGAAGCCAACCGCGCCGTCGCCGTCTCAGGCGCGCCCAACAAGGCCATCGCCGCGGTCGCCAAGCTCATTCCAGACGATTGGGCCATGGCGCTGATTTCCGGTCAAACGCGGAAGTTCCGCAAGCTCTAGTGCAAAATCCGATCAAATTGGGAGGCTTATCCCTCTTGATCCGGACCCGCAGGATGTAGTAGAACGCAACGAGAACAATCGGTTGGCGAGGTCCCAAAGTGTCTGATTTTCCGCGCTCTTTGCTCGATTTCCAGCGCCGGTTTCCC
>Ga0316217_10007162_pt1 | contig 10750 bp, 11 predicted proteins | sample 1anoAmetaG_FD_203633 | JGI IMG/M metagenome (GOLD analysis project Ga0316217, IMG submission 203633) | Freshwater microbial communities from Trout Bog Lake, Wisconsin, USA - 1anoA | ecosystem: Environmental > Aquatic > Freshwater > Lake > Hypolimnion/Profundal zone | place: USA: Wisconsin... | reverse complement strand
AACCCTGGTAAGTCCATTGATCGATCTGGATTCATGGTGGTCCAGTGATGAAGGTGATCAAGCGCGCAGCACGTCGAGCCAGGAGATAAGACTGCATCTCTCTACACGGCCTTGTTGGACGGATATGGTGATTCGTCCGGGCCAAGATATAACCCGCCCACGGTGACCTCATTCGGTTAACGTCAGTCGACAGCCCCGATGATCGGTCGGTGCTGCTGATTCGCTGACGGATAGTTAGCCAGGTTCTCACCGTGCTCGGTCCAACCTCGTAGTCGATCTGCTCGCGCGTCTTGATGGTGGGAAAGGGATTCAGGCGGAGGCCATAGGATGGCGTTGCCAGGCATTAGGGTCATAGGCCTCGCCGTGAGCGAGGATCGCCCAGAGCATTCGGGCGTGCTTGTTGGCGACGGCGACCTGAGTCTTGCCGTAGCCGACTCGATCATGTGTTTCGACGATCCAGCTCTGCAGTCGGGTTCGCTTGTCGGGCGGCTTGCGCTGCGCTGCATGGATGGTGGATCGGGCGCCTTGGGTCAGCAACCCGCGCAGATAGCTGTCGCCTCGCTTCGTGATGCGCCCGAGGCGTTCCTTGCCGCCGGAGCTCCACTGCCGCGGCACGAGGCCAAGCCAGGCGGCGAGCTGTCGTCCATTCCTGAAGTCGTTGGCATTGGCGACCGTGGCAACGAGTGCGCTTGCCGTGACCGGGCCGATACCGCTGATGGCCTGCACGCGTTTGACGTTATCGTCGTACTTCGCGTGCTTTCGGATCTCGATATCCGTCGCCCGAACCTGCTGATCGAGGAGCGCGAGCTGCTCACGGATCTGACGAAGCACGAGACGGACACGAGGAGGCAGCTGCTCCGAATCGATCAGCCCCGGCAGTGCGCGCAGCAGATTGCCGGTGCCTTGCCCAAGCCAGATGCCAAACTCCGACAGCAGTCCGCGAGTCCGATTAAGAAGAGCGGTGCGCTCGGTCTTCCATCCCTGACGAACAGTGTGCAAAGCAAGCATCGACTGCGCCTCGACCGTTTTGACGGCAACGAAACGCATGGCCGGCTGCACCATCGCCGCCAGGACCGCCTGAGCATCGTTCCGGTCGTTCTTGGCTCCGCGACTCATGCGAAACGCTCCGACATGTTCGGCCGCCATCAGCTTCGCCGTGTGGCCACGCTCCGTGAGCCAGCGCGCCCAGTAGTGCGCGGAGCTGCAGGCCTCGAGGCCGAACGTCGCCTCGGGCAGGTTCGCCGCCCACTGCGCAAAGCCCTGAAAACTAAGCTCTCTCGTGTACATCGGCCGGCCCGTCCGATCCCCAGCACAGACGACAATCACGTTCTTTGCGAGGTCCACGCCGACAGTAGTAATCTGGCTCATGAGTCCTCCGTTTCTCGCCAAAAAAAGATTGAGTTCGCAATCCAATCTTGGCACTCGTGGCCAACCGGTCGTAGACCGGGGCGGAAACGGGGGACTCCCTTATATTCGGTTTGAGCAGCCGTGATCGATAAAGTGCCAGTAACGACGCCGTACCGCACGGCCACTCAACCTGTAAGTTAGACACTCGCGAATCGTACGAGGTGGATTCCGAAAATGCTGTCGTCCTCTGAAGTAGCATCATTTGCTCTCTCGCTACCGGGCGCGATCGAGAAGGATCACTTCGGCTCGCGATCATTTCGGGTCGATGGGAAGATCTTCGCGCAAATTGGAGCCCCACCTGACCGAGCGCTCGTGAAGATTACGTCTGCGAACCAACTTGCCCTGAATGCCGCAGATCCCGAAACGTTCCAGCCGGCGCCTAGCTGGGGGAGATACGGCTGGACTTACGTTGTGCTGGCCCGTACGAACAAGCGCCAGCTACATACACTTCTGCGTGAATCGTACGACCTAATCAAGGCCGGCGGCCGTCGCGCGCGGCGTTGAGCGGTCGGGGAGACAGGTGACAGATCAGTCCGGGGACATGGGTGGCAGTGACAGTCACCGGCACCGAAGCAGCCTGCCGTAGGCAATTCGTTAATTCCGATAGGTCAGCCGATTGTCATTCAGGAAGTACTTTGCAGAACCGTCGTGTTAGTCACCGGATAACCCGCCGTCCTGGGCGCCGTACCGGAATACGAAGTATTGATAATTTCCTTCACCGAAATGCTGGTCGCGACGTCGCGCCAGTTCGTGATCGACTGTGTGCGCACCGTGCCATTGCCATCCGTCCACGTGATGGTGCTCTGCAGCTTGATGGCTGAATAAGTCCCCGCCGGGACCGTGACCGATTCCACATCGACGGCGGTGCCGCTTTGGGAGTAGGAAATTGAAATGCCGGTACTGCAGGCCAAAGTGTAGTTGATGGTCCACGTATCGCCTGCGGCGACCGGGTACGGTGAGCCCGGTCCGTGGGGGCTCAGGGTGCATGTGACGGTCGTGCCGGAAGGATTCACGAACGTATAGCCGGTCTCGTGCCCGGTGGAATCGAGGTTCAGTGTTTCGGTTGCCACCGAATAATCAAATCCAGCCACGACAACTGTCTGGTGGCCTGGATCTTCCTGATGCACCACATAGGTGCTGTCTCCGTTGACCGCCGTTACGGTATCGCTTTTCGTTATCGAAATAGTGTTATTCAAGTTGTCGACTATTGTTTCGGCGTAGACCCGCCGCGAATTCAGCTGAGGCGTCGCGAACGCGTAGCCTTTTAGCGGAGGCGGTTCCACCGGAATAGAATTACTGGGTCCACCCCCACCACCACCGCATGCTGTCAGGGCCAGGACGCAGCACCCTAGCAAGAGTCTGCGCCGCGACCCACCAGGCGATGGGTAAACCTGCATCTCGGTCGGCATATGTACTCCCGCTAAACAGCGGCAAAGCGAACGGAAGGCACAGGCATCTTCGTGCATGCCTGCAGGGAGACGAGGACAAACGTCGCTGGGTTACAGATTAAGTGTCTCATTCAACCTCCGTGTATTCGAAGCTACCTACGTCCTTGGTAGTCGCCTGTCATTGGATTGAGGGCGATGCCATAATTCTGTCAGAAGTGCCGGCGCCGGGCACTGCCAGTACACCTTAGTAGCTGACTTTGAACACTGGGCTATCCTCGGGCTTTGTTTTCCGGTGATCGTAGACGCGGGTCGTGCTGACGTTGGCGTGGCCCAGCCACTCCTGGACCTTGGCGATGTCCGCACCCTGATCGAGAGCGTTTGTCGCGGCGGTCGCTCGAGCCGAGTGCGGCCCAAAGCGGTCGACGCCGATGCCGGCCTTCTTCCCGTAGAACTTCAGTACTTGGTACACGCCGTCGGCGGTGAGCGCCGTGTCGGTAGTCCCCCGCCGGTTGTTCCGAATGGGCTTGAAGAGGGGCGCGGAGGGGAGGGCGCCGTGACCGGCGAGCTCCAGGTATTCATTGATCCGGTCGAGGCTTCCCGGGTGCAGCGGCACGTACCGGAGCTTCTCTCCCTTGCCGTAGATCCGCAGGTGTTTTACGCCTCGGCGTTCGTGGATGTCCTTGATGCTGATGCGGCAGAGCTCTTCGCGGCGTAACGCGTGGTAGAACAGCACCGACAGGATCGCGCGGTCGCGGACCGCCTTGAGGGAAGGTCCCTCGGGCGCGGACAGCAGTCGCCGTACCTGGGCATCCGACACCGCCGGGGTCTTGCCTTCGTAGCTGTCGACCTTCGGCCGGCTGACGCCTTTGACGGGGTTGCTCGCGACCGTATTCCGGTTACAGAGGTACTCGTAGAGGGATGAAACCGCGGCGAGCTTGCGGCGGATCGTCGCGCCCTGGAGCGCCCGGCGATGGAGCTCGTCCCGGAATGCGATCACATGGGCCCGGGTGATGATCCGGAACTCGATAGGTTCGACGATCCCTGTGAACCGCATGAAGTCCTTGAGGTCCGTCTTGTAGATCCGTCGGGTGCCCGGCGACTCTATATTAAGGAACCACTCAGTCTCGGGCGGCACGTCCCGGAGGCGAGAGAATTCGGCGGAGGTCAGCAGGCTGCGGTCGAGGGTCCGGACCTGCGGGAGGGTCGTCGCCTTGGGTGCCGATTTGGGGGTTCTCATGGCGGGTATCCAAGCCGATTGACGTCGTCCACGGCCAATGCGGTGGCTATTTCGCGAATGACCCCCGGTCCGCGATACACCAGCCCCGTATAGAGCTGAACGAGGTCCGCGCCGGCCCGGCACATTTCCTGGGCGGCACGTGCCGAATCGATTCCGCCACACCCGATGATGAGCGATCGCGGGAGTGCCGACCGAACCCGGCGGACCATCGCCAGAGAGGCCGGAAGCAGAGGTGCGCCAGACAAGCCGCCAGACTGCGCGGCAAGCGGATCGCGAGCCACCGAAGTGCGTTCGACGGTCGTGTTCGTCGCAATGACACCTTCGATGCCGAATGAATCGACAAGACTGGCAATGGCAGCGACCGCTGCGGGATCCAATTCCGGTGCGATTTTCAGCAGTAACGGAACATGGCGACCCGACTGCATTTCGAGTCTTCGTCGCGCTTCGGCTAAGCCTTCCAGTATGGGCCTCAGGCGTTCCGAGTCCTGGAGCTCCCGAAGGCCAATGGTGTTGGGAGACGACACGTTGACAGCGATGTAGTCGGCGAAGGGTCCCAACACCTCAAAGCCGTGGCGGTAGTCGTCGACGGCTTCGGATAGCGACGTCGAGGCGTTCTTGCCGATATTGACGCCGACGACCCCCGAGAATCGGCGCCGTCGAAGCCGCGCTGCGACCTCGTGCGCGCCATCGTTCGGGAACCCCATGCGATTGATGAGTGCACGGGATTCGGTCAGGCGGAAGATGCGCGGCGTGGGATTTCCGGCCTGTGGACGCGGCGTCACGGTCCCGATTTCGAGGAACCCAAATCCGAGGCGGCCGAGACCATCAATCGCCATGGCGTTCTTATCGAACCCCGCCGCGAGGCCCACGCGATTTGGAAACGAGAGCCTGCAGGCTTCGAACTGTACCGGGGGCATCGAGCGGCGACTGGCTGGTGCGGCGCCAAGCAGGCGGAACGCGCTGAGCGTGGCCGCGTGGGATTGCTCGGGCGGGAAGGCGAACAGGAGCCGTCTGAGGAGGTCGTAGTTCACCGCCCCACTGTATCACGAAAAAATATGTTTTCGTTATAAGAGATAGTCGCCCGTCGCCGGATCCAAACTTCAGCTCCGCGCTCTCCGCGAACGTGACCCGTGCCGATCCCGTGAAGGTCAGCTGCTACCTCGTGAAAGCGCGCGGTGTCTTTCCTTATATTGGTCCGCTACCCATAGCCTGGTAGTGACATCAGTCGCCCAAATCCAGCCTCCCTCGATTGCCGCCTCAAAAGTGTCGTACTGGCTCATTCCAGCGTCGTGGGCGACGTAAAATCTTCCATCTAGCTCGTAAGCCGTAACCCGGCCTGCACCCGCGCCTGGACCCCCGGAGTCCCAGTCAACCCATGCAACCTCTATTCCATTTGTAACGACGCGTTCGTAGTCGTCTCCGTCTGATTCTTCGTCATCTTCGACGTTGCTCATTTCCGCCTCTCAAATGCTTGCAGCCACACTCCCAGTGATAAGGATCACCTTAGCGCCCTCGCCACGATCGAATTCACGACACTCGGAACGCGCCCTGGAAATGAGCGCTATATTGGTGTAGCGAGAAGATTCGTGTAAAAACGTGCCACTTGTGTGGATAGCTCACGGATCGGGCCGCTTCAGTCATTTGGGGGTGTATCGACGCCTCCGTCGGCATCGGCGGCGTGTCGAACGAGATACGTCTCCACTCGGACGGGAGACCACGACCAGTAGATCACCCCGCTGTCCTCGGCGGCGAAACCGCCATATTGGATGGCTCTATTCCGCCATTCCATATCCGGGGCCGCTTCTAATAGTTCGGTCAGATACTCCCCGAACTCCCGCGGATGATTCGCAATGACATCTTCAGGGGTCCCCGACGTCGCTCCGTAGGACTGCGCGACCTCAAGGAGTTTGCGCAGCTCCCCCTCCGCACGAATGGTGCCTCCATGCGCTGCGCGATCCATGGCGTTCTCGAGCGCCGCTATCAGTTTCTGGCCAGTCTCGTAGCACCGCCCTCCGTCAATCACGTTCTCGGATAGGTTGAGTGAAACAACACAGTGTGCGCACGTATAGTCCGCGTTGTCACAAACCGGACACGGCTTGTCGACGTACTCGTCGTCCCAGGAATCGTCCTCGACGTCTTCGTCTACCATCGAAGCAATCCCCTCTGCATTGATAGAACTATGATCTGTTAGCGCCCAGAAACCTGGCGGACGGCGCAGTGACTTGGTATCTCGTTACGTATCCCGGCGCTCGACGTCTAGCGCCACCGACTCGATGCGGCACTTCGCCGGTAGGCTGCCTCCAGGAAGCCTATCTCCCGCGCCTCAGCCGTGCAAAGCCGCCGCGGGTCCGGTCGTATCCCGATTCTCCCGAGATCAAGTCGGTCAGCATCCCAGCAGGTCTGGATCGTGACGTCTGCCTCCATCAGCCCGTCGCTGTGGAATTCGCACGCGTACACCAGCATTTCAACCCCTGAACGATCGAGGTGCAGATATTCCTCATTGATCCTGCGTACGTACTCTGCCGCACGCGCGCCATGGCGGCGATCTGCACCATCATGGAGCCGCTGACTATCGTGCAGCAATGCGAAGCATTCGACGACGTCTGCGCGTGCAGCGTTCTCGCGCGCGAGGTGCAATCCGTTCCTCCGGACCCGTGCCCAATGAGGCGCGCCGTGAATTCCTCGCCAGTCGAGCTGGAACTGCTCGCGCAGCACGCGGATCAGTTCGGACTTCAGCACTGGCCACCCCTTCGATTGTTGGATGCAGCTGAAACCATCACGGCGTCACCGCGGACGATTCTACATCCGGCCAAGTGCCTCCCACGGGAGCGTGGGATCCTGGAAGTGACCCCAACGAGCGATTTCGATCAGGGACCCGGGCTCTCGCCAGTTGCTTCCGCTTGCCGCGATGTCTGGATCCAGAAGGGCGAGACAGCGCTCGCCGAGGCCATTCGCCGGTCGATCCGAGGTGACTCGCAGCAGGCGCGCGGATCGATCTCCCGGCTCGTAGGCTACCGTTACGGTCGCCTCGCGGAGCTGCCCGGTCGCGACGATCAACTTCGCTAGCCGCCGGGCGAACAGGCCACCAGCCCGGTCGGCCTTGTGGAAGTCCTTCCCGGACCAGGCCCCTCCCCCGATCGGCACCCGCGGCCCGTATGCATCCATGACCAGCTTCTTCCCCGACAATCCGTTGTCGCCCCACGGACCCCCGACGTCGAATGCTCCGGCACCGTTCACAGTCAGTTGCTCAGGAATCCCGACACTCAGTCCCGGGCAACCCTTGGCGAGAATCGCCATTTCATCCTGCAATGCCAACCTGACGGCGCGGTGCAGCGCGATCGCATCGGCATCCCCTCGCTGCTGGAGCGAACAGCTGAATTCCTCCAGGACATACTGGTCACCGCCGTCCACTACGGCAACCAGTACTTTGCCGTCCGGGCCGAGACCGAGCTCGGGCACCTCGGTCCGGAGCCCATGCAATCGCCGGGCGAGTCTCGCGACGAGCCACTGTTCTATTGGCAGGTGGAGGGTTTGGGGTCGATCGATTGCGTAGCCGACGCAGATCGCCTGATCATCCGACAGCACCCGGCTGTCGAACTCTCCTTCCTCCAGAGGTCCGAGGCAGAGGTCGGTCTCGATGCGCAGCGCCTCTGGCAAAGGATCCCAATCGCCGCCATACCCCGCGGTTCTGTAGACAGCTCTGACAACCTCGTCGATGTCGATCGACTCGGCCCCCGCCGCCGCAATACGACCGGTCACGAAGACGCGATCGCGGTGCACGGCAACCTCTACGCCAACGAGGGCGCGAGGCTCAAGTGCCGTCGCCGCGGCGACCAGACCATCAGCAATGGAATCCGACAGCTTGTCGGGATGGCCCGGGAATACGAATTCGGCCGGAAAGAGGTTCATGGTCATGGCGAGATCCTCAGGCAGCAAGATGGATGGAGCGGAAGGCGAGGTCGCCAAGGTCACCGGTCTGGATGGAGGCACCTGCATAGGCAACGCCAATCCGGACTCGGGCGAGCGTCTGACGGACTGTCGTCGTCGGCGCCCCGACCCAGCCGTCGGTCACCAGCAGTGCGCGCCGGATCCGGTGGTGCACCATGTGCTCCGCCACGCAGGTGATGTTCGTGCCGCCGGTCGTGCGGCAGATGCCGGCCCGCAGCTCCGCGAGCGAGATATCCGAGACCCGCGTCGAGAACAGGTGCACGATCGGATGCACGTCCGCCCGGCAGTCGAGGATTGCCCCGTACAGCGCGGAACGAACGCCGTCCATGCTCCCGGAGACGTCCAGATAGACATGGATAGGCCGGGCCGAGCGCCGCCGCCGATGACGCGACGCCACGCCCTCGTGCAGCAATGGCGGGTACCCCAGAGCCTGCAGGACGACGGATCTGCGCCCATGCTGCGGAATCGGCGTGACGATGGGCTCGGGGCCTTCAGTCGGCAGGCGCACCCGTCCCGACCCACCGCCGTCCGCGATCGACCGGATCAGTCGTCTCAGCTGCCGGCGCTTGGACGGCTGCTGACGAACGACGGTGGTGGTCGACAGGATCAGGTCCGCGAGCGACCGTCCCTGGATCGGATCCGGCGGCTGCGGCCACGCCTCGACGATGCCGCGGACCACGTCGAAGAGCAGCGGGGACCGCTTGTCGAGACCGCCTTCGGCAGCCCCACCCGGACCATGGCCGCCGAGCAGCGGAACCGATGCGATTGCCCCGCCTTCGACCAGGCGCGGCAGGACGTCGAAGACCTCCTTGTAGGTCGCGCCAGCATCCGAGTAGAGCGCATGGTGTAGCGCCCCCGCGGTGGCGCGCTCGGGTTCCGGTAGCGCCTCGATCGCGGGCGGAACAGCCGCGCACCCCCCACACCATCCGGAGGCTGGCCGGAGCAGGCATTCTGGATATTCTGCCTCGCTGTAGTAGTCGGTCAGGAACGCCAGGTGCTCGGGATTCGGGAACATCCGGCTGATCAGCGCATTGATCACACAATCGAACACGAAGTTCTGCACTGGCGTGAGTGCGGGAAACAGCGTGGTATGGCCAAGCAGCACATGGTGCAGCTCATGCATGACGAGCATCAGCAGTTTCTCGGGTGTTTCCGCGTGCTTGTCGACGAAATCCGGGTTCACCAGCAGGCGGGGCTGCGACCGACACTCCACCGCAGCCGTCGGCACCGTCGTCGTCGAGACGATGTCCATCAGGCGCAGCAGGGCGGCGAGCGCGTAGCTGCCGCTCGGGAAGCAATCGAGGAGTCGGTCCTGCATCGTGTCGCTGACGGTCATGGGGTTGGCTCCGTTTGGGTCGGCCCGAGAAAGGTTGGCGGGACGAGGAGTGTCACGTCCCTGCGCCCGCGCAATGCGGTGAGGTTCGGCGTCTTGGCGCGCAGCCACACCCTGCCAGAGCACTTCGTCAGCACGGCCAGCGCAGACAGCACGTCGCCGTGCTGCGCCGGGTCGTCGGCCGACCGCGGCACGACGACGCATCCGTTCGGCAACGACAAGGTTCGGGCACGGGATTCGATCAGTGCGGCGAGCGCCGCCTCGGGATCGGCGTCCGGTGCGTGACCGAGCGCGGTCCAGATCCGGGCCGCGCTATCCACCGGGAACGTCGCAGGCAATCGGAAGCGTAGCGGCGATCCATAGACGCCGGCGCTGCGGAACTTGATCGACCCGACGCCGCTGCCCCCGAATCCAGCTTCCCGGAAGAGGCCCGTCAGACCCTCATAGCGCACCACGGTCTTCGGCGGCACCGACATGTTGTGCAGCAGGCGTGGCGGCGGATCGCGATCGAACAGCGCAGGAATCGCACTCATGCGACGACCCCACCGTGGAGTCGCGCATCCGTCTCCTGGAAGCCGTCGAATGCGGCCTGCACGAGATCTTCCTCCTCGAGACGCTTGCGTGCGTACCACGCGACCAGCGCATTCGCGCACAGGTGCGCGCGGGGGTCTGCCGGGTCGAGGCGCGACAGCAGGTCCTTGAGCCGTCGCCACGCCAGATAGCGTGGCTGGCTCGCATGCAGCGTCAGCGAGAAGTCGAGCGGCACTGCAATGTCTGCATAGAGATCCGCTGCCTGCTCGGCGACAGCCGCGACCAGTCGACCCGCCGCATCGGTCTCGAAGAGATGCACCACAAGCGCGGCGCAGGGACCTGGCGACAGCGCGGCCATCGCGTCGGCGATGATCGTCGAGAACTCCCCCTTCTTGAGGTCCTTGGCACCGATCGCGAGCCGGACCCGCTCAAGGGGGTCCTTCGTCATCAGGATCGCTTTCAGGGGATCTCCGGGCTTGATGGCCGCAAGCCGCCACGCTTCACGATGGGCGGCGAGCAGCGCCGATTCCGGAATGGGCCGACCCTCGGCCCGGTGCGGCAGGCCGTGCTGAAGTGCGAGCCACGCTGAATCCGACAGCCCGGCACCGGCGTCTAGAGCGAGCGCCGCGGCATGGACGGCGAGCGCGGACCGGCACAGCATCGCGGCACGGCGGGGGCTCAGGATGAGGCCCGCCTGTACGAGCAATCGGTGCAGGATCTGCACGTAGCCCGCGAGCCCCTCGACCATCGTCAGAGCCAGCGCCGCCTGTGCGCTTCGGGTGGCCTGGATCAGGCGATCTAGCAGAACCACCGCGCTCGGCTCAATCGCGCTCTTCGGCGTGCAGATGATTGCCATCTGCTCCGAATCGGTCAGTTCGCTCCACTCCGGCATTCGCACGACGAACA
>Ga0316217_10007161_pt1 | contig 10754 bp, 9 predicted proteins | sample 1anoAmetaG_FD_203633 | JGI IMG/M metagenome (GOLD analysis project Ga0316217, IMG submission 203633) | Freshwater microbial communities from Trout Bog Lake, Wisconsin, USA - 1anoA | ecosystem: Environmental > Aquatic > Freshwater > Lake > Hypolimnion/Profundal zone | place: USA: Wisconsin... | reverse complement strand
GCGGCGAGATTCAAATCGCCCTTGCGCTGCGCCTGTTCCAGTTCAATGCGGGCCTGCTCCAGTTGTGACTGCACCACGCTCACGGCGTTGACGGCGGCCTTTTCGTTCTGCCATTGCAGGGTAAGGGCCTTGGATTTTTCCTTGCGATCGGCCAGTTCCTTTTCCAGCCGCTTCAAGCGGTCTTTGCTGGCGGCATCTTTTTCCCTGGCCAGCGAAGCCCGCTCGATTTCCAACTGCAATATCTGGCGGTCAAGCTGATCCAATTCCGTCGGCTTGGAATCCAGTTCCATTTTGATGCGCGAAGCCGCCTCGTCCACCAGGTCAATCGCCTTGTCCGGCAAGAAACGGTCGGCGATGTAGCGCTGGGACAGCGTGGCCGCCGCCACCAGCGCGGAATCCTGGATGCGGACGCCGTGGTGGACTTCGTAACGCTCCTTGAGTCCGCGCAAGATGGCGATGGTGGCCTCCACGGTTGGCTCGGCCACCAGCACGGGCTGGAACCGGCGCTCCAGCGCGGGATCCTTCTCAATATGTTTGCGGTATTCGTCCAGGGTGGTGGCGCCCACGCAGCGCAACTCGCCGCGCGCGAGCTGCGGCTTCATGATGTTCGCCGCGTCCGTGGCGCCTTCCGCCGCGCCCGCGCCGACGAGCGTGTGCAATTCGTCAATGAACAGGATGATCTTGCCCTCGCTGGCAACGATTTCCTTGAGGAAGGCCTTCAGCCGGTCCTCGAATTCGCCGCGAAATTTCGCGCCGGCGATCATGGCGCTCAAATCCATGGCCACGAGCCGCTTGTTTTTCAGTGATTCCGGCACGTCGCCGCTGACGATGCGCCGCGCCAGGCCCTCGGCAATGGCCGTCTTGCCCACGCCTGGCTCGCCAATGAGCACCGGATTGTTCTTGGTGCGGCGCGTGAGCACCTGCATCACGCGGCGGATTTCCTCGTCGCGTCCGATGACCGGATCAATCTTTCCCTGCTTGGCGAGCGCGGTCAGGTCGCGTCCGTATTTTTCGAGCGCCTGGAACTTGGCCTCCGGATTTTCATCGGTCACGCGCTGGTTGCCGCGCAATTCGGCGAGCGCCTGCAACACGGCGTCGCGTTTCAACCCGTGTTTGGCGAAGAGCTTCTTGAGCGCGGCGCCGCCGCTGTCCAGGAGGCCGAGCAACAGATGTTCCGTGCTCACGTAATCGTCCTTGAGCTTGGCGGCCTCGGACTGCGCGGCCTCCAGGGCTTTGCGCAGGTCGCTGCCGGCGTAGGGATCGCCGCCGCCCTGGACTTTGTGCCGGCGGGCCAGTTCGGCCGCCAACTCCGGCTGGAGCCGCGCCGGCGGCACGCCGATGCGGGCGAGCAGGTCGGGGATGAGGCTCTCCGGCTGGCCGATCAGCGCGAGCGCAAGATGTTCGCCGTCCATTTCCTGATGGGAGTACTCGCGGGCGAGGGCCTGCGCGGCTTGCAGTGCCTCCTGCGATTTCTGGGTGAATTTCTCCGGTTGCATGACCAGAGCAATCTAGCGCAAAAACACGCGGACGAAAAGAGGTAAACTTAGGGTTGAAACGTAATGCGTAAAACGTGATGCCTGATGCGTGATGCGTGAATTCCAACTGCAATTTTCACTGCCAGATTTGTCTCTCGTTTTCACGGGATTCTGGTAGTGTATTTTAACTGGCATTACATTTTACATGACCTCAAAATTATTTTCCGAGCTTGGCTTGTCTGCCGAAGTGCTGCAAGCGATCAAAAAACTGGGCTTTGAGCAGGCCTCGCCGATTCAGGCCGAGGCCATTCCCGTGCTGCTGGCGGGCAAGGACGTCGTCGGCCAGTCCATGACCGGCTCCGGCAAAACCGCGGCGTTTGGCATTCCCGCCGTGGAGAAGGTGGACCCGGCCAAGCGCGAGGTGCAGGTGTTGATCCTGTGCCCCACGCGGGAGCTGGCGGTGCAGGTTTCCGAGGAAATCCACAAGCTCGCCTTGTTCAAACGCGGCATTCACGCGCTGCCGATTTACGGCGGGCAATCCTATGAGCGCCAGTTTTTCGGGCTGAAACAGGGCGCGCAAATCGTCATCGGCACGCCGGGTCGCGTCATGGACCACATGCGGCGCGGCACGCTGCGGCTGGAGACGGTGAAAATGGCGATTTTGGACGAGGCGGACGTGATGCTCAACATGGGTTTTCGCGAGGACATTGAATTGATTTTGCAGTCGGTGCCGGCGACCCGGCAGACGGTTTTCTTCTCGGCCACCATGCCCAAACCGATTCGCGATTTGATTGAAAAGTATTCGCGCGAACCGCAGTCGGTAAAGATCGAACAGAAAGCGATGACCGTGCCGACCGTGGAACAGGTGTATTACGAAGTGGATCGCCGGCACAAGATGGAACTGCTCACGCGGCTGATTGATTTGCATGATTTCAAGCTCGGCATCGTTTTCTGCAATACCAAGCGCATGGTGGATGATCTGGTGGATCACTTGGAAGCCGCCGGTTATCAGGCCGACCGACTGCACGGGGACATGTCGCAAAACATGCGCGACCGGGTGATGAACAAGTTCCGCCAGTCCGGCCTGGAATTCCTGGTGGCCACGGACGTCGCCGCGCGCGGCATTGACGTGGACGATGTGGAAGTGGTCATCAATTATGACCTGCCCTACGACGTGGAGGATTACCTGCATCGCATCGGGCGCACGGGCCGGGTGGGCCGCAGCGGCATGGCGATTTCGCTGGTGCCGTTCCGCGAGCTGTTTCAGATTCGCAACATCGAGCGCTTCACCAACGCCCGCATTCAGCGCGGAAAAGTCCCGACGGTGGATGAGGTGGCCGAGGCGCGCGAAAACGTCTTCCTGGACAAACTGCGCACCCAGCTCACGACCGGCGAATATACCAATTACGAGCACCTGCTGGAACGGTTGCTGCAAGAGGGATTCAGTTCCACCAACATCGCCTCGGCGTTGATTCATCAATTGCAAAGCGGCGAGGCCGCCAAGTCGGCGCCGCACGCCGAAGAATCCGAGCGCCCGCCAAGGGAGGAGCGCCCGGGACGTTCCGACGACCGCCGCGAGCGGGCGCCTTATGGCGATGACCGCCGGGGCCGCTTCGATGACCGGCGCGAACGCGCTCCCCGGGATGACCGCCGCCCGCGCTTTGAGGATCGCCGCGCCGAACGTCCTCCGCGTGCCGGAGCGCCGGGCACCGCCCCGGCTCGTTCCTCGTCTTTGCCCCGTCCGGCCACTGCCCTTCGCCCGCCGACGCGGGAGAAGGTGGTCCCGATAAAACCGGAAAAAACGACCGTTGAAGAGAAGCCAACCCCGGTTGAGAAGGTGGCCGACAGCCAGGCTGAGGTTCTGCGCCCGATGGCCGTCGAAGGGGAAAGCCAACCCGTTCCCACGCCCGCAGTCGCGGCTCCGCCCCCGGAAGCCCAAGCGGTGGCGGAAAAGACTTATTCCGATGCCGAGATTCTGTCCTCGATAAAACCGCCGGAGTCAAAGTCTGAATCGAAATTGTTCATCAAGCCCAAATCCGCGCCCGCCGCGGCCAAACCGAAAGCCAGCCGGGCCACGCCCGCAGGCCAGACGCGGCTCTGGATCAACTTGGGCGAAACGCAAGGCATCAAGCCGATAGACATTGTGAACGCGGTCGCCGGCGAAACCGGCCTGCCGGGCAAAGTGGTCGGCACCGTGGACGTGCGCGAGAAGCATCTCTTTGTGGACGTGGCCAGCGAACATGCCAATGGCATCATCGCCAAAATGAACCGCGCCCAAATCCAGGGGCACAAGGTGAAAGTAAAACTGGCGTGAGCCTGAATCGGGGCGCGGACAGCTTGTCCGCGCGTTCCCTTCCGAAGGGGGCAACTGGCGGACAATCTGTCCGCACCCCGAACCAGCTATGACCGAACCAACTCCATCCCAACCCGGCGAGCCCCCGCAACCTGGCAATCCCTCCCATCCGGTTGAGCGGCTGTTCCCCTTCGTGCTCAAAACCCGCTCGTTGGTGGCCGGGCGCAATGCTCTGCGCGCCAACAAGGGCAAGCTGCATTTCGTACTCATCACCACGGACATTGGCGAAGCCAACCGCGACGAGGTGTTGAATGATTTCAAACACTACCCGGTCGTGCAGTATTTCGCAGCGGCGGATTTGGAACGGCTGTTTCACGTCAAAGGCGCCAAGGCTGTTGGCTTCATGAAATCCGGCCTCGCGCAGTCCATTTACGCCGAGCTAAAGGCGCATCGCATCAACCAGCCTTTTGTGCCAGTGAAGCCAAGCGGGGCGGTTTAGACCAAAATCTGAAGTCCGAAAGAAATCCGAAATTCGAATCAGGGGATTGGCGCAAGAACCTGGTTGATGTGTTTCAAATTTCCAGTTCGCGCACCAGCGCCTCAACTGTCCGGCCGTGATGGTCCGCGACTTCCTTGAGCACGCCATGCAGCAAACCCACTTTCAGTGGATGATGATTGGGAACGCTGAGGTGGTGCTCGCCGCCGCGTTGGGTGGTGAGTTGAATATGCGAGCCGGTTTGCCGCTGCGTTTCGTAGCCAAAATGGCGAAGTGCGCGGACCAGATCTGTGCCGTTGCAGTCTCTGGGAATTTTCACGCGGCAAGAACTTCGTCGCGGACGAAGTGCAGACGGATGATTTTGGGCCGCTCCGATTGCTGTTCGAAATGGCAGGTCACGGCGTCTTTGACCATCGCGCGCAAATCATTCCAATCTTCGCCTTGGGTGAAAATGCTGTGGCCGAGCGCACGCGCCCAATAGCCGCCTTCCTCGGCCTCGCGCACCTCAAAAATGATCTCGTTCATGTTGCAAGTCTGGCTCAAGAAATGAGTTTTTACAAGGGGTGAAAGTGACAGGGGCGAAAGTAGGCCGCCAGCTCGTACGGAAAAATCTTGGATCCGCTGTCTTGATCGCTTCGAGTTGTTCCCAGCGGGCGTAATTCCGTATAAAGGAGATGTCGGACTGAATTGGTGTAATTTTACCCCCCTCGACGAGAGTCGGTTGATAGGCTAAATTCTCCTCCATGAGCATTACCGCTGTCATTGAAAAGGGAATGATCAAGTTACCCAGCGATGTTCCATGGGCTTCCGGCACGGTTGTCCGCATAGAGCCGGTCGAGGTACAGACGCCCACGCTGTTTGAATCGCTCAAGGATTTCGACGGCATGGCCGGCGATTTGCCTGCCGATCTCGCGGCCAATTTGGATCACTACGTTCACGGTCATTCCCGGCCATGAACGTGGTTATTGAACGCTAGCCCGAATCGCCTCCAACTCCTCCCAGCGGGCATAAAGCCGCGTAACTTTTTCCTTGGTGGCCTCCAACTCGACAGTGAGATCATTCACTTTCGTCGCATTTTTCCGAAAAAACTCCGGGTCGGCGAACAGCCCTTCGATGCGGGCAATTTCCGCCTCGGCCGTGTGAATCTGCGCTTCCATGCCTTCCAGTTCGCGCTGTTCCTTGAACGAGAGCTTGCGGGGCTTCGTTTTCCGCGCGGCGGCATCCCGGGCGAGCGCCGCTGATTTATTCATTGCTAAGATGGCGGCGCTCTGCCGAGCCGCCGCTACAGCGGCTTTTTCTTTCTTCTCCAGATAATAATCGTAGTCGCCGACGCTGTGATGGATTTGGCCATCGCCTTCGAATGCCAGAATATCGGTGCAGACGCGGTTGAGGAAATAGCGGTCGTGGCTGACCACGCAAACCACCCCGGGAAAGGCCGTCAAGGCCTCCTCCAGCACGCGCAGGGTGGGCAGGTCCAGATCATTTGTCGGCTCGTCGAGAATCAGGAAATTGCCGCCGCTCTTTAAGATGCGCGCCAGCAGCAGCCGGCTGCGCTCGCCGCCGGAAAGCTTCTTCACCTGCGTCAGGATGCGGTCATCCGCAAAGAGAAACCGCTTCAGGTAAGAGCGCACGGACAATTTCGCGTCGCCCCATTGTACGAATTCCGTGCCGTCGGCCACTTCATCCAGCACCGTGCGCTCCTCATTCAACTGCAAGCGCGCCTGGTCCACGTAGTTGAATTTCGTCAACTGCCCGATTTTCACCGTGCCCTCCGTGGGCGCAAGCTGGCCGATCAGGATGCGCAACAGGGTGGTCTTGCCCAAGCCGTTGCGGCCGCAGATCCCGACGCGCCGGCCGTTTTCAAAGGTGAAATTGAAGCCGGAGAATAACTTCTTCCCGGCGATTTCCATGCCCAGCCCGCTGACTTCCACGGTGCGGTTGCCGAGCTGGGGCGGGGGCGGGATGACCAATTCCACATCCTCCTCGATCACCGGCCCTTCCTTCGCCGCCTCGTCGTAATAGCGTTCAAAACGGTCTTTCTGTTTGCTGCGCTGGGCGCGCGGACCCTGGCGCACCCACGCCAGCTCCTTTTTCAGAAACATCTGGCGCTTGTGTTCGATCACCGCGTCGGCGGACTGGCGCTCGGCCTTGTCCAACAGGTAATCTGTGTAATTGCCGCGATGCGAAAAGAATTTGCCGTCGCACAATTCCAGGATGCTGGAGGCCACGCGGTCGAGAAAATAGCGGTCGTGGGTGACGACCAGAAACGTGCCGCCGAAATTTTCCAGGAATTCCGCGACCCATTCGATGGATTCCGGGTCGAGATGATTCGTGGGCTCGTCCAGCATCAAAAAATCCGGGCGCGAAACAATCGCGCGGCACATTGCCACCCGGCGCTTCTCGCCGCCGGAAAGGGAATCAATGCTGCGTCCACCGGGCGGGCAATTCAAGTGGGCCATGGCCACTTCGATGCGCCGGTCCACCGTCCAGCCGTCCAATGTCTGGATGCGCTGCTCCAGCTCCTCGTGCCGCTTGGAGTCGTGCGGCAGCGACTCGAATTCCACGATCAGATCCTGCACGTGCCGCGCGCCGTCCCGGATGTTGTCCTGCACGTTCTTGGTGGCATCCAGCATGAAATCCTGCGGCAGATAACTGGCCACGAGATCGTGCTGACGCGAAACTTCGCCTTGGTCGGGCGCCAGCAGTCCGGCCAGAATTTTCAGGAACGTGGTCTTGCCGCAGCCGTTGCGGCCAACCAGGCCGATGCGGTCGCCCTCCTGGATGCCAAGCGTGACGTCGTCAAGAATCGCGCGCTCGTTATAGCGCACGGTGACTTCGGAGACCGAAATGATGGTGGACATGCCGATTTTAGGATAGGCGAACGGGCCACCGGAGTCGAAATCAAAGTCGGGTCATTTTGTGGAACCACCAAGGAAGCAAGACCCAAAGGCCGGATGACAAAGCGTTTTTCCAGAACGGTCAGCGAAAACCGCAGCCATCAAGGACGAGGACGACGCGGAACAAAAACATCCGCAATAAACCATGCCGTCACCGCCAAGTGCGTGACCAGGACTACCCACCGGAGCGCGCCCGTCCTCGGGCGCAGCAAGTTGGAACGTGAGAACGCTTGTCGTATCCATTGGTCTCAGACCTGCGGACGTTGCTGCGGCCGAGGACGGCCGCGCTCCGGCTCTGTCGTTTATCCTGCCGTCCTCTCAGTAGGTTTATCACCTCCCAACGATGGCCTATTCCTCGATCAGTCCGCGCCGGGCGCCGCCGAGCAGTTGTTCGACGAAGTTCGTGGAATAGACGCCGCGCCGGAAATTCGGATCCTGCATGATGGCCTGTTGGAAGGAGATCGTGGTCTTGACCCCGGTGATGAGGAACTCGTTCAAGGCGCGATTGGTGCGGTCAATCGTATCGCGCCGATCCTTGCCGGTGACGATGAGCTTGCCGATCATCGAATCATAGGTCGGCGGAATGGTGTAACCGGCGTAAGCATGGGTTTCCATGCGCACGCCACGCCCGCCGGGTTGATAATACATTTCGATGCGGCCGGGGCTGGGCCGAAAATCATCAAACGGATCCTCGGCGTTGATGCGGCATTCGATGGCGTGGCCCTTCCAAGTGATGTCGCCCTGGGAATGTTGCAGCGGTTCGCCCATGGCCAGCAGGATCTGGTAACGCACCAAGTCAATGCCGGTGACTTCTTCCGTGACCGGATGCTCCACCTGGATGCGCTTGTTGACTTCCAGGAAAAAGTAGTTGCCCTGGTCATCCACAATGAATTCCACCGTGCCGGCATTGGTGTAACGCGCCGCCTCGGCGATGCGCACAGCCGCCTTGCCAATTTTGTCGCGCAGCTTGCGGAACTTGTTCTCCAACAGAGGCGAGGGCGATTCCTCGATCAGTTTCTGGTTGCGGCGCTGCACCGAGCAATCGCGCTCACCCAGATGGATGATCTTGCCCTTGTGGTCGCCCAGGATCTGGATTTCGATATGATGCGGATTCTCGATGAATTTCTCGATATAGACGCCGGAATTGCCGAAGGCCTTCTCCGCCTCGGAGCGCGCCGTGTAATAACCCTTGATCAGGGAAATATCATTGTGCGCGATGCGCATGCCGCGTCCGCCGCCGCCTGCCACGGCCTTGATCATGACCGGATAGCCGATTTTCTTGGCGACGTTCAGGGCGTCCTTTTCATTTTCGACCGTGCCTTCCGAGCCGGGCGGGGTTTCCACGCCGGCTTTCTTGGCCAGCGCCCGGCTGACCGCCTTGTCGGACAGCGCGTTCATGGCTTGGGGACTGGGGCCGATGAACCGGATATTGCAACTCTCGCAAACTTCCGCGAAATGCGCGTTTTCGGAGAGGAAGCCGTAGCCGGGATGAATCGCATCCACGTCGGCCACTTCCGCCGCGCTGATGATGCGGTCAATCCGCAAATAGCTTTCCGACGATGCCGCCTTGCCAATGCAGATGGCCTCGTCGGCCATTTGCACGTGCATCGAGTTCGCGTCAATTTCTGAATAGACCGCGACCGTGCGAATGTTCAATTCCTTGCAGGCGCGAATGATGCGGACGGCAATTTCTCCGCGATTGGCCACCAAAACTTTTTCAAACATGGTTATATGGAACCGTTGTATCGTTAAAATGTTAAAGCGTTAAAGCGTGATGCGTGATGCGTGAAACGATGCGGCGTGCCGCAAGACCCTTTCACGATTCACCGCATTCACGCGACGAACGCGCTAGCTGGAGCGCACCTTGAACAGCGGTTGGCCGAATTCGACGGGTTTACCGTTTTCGACCAAAGTCTGGGTGATAATGCCTTTGACCTCGGACTTGATCTCGTTCATGACTTTCATCGCTTCGATGATGCAAACCACGGTGTCGGGACTGACTTCGGTGCCAATCTCCACATAAGCGGCAGATTCCGGGGAAGGCGAACGATAAAAAGTTCCGATCATGGGTGACTTAATGTCCAGTTCCCCCGAGTTGACCGCTGGAGCCGCCACTGGCAATGGCGCAGCGATGGCCATCATCGGTGCAGCGGGAGACAAACCCACCATGGCTGCGGAATCGTCACTTTGAGGTGGAGTGGGCACTCCATTAGAAGAACCGCGCTTGAGGCGCAATTTGGAGTCTTTTTCTTCCAATTCAAACTCCGTTATGGAGTTTTTTTTCATCAAATCAATGATGGCTTTGATATCTTTTAGTTCCACGAGGCGTTTTCGTTAAAGTTTTTCCAAAACCAAGTTATTTCTTCACGTTTTATAGGCCAATCAACCGGCCCGCACTTGAGACAAATTCAAGCATGAAAGCATTTTATTCATGCTCCATCACCGGGTCAAGTCAAAATCTTTAAAAATAATTGGCTAATTCTTGTACATACAGAGTTATTTATCCTGTTCGGTATCGTTAACCGCTGCGTCCAGCCCCAGTAGATATGATTTCAAACCAAATCCGCTAATTTGCCCGCGACAAACGGGCGCGATCAGGGAAGTGTGCCGGAACTCTTCACGCGCATGAATATTGGAAAGATGGATCTCAATCGTTGGGACACCCACCGCCGAAATCGCATCGCGCAAAGCCACGCTGGTATGGGTATAGGCCGCAGCGTTAATGACGATGGCGGCGAACCTGCCTTTGGCTTCCTGAATCCAACTGACCAGTTCGCCCTCCTGATTGGACTGCCGAAATTCCACCTCCACCCCCAATCCGTTCGCACGTTGGCGGACCTTGGCCTCAATGTCCGCCAGGGTCAGCCGTCCGTAAACTTCCGGTTCGCGGGTGCCTAGGAGGTTGAGATTCGGACCATTGAGAAACAGGATTTTCATGTCAGCGAAGGTATCGCGTTGCGGATTTTTTGTCGAATTGAATTATTTTCCTGGCATGGCAATGGGAGCGACGGCCGCCGGTACGGCTCGTTTCAAAATACCTGCCCTTGGCCGTACCGGAGGCCGGCGCTCCGTTCTCAGCGCGCACGACGGTCTAAACCCGTCTTTTCTTGGCCAATCAAACAGCCCAGCAAGCCAAAAGCCGGCCAGGCCAGCGCTGGAATATACAGTCCGAATTCGCCCAATCCCTGCACAAACCAGCCCAACAATCCCAGGAATACGGCGAACGAAAACGGATCCTCGGTGCGCCAAAGCCGCCGACCCAAAACCGCCAGGGCGAGACCGATCCAAGCCCCGTACGCCAGACCGCCCGGAATGCCGGAGTCGGAAAACTGTTCCAAGTAGTCATTGTGCGCCAATCGGGCCATTTCGGAGGCGGGCGACTTGAGCTGGGCATAGGGGCGTTGAAACGTGCCCGGACCGGTCCCCAACCACGGGTGCGCCGCCGTGGTCTGGGCCGCCGCGCGCCAATAATCGAATCTGGCCCCCGCGCTGGTGGCGCCAGCCGCAAAGTAATGATGAAAACGCACGGCAAAAACGCCCAGGCCGAGCACCAAAACCGCCGCCACCGCCGCCAACTTGAGTCTGCTTGACCA
>Ga0316217_10007159_pt1 | contig 10755 bp, 5 predicted proteins | sample 1anoAmetaG_FD_203633 | JGI IMG/M metagenome (GOLD analysis project Ga0316217, IMG submission 203633) | Freshwater microbial communities from Trout Bog Lake, Wisconsin, USA - 1anoA | ecosystem: Environmental > Aquatic > Freshwater > Lake > Hypolimnion/Profundal zone | place: USA: Wisconsin... | reverse complement strand
GCGGCCGGGCCGGAGGCCAGCGTGTATCTCGGCCTGCGCGACGGGGTGGACCGCGCGGCGATGGCGCGGGATTTGCGGACGGCGCAGGACGGCGGCGCGCCTTTTCCAGCGGAGCAATACGCCAATCGGTTTCCCGCGAAGAAACATGATCACTTTCTGATTCCCGCCGGCACCGTGCATTGCAGCGGCGCGGAGTCCATGGTGCTGGAAATCAGCGCCACGCCGTACATTTTCACGTTCAAGCTGTGGGACTGGGGCCGGCTCGGCCTCGATGGCAAGCCGCGGCCGATATATCTCGAACACGGACTGGCGAATGTGCAGTGGGATCGCACGACCGACTGGACGAAGCGCCATCTGGTGAACCACGTTGAGCCGCTCGGCAGCGGCGACGGCTGGCGCGAGGAGCGCACGGGATTGCACGAGCGCGAATTCATCGAAACCCGGCGGCACTGGTTCACGAAGTCCGTGCCCCACGATACGCGCGGCGGCGTGAACGTCCTGAATCTCGTCGAGGGAGCCGAAGCCATCGTAGAAAGTCCGGATGGCGCATTTGCTCCGTTCGTCGTTCACTACGCGGAGACCTTCATCGTCCCGGCGGCAGTTGGCCGCTACACGATTCGTCCGCACGGCGCATCCCTCGGGCGGGAACTTGCCACCCTTAAGGCTTTTGTCCGAACCTGAAACCACACTATGAATGCCAACTCCTCCGGCTCCTTGCGTTTTGTCCTGTTCGCCAGCGCCGTCGCGGCCATCGGCGGATTTTTGTTTGGCTACGACACCGCCGTGATCAACGGCGCGAACACGTTCTTGCAGGCGCATTTTGCGCTCGATCCCGGGCGTGATTCCCTGCTCATCGGCCTGGCCACCGCGTCGGCCATTCTGGGCTGCATCCCCGGCGCGATGTGCGCCGGTTTCATCAGCGACCGGTTTGGCCGCCGGCGCGTGTTATTTTTCTGCGCGCTGCTCTACGCGTTGTCGGGCCTGCTCTCCGCCATTCCCCAAACCTTCACCCAGTTCATCGCCGCGCGCATTTTGAGCGGCATCGCCATCGGCGTATCCTCGATGATCTGCCCGGTGTATATCGCCGAGATTGCGCCGCCGCAATGGCGCGGACGGCTGGGCTCGCTGTTTCAACTGGGCATTGTCTCGGGCATCTTCCTCACCCTGTTCATCAACGGCTGGATTCAGCGGCCCGCCGACCCCGCCTGGAACGCCGCCCAAGGCTGGCGCTGGATGCTCGCGGCGGAAGCCGTGCCGGCGGTGCTGTTTCTCGCGCTGCTGGTCCCGATTCCCGAAAGTCCGCGCTGGCTCATCCAAGCCAACCGCGAAAGCGAGGCCCGCGCCACCATGCAGCGCATTGGCGGCGGTGAATATGCCGACGCGGAAATCGCCGCGGTGAAGCAAGTGCTGCAACTGGAGCAAGGCTCCTTTCTGGAATTATTTTCGCGGCGGCACCGGCTGCCGCTGCTGATTGCGGTAGTGCTGATGTTCGGCGCGCAGTTGAGCGGCATCAACGCGATCATGTATTATTCGACGGAAATTTTCAAGAACGCCACCGGCAACGCCAATGCCGCGTTCACCAGTTCAGTCTGGATCGGGTTGGTCAACTTCATCGCCACCTTCATCGCCATTGGTTTGGTGGATAAGGCCGGGCGCAAGCCGCTGCTGCTGGCCGGCAACGCGGTGCAGATGGTGGCACTGGCGGCGGTGGGCTTCATTTATGCGGGCAATCCGCACTCGCCGGCACTGCTGGTTTTTGTCGTGCTCTATACGGCGGCGTTCGCCATGGCGATGGGGCCGCTGCCGTGGATCGTCTGCTCGGAGATTTTCCCCGCCAAACTCCGCGGTCGCGCAATGTCGCTGGCCACCTTCTGCATCTGGACGGGCTGCCTCATGGTGGCGCAGACTTTTCCATTTTTGCTGAAACACATCGGGCCGGCGAAAACTTTCTGGATTTACGGCGCCTGTTCGGCCCTGACCTTTCTGTTGGTGCTGCTGCTCCTGCCGGAAACCAAGGGGCGCACCTTGGAGGAAATTGAAACGCATTTTATCTGTGAAAACCATTAATCTACTGCCAAATGCGTGACATGAACGACACCCTGGAGCGCGCCCGTCCTCGGGCGCAGCAAGGTGCGAACATGAAGAACCCTTGGCCTATCCGCTGGTCTCCGCTAAGGGGATGTTGCTGCGGCCAAGGACGGCCGCGCTCCGGCTCGGTCGTTTATCCCGCCATCCTATCCATATGCTTATGAAAACCAAATATAGTATTGTGTCGCTGCCCCTGCTCGCACTGTTGGCGGCATTCAACCTCTCCGCTGCGGAAAGCCAGTTGCTTTGGCAAATCGGCAAGCCGGATCACGCCAACGCCGAGTTCGCGCTCGCGCCGGGCGGCTATGCGCAGTTCAAGAACGACGCCTTTTTCATCGTCGGCCAATCCGACCCGAAGCACGATTGGCCGTATGTGCAGCCCGGCCCGGCCGATACTTGGGCCGGCAGCCGCCCGCATACCTTCACGGTCGTGTTTGGTGTGCGGCAGCCGGCGGCGGCGGGCACTTGCAAGCTGGAATTTGATCTGCTGGATACCCAGCGCCTGTCGCCGCCGAAAGTAAGCATCGCAGTCAACGGGCAGCCGTTTGAGCGGCAGATGCCCGCTGGAGCCGGCGATGCCTCGGTAAACGGCGCGCCGACCCAGGGCAAGCCGCACCATTTCGAGGTGGAGTTCCCGGCCACGTTGCTGAAGGAGGGGGAGAATGACATTGCCATCACCACCGTGGGCGGCAGTTGGCTGCTTTATGACTGCCTGGCACTACAAGGGCCAACGGACTTGGCGTCCGCGCCGGTGACAAGTTCCGTTGGGCTGCGCGCCATTGATCCGCAACCGGGGCTGATCGAGCGGAGCGGAAAGTTGTTTGAGCCGGTGACGGCTTCGGTGTTCCGCATCGGCGAACCGCTGGCGGCTTCGGTGCAGTTGGATGGTGTGGAAACCGGCCAGGCGCTGCTCACGAATGGCACGCAAACCATCGAGGTGCTCGCGCCCGAGGTGAAGCAGGAAACCAAGGCTGTGCTGACGATTGTCGCTGGAGGCCAAACCCTGGCGAGCGCACCGGTTCTGCTCAAACCGGTGCGCAAATGGGAGGTTTATATTTTGATGCACTCGCACACGGACATTGGCTACACCGACCTGCAACCCAACATCGAACAGAAACAGGCGCACAATGTCATCCGCGCCCTCGAACTCATCCGGCAGACCAGGGATTATCCGGCCGGCGCGCGCTTCAAATGGAATCTGGAAGTGATGTGGACGGCGGACCAGTTTTATCGCATCGCCACGCCGGAACAGAAAGCGGAATTTGAACAGGCCGTGCGCGCCGGCAACATCGGCGTGGACGCGATGTATGGCAACCTGCTCACGGGGTTGAGCCGCTCGGAAGAAATGATGCGGCAAATCAGTCTGGCCACCGATTTGGGACGGCACTGCGGGGCGATCGTGGACTCCATGATGATCAGCGACGTGCCGGGCCTGACTTGGGGCATCGTTCCGGCGCTGGCGGCGCACGGCGTGAAATACATTTCCGACGGCCCGAACGCCTCGCGCACGATGGCCGGCGACCGCATTGGCTATGTGCGCGTGCAATATGAAAACCAGCCGTTTTATTGGCAGTCGCCGTCGGGCGGAGAGCGCGCGCTCTACTGGGGTGCGCAGGGCGGGTATTCGTTCGGCCACCATTTTTCGTCGCTGGCGGAAGGCTTGCCGTTTCTGTTGAACCGGCTCGACGAACAAAAATACGCCTACGACATCGTGCAACTCCGCTGGACCAAGGGCGATAATGGGCCGCCCGATGAAGGAGTGATGGCCATCGTGCGGGATTGGAACGCGAAATATGCCTGGCCCAAGCTCGTCATTGCCACCACCAGCGAGGCGTTCCATGCGTTTGAAGAGCGTTACGGCGCGCAACTGCCCACACATCGCGGCGATATGACGCCGTATTGGGAGGACGGCGCGGGTTCATCCGCGCGCGAAACCGCGCTGAACCGCCATTCCGCCGACCGCCTCGTGCAAGCGGAAACCATTTGGGCGCTGCGCCATCCGGGAGTGTTTCCGGCGGACGATTTCGCCTTCGCCTGGAAAAACGCCGCGCTCTACAGCGAACACACCTGGGGCGCCTACAACAGCATCAACCAGCCGGACCTGCCATTCGTCAAGAACCAGTGGGCCTATAAACAGGGTTATGCCTTGAAAGCCGACGCGAAATCGCGCGAGTTGCTGGACCGGGCGCTGGGCAGCCAGAGCGCCGCCGCCGCGTCCGTGGACGTGTACAACACCGCTTCCTGGCCGCGCACCGAGCTGGTGACGCTGCCGAAGGAAACCTCGGGCGATGCTGTGAAAGACGAGCGTGGCCAGCTCGTGCCGTCCCAGCGGCTCTCCACTGGCGAGCTGGTTTTTCTGGCGCGGGACGTCCCGCCCTTCGGTGCGAGCCGCTTCACCATTTCCACCGGCACATCCGCGAGCGGCGGGAAAGCGGTCGTTAGCGGCACCACGCTCACCACACCATTGCTCACCGTGAAGTTGGATGAGCAGACCGGCGATATTGTCAGCCTCCGCGCCACCGGCCTGGATGCCGAACTCGCCGACGGCCGGATTAATAATTATCTCTATCTCCCCGGCCGCGACGTGAAAGATGTCCAGCCCAGCGGACCGGCAAAAATCACGGTCAAGGAAGCCGGGCCGCTGGTTGTTTCGCTGGTGGCCGAATCCGACGCGCCCGGCTGCAACCGGCTGGCCCGCGAGGTGCGGTTGGTGGACGGCCTCGACCGTGTCGAAATCAGCGACTTGCTTGACAAGCAGGCCGTGCGCTCCGTCGAGGGGGTCCACTTGGGATTCAGCTTCCAGATTCCGAATCCGGTGGTCCATATCAACAGCCCCGGAACCATCGGCGAGCCGGAAAAAGACCAGCTTCCCGGTGCGTGCAAGAACTGGTTCTGTATCGAGCGTTGGGTGGACATTTCGGATGCGGATCGCGGCGTGACGTGGTCCACAGCCGATGCGCCGCTGATGGAACTGGGCGGCCTGAGGGCCAACCTTCCGCGCAGCCAGCCCGATCCAAATGTTTACCTGAAGACCATTCAGCCGGCGGCGAAAATTTATTCGTGGGTGATGAACAATCACTGGCACACCAATTACCGCGCCGACCAGGAAGGGCCGGTGTGGTTCCGTTTCGCGATCCAACCGCACCACGCTTACGACCCGGCGGCGGCCATGCGGTTTGGCCTCGAGAGCACCGAGCCGCTGATCGTGACGCGCGCGACTGGTACGACCCCACTGGCGTCGCGCTTGAGCTTGGAGCCAGCGGTTCAGTCGGGCCAAGGCCACGCGGGGTCGGCGGTGATCGCCAGCGCCTTCAAGCCCAGCGACGATGGCAAGGCGCTCGTCGTGCGGCTGTTCAACCCCACCAGCGAGCCGCAGAGTGTGCGCCTGAATTGGAGTCAGCCCGTCCGCCACACCTGGCGATCCAGCGCCTGCGAGGAGCAAGGCCCGGAAGCGCCGGCCACGATTTCCGTGCCGAAGCTGGGCATGGTCACCTTGCGCGTGGACGAATAAATGCCAAAGTCCGAAACGTGTTAAGCCACAGATGGACACAGATCAAACAAAGGATGGTTGGATTGCTGGATGGTTGGATGCCTGGCGGCTAACGAAGTTGGCAGGATGCGTAGCCGCCGACGTGAGGAGCATGGACCCCCTCTGGGGGCTGATACCGGAAGAAACGTTGGCGGTGCTGCCACGACGTAGCGCCGACTGGCAGTCGGCTGTATCGCGGATTGGCAATCCGCTGACCGTCGCGCTCCAGCATGACTCGAAATTGTTCCACATCAACCACTTCCAGCAGGCGTTTCTTGAGAGGCGGATTTATCAAACAAAATCGCCCGGTCAGGTCCGCCTCCTTACCTCGGCGGCTACTTCGTCAACCACCCTTTGGTTGGATGACTGGCAAACGCGCCGGCATCCACTAATCCAATTATCCAACCATCCAATCATCCAGTCGGGTTTTCGACTGCTTGGCCTGGCGCTGCTCCTGTTAGCCGCATTTCCCGCCGCCGCGCATTTGCCGTCCATCGCGTCGGCGCTGGTGGCGGTTGAGCCGGACGGGAAATTCACGCTGGACCTGACGTTCGACGTGCCGCCGTTCGTGCTGGATGTCACGCCGCAAGCCGCGACTGACGACGCCATGAACGCCTGGCTCAACGGACCAACCAACGTGCTGGCGGCGACTCTGGCGGCGGCGCAGTCGCGTTTTGCCGAGGAATTCACCGTGCTGGCGGATGGCCGCGCCGCTCGGAGCGCCGGCTTGCCGAGCCGTAGCTATCTAGCGAAGGATGGTCTCCAACCCGGCTCGACGGAATGGGGCGTGACCAGGATCATTTTTCCAACCGCCGCCGACCTGCTGCGCTACAAGGAATCCGTGCCCATCATGCAACTGCCGGTGATGCTCATGCTGTCGCTGGAAGGGCGGTTGCCGCGGGGGACGCGCTCGGTGGCATTTCATTTTCCCGCAGTGATGGGTGTGGTCGCGGTCACGGTGAGCCGCCCGGGACAACCGCCAGCCACGCTGGTCGCCAATGCCGGTGAGGCCACCGAGCCGGTCCCCGTGCAACTGGCCACGCTGGCCGTGACCGCGCCAAGCGAGCCGGCGCTGAACGCGTCCAAGCAAACCGACGGCGGACTTGTCCCGCCAAAGCCCAGCGCCAGCGGGCTTGCCACGCCAAAGCGCAGCGACGGCGGGGTCCCCGAACCCGGACGCTGGCTCGTGGCCCGGCAATATCTCCGGCTGGGTTTCGAGCACATTCTGCCCGAGGGCACGGACCATATTCTTTTTGTGCTCGGATTGTTTCTGTTGAGCTGCCGCCTCAAGCCGCTGCTGTGGCAGGTGACCGCGTTCACCGTGGCGCATTCCATCACGCTGGGCCTGGCGATGTATGGCGTGTTCCGGCTGCCGTCCTCGGTAGTCGAGCCGCTGATCGCCGCGTCCATCACGTTTGTGGCGGTGGAAAACATCTGCACGCCGGAACTCAAGCCGTGGCGGCCGGTGGTGGTATTTTGTTTCGGGCTGATTCACGGGCTGGGATTTTCCAGCGTGCTCTTGTCGCTCGGGTTGCCGCGCCAGGATTTTGCGACGGCGCTGGTGGCGTTCAACGGCGGCGTCGAACTCGGCCAGCTTACAGTCATCACGGCGGCGTTTCTCCTGGTGGGCTGGTGGCGCAACCGGAAATGGTATCGCCGGGCCATCGTCATTCCGGCCTCGGCCTTGATTGCGGTCACCGGGCTGTTCTGGACCGTGCAGCGAATTGCCTTGGCGATTCGGTGAGAAGGTGAAAGTGCGTATCGCTTTTCACACCCATGAGTAGCGGAGGAGAGACATCGGATCGTCGCCGAGTGACCTGTTGGCGAAGCGGCAAGAAAAAATAAAAAAAACATGTGTCTTTCCGTGGTCTGTCGTGTTTACCTGTGTGTGAAATACGCGAAAGGCAAACCGAGGCAGGGATTCTGAACCACGGAGGCACGGAGGCACAGAGCTGGAATCAGAGGACGGAGGTCAGAGGCCAGGTCCGAAAACACAAGCGGATAGCGGAAGTGCTGACAGCAGCTCGTGGCGAAGAAACGCACGGGCGGGACGCCCGTGCCACTACGTTTGGCCCGGCGAACCGCCGCCATCACTCCAGCGCCGATGTTGGCATGACTTGCCATAGCGGGGAGAGCATAGCACGGGTGGGACCGGCGCGTGTGTTAGCCGCTAACACGAAAGGCGATTTTTGGACGGTTTTGTGTTAGCGGCTAACACGCCGAGGGCGGATTGCTGGATTTTTGGATGGCGGGATGGTTGGGGTGCGTGATGCGGGCCAGGATTCCCGGCGAAATGACGCAATTTCCCAGCAGCGGAACGGCAATGTCCCATAGCTCTTAACCACGGAGGGGCGTGGATGACATGGATTTTATAACCGTAGTGGCGGACGGGCGTCCGCCGCCAACCAGAATGAAAAAAAGTTGCACAACATGGAAGCAAATAAAGAGTCCTGACGCAATTGACAGCCGCCGCCATCCGTGTATAGTCCGTGTATGCATCGGAACATTACGATTGACGAGAAAGCCTACAATCTGCTCGCCTCACTCAAAAACGGGCCCCGTGATTCATTCACCAAGGTCATCTTGCGCCATGTTCGCAAACCAGCCGACACCTGCGGCGAATTGCTGGACGCCATGGAGGAATTGGGAACGCCGCCGGTGAACCTTGAAACGCTTGACTACTACATGCGCCATCGCGGGCGCCGTTCCAATCGAAAATAAATGATTGCCGACAGCACCTTTCTCTCCGACCTGTTCAAGGAACGGCGGCGTGAGCAGCTTGGCCCGGCCAACGCATTTTTTGTGCGCCATCGGAAACAGAAAATCCGCATCTCGATAATCACAGCGGGCGAGGTGCTGTTGATGTTCGAGGACTCAGCCACCGCCTGGCGCTGGCTGGAACCTTGGACGGTTTACCGGCTGCATTTCGGCATTGTCGAAGCGGCGGCGGACATTGACCGCGAATTGATCCGGCTTGGCCGGCGACTCGGCGAAAACGACAATTGGATTGCCGGCTTTGCGCGCTACTACCGCGAACCGTTGATCAGCCGCGACCGGGGGTTTGACGCCGTGCCGGGAGTAAGGCGAATCAGCTACTGAACCATTCGCGTAAAAACAACCCCAAACATTGGACTCCTCTGAAGGAAAAGTGCATCGTGGCAAGCGTTCGGATTGACTTCATTGATGCCGATGCCGGTTCACAGATATTCGCACAATATGCGGGTAGGCGGGACCCGTTTCCGTTTCATATAGTGAAGGTTCTGGCGGATCGCAAGGCGACCATTCGGGGACAAGCTGACCCCGCCCCTGGGGTGGCGACAGCTTGTCGCCCGATGCGCCGGGAAGGCCTGACACGCACCAACATGACTTGCAATCGCGGCAAGGAGCATAGCCATTGGCGTAATCGAAATTACAGGTCAAACGAATTGTTGGCAGAACGATCGTTTGAGGGGTTGAGGCAGAATGATAAAAACATTCCCGCAGACAGCAGACATTAGGCACATTAGCTGCCGTGCCTGAAAGCGTTGGCAACGAGCCGTGCCGGGAGGCCGGCGCTCCGTGGTTACTGCCAAATCCGTGACATGGACTGCTCACCGGAGCGCGCCCGTCCTCGGGCACAGCAAGCTGGAACGTGAAGAAAGCTTGGCCCAGCCACCGGGCTCCGACAGGCGGACGTTGCTGCGCCCGAGGACGGGCGCGCTCCTGCTCTGTCGTTTACCCTGCGTCCTCCCAGTAATTGGCGGCGCAGGTCACTCGGGCGTGAAGCGGAGGGCGTTCAAGTTGATCGCCCGCCAGCTTGCGGCGTCTTTCGCGCGGACGGCCACGGTCACATCCCCGGCCTGTTTGAGTTGCACCGTGCCAATGTCCGTGGTGGTGAACTTGTCCCAGCCAGTCGTCTGGGGAACGCGGGCGGCGAGGGTTTCGCCGCCGGCTTGCACCATAAATTCCGCGTCGCCATTGGCGGAGGCAATGGTGGCACTGATGAGGTAAGCGCCAGGCTTCTCAATGTGCGCGCTCCAGGAAACCCATTCGGCGGAATTGTCCCAATAGCCGATGTCCGATTTGCCGCCCTGTTCCTCGAGCTTGAGGTTGTCGCCGTGCAGTTTGGCGTCGTCCGCGCCGAAGATCAGGCGGCCTTTGGCATCCGGCGTGATCACGGTGGAAAGTTCCGGCAGCGGCGCGGGTTTGAAATGGGCGCCGGTGATGCGCAGGGAACAGGTCAGGTCGCTGAGTTTTTCACCGGGCAATTCCACGGCCAGGCCATTGGTGGTTTGCGTGAACTTGAGCGCGCCGTCGTGGCCGAGCAATTCGACTTTCTCGATTTTATTCTGCTCCGCGTCGCCGGTGGCGGCGAGCGAACGGAGGAGCAGGTTGTTATCCTCCGGCCAGCCGAGGGCGATGGCGTAGAGCGTCTGGCCCTTGGTGGTGAAGCGGATGTCCTTGGCGCTGTAATTGAAGTCTTCCTTGAACGCGCCGCCCTTGGCGCGCACGCCGCCTTCGCCATAAACGAGCCAGGGGCGCGTGCCGTAAATTGCCTCGCCGTTGACAGCCGTCCAAGCGGCAAGCTGATGCAGCATGGTTTCGACTTCGGGGTCCAGCGTGCCATCGGGACGCAGCACGACGTTGAGCAGCAAATTGCCGTTCTTGCTCACGATGTCCACCAGCATGTGGGCGGTCCAGCTCAACGGCCGGTATTTCCAATGCCGGTTGTAAAACCAGTCGCCAATGGAGGTGTCGGTCTGCCACGGCGCGGGATTGATGCCGCCGTTGACGCCGCGCTCGAAATCCTGCACCCAGCGTCCGCCGGAAGGTTCCTTGCAGTTATAGACGGCCTGGGCCTGGCCGCCGTGTTCCGCGGCGCTGACGTTGTAGAGGTTGGCAATCTGGCTCAAGCCCACTTCATTCTCGAAGGCCACGCCGCCGTCGCTGTACAGCAAGTCGGGATGATAATTGTCCACGAGTTCCTTGATTTCATTGTACCACTGCTGCTGCCAGCGCGGATTCTTGGAATACCAGCCAGTGTCGCCCGGTTCAGCGGGAAAATGATAGAGATCCCAGTTATTCGAATTGGCGCCGTCATAGGGCACGCCGGCCAGCGGCCCGGTCTTATCGGACTTGTGCGCGTCTTGGAACCAAGT
>Ga0316217_10007158_pt1 | contig 10755 bp, 10 predicted proteins | sample 1anoAmetaG_FD_203633 | JGI IMG/M metagenome (GOLD analysis project Ga0316217, IMG submission 203633) | Freshwater microbial communities from Trout Bog Lake, Wisconsin, USA - 1anoA | ecosystem: Environmental > Aquatic > Freshwater > Lake > Hypolimnion/Profundal zone | place: USA: Wisconsin... | reverse complement strand
CCATCTTGAAACGGCACCAGGCGTTCCAGCGGTTGCTGCGTCCGCTGAAAATCATCAATCCGTTTGAGCCAACCGCTGGCAGAAAACATGAACCCGACCCAATCACCCGGAGAACCGAAGCCAGGCGCAGGCGGCTCGTCCCTCGACACGTTGAGCGCCCGTTACCTGCAACATCTGGAATCGCTCAATTACTCGCCGCAGACCTTGCGGACGCTGACCGTTTACTTCCATCGGTTCGGCGAGTTTTTGGCCGAGGCCAAAATCACGGACGTGCAATCCGTCACGGCGGCCACGCTGCTGGACTTTCAACGGTGGGTTTTTTACCAGCCGACCGTCCGGGGCACGGCACGCACCGTCAGCTCGCAGAACCGCATTTTAAGCGGCATGAAAAGCTTCTTCGCGTTCCTCACCCAGGAAGGCTATCTCGCCCACAACCCGGCGCAGGGCTTGCGCCTGTCCAAAGAGCCGGACGCCCTGCCCAAAAACATCCTGACGCCGGAGGAGGCGCGCCGCATCATCGAAGCGCCGGACACGCACACGCTCATCGGCTACCGCGACCGGACGTTGCTCGAAGTGCTTTACGCCACCGGCGTCCGCAAGGCCGAGTTGCGCAACCTCACCGTGGACGCCGTGAACCTGGAGGAAGAACTGTTGCGCGTGAACAAGGGCAAGGGCAAAAAAGATCGCGTGGTGCCCTTGAGCGGCATCGCCTGCCAGTATCTTGAAACCTATCTCAAAGCCATCCGGCCCGAACTGATGAAGGGGCACGAGACGGACAAGCTGTTTATCTCCATCCGGGACGGAATGCCCATCGGCGACCACGGCGTCAAACATCTGCTCAACAAATATGTCCGCCAGTTGCGGCTCAAAAAACACGTCACCTGCCACCTGTGGCGGCACAGTTGCGCCACGCATCTGTTGAAGAACAACGCCAACCTGCGGCACGTTCAGGAAATGCTCGGCCACAAGTCGCTGGCGACCACCGAGCGTTACCTGCGGCTGACCGTCACGGACTTGAAGGAGGCGCACCGCAAGTTCCATCCCAGGGAACAGCAGCAGCGCCGTAAATCAGCCAGGGAGGACTTGCCTTGAACCGAAACCGCCAAAAGCGCATCATCAGGCATGGCCAGCCGTCCACATCATCGTTGCCTGTCATGCAACAAAGCCCGGCGACGGAGAAAAGCGGGAAATGCCCTTGCCGCCGTTGCGTTTTGGCGTGAACCGCACAAGGGCGTTCTTTGGGTGAATAATGGCAATGATGGAACGGGCATCGGCAAAGACATTGATCCCGAAGGGCAGACAAGTCTGGAAAACTACAGTTACGGCCAGATTCGCAGCCAGCGCAATCTGGAGAATTTTTTCCGGTTGTGGATTTGCGGACTGCCGCAGTTGCCAGCGAGCCAGGGCTACACCGTCACGTTGAGCATGACGCCCGTGAGCGGCAATCCGGCCGTCAATCTTTATCCGGCCTACGAATCCGACGGCGGCACCAAGTATTTGACCGATACCAACGTGGCGGCGTTGCAACTCAGCACGGTCTATGTCATGGGCACGCCAGTCATTGCCTATGGCACGGCGCTGGGCACCATCAGTTCCACCCAAAGTTACACGTTGCCGGTGGACGGCTATGGCAATGCCGTGTTCACGCATTTCCTGTTTGAAGGGGCGGGCATTGGTGAAGGGCAGTTGACGATGACCATTTCGCAGAATGGAAATACCATCGCTCAAACTTCCACTTGGCTGGACATGCACGACATCAAAGACTTCTATGACCGGGCAGTCGTCACGAACATCATCAGCGGGCCAAGCTCCAGTTGGAGCAGCGCGATTGAGACGGAGCAATATGCTTCCTCATCCGCTTTGGGCAGCGACACGAACCTCATCGTTTTCGTTCACGGTTTCAATGTCGAAAATTGGAACTGGCTCGACGACAGCGACACGGTGTTCAAACGATTGTATTGGGCCGGGTTCAGGGGACACTTTGCCACGGTGAAATGGCCGTGCCAATCTGGAGACCCGTTGCTTTTCGATTTGAGCGAACTGGATGCTTACAAGGCCAGCACCGGAGTGACGACTTACATGAACCAGTTGCGCAGCCGGTTCCCCGGCTACCGTTTGAACATCCTGGCCCACAGCCAGGGCAACGCCGTGGTGAGCGAGGCGATAAGAAATCAAGGCTTGCAGTTTGATACTTACATCCTGACGCAAGGCGCAGTCGCGGCCAGTGCCTATGACGTGAACGCGCCGACCGACACCACCTTGCTGAATGCGGAAGTTGGTCATCCGACACCCGACTGGCAGCCGATGGGCTATCACGGTGTTTATACCAACCTGCCTGGAAAAATAATCAGCTTTTACAATCCCGTGGATTTTGCCTTGCAAACCGGGAGCATACTTGGGGTTCCGGCGGCAAACTGGAGAGCAAATCAGTTCCTTAAACCGGACGCGGACTATGGTTCCGACGGAACCAATGTATGGGAGTATGTCACCGGCGCGCCGAATATGCCGATCACGGACTCGGAAGTATCGCGCGCGTTTGTTGCACGCTCACGAACTGATGCTGTCGGCGCAACGGCGGGACTTGGCGGCGTGATCAACAGTAGTTTTAACCTTAATGCGCAATTCGGCTTTGGAACAACGATTGATGAACACAGCGCAGAATGGACACGACCGATTCAAACTAGCTATCTCTACTACAACCAAGTCTTGACCCAAATCCAACCGGCACCATGAGAACCAGAATTTTATTATTTTGCGGCGTGGTGCTGGTAGTGTGTCTGTGGCTTTTGTGGCGGCAGCACGAAGCACCCAAGCCCATCGCCAGCCCCGAAGTGGTGGCGGTCTCCACGAATCCGCCGGTGGTTCAAAGCCAGCCGGTGAATCCGCCGTCAGCGCCGCCAGCCGTGGCGGGGCAACCGCCCGCCAGTGTTCCGCAATCTACTCCCAAGACTGGAATGGAACTTTATTCCCAAATGCGCTCCAATCTTCTTTCCCCCGAACGGAGGGCGCGCTTGGAACAGTTCCAAGAAGCATGGCGAACGCCGATTCAGTTCTATGGACAAGTCGTTGATGAAAACACGAATCCTGTGGCTGGAGCGCAGGTTGATTTCGATTGCAATGATCTTTCAACCAACGGCACGTCGTATTATCACACCGGGAGCGACGCGAACGGCTTATTTTCAATCGTAGGCATCACCGGAAAGCTGTTGAGTGTCCATGTCAGCAAAGAAGGCTATTATAGTTCAAGGCGCGACAGAGAGTATTTTGATTACGCAGGGAACGGCGATAACAACTTCATTCCCGATGCAGGGAATCCAGTGGTGTTTCACTTGCTAAAAAAGCAGCAGGGGGAACACTTGATTGAAAAAGATTTTCCGCCGGGCATTGGTCAAATCTGGCAGCTTCACCATGATGGAACGCCGATAGAACTTGATTTGCTTAACGGCAGTCAAAACGTAACAGGAGGTGGCCAGCTAAAATTGGAATTTTGGCGAGACCTTTCAAACCCAAACGCGAGACAATTTGACTGGAAACTTCAAATCTCTGCTTTGGGCGGTGGTCTCATTCCCGCCGACGAGGAATTTGCCTTCACCGCGCCGGAGACTGGCTATCGGCCATCCATCGTGATAAACATGCCGGCCACGAACCAAGTCTGGCTGGGGGAGCTTCGCAGCCGGTATTACATTCAACTGCCCAACGGCAACTATGGCCGCTTTGATTTTTATCTTTTGGCAGGAAATGGAGCTTTCACAGTTAAATCATGGGTCAATCCAACCGGCACGCGGAATCTGGAAAATGATCCGGGGCAATGAAGACTCGCGGCCTGCACGCGATGGCGGTGAACATCGCCTCATGTCACTTCATGCTTTGCGTGGTGCTGGGCGGCGTGGTTTTGTTCCTGTCAATGGGATACGGCTTGAGCGACGCCTACCATGTTCCGGCGTGGTGGTTCGTGGTGCTGGACAAAATGTTGCAGTTGCTTGAGGTTCCCGTCGTGGTGGTTTTGCGGTTGTTCTATCATCCGACCGCCCGCTTTGACCCGCCCGGTTTTTTCACCATTGATTTGGTGGACAGCGTAAATTTTTTCGTGGTGATTGGACTGTGCGCGCTATGGAGCGTTGGCTTTGGGTATTTGGCCGCGTATGCCGTTCGCCGACTTAAAACCGGGAAGCCAGATTGAGGATGTTGACTGAATTTTTATGACGGACGCCATTCTCCTTGCCAGAGCAATGGGGAGCCGTAACAAGCCATGTTCCAGACCGCACGCCTTACGTCTAACGCTGTTAGTTGATTTTGCGGACGAGAATTATCCTATCGTTGGCCGAGACTTGGACGAAATCCGTCCGAGACCCGGACGATTTTTATCCGAAGTTTGGCCGAGGTTTTAACGCCGGAAATCCGATGCAGAGTCACGGCCAAGGCTGGCGGCGGGAAGCTCATTTTGGACAAGGCACGCGTTACCCCTTAAAGGGACAAGGGGTTCTGTGCTTCGCCAGTGTTGCGCGAAATGCTTCGCGTGATGCTGCGTGAGATGTTGCGCCAAGTGTTGCGTCTCATATTGCGTTGGCTGCTTCGCTCGATGCCAACCGACGTGCTTCGTGAAATGCCAACTGTGGTGCCAACCGTGGTGCTTCGGATGTTGCCTCGCATGGTAACAACCATGTTGCTTCCAGTGTTGCGAACCCTGTTGACCCGCTGTTGCTAACCACGGTGCGAACCGTTTTGCCAACCCTGCTGCGAACCGGCCACGACCACGGCCACGACCGTGAACCATCCACGCCGGGCAGTTGCATACGTTCAGGCCGGGCGACAAAAGGCGATGAAGGGAACGCCGTGGAAACCCTGTTTGCGGATAGACACCATCTCCTAACGAAATCGTTGTGAAAAAAACGGGGCAAAACCGGAGCGGCAAAAAGCGACAAAAAGCGGCAACGAACTTGCCGCAATATGACGCCTTTTGTCGCTGGCCAGTTGCCGCCATTTGCCGCCGGTAGTGATGCACACAGCTATGGCGCTGGTGTAAAACGGGCAATTTACTGTCAGACATCTTCCCTAAGCACAGCTTTGGCGGCGCGAAATCTGTCGTGGTGTTGCGCAACAGTTGCGCAAAATTAGCGCAAAAATCGCGCGAACGGTTCAACGCCATTCAACGCCACTAAACGCCTTTCAACATCAGCCGTCCACGCGCTGAAAAAGGAGCGTTGAAAATCATCGTCAGGAGGCCGGGAAGTGAGCGGCTAAATGGGAATTTTTGGGCATGACACTGCCCCGCCTAAAATCGGCGATCTGGCTGCTCGCAGCCCGACGCAACGGCTGCTCGATAAAAAATCATCTGGCGAACCAAACGTCGCTCGATGGAACGTCGCAAACGCGACGGACAAAAAACCGGCCGTATGCCGGAATCCCGACGGCGCAGCCGCTTGAGGGACGCTCGCCGGCCCGTTCCTGTCATGGTGCGTTGCGAGGGGCAAGCCCCACGCCAGGCACGCGCCGGCGTCGCTGCATTATCAGTCAGCCGGTTCGTGATCGTCGCCCGTCCCGCCGCCCGGAGCGGACGCGAACGAATTTTATTTGGGTGTCCGCTCCGAACGTCGTGCCGTTCGCCGTCACCAACCGGACAGAAAAACGAAATCGCGCCGGTGGTGTGCGGGTGGTTCGTTCGTTCATCGCCGCGTATCACGTCGCGAGTTGCTGGCCGTCGGCAAAGACTGCTTCTATGGTGGCGTCACTGGCCTGTCGGAGCGGCGTCCGAACCTTTGTTGCTGTGTGTGGCTGGCGAACGTCGCGGGCCTGCTTATTGGGCGCTCTGGCTGCCGCGCCGGGCAGCGTGGCGATGCTGGCGCATCGCCTGCCCGCCGTCAGGAAGCCTTGCTCGCTTGCGTGTCGCGCAGGAAGGCGTCGAGAAACTGAAGCACGACCTTTTGCTTGTCGCGGGGAAGCTGGCGCACGGCGGAAACCCGTTGCTCCAGTTGCGAGGGCGGGCCGGGTCTGCGTCCGTTTTTGACTTCGTGGCCGAGCAGACCATCAACGGAGACGTTGAGCGCCGACGCTGCTTTGCGGATGAAATCAGCCGTCGGGTTCTTCGCCCGGCGTTCGTAGTAATCAATCATCTGCTGTGAGACGGACAATCGTTCCGCCAGTTGCGCCTGGGTTAAACCCGCCGCCTGGCGCGCCGTGGTCAAGCGGGCACCGAAGTCCGTCGGTCGTTTGTTTGTTGGCCTGGCCATAACGGGCCAAGCATAAACGGTGATCTTCATAAAGCGGCTTTCCTGATGCTGAAAATGACGGTTGACGTTACAAACTATATTTTGTAATACTACGTCGAGTTACAAAATGCAACCGCATTCCTCAAAAACGCGCTTGACGCCCTCGCGGAAAACCCGGCTTCGCCGGTTGCGCCAGTCCCGGCGGCTGGCCGAGTCCCGCCGACTTGACGCCCTGGATGAAATGAGCGCCCGGTGCAAACGCGCCATCACGCTGGCGGAGTTGCTGGAAGCCTGCGGACGTTCTGCGGGAGCCGAACCGCTGGCGGCGTCCGTAGTGACCGGGGCGGGCGAACTCATCCGGGTGGAAGTCCGGGCGATGCAGGCGTTGCTGGAAACATTTTGGCGGGGGGCGGCGCAATGAATCCGAAAACTTTCCCGCACCCCGATCAGGCACCGCTAGGCGCCGGGACGGGTGTGGCCGCAAGGCTGCATCCGTCCCGCACTATTTTCCTTCACGCCCCGACACTGGCACCGCGAAGCGCCGGGGCGGGTGTTGCCGACCGGCAGCACTCGTCCCGGAGTTTTTTCCTCACGCTCCCGCACAGGCACTGGCAGACGGGCGGGTGTTGTCCGCAAGGCGGCACCCGTCCGGCTGGTGAAATGTTCCCATGAATGCGAATGACCTATCCCGGTTGAAACAGAGCGTTGACCTCGTGGCCGTGGTGCAGTCGCGGGGCGTCAAGCTCGTCCGGCAGGGCAAAGACTTCGTTGGCCTGTGTCCGTTCCACAAAGAAAAAACGCCGAGCTTCCACGTCACGCCGTCTAAAAATCTTTTCAACTGTCTGGGCTGTCATGTTGGCGGCAGCGTCATTGACTTCATCATGCGGCAGGACGGGCTGACCAAGAGCCAGGCCGTGGCGTGGCTCAAAGAAAACAGCGGCGCAACTTTTACGCGGCCAGCGGTGCCAGCGACACCCGCCAGAATTTTGAAACCGGAGGACGCCGAGGCGTTGTTGCAGCGCGTGGTCAAGTTCTATGTCCGAACGCTGCGCAAGGACGAGACGGGCATGAGCTATTTGAACCGGCGCAATCTGTCGGGCGCGACGTTGCTGGAAGTTTTTCAAGTGGGTTACAGCAGCGGGAGTTTGCACAAGGCGTTGCCAAAATCCGGCGACGTGATCCGCAATCTGAAAACTTTGGGCGTGCTGAACGCGAAGGGGCAGGAACACTTTCGCGGCTGCGTCACCGTTCCGATTTTCGACGCCGCTGGAAAAGTGGCGGGCATTTACGGCCGTCGCGTCACGGACGACGAGCCGCGGCACTTGTATCTGCCCGGCCCGCATCGCGGCGTGTTCAACGGAGCGGCAGCCAGGACCAGCCAGACGCTGTTTATCACGGAGGCCATTTTCGATGCGTTGAGCTTGTGGCAGGCGGGCTTCAAAAACGCGGTGGCGTTGTATGGGGCGCACGGCTGGACGGACGACCACGCGCAACTTTTGAAAGTCAACGGCACGACCGAAATTTATCTCGCCCTCGACAACGACAAGGCCGGGGCGGAAGCCACGGCGCGACTGGAAAAAGAAATCCTGCCGCCGCTGGTGAAGCAAATCCGCGTCGTCAAATGGCCGGAGGGCGTGAAGGATGCCAACGAATTTTTTGCCAGCCGTTCAGCGACCGATTTTGAAAAGCAGTGCCTTGAGCCGTTGAAACCGGCGCAGCCGCCCAAGAGCGAAGTCACCGAAAAGCTCGGCGACGAGGAAATCACCATGACGCCGGACGGTTTTGCGGCGCGCTACGGCCAGCGCCGTTACGAACTGCGCGCCATTGAGCAGCAGAAGGCGGCGCGCTTGCGGGCGACCGTCAAGGCCGTCCACGCCGGGCGGTTCCACATAGACACGGTGGATTTTTACATCAGCCGTTCGCGCCGGATTTTTATCAGCGAAGTGGCGAGGCTCTTTTGTGAAACCGTCGAAGTCATCGAGGCCGACGTGAACCGGCTCATCGGCCAGGTCGAAGCCTACGCGCAAAAGCAACTGGAGGGTAGCCAGAGCCAGGCCGTGCTGGTGTCCGACACGGACAAGGCCGAGGCGTTGAAGCTCGGCAAGCATCCCGATCTGGCCGGGGAGATTTTGCGGGACATGGAAAAGCTCGGATTGATTGGCGAGGCGACCAACAAGCTGATTGGTTATCTGGTGATGACCAGCCGTAAAATGCCCGACCCGCTGGCGTTGCTGACGCTCTCCGGCAGCGGAGCGGGCAAATCGCTGTTGCAGGACACCATACTTTGCCTCTGTCCCGACGAGGATTTAATCAAGCTGACCTCGCTGACCGACCGGGCGTTGTTTTACAAGGGCGAGGACTCATTGAAAAACAAAGTGCTCGCCGTCGAGGAACTGGCCGGAGCAATGGGAGCGGACTACGCCATCCGCAATCTCATCTCGGCGAAAAAACTCGTCATTGAAAGCACCATTAAAAATCCGCTGACCGGCAAACTCGAAACGCAGGTCAACACGGTGAACGGGCCGACGGCGGTTTTTCAAACGACGACCAATCCCCGGACGGACGCCGAGACGCGCAGCCGGTTCATCCTGATCGGCGTGGACGAATCGCCGGAGCAGACGCGGGCGATTTTGGCGGCGCAGCGGCAGAGCCACACGCGGGAAGGCTGGCGGCGGCGGCTGGCGCGTGAAGCCATCTTGAAACGGCACCAGGCGTTCCAGCGGTTGCTGCGTCCGCTGAAAATCATCAATCCGTTTGAGCCATTGCTGTCCTATCCCGACGAATCGTTGCTGGTGCGCCGCGACCATCCGAAATATCTGAATCTCATTTTGGCCGTGACGTTCCTTTACCAGTTGCAACGGCCAGTGCAGAACGACGCCGAGCTTGGCGACTACATCGAGACGACGCTGGACGACATCGCCGTCGCCAACGAACTGGCGCACGAGTTGTTCGGCCACAGCCTCGATGACCTGTCCCGGCCCAGCCGCGAGTTGTTGGAACTGACCTATCAGCACGTCCGGCGTCAGGCCACGGCGAAGAAAACCAACGACGTGACGTTCAACCGGCGCGAGTTGCGCGAGGCGTTCAAGTGGGGCGACACGCGGTTGCGGACGCATCTGGATGAACTGGTCGAAATGGAATACGTCGTGCCGCTGTCGGGACGCTTCGGTCAGACGTATCAATACCGGCTGGTGTATGAGCCGACCGACGAGCCAGGCCGCTTTCTTTCCGGCCTCAAATCGGTGGAGCAGTTGCGGAAAGCGGCCAACCTCGCAGGTGTTTTGACCCACCTCGCACTCCAAAACGGGCACCTCGCACCCACCTCGCAGGTGCCAATCCGCGAGGTTAAAAACGGGGTTTCGTCCAATGGCAACGGGCGTTTTATGAAACCGGCGGGCAACCTCGCACCCGTTTTGGGGAAACCTATACCGGAAAAACACCAAAACGGGGGGAGGAACGGCTTGTGAAAACACGAAAGGATGCTTATCTGCAAATGTTGCGCGTGCGCCACTACTCGCCCGGCACCCTCAAAAGCCGGGCCATGTTCCTGCGGCTTTTCTTTGCGCATCTGCAAACCAGCGGCGTGGACGACCTGCGCGCCGTCAGCCGCCAGACCATTGAAAATTACCAGCGGGAACTGCTGCGCCATTACTCGGTGAACACGACCCGCCAGCACATCGGCACGCTGCGCAGCTTCTTTGCGCATCTGGAAAACACCGACGCGATTTTGCTCGATCCCACGGCGGGCGTGCCGCTGGCCAAACAGGAACGCCGCCTGCCCAAGCACATTTTGAAACCGTCCGAAGTGCGCAAGCTGTTGAGCGCACCGGACGCCACGCCCAAAAGCCTTCGCAACAAGGCCATGCTGGAACTGCTTTACTCCAGCGGCATCCGCCGGGCGGAAATGGCCCGGCTGACGGTGCAGGACGTGGACATCAAGAACGGCTTCGTGCGCATCACACGCGGCAAGGGCGCACGCGACCGCGTGGTGCCCATCGGCCAGAGCGCGTGCGATGCCCTCGGCGATTATCTGAAAAATGCGCGCAACGTCTGGATGAAAGTGCGCCGCGTCAAAACCTGGACGGACGCGCTCTGGCTCTCGCCCATCCAGCCGCATCTGCCGGTGCAAACCGAAGCCATCGGTTTGATCGTGAATCTTCATGCCAAACGGGTTTTAGGCCGGAACGTCTCGCCGCATCTGTGGCGGCACACCTTCGCCACGCATCTGGTGTCCAACGGCGCGAACATCGTCTATGTGCAGCGGTTGCTCGGCCACAAATCGCTCAAGACCACCGACATTTACACCCGCGTCACCATGTCCGACCTGAAGAAAACGCTGGCCCGCACCCATCCACGCAACCGGCGGGCGGCAGCACCGCCCCCGGCGCTGACGCGCACAGAGGCGGCGCAAATGCCCGGCGGCAACCGCTGGCAGAAAACATGAACCCGACCCAATCACCCGGAGAACCGAAGCCAGGCGCAGGCGGCTCGTCCCTCGACACGTTGAGCGCCCGTTACCTGCAACATCTGGAATCGCTCAATTACTCGC
>Ga0316217_10007157_pt1 | contig 10756 bp, 5 predicted proteins | sample 1anoAmetaG_FD_203633 | JGI IMG/M metagenome (GOLD analysis project Ga0316217, IMG submission 203633) | Freshwater microbial communities from Trout Bog Lake, Wisconsin, USA - 1anoA | ecosystem: Environmental > Aquatic > Freshwater > Lake > Hypolimnion/Profundal zone | place: USA: Wisconsin... | reverse complement strand
TAATGCCATTATAAAACTGAATACTAATCTTGGCAATAATACAAAGTGGGAGAACGAAGCTTTTTATTCAAACTACAATCTGAATCTGATTACTAATTTTACTTTCTACAAGTTCTTCCCGACCGAAGGGGACGAATTTCGTCAGGTTGAAAACAGAAACCTTTTTGGTTATCATTCTACTCTTTCCAGAACACTTTATAAAGGTAATACAAGTTTTAATACAGAAGGAAGTGTTGGTTTCAGAACCGACCTGATTAATCCACTTGAATTAGACCATACACTAAGAAGTGTCGATCTTGAAAAGATACAATGCGGCAATGTAAAAGAAACAAACGTTTATGGTTTTGCAGATGAAAATATTAAGCATGGAAACTGGTTGTTCAATATTGGTTTACGATACGATTATTTCAACTTCTATTATCAGAATACGGCAACCGATAGCTTTGCTGCAAAAATATTTTCCGGATTAAATTCTACTGTACAATCAGGAACTATTTCGCCTGAAATAAATATTGTTTATACATTCAATCCTGCTTTTCAGTTGTATCTGAAAACTGGTAAGGGCTTTCATTCCAACGATGTTCGTGTAGTGATTGCACAACAGGGCAGACAAATATTACCGGCTGCTTATGCTGCCGATCTTGGTATCAACTGGAAACCTGTTCCCCGACTATTTTTCAATACAGCTTTGTGGTATATGTTTTTGCAATCTGAATTTACATACGGTTCCGATTTGATAGACCAACCCGGAGGACCTATGCAACCAACCGGTAAAACAGTACGATATGGTATCGATTTTTCGGGCAGATATCAGGTAAATAATTGGTTATATGCAGGTATAAATATCAACTATGCACACCCCCGTTGTATAGATGCTCCCAAAGGAGAGGATTATCTTCCGCTTGCACCCACCTTTACCAGTACAGGCGAACTGAACTTTAAATTCAGTAAAGGATGGAACGGTGGTATCAGTTACCGTTACTTACACGACAGGGCAGGTAATGAAGACTACACCCTGACAGCAAAAGGATATTTTGTTACTGATTTATCAGTTAACTATACAAAGAAAAAATATGAAATAGGATTAACCATAGAAAATCTTTTTGATGTAAAATGGGATGAATCCGAACTTGAATATACATCGCAACTGAAGAATGAACCTGCCCCTGTTGACCAGATGAGTTATATACCAGGTGTTCCATTTTTTCTGAAAGGAAGGTTTGCAGTATTCTTTTAGCAGGTAAATGTAGCATCAACTTTCCCATAAGTGATTTTATGGAAAAATGTGGAAGATAAATTATGATAATACATGTAATGGATAGTATTATCATATCTTTGAATGTAATTATCACCTTCAAAATATGTTTCATTTAACGTTTATTCCCAATGAGAATTTTTATTTTGAAAAATAAATCATTGCGCAATGCGGAATTACCCTATAACTTTGCACCCGGAAAATATTTCATTCAAAGGATTGATATAAATTCAATTCCATTCTAACGAACTACTCAAAAATGTTTGCTGACAAATATCCTGAGTTCTAAAGTTAACTATACAATTGAAAGATAGTTGATTCGTTTCCCTGGAACTGCAGCACGATCAAAAATCATCGTACTACCAAAAATGATTATCTGGTTTTTTACCTTTGTGTAAGGCTGATACTTGTTAGCACCTGATATTAAAGCGCTTAATATCTCTACTCCAATTCAGCACACGCAATTACAGACCAGAGCAGGGTTCACCATTTACAAGTCATCATTCAGGTATTGTTTATAGCACTCGTATAATAGGGGTATAATCATACTATTTAATTGCAGCATTTTAAAATAAAAATCGGCACAATTAACGTTAAGATTGGGTTTGTAAAAAAGCATTAGGGACATTAAATCTGAAAATGTCTGTAATGGAAAATTAATAACGGGTTTAACAATAAATATATGTGTGACAGAATTTTAGACAGGGGTTGAACAATATTTATGTGTGTAACAGAATATTAGATAGGAGTTGAACAATATTTGTGTGTGTCACAGAATATTAGATAGGCGTTGAATAATAAATGTGTATATAACAAAAAATTAAATAGGAGTTGAACAATATTTGTGTAGCAAACAAAATATTATCAACAGGATTTGAATTATTCATGTCATTAAAAAAATAACAACGACACAATTATAAAAAAACTCCTCGTTAAAAATTCAGCACTGACAGCAATATCTAAAAACAGGTCACTAAAAAAATAGTACTGACATCAATATTTAAAAACATGTCATTAAAAAAATAGCACAGGCATAATTTCAAGATTTCATTTTTCAGAAAAATAAATAATGCCAGGTTCAGACTTATTTATGGCATTATCAAAAACAACATTTTGGACAAAACAGGGCATTACAGCAGAAAACTAACCTGTATGAGCTGTTTATTAAAAATTTAAAAAATTACAATTATGATTACAGTAGAAAAATTCTTCGCTAATTTATTCAATCATCCAAACATTAGCAGGAGGCATTTATTGGGTTTTGCAATCGACTATCTGGCAAGACTGGCTAAGGCCAATACATCGCATCAATACGATGTGATGATAGCCTATCTGACGCCGCTGGTAGCCGCATTTGCAACAGAAGTAGGGAATGAAGATATTGCTCTTAATCTGCGTAAAACACAGACTAATACAGTTGATCAGACTTCTTACAATTTTGGCAATACTATGAGTAGTCTGGAAGGGGTAATTGCTTATACCCTAGGAGGTAAAACTTCGGAAGGTTATATGGAGTTTTATCCTCATGGTCTGAGCGAGTATAATCATCCAACCAGAGAGGCGATGCCTGTATTGGTGAACCGTATCAATCTGATCACTGGCAAATATGCCACACCTCTGGGTTCTACAATAGCCGGACAACTGCTGGCAATTGGAACCAGTTTTAATGCTGCCAGAACAGCGCAGGTATCTACTAATGCAGATCTTGCACAAAGCAAGATTGCCATTAGTACTAATAGATTAGCGCTCGAACTGGGCATGACTAAAGGTCTTCATGAATTAGCCGCTATGTATCCCGGCAATATTGTTGCCTGCAATGGATTTGTTAATTTCAATCTGTTGTATTCCTTTACCCAACATCAACATGATGTACACGATGGTACATTGGTGGCAGAAGGTACAGTAGTGGTGGAAAATAAAACCATGACCGATACAGTCAGTATAGAAGCAGCAAACAATGGTACTAATGCTCCTTTCTGGATTTGGCTGGGTGCAACTGCTATTGATGGCGATGATTCTATGGCCGTAAAAGTAATGCCTGGGCATACAGTAGTATTGAAACCATCGGATATTGGAGGTCCCGGCAAAACATTCCTGTTGATTAAAAACGGCAGCAGCGTGAATGCGGCCAGTTATATAGTGACTATTATTGGGTAGGTCTTTAGTCTTTACAGGTCTTTAGTCTTTAGACTTTGGTCTTTGGTAAACAGCCGGTGGCATATTAAAAATAAAAAAGAGTGTTGAGGAATTTTTCTTCAACACTCTTTTTATTAGAGCTATAAGGTTTTAAAAACCTTATAGCTCTAAGCTCCTTAATGGCTGTTTACCAAAGACTAAAGACTAAAATCGAAAGACCAGAAACTAAAGACCTTCCCCCCAACCTTATTAATTGTATTATAATTATCTAATCTAAACTGATAAACTTTCTGATGGATTTAATATCCTCATCTGAATTAAAATTATTTGAATCTGATTTAGGAGGGAATGTTGGTATGGGATAACCGGAAGTAAAAATAAGGGGAATCCTTCTGTCCCAGCAATCTTCGGCTATACAATTTTCTTTTATCTCGTTATACTTTTCTGCTTGTATAAAATTATAATGTAAATAGTAATTCAACAGCAATTCTTTGGTAGTTTCTCCCATCATTATATAAGATTTAAATCCACCATTATAATCAAAATGATGCTTCATGATAGCATGATTTTTGATAACATCGTTTGCTGAATTGACCAATGGAATAATATTGCTTACAAAGAAGGTATGACCTGCAGTTTTGTCCTTTGAACTATTACACAAAATACACCATTCAGCTATTTTTTCCCGGAATGATTTTAATGGCTCTTTCAAACTTTCCCTGATAGCTTTCAATTCTGTTGTGGTATATATATGCATATTGGGTATTTCGAAAACATTGTATATATAAGAGCTGGAAGTATTGGCAGCATCAGCATGTAAAGGGGAAACAAATAATTTATCTTTAATGATAGGTTCCTGATAAAACACATCATTCAACAATAATATATGTTCGAAATCAACTTCTTCGGGTAATTGCAATTTAATAAGTGATTCTACATTCAGTCTGTAATTTTTTGGTTTATTCCATTGACCAATGTCTTCTATCATAAAATTATAACCCATTGCTTTACCATCTGCTAAAGCGTTTATCTGATGATAACCAAGTTTTACTAATTCAATTTCCAATAATATCCGCCATCCTTTATACAATCTTCCACAAACATTTTCGAATTTCTTAAATGATTTTACTATTTCATTATTGGGATGTTTGGTAGCATAATAACGTTTAGCCAACTGATGAAATCCATCAATCATTTTAATATCATCTTTGTCCTTTTCTTTGTCCAGAGATCGTCGCATTGTATACAGCCGCTGAGCCATAGTATAACTATCCAGGTTTTGTAAATAATAAGCCAACTCACCGGCATAGCCAATACTAACAGTAAAATCGCATAGTATATAGCTGATTTTTAAATCATAGGAAAATAAGGCCGGTGCTGCATTTACTGCTTTTTCGAAACTTGGTATAATAGTGGTCATAATAATATTGATGTATGAGTGTAAAGATTAATCAAGACTTATAAACTTTCTGGAGGCTTTTATTTCATTCATTATTTCCTCCTCCTGAATACTTTCTTTTGAAGGGTAACCAGGTATTTTGGTGGTAGATATAAACATATAAGGTACCCGCCTGTCCCAGGTATTGGCAGCCTTATATTTATCTGTTAATTTCTGGTACTTTTCTTCGTTTATATATTCTACATGCCGGTAATAATTCAACAATAGTTCTTTAGTTACTTCACCGAATAATATGTACGCATAAGTTGTCTTGAATTGTTCCAGATGGTACTTCATTACAGGATGGTTTTTAATTACATCATCGGCTGATGTGGCAATAGGAACAATCTTTTCTTTAAAAAATTGAAGGCTTTCGGTTTTATCTTCCGAAGTATTGCATAGTACACTCCATTCACTGATTAATTTCCTGAATTCTTTCAGGGGTTCTGTCAGACTGGACCTGGTAGTTTGTAATTCCAGTTTCGTATAATTCTGAATGCCAGGCAATTGTAGCACAGGGTATATATAAGAACCTGAAACAGATTCGTCTAAAGGAGACTGAAATAACTGCCCCTGTATAATTTCTTCCCGATAAAACCAGTCATTCAATACTAATATATTTTCAGATGAATCGGTATCAGGTATATCCATCTGCAATAATGCTTCCACATCTAAAACATATTGCTGATTAGGAATACTTTTTTTAAAATCCTCTTTCATGTATAGAAAACCAAAATTTATACCATCTGTAATATGATCAAGTTGATAAAATCCTAACTTTTCAATTATGTCTTTTTTATCTTCATAAAATTTCCTGAAATCTTTATTGAAAAAACTTTCCATCCCTTTTATTGCAATAAAGATTTCATTAGGAACATGCTTTAATTTGTTGACTGATAAAAAAAGATTAATCCTATCAATTTCCTCACTATCTGTTTCTTTATTATAAGAGTCACGCAACATAATACATTTCTCTTTAATGGTAAGTTTGTTCAGGTTGTGTAAATAGTTTAATATACTTACAGCAACACCAATACTGACAGTTTCATCCGACAAAAGGTAAGCAGCTTTTAAGCTAAAAGAATATATATGAGGAACGGCCAGGGTGGCTTTTTCTATGGTATGCATAATAGATCTCATCTTAATATGATTTAAGTGAAAAAACATAAAGGTAACCATATTACAATCTTTAGGGTAGATTAGTAAAATAAAGATAGCAATCAGCCAATAGCCTTTAGCTGTTAGCCAACAGAAAATGTATGATTATAAATATGTATTAATAAGCTCTTTAATGGCTGTTGGCTAAAAGCTATCAGCCAAAGGTTAACAGCTTTTAAAAATAGCGTTTTCTTCAATTATTCTTGAACTATTGTACACATCAAACGATTTCGATATCGTTTGCGTTAAAAATTACTACTGATAATCGGTCTTTCTTGAATATAGTTGGTAAAATTGTACTGCATTTCTATACGATTACACTTTAGTTGCTTGCAGATTTTCATTATTTCAGGCTTGATTTATGAGAATCGGTTAAATGTAAAAACAATCATTTAAGCAGGTTTATTGTTGGTTGTCGGGTAAAATCAAACCGAAATTATTTATATGAAATTGAATTCTTTATTTACTGTTATTGTTAGCCTGCTGATAGGTACTATTGTGTCGAATGCACAAATAATACCTCCCGTAAAATTGACTACTATCAGAAAGGATACTTTCAATATTGTGAAGTATGGTGCCAAGTCGGATCCCTTTGTTATGAACACTAAAAGTATTAATGCAGCCATAGATGATTGTAGTAAAAAAGGCGGAGGAATAGTACTGGTTCCCGGCGGATTCTGGCTAACCGGCCCGATAGTATTGAAGAGTAATGTTAATCTTCATCTATTAAGAGATGCTATCATTCAGTTTACCGATGATTTAAACGAATATAAGCTGGTGGAAGGAAACTGGGAAGGTGTAAAAGCTGTCCGCAATCAATCGCCTCTGTCGGCTACCAATGCTGAGAATATTGCTATTACCGGTTCGGGTGTAATAGATGGAAATGGCGATGCCTGGAGAATGGTCAAGAAAGAAAAACTTACAAGTGCCCAATGGAAAAAAATGAATGATAAAGGAGGCGTACTCAGTCAGGATAAGAAGACCTGGTATCCTTCCGGAAAATCGTATAAAGGTTCTTTAACCAAAGAACCTGGTGTTTGGAAAGAAGGCAGCAAGCTGAGTGATTTTGATAGTATAAAAGATTTCTTACGTCCAAATATGCTGGTGCTTACTTCCTGCAAAAGAGTGTTGCTGGAAGGGGTGAGTTTTCAGAACTCTCCGGCCTGGTGTATTCATCCACTGATGTGTGAGGATATGGTCATCAGAAATGTATATGCCAAGAATCCATGGTATGCCCAGAACGGCGATGGAATAGATATTGAAAGTTGCAAAAACTTTATCCTCGAAAACAGCACCTTCGATGTAGGGGACGATGGTATTTGTATAAAAAGTGGCAAGGATGAACAGGGAAGAAAAAGAGGAATGCCAACTGAAAATGGTATCATCAGAAACAATATAGTGTATCATGCTCATGGTGGTTTTGTAATAGGTAGTGAAATGAGCGGTGGCGCAAAAAACCTGTATGTATCCAACTGTACTTTCATAGGAACCGATGTTGGTCTTCGTTTCAAGACAACCCGTGGCAGGGGAGGTATTGTGGAGAATATTTATGTAAACAATATCAACATGAAAGATATTGCCGGCGAAGCAATATTATTCGATATGTATTATTCTGCAAAAGATCCTGTGCCACTTCCTGGTGAGAAAAGAGAAGCACCTAAAGTAGAAGTAATGCCTGTTACAGATGGTACTCCTCAGTTCAGGAACTTCTATGTTACCAATATAGTTTGTAACGGTGCTGAAAAGGGAATATTTGTACGTGGTTTGCCGGAGATGAGTATAAAAAATATTAATCTGAGCAATCTATCCATCAAGGCTAACAGGGCCGTGGTTTGTGAGGAAGCAAATGGTCTGAATATTACCAACCTGCATATTGAGGCTGCTGATACAAAACCATTAATCAGTATTCAGAATAGCAGCAATATTACTTTCAATAATATTCAGTATAATAAATCTGCTGTTTTGATTGGCGTTACGGGAGATAGAAATGATAAAATAGTATTTACCAAAACATCTTACGATAACGCAGATAAGAAACTGGAAATGGCAGATGAAGTAAAGAATAATCCGGTAACATTTAAATAAAATATGAATAGAATATTCGTCATATTATCATTCTTAGGTTTGACTGTTGTTTCAAATGCACAGCAACCAAAACCACTTGCAGAAAGGTTGGCTATAACTGCCATGACTATCTGGAAAGATTCTTTTTCGCTGGATAATAAACCGGCTAAATGGACTTACGATCAGGCCTTGCTGAATAAGGCTTTGGAAGGTCTTTGGTATAATACCGGGAATGGTGATTATTTCAGATATATCCAAAAACAGGTTGATTTTTTTGTAAAGGAAGATGGTACTATAAAGACGTATAAAAAAGATGAATATAATATAGATAATATACTGGGTGGAAGAGTATTGCTAATGCTGTACAAGGTAACCGGCAAAGAAAAATATTACAAAGCTGCAACATTGCTTCGCGAACAGATTAGCACACAACCACGTACCAATGAAGGTGGTTTCTGGCATAAAAAAAGATATCCTAACCAGATGTGGCTGGATGGATTATATATGGCTGAACCATTCTATGCAGAATATGCTAAACTGTTTCATGACACTGCTGCTTTCAACGATATTGCCAATCAATTTATATGGATGGAAAGCCATGTAAGGGATAATAAAACTGGCTTACTGTATCATGCATGGGATGAAAGTAAAAAAGAAAAATGGTCCGATCCTGTTACTGGTTGTTCTCCTAATTTCTGGTCACGTTCTATGGGCTGGTATGCAATGGCTCTGGTAGATGTACTGGAACAAATGCCCGATGAACATCCAAAGAAATTTTACTTACAACAAATATTATTAAGGTTGGTAGAAGCCATAAAAGCAGCCAAAGATGATAAGACAGGCTTATGGTGGGATGTAACTATTTATCCTAATAAAAAAGGTAATTATCTGGAGGCATCGGCCAGCAGTATGTTTGTATATACCATTGCCAAATCAATCCGTTTAGGATACATACCTAAGGAATATTTATCTACCGCACTTTATGCTTATGATGCCATCAATAAACAATTCATTCAGGAAAAAAATGAGTTAACCAATCTGAATGGAACCGTTGGTGGGTCTGGCCTTGGCGGTGATCCATACAGGGATGGGAGTTTTGAATATTACGTTGGTGAAAAGGTTGTTGTAAACGATCCTAAAGGAATTGGTGCCTGTATATTGGCAGCCAATGAAATGCAGTTATTATTGTCAGCATTTTCAGTAAACGGACAAACCGTAATGTTAGATAATTACTTCAATGCTGAATTTAAAAAAGATATTACCGGTGTAGAAATTCCTTTCCATTATCAGTGGAATGAAATGGCTAACAGTGGGTTCTCTTTATTTGGTCATGTGTTCAATGCTTATGGATATAAAACTAAAGAATTAACGGAAGCTCCAACTGCTACAAATCTGAAGGAAGCATCTGTTTATATTCTGGTAGATCCCGATACAAAAGATGAAACGGCTAACCCGCATTATTTCGAACAAAATGATATTGATAATATAGTTAACTGGGTGAAGAAAGGAGGCATATTGATTGTGCTGCATAATGATAAAGGAAATACAGAATTTGAACATACCAACCATTTAATGGAAAGCTTTGGTATCCATTTTAATGAAGACAGTCGCAACCGAGTAACTACCGGTAGTTATTCTGATGAAGCCAGTTTTAAAATGAAAAATAATTCTATCTTCAAAACAGCTAAGAAAGTATATCTGAAAGAGATCTGTACACTATCGTTAAGTAAAACAGCAAAGCCTATATTGACTGATAAAAGCGATACTATCATGGCTATTGCTAAAGTAGGTAAAGGAACTGTATTTGCAGTGGGTGATCCATGGTTTTATAATGAATATACCGATGGTAGAAAACTACCTGCAGAATATGAAAACTTCAATGCCATGCATGATCTGGTAAAATGGATAATTGATCAATCTAAAAAAGCACAGCTTGAAAAAAAGAACTAATCATATTATCATTGGCTTATGTGTAGCTATAATAACTTTTTTAAGTTGTTATCATGCTGATGCACAGGATATGGTTGCCGACAATATGTTGCTCTATCAACGATCTTATGGTGGCTGGCCAAAACATATAGGTAACACACCTGTTGATTATAAAAAACAATTATCACCTGCTGAAAAGGCAGGGTTGACAGATGATGCTTCCCTGAATGATGGTACCATAGATAATGATGCAACCAATAAAGAAATAAGATACCTTCTTAAAGCATATAAATCCACACATAATCCTGCTTATCTAGCCTCCGCAGAAAAGGGAATTCAATATCTTTTAAAGGCTCAATATAGTAATGGAGGATGGCCTCAGTTTTATCCTGATACCGCTAGTCTTTATCGTGGTGAGATTACCTATAACGATAATGCCATGATCAATACAACCAATGTATTGCTGGATATTGTAAAGCAAAGAAACGACCTTGAATTAGTGAGCCCTTCTTTCATTCAACCTGCTACTGATGCTGTAGATAAAGCAATAGATTGTATTCTGAAAACACAAATTAAAGTCAATGGCAAACTAACTGTTTGGTGTGCTCAATACAATCAATATACATTGGAACCTGCTAAAGCAAGAAGCTATGAACTGGTTTCTTTGAGTGGTTCTGAAAGTGTTGGTATTATTGAATTCCTGATGAAGATAGAACATCCATCTCCTCAGATAATTGAAGCTGTGAATGCTGCTGTGGAATGGTTCAGGACTTCTT
>Ga0316217_10007156_pt1 | contig 10756 bp, 17 predicted proteins | sample 1anoAmetaG_FD_203633 | JGI IMG/M metagenome (GOLD analysis project Ga0316217, IMG submission 203633) | Freshwater microbial communities from Trout Bog Lake, Wisconsin, USA - 1anoA | ecosystem: Environmental > Aquatic > Freshwater > Lake > Hypolimnion/Profundal zone | place: USA: Wisconsin... | reverse complement strand
AAGTCCATTGGTTCGTTCCTCAATAGTTCCTCAATAAAGGGCAATCTGAAGCTTGAAGTTTGTGTTAATTGGTTTTGCTGATATGATCACAAATAATATTAATGCAATTTTTCCAGGCCCTATTCAACAGCTTCTTCCCTGCCGCCCTCTCCTGCAATGACAACCTTGACGCCCCCGAGCAGGTGTAAGCCAAGTTTTAGTTAGTGCTTCATAGTAGGATTTCCCGTCTGCGCTTCCCCGGCAGCAGCGCAGGAAGGTGCCGAGCTTCGACCAACTGCTGTCCCCCGTTTTGGGGATCACTGGGGACCACGAGTTCATCAAAGGGTTCAAGTGCGAGCTAGCGATTCCTTTCAGTGAGTCCTTCCAGGTGCAGCAGGCCTGGGAGATCCCCAACAGCGGAATCAAGGAGGAGGGTAACAGCATGATGCAGATGATGGGGAGGGGCTCTTCCAAACCCACCTTCACCATGACTGCCCAGCTCATCAGGGACCAGACCACCCCCTTTGAAGAGCCCGGGCTGGTCATGGTCAGCAAGTTTGACAACTAGGGGAAAGTTGACGGCATTTTGGTCAAAAAACTCACCAGCAACCTTAGGATGAAATTCAGCGCCAACTACATGAGTAGCAAAACCGACGATGGAGCCCTTGGTGCGGATCTGGAGTACACCGACCAAGACTCCGAGGCAGTTCTCAAATTTAATCACCACCCCATGCAGGGATATCTCGGAGGGTTCAACTACATGCAGAAAGTACACAGAAACCTGATGCTCGGGTTCGACTTCACTCAACTCTTCTCCCACAAGAGGTCCCTGTTCAGCTACGGGGCAAAGGGCTTCCTCGGCAACCATGCTATATACTACTCCTCCATCCAAGGTGGCGCACAGCATCATTTGGGCTACTTGATCCCTCTCAAAAGGAGTGCCTCATTTGTCGCCCACTATAAATTTGACCCCGAAAATGGCTCAACTACAACTCTGGGCTTCAAGAAGCGCTATGAAGCTTTCGACGTCAATGCGACTATAAACTCCAAAGGAAAAGTCGTGACGTTGTTCAACATCAAGGGCCCTGTTTACGGCCTCAAACTGTGCGCAGAGCTGGATTACTCCCGAGACCACTATTCCTTCGGGTACGGCTTTACCTTCGGCCCTCAGCAGTGATAACTATGCCATATATGTTGACATATCCCAGGGCCAAGTCTTCGCGAATTGTGCAAACCCTTCACTTATTGTGCCATCCCTTCTTAAATAGGGTTGTTTCTCAATTGTAGCCAACAGCAGAGCTGCCTTCACTTGTATTTGCAATTAATCATCGTTCAAAATCATTAGTTCCTCTTGACTTTCTTGCTGCCGCCCTTGATCTTGCCGCTGGGCGCCTTCCTCTTCAAGGGAGATGGTGAGCTCCTCTTCAAGGGAGTAGTTGACTTCCTCTTCAAGGGGTTGGGGATTGGCGTTGTTTGTCTTTCAGTGAAGATCTATTTGATGGTCTGGATCTCCTTGAACTCCTCTTAGAGAGGATTGCTCCTCTGCTTGTCACGGATCAGACTCTTCCTCCAAAACTTCTCCTGCTTGCTCTCGGGCATCCTCATGAAATTATCCTCCTCAACACTGATCTTCTCCCTGAACTTCCTTTTTATCTTCTCAGCCACCTCGCTGCCCACTCCTACTTCCCTCGCTTCTTCGTCATCTTAGAGGTCTCCTCTGAATTTGCGGATCAGAAACGCCTTTTTTCTTTGCTATTGGATTTCCAGCCTTCTTGCCTTCTTGTCTTCCTTGGAGAGGACTGCTGAGATTTTGGGGGGGACGTACTTGCCTTCGTTGAGTTGCTACTTCTGCTTCTTCTGTTTGACTGCCATCAGCGCGTCAGGTCTGGGCTGGTAATTCAGCGCATCTTACTCACCACTCTCCTATGGAAAAGGTTCCTAGTCGTCTCCCTCATCATTCTAAGAGTGGTCAATGGGTTGCGACTATTCTTCGATCTCTTCTTACTCTTCTCTCAGTTGCTTCTTCTCGGGCTAGGGCTGAACTCTGACCACTTCTGAGTACTTCAACAGCTTGTTTTTTTGATACTCCAGTTTTTTCTCAACGGGGCTGAGCTTAGTCAGCAGAGTCTTGAGATAGGCCAACCTCTTATAAAGCTCAAGTCCTTCTCCCTCGGTCAAACTCTCCCCATTGACCTTGAAGAGCTGATAGTATTGCAAATGGATGAGGTACTCGAGGAGCAGCAGATTTTTGCTGTTGTAATACCCCAGCCCTTTGCTGTAGTCTCTTTGATTCACTTCTTCCAGGATTTGCTGAGCTTTGGTTTCCAGCTCATTCTGAGAAGAAATCATCTTTTAGATGAGTTCAGTACACTGCTGAATTTCTTGCGAGTTGGGCTATTTCAAGGGGGCGGAGTTGGGCAGAAAGATGGGCCGAACGTCGTGTTTGAAGAGAGATTAGTTATTTTCTTGGAGTGGCTCGGGTTATTGGTGCGAAGCTAGTGACCTTAGCATTCAACAATCTTTTATAATATACTAATTTGACCACCCCATAGTATCACAAATCAAGGCAGCCTTCTTTGTAGCCAGTTTTGCTCAGACATTATTTGATCAAATCATTTGTTTTTGCTTTTACTTGGACAAAGTTTGGTTGTTGGGGGTTTGAACTTTATAAAACAGTCATTTAATAAATTATAAAATCTCAAAAACTGTAATCATTATAATTAATCTCCGAATGCCATCGCTCAAAACCAAAACGGAGCCAAGCAGCACAAAAAAGCAGAGCATTTCAGCGATCCGACAGCAAATTCGGCGGAAGTTGGTCTAAGTGGGTCTGGAATGGTAAGCTGAGCCGAAAAAGGCCTAACCCTCGAAAGCAGCAAAGTAGAAGTCCAAATAGAGTGCGCAGTAGAGTGAGAATCTGCCGATTTTGAAGTCCCACAGGAATAAGAATTTGAAAATCAGTTAGTTTAGTAACGTCTTTTCGCAGAACTTGCGGGACCTGGAGAGCCATCGCCTCGGCCTACGCAAATTTTCATCAGTAAGGGGGAGGTTGTCCAACGAATCTGTCAACAGTTTTAGAGAGCTATCCCCCTGCAGCATAAAAAAGCAGCCCTTGAGCCTAAAAGTGGGGGATGGTGGGCAGCAAATCCAGCAAAACGTGCCCTGGCTGAAGCGCTTCTAGCTGTTCAAAGGCAGCAAGAACAGCCAAGGTGAGCCCATGAGCATAATCAGGCTGTTTGAGACAAAGCACAAGAAGGAGTAATATAAGGAAGACGCAGTGGGCAAGAGGTCAAAAACGGAGGAGAGGTAGCCCTGCGCAGAGAGGTCTGGGCTGAGGCTGAATGACACCAAAGGGAGGGAGATAACCCCCTGGGATTTTGAGATAGTAAGGGACACTAAAATTTATTTCAAGTGATCACTTTAATCGCGTAATATTATTCATGTTTTATGTGCCAGGGGAATTCGTCTACCAACCTGCTGGACTGTCCCAGAAAGTTATCAGCAGATTCAACACCCTCCTCGAGCGCAAACCCAGCTAAACACAGCCCAGACGCAAGTTCAAGAGTGAGCCCAAAAGAACCAAAACCATTGATATTAGTCTGAGTCTGGCCAGGACCAAAAGATGTACGATTCAGTCGAAGGTGGCCAAAAGGATGGAGCTGCCACTGATTGAGGATAAAAGGTTTCTGCTGAAGGGATGCACAGCGCAGCAGTCTCCCCTGAAAAAGCTGAGCCTGCGTAGACTGGAGATCCAAAACAAACTGAGCCCACCCCAGAGCAAGATCCAGACCTAGAAAGGGTTCAACGAAACCTCAGGGAAGATAAAGCTGGAGCAGTTTGCATTGGTGCCCTGGCAGTATGGCGAATAGATTGAAGATTGAGGGAGAATGGCGGATTAAGTGATTTATTTCTTACTCGAGAACAGCTCATTATTCAATCATCGTGCTCACAAAACAGCTTTTAAAGCTATAACGCCGAAACCACAAAACTTCAAATGGAACTCAGATAGCACCCAATTTCACTCTTGCCGAATGGCAAGGGCCACAGCCGAACTTCCCTGCACCCCTCTCTCCTGCCGTGTCCCAACCCCTCGTGATCTGCCTTGCTAGGGCAAATTTCACTAAAGTAACATTTCGCGATAGCATGCATCTTGTCACTAAGCATCAAGTTCGACTCCTTATTACCTCTGACACACAATCAGTCTCTGGATTTGAGTATGGTGTACTCGATTCTCTCCGTCTTGTGGCTCTTGGCCACCCGACTTATTACTATTTTCAGCTACCCTGCCTCGTTGAATTCGGGGTCGTGGTACTACTCCACTTCTTCCTCGATTTTGAGCAGTTTTTAGGTGTGCAGCTCTTTGTTTCTGCGTTAGTAAATGTCCCAATTCATCGGTTTAGTGCGGTGTTTTACTGCTGCGCTCTCAGAGTATCTCTTGCGGGGGGGTTTGGATTCGAGAGTTTCGTCGTCGTTGGGCAGATTTTTGGGGGGGAGATAGCAAAAGAGGGCCTCTAAGTGAGTGAAAACATACTTTTGGATGTGGTGCTCATTTTCTTCTAATAGAACGTTATAATATTCTATAAAAGACCATCAAAAATTGATTTGCGGCTGCAATAACTACCCCCTTATTAGCCCCTTAGCTTTTACTCAGGGCTTATAATAATAGCTATAACAGTGATGCCGGCAGAAAGCCATTAAAAACTGCAGCCCAGGTACAGCATTTTTAGAAACTCCCTCCACAAACCCGCCCAGCCCACGCACTTCCAAAAGCTCCCCTTCCATATCTCCTACAGCGGCAACTTCGAGTATGAATGTGTGATCGACCACAGCAAAGGCTGCATCTCCAGTCGCAACAATTCCTTCACCCACTCTCTCCACAAACGGGACAGTTCCCTCCAGAAGCGGGACAGTTCCCTCCAGAAGCGGGACAGTTCCCTCCAGAAGCGGGACAGTTCCCTCCAGAAGCGGGACAGTTCGAGCGGGTCCAGAAGACGCATCTTTTCCTAGAAGAAGTACAGTCTGAAGGGGGCAGGCATGAGCCCAGTGGAGCTGATCTTCACCAACAGAGAGTAATCCTTCGAAAGGTAGCCCCGCAAGCACAAGATATTCGGGGAGTACTCCACAATCAACTCCAACGAGGCACTGCTCAATCCTCGAAGGAACAACAACAAAGAAAACAGATACGGCATAGGCCATACCCAACCCTTTGTGGCTCAGGACAACCACCACAACTAGTCTCCATCGCTATAGCCACCTCAACCTTCCCACGAGGAAGAGGGGCAGGAGTCACCAGCACAGGATGGCTAGATGGTGGGCTCGGAGCCCATGAACCCCCAATCCTTCCAGAAACTGATGTTCGACGTGCGCCTCTCCCAAAGGCTGAAACTCTCAAAACAACGGCTGCGGCAGTAATCCAGAGCAGCCCCCAGCCACCCTATCGGCGGGCTTGACGACGAGTGATAATATTTATTCATGTTCATTCATGGGTTTAGGCAGTATGATGGATATACTGAGTAGGGTTAGTTTTGATAGATTTAATGGGTTAGTTCTGATAGATATGATAGGTTGGTTATAAAGATGGAACAAGAATACTCGCTGTAGTCTGAGAAGTACTACAAGGAGCATCTTTAGATGAGCTCCTCCCCCCTCAAGAAGCTCATGGACCAGCACTCCAAAACTCTCCAGGATGATACCCTCAACAAAACTGCCAACGCTACCTATAGGCCGGCGCAGGAGTTGAACTTGGGCGAGCAGCAGGCCCAGGATGAGTACTGTTGTCCCAAGTTTCTGAGCTGGCTGGGCAAAATCTGCACTCCCTGCAAAATATTCTGCCCGTGCTGCTTCTGCAGCTGCTGCTACTGCGCCCACTCGCCCATCTTCCAGCAGTAAGTCAAAAGCGTGGGCCTGCTGCAGGAGTGGGGCCAGTACAAGCGTACCCTCTAGCCAGGTCTGCACATCATCAACCCGGTCTCCCAGTCCATCCTCGAGATCAACCAGCAGACCCGCATACTCTAGTACGCCCAGATCTGCATCAGCAAGGACAATGTGCAGTTCGAGGTCAAAGTGGTCCTCTTCTACCGGGTAGTTGACAGTCTCAAGGTGGCCTACCGCATGGGCATCTCCCACCTGTAGGCAGGGGTCAAGGAGATCGCGGTGGGGCTGCTGCGGAGTGTGGTCGGCTAGAACACCCTTCAGACCACCATCTAGAACCGCAACATGGTCAGTAACAAGTTCACCGCTCAGATGAACACTATGATGGACTACTGGGGCGTTTTTGTTGAAGTGGCCTCACTCAAAGGTAATACCCTCCCTATGCAGAGCTCAAACTGTCGCCCGAAATCACCCATGCGCTGCAGGCTGTGGCCGAGACCAAGCGCAGCAGCGAGGCCATGCTTATCAACTACCGCGGACAGGTCTCCTGCGCTGCCCTCTACAAAGAGATCTCCCAAATCATTGACACCAAGGCGGCCTATCAGATAAGGTTTCTGAATATGGTGGAACAGGTGCTGAGCCGAGGCACGGAGAATGTGGTGTTTCTGAGGACCAGACTGCCGGAGAAGGTGGGGGAGGGAGAGGAGGAGAGGGAGAGGTTGGGTGGGAGATGATTAATATTTATAATTGTTCAACAATAGGATGTACCTGAGATATTACTTGGACGCCAGCGGCAACCGAGTCTACACCCTCAAGGTGGTGCTCGAGGACGGCTCCTACACCCTCAACGCCCACCCCGCCCGCTTCAGTCCCGACGACAAATTCAGCAAGGAGAGGATGGAGTGCAAGGAGAGGTTCGGACTGCTCGTGACCCAAGTCGCAGAAGAGAAGTATTGATCTTGCCCTCTTTATTACTAGTACATACCAAGCTTATCATGACTGCTCCCATTGGGCAGTGGGATATTTAGAGTCTTGTATATTTAGCAAAACTGGGTAATCCCAACTTGCTTGATGGTTTATATGCCAACCACTATTATTTAAATGCAGGAGCACAGCAGCAACAGCGAGCAGAGTAACTTCTTCGCCCTCTCCTCCGAGTCCTCCCGCCACACCCCCTCCCCCCACCACACCCCCCACTCCCACCAACACCGCCGGCCCCACTACTCCGCCTTCATCCGCAAAGTCAAGTACCTGCTGTAGGCCGACAACGACGATCTGGACGAACTGTACAGGAAGGTGGAGATCATCGTGCGCAGGTACTTCCACGAGCACAAAATTGTGGAGTTTAGCGATATGTACGACCACATCACCTCCCTCAAGACCAACAGCAGCAAAATGGCAACCATCGTCGCCCTCCTATAACGCAAACTCATCACCCAATAGCAACCCAAACCACCCACAGCCTCAGCAGGTAACTCAGGAAGCAGAAGTGCCAAATAGGAGTAGACGCAGACCAACTCCAAATAATTACTACCAGCCCTCAACGGCAAGTAGCAGCTCGCTCAGTAAAAGTTGAAGCACCTCAGGGAGAGTTACAGTATGGTCACGTCATCCCATAATGTACAGAATGTACAGAATGAAGGGTAGGTGGCCAGTCCTGCCTTCCATAAGAGTGACGCCATCACCACCAACATCAGCTAGCAGTCCAAATCGAGTACGAAGGGCAAGAAGAAGGACCACTCTCCAGCCAGCTACTCTCCCGACCGCCTCAACTCCAGCTTTGAGGACTACCAGACCCGCAACAAGCAGTACGAGGAGAAGGTCAAACAACTGCTCACCGAGCTGAAAGACATCAAACAAAGTTTGGACGAGCACAAAAGCAGGCCTTCCCCCCAACCCTCGCCAAGCAGTCACGAACTCAGACTCAACTTGGCAGAGAACAGCCAATACTCAGCTCACGACAAATAAGAGAAGCAATACTTGGTGTAGTTCAGGGAGGAGAAGCAGGAGATCAGAAGCGAAACGAGCATCATCGACAGCTGTCTGGAGAAGAACCTGATGAATGAGACCAACCAAACCAGTCTGACCACTAACTCGCTCCCCAAGGAGATGGCTGCCAAGGACAAGCTGCAGAGCATCAAGGAGAAGTCCAACGAGAGCATCAGCAGTAAGACCATTGGCAGCGCAAAGAGCACCAAGAAGCTGGAGCCACTTCCACTCCTTGCCCAGAACCCATCGGCCGACAAACTTGAACAGCACTCCTCCGCCAACAAGCTGCAGCCATACCCATCAGCCAACAAACTTGAGCAACAACCATCAGTAAAGAAATTAGAGCAATAGCCATCAGTCTACAAAGTTGAGCAGTAGGCATCAGCCCACAAATTGCAATAGCCATCAGTGCATAAACTGGAGGATTAGCCTTCACTCAGCAGTGTGGATCAGAGGCTGAGTGTTTAATAGAAGAAGCTGCTACTGCTACAGCAGGCCGAGAACATCACTAAGCAGCTGCATTAGTTGAAGCTGTTTGCCTCACAGCTGCAGTTAGAACCCAAGGGGCAACCTCACCCATACCCCAAGGCTTAACACCAATAGACATATCCTAAGGGTGAACAATCATACCCCAAGGTTCAAGAGCACACATATCCTAAGGGCGAACAGACATACCCTAAGGGTTAATACGAACAGAGATATCCCAAGGGTGAACAGCAGACATACTTGAATGGTGGATCTTAGCATCAGAAGTACCTGGCAGGTTATCAACACAATGTTGAATTCTAACGACCGCGGTCGGAGCTTTCCTAGACCTCGCAACTGAGTCAGAACATCTTCGTGACCATTTAACGCAACAACAACCAGATTTTAGAAAAGATAGCTCCCACCATTTCCAAACCCATGATTGAGTCACTCATCCCCTCCTTCAAATACGTCAGGGAAGATTAGCCCAACCACTTTAGGGGTGCAAACAATCCCAGACTGCCCGAAAAGATGATTGACAGTTCCTCATTCTCCTTCAGCTAGAACAGAACGCACCCTCCCATCGTCTAAATGCGGCCAATCGCCAGAAGCAACCATTTGCTGCTGAACAACCAGCAGTACTCTCAGTCTATCCCATCAGCTCACAACATCCACCCCCAGGCAGCCAATGGCAGCAGAATGTTCCCCAATCTACCCCAGGCGCAGCAGGTATAGACCATCAAGTACATCTACAACCCCTATGCCAATCCTACAGTCAATTCTAGCTACATCAATAGTGTGCACTTCACTCAGGATCACAACAATAGGTCTGTCAGCCAGATCGCCAAAAATACTCCCAGCTTGGCCCACAACAACTCTTAGACTTCTATCATGCGCCGCACTGCCGCCCAGCCCCAATAAGCCAACAAGTCCAGGAAAATAACATTCGATACAGGCAAATACAGCCATCTGCGTCCTTCGCAACCCTCGCAACCCCCCTCTCGGTCTCTCTCCAACATCCAATAGAGCCAAGTAAAGCCGATGATGAACTATAGTGGATTGGAGAAGCGAATAGAGAACAACTCCTCAATGCTGCGGAAGAAGGGCATCAATATGCTTTCGCCTCACCCCCGTCCCTTCCTCCACCGCTGATTTTTCATATTTATTCTACCCAGATGCTCAATATCAACTCAGGCAGCTGCAGAGGCAACCTGGAACTTTAGTTAACTCAAAGGGTCATAGATAAACAAATGTTATTGCATTCTTCCGAAAAATCAGCTTATCTACAAGATAGGATATAATCATTAGAAGTATATAAAATATCATCAAAAATCCTACAGCTACTCAGTGTAGTACTCATCTTCGAATCTATTAGAGTGCTCAGAATCAGGACTCTGCCTCTCCCTTTTTGCATCAATTCCCTGCTCTACGCTAACCTAGGAGAAGTCCTACTTGCCCTCCATTTGTCTCTTCTAACCAAACATTCTCTAGCCAAACAAAGACTTGGAATCCTAGAACTCACTGTTTTCATAGCCCGAGGTATCATCCTTCAAAAACTTGTTGTCTGCTGACTAAACTTCGCTATCGTTGAGGTCTCTGGGGTTGGTGCTGTAGTACTCCTTTTCGAACTGCCCGAAGAGATTGTTTCTGCAGGTGCCCTTGTAGCCTCTGACCCGGATGCGGTGGTTGGAGCGTATGGTGTGGAACTTGCCCACATACTTGAAGTTGAGGATGCGGTTGGTCATGTTTTGCTGCTTCACTAGCCACCGCTTGTGGAAGTTGTTCATGAAGTCTAGCTTGAGGTGCAGCAGCACCTTTACGATGTGCGAGCATAGGATCCCGCTTTTTTATTAGAACTCGCACAGGCAGTGCCACTTCCCCTCCCCTCCCCCCTTCTAGCACTGGTAAGGGTCCGATTTCTTGTATACGCTGAAGGGGCCCAAATCACTGATCACTATGTAGTGCTTCTTGTTGATGTTCAGCAAAACTTTGCTCAGTTTCTGACCCTCTTCCACTTTTTTGAGGCATAAGTTGAATTTGTTCTCTTCCTAGGTCGTAAGGAGAGTGTGCCTTCCAGCTCTGGCCACTTCTCTGAGCAGTGTTTTGAAGGCCTGGCGGGAGAGGAGGGTGCGGTAGGGTTTAAGGAAAGGAATGTTGAGGTTTTCTTCGAGAGGGTACATCTGTATATCTGGTTCCTTGGTGTCGTTCATTTCTGTGGCGATGCGGATCATGATTTTGACCACTTTGATGTACTTGGTTTAGTAGGGGATGTTGGACTTCAGAATGTCGTGGAATTTCTAGTTTATGCTGTTTGAGATGCTGGCCCCCACGAACTACGGCTTGATTTGCGAGAAGCAGAACTTTTCACTGTTGTTGTCGAAAATGCGGAGCAGATTCAGCTCTTTGTCGTTGTTGACTTCTCTCATGAGTTTCCTAAAAATCTTGCGGTACT
>Ga0316217_10007155_pt1 | contig 10757 bp, 12 predicted proteins | sample 1anoAmetaG_FD_203633 | JGI IMG/M metagenome (GOLD analysis project Ga0316217, IMG submission 203633) | Freshwater microbial communities from Trout Bog Lake, Wisconsin, USA - 1anoA | ecosystem: Environmental > Aquatic > Freshwater > Lake > Hypolimnion/Profundal zone | place: USA: Wisconsin... | reverse complement strand
GCCTCGGAAAGATTGAAACGGCGGTTCGGGGGCAACCGGTTCACCAAATACCTGCCAGCCGCGTCCACGCGATTCCCACTTGTAAAACTGCTCGGACAGTTGTTCGTGGACCGAGGCCATACCTCAAGTCTCGACCGGCTTTTTATTTGGCGGCTGCGGTTTGTTCAGGTCGGAAACCGGAGGGGCGGGTTGAAAATGACGCTCCAGTTTGACCCCCTTGGCGGCGCAAGTTTCTTCGGCAATCTCATGGATGAACTGGGGCAACAGTTGCCGATAGAGATTCCGGGTGTCTTCCCGATAGTAAGTTTCCACCCGGAACCAGTCTTCGTAGATGGTGGAAATCACGGGTATTTTGAGCAGGATGGTGTCGAGGTCGGACAAACCGCCGGATGAGGCATTGCGAAACACGCCGACCATGGCAAATACGAGGGCAACCGTGGCGATGGCGGCGAAGCTGACACCCAACAACTTGACCAGCAGATGGTCAACCAAACCGAAAAACAGGACTGCCGCCACGATATGCCAGAGGCGGACCAGCGCGGGAACATAAACGGTGCGGCGGGAAAAAAAGAAGAGGTTGCCGAACGGGGCCGCACAGGTGTCAATGCACAGGCGTTCCCGCATCAAACGCAGATATACCCGCTGGTCGGACAGCAGGCCGCCTTCAGGGAATTCGATGCGCGAGATTTCCATGCCGGGGATTTTACGGGCGGCCAACTGTTGCTCGACGTTCGTATAAAATTCCTGGGTGGAAAAACTTACCCCGTCGGCATGTTCCAGCTGATAATCCAGAACTTCGCCCTTTTTATTCTTGAAGCCAAAAATGAAATCCAGCATCTGACGCACGAAGATGCGAAACTGTTCGCTCTTTTTGGGCTTGTCGCCGGTAGTAGCCATAGTTAAGTATCTGCGGGTCATCATGGCACCGGCTCATGCCAGCGGTCAACGGCAAACTGACTTGTGGAAATTTGCCGCCGCCAATGGTTTAGTGGCTGTCCCCATCAGGTCGGAAAGAAAGTCGGGAAAAATATGAACACAACCAATTCATTGGGCTCGCCGGAAACTCCCTTGCTATATTGGCGGCGCGTCCTGCGCCCCCTATGGTGGTGGCTTCTGCTGGTGCTGGTGCTGTTTGGCATCCACACGCATCAGCGATTGATGGAGAAAACCCGGCTCAATTTCAACATTACTTTGGCGGGTCAACCTGCATTCCCTGAAGCCACCGCCACCTTTGATGGGCAGCCCATAGCCAGTGGCCAGAATATTTCATTGGGCAATCATCAGTTCATGGTCACGCATCCTAAAGGGGTGGCCTTCAAAACCAATCTGTTTGTTTGGTATGGCGGGCGTGACTTCGGGAAAATTGATCTGCCGCGAGCCACCGGAACATTGTCCGTGTCCGTCAATCCACCCGCACCCAGAATTTATGTTCAAGGGCCTGAGTTCAATGTTACCCTGACCAATAGTGATGGCATCACCACCACCGTCCCGACGGATCAATATGTGGTTTCGGTGCAATACCGGCATTGGCAGGGCCGCCAGCAGGTGAATGTATCGGAAAACAACCGGAGCTTCCTGCCGTTCACACCGAGTCTGGGGGCGTTGCATTTATCCTGCAATCAAAGCGATGCCACCTATCAACTGTTGGGATTGAATGATGAGATTTTGGAGTCCGGGGATTTTCCGGCAACGCTCGTCGAGTTGCCGGTGAATTCCTACAAGTTGGCGGCTTTCCATCACAATCACCGTTGGTCTGAATTGGCCAGGGTGAATAACGGCACCACCAACCCCATTGAGGTCGAATTCAAGTATGGCACTGCCGTTCTGGAAACCCAACCGGCCGGCGCGTCCGTGACCGGCAGTGATGGTCATTATTGGGGAGTCACGCCCTTGCAACTCACGGAGCTTCAACCCGGCATTTGGTATTTCACCCTGCAATTGAATAATTTCGAGCCGGTCACAGCGGCGCTGGAAATCACCGCCTATCAGACCAACATGGTCAGCACCAACCTGACCAGTAAATCCTACACCGGGGCGATGCGGTCGGCGCGGCAAGCCATGAGTGCCGCCAATTATGACCGGGCGGTCGAGTCGTTGAACGACGCGCTGCGTTCGCAGCCAAACGATCTTGAGGCCGGTTCGTTGTTACGCGAAGCGAACGGACAATGGAGCATCCAGCGTGCGGAAGCCTTGGGCAAAAAAGGCGACTATATTGCCGGCGGCTTGGAATTGAAAACCGCGCTGACGTATCTGCCCGGCAATGAAAAAGCCGGACAGATGGCTGCCGATTTTAAGCAGCATGAACCGGAGCAACGCGAACAAATGAGGATCGAGAGATTAAATCGCCCCAAAACCGTGCTTAACGCTGATTTAGCCAGGACACTTGATGCCGATTTATTCGACAGCCATGAGTTCAAATCCCCGAAACCCTACCGGGAGATTGAATCAGCCATTGTGAACGCTTTCCAAGCCCAACCCGGCTTCAGGCTTACACGCCATAACTCGCCCCAGCCTGAAACCTTTTTACTTGAAGTCGTGCAGGATATTTCCGGGGTTCTGCTTTCTGGCGGACAGCGGGTTTGTGTGATTGTCGGCGGTCAGACCAAGGACAATGAGACGCAAATTTTATTCAAGGTTTTGGAATACAAAACCAAACACAATGTCAGCATGCCGGGGTTGCTCGCATTCCGGGATGACCAGTCCACCGTCGCCGTCAATGCCGCCCGGATGGAAATGACCGATAAACTTCAGAACCGCGTGATCGAAGGGGTGGCGAACGTGACGGCCATCATTGAACTTGCGATTGGTCAAACCCCGCCGCCGACAACGCCGCCGGCGGCAACCCCATAACTGGCTGACTTGATTCCACCGCGCTGGCTGTTGGCGGGGCGATGACGCCGCACAAGGGGCATCGTTTTAATCCATCCGGCCAGAGGTCGTTCCAATCGAAAACATTGCCGCATTTTTTACAGGTAACCTTGATGTTCGCCATGCGTCGGGTTGGTTGTTTTCATAATAAACTCATTCTATCACAGACTCGGAAACAACAAAACTACCGCCAATAGTGCGGATTGATGGGGGGGTTGCAATTTCCCGCTGTCAGGCTATACTGACGGCGGACTGAGAATTCTCGGTCGGTGGGTGTCTCTTGGCGAAAGCTGGGAGATGCCCATTTGATTTTCAGGGGAACACCTTCCAGCCACTAACGCCGTCCCGATGGTAAAGCCGCTTCCGCGCGATTTCAAACGCCCGGTTTGGTTTTGCCGGATTCAGAATGTGCCGTGCGCAGGGATGCGCGCACAAGTCGGCCAGTTGCACGCCCAGGATGTTGTTTTTCTTGGATTGAAAACTCAACGGACAATCCAGTTGTTGAAACTGCTTCGCCGATATGTTGGTTGTGCCCTGCGTCAGCAGACGGGAAAACACCTGTTCCAGCATATTATCTTCCCGCTTGCCGCGAGCGTCAGCCACGATGGGCAGATGCCGTTCACCCTGTGCGCTCAAGAAATGGAACAATCCTTCCATCGTAAATTCCAAGGCCAGATCGTAGGGGTTGGCAGCATCCCCGCCGCGTTGCTCCAGATAGGCCTGTTTCTGAATGGCGGAAATGAAAAGGGTGAACGGCACCCGATCCATGATGTCGCTCAACTCCGTCATGAATTGCGGCCGGATGGCCGGATTCAACAACAATGAAAATGGACCGGTGGCCAGTCGAATGTCCCGGCTGTGGAGATTGATGCCCTCGTGATTAAAATAACGGAGTTTGAACTGGTTGAATTCCGGCAAAATTTGATTTTGATAAACGGAACGCTCCACTAAAACCAAAGCGAGAACGAACAATGGAAAGTCGCGGTCAATCTTGTCGAGCGAATGATCGCCGCACTCGTCGAAAAAGGCCAGAAAGCGGGACTGTGCCGGCGCAGAAATCGCTGTGATGTTCTCGTTCACGGTTGAATTTAAATTTTTATCTGCGTGCCGATGACCTATGCTCAATTTCAATGGGTTCGGAATTTCAGAAAACAGAAGCATGAACTTTTTTGATGCATTTCACCACCAAATAAAAGCCCCAACCAAAATGGTCGGGGTTGTTTTTTACCAGGCAAAATAGCCCAAACCGCGAAGAGACTGAAAGCCGGGCCTTCCGATGACGATGTGGTCCAAGACCTCGATCTTCAAGAGTTGGCCGGCCCGGATCAAATCCCGCGTCACCTTGATGTCCGCCTCGGACGGGGCGCTTTCGCCACTCGGGTGATTGTGCAGGAGCAAAACGCTCGCCGCACTGCTCACGATTGCGGCTCGGAACACTTCGCGCGGATGCACAAGCAGGGTATCCATCGTGCCGATGGTTACCAATTGATGACCTTTAACCCGCTTGCGCGTGTTCAGGAACAGCACCACGAAACATTCGCATTCCGGGTTGAAATACGGATGCGTTTCGATGTGCAACCGCCAATAGGCAGCAGCCTGGTCGGGCGTCTCGCACACGAGCAGGTCGCTCGGCACGGGACAATCCCGCAGGGCCGTCACCCGGTATTCCTTCGGGTTGTAATCACGCATGGGCTGTTACCTCACTTTCAGGCATCTTGCCCAGAATGAAGTCCGTCGCCTTCTGCGCCTGCGCCGCTGCGTGGACGATGAGGGTTTTGTCCTCCTTCAACTGTTTCAGCCAGCCTTCGAGATAGGCGGCGGAACTGTTGATCGTCCGGTCCACGATGCCGGCGTAACCGCAGAGAAAGGCGCTGCCCATTTCGGCGATCAATTCCTCCTTGCCGTAGGGATCAGAACCATGCCCGTTCTGTTCCACGATGCCGGCGCGCTTCAACCGTTTTTCGTGGCCGGTCGAATGCACCAGCTCATGAAACAGCGTGGCATGATAGTTGTCCTCGGCGTCGAACCGTTCGTGGTTCGGCATTCCGATGAGGTCATTGGCCGGGGAATAGTAGGCGGCATTCATACCATGCTTGATGACGGGCGGCTGTGGCATTTTCGCCACGATCTCCGCCGGCATGGTCTGAACAAACGCCGAATCATCTGTCTTGGGGACATTTTTCAATCCCTGGCATTGCGACACATTGAAGACGTGATACAGGCGCAGGAACGGAATCTTCCGATCCTCGCCAGACTCCCTGTCTTTAACTTTCATCGGTTTCCAGAACACGACCGGGCACGATTTTTCGCCCGGCTTGATCTGGCCGCCCAGCAGGTTGGCCTGCCGGAGCGTAAGCCAGTGCGGCGATTCGTAGTTTAGGGCCATGAGCAGGAACACATTGATGCCCCGATACGGTTTCTGCGTGACGAGGTTGCGGGGCAGCCCGGTCTTGACCGACCAAGGTTTGTGCCAGGGCACGGTGCCCTGTGACAGCAGGTTGACGATGCGTTCGGTGATACGGTCATACGATTTGTTATTCATAATTTTTCTCCTGTGGTTTGTTTTTGTTTGTGAATGAACCCTGTGAACCCAACGTGAAGCGTATGACTTCGTGCCATTTCCTGGGAGACGTGCGAACTTGCCAGAACCGGCAATAGAAATACCGGTCGCACCATTCAGTGTGACCGGCTGATATTTACTCCGCCTTGAATTTCAACTGCGACACCAGACATTCGCCGGGGTCAACATCATCACGCGGGCCGAGATAAACTGGTTGATGCAAAGCCAGGCTGTCCCGGTAGGCGTAGAGGTAACGCACCTCGACAATGGTGCCGACCGATGGGATTTGATGATTGGCCGGGATGGTGACATTGCCGCACGAAACCAAGCTCCGTCCGTTGAACAAGCTCACCTCCACGCTGCGCTGAGTGTTGACCCTGGCGACCACCGCCGACATCGTGGCGACAAACTTGAATTTCAACTGCGGCCCGCCACTGTTGGGTTTGCCCGGGGTATAGGGCGCATCCAACCGTTTGAAAACGATGCCCTCGCGATTCTCCCGCCGCAGCCGCTGATACAATTCAGTCTTTTGCTGGGTGCTAAATGCAGTAGAAGCCAGCCGGATGTATTTATAATCCGAACGAGTCAACATCAGCAGGTCGATCAAGCGTGCCAGTCGAATTCGATATGGCAGCGACCGCAGATTTTCGCCGTTGTGTTCAAGCAGGTCAAAGGCGTGAAAATCGTCGCCGATGGATTCGCCATCGGGGATGAAGCTGCCATACAAACCACGAAGCTCGTTGGCCACTGTCTGTGGCAGGCCGACGATGAATCCCTTTTTATTGATGCCTTCAAGATCCTCGTCCTGCTTGCGAATCAGTAGATGTTTGCCGTCGAATTTTTCCTGTGCGCAATAGTTGTCATCGCGCAGCAGCAATTCCACCTCGGCTTCCTCCACGGCATTCAACAGTTGGGGCAGGATGCCCGACGCTTTTTTATCGGCGTGCTGATACGGCGTGCCGTCCGCGCCTTCGGTGTAACCCTTGGCTTTCTTTTCGCCAACGAGTTTGGTGTAGATTTTCTTCGCGGCGGCATAATCCACCGGCGAGGACGTTTTCGTCCCGGTGGTCAGGGTGGTGCCCCGCCGCCCGTAGGCGAAGTTGACGACGAACTGGCTGCCCGCCGGTTCAATCGCGGCCTGATACACTTTGTCGGATGAACCTTCGCGGAAATAGAGCGTGACGCTCTCGGATGTGACTGCATTCATTGTTTTCCTTTTGTTTGATGGTTGTTTTGTAAAGAACCCTGTGAACCCAGGATGAAGCGTAGTGGCTCGCCTTAGTTGGCGGGAGACGTGTGGACTTGCCAGCCTTGGCAGGCAGTAAAAAAGGCGACCCGGAAGGATCGCCTTGTGTGGTCAGTAATCGTCCGGCATCAGCAAGGTGGTCGCGCTGCGGTCGGCTTCGGTGATGATCCAGTAGGTCACGCCGCCGGTGCTGCGATAACTCGACAACAAGCGCAACCCGGTGCGAAGCGCATGGTCGTTTTCCTTCCAGTCTTCCTCGCCCAGATCGCCCCAGTCACCAGCCTGGTGCCGCTGCAATCCGAGTTGAACATCTGCGGGCGTAAGCTGACCCAGCGCATTGGGCGTGATGACCACGCGGCCAAGTTGAAATGATTGAACTAACATGATGAATCTCCTTTGGTTGATGGTTGAATTGAACTCCGTGAACCCAACATGAAGCGTATGACTTCGCGGTATTTCCGGGGAGACGTGCGGATTTGCCAGAACCGGCAATGAAAAATGACCTGAAGCATCCAGCGAATCACAAAATACAAAACTTGATATTTGGCAATGTCGCTGCAATATTTCAACCATGATTGCCCGCAAACATTATTCTGACCGGGTCAAAAAAGCCTTGGACCGTAATCCCGTGGTCGCCCTGCTGGGTCCGCGCCAGTGCGGCAAGACCACGCTGGCCCGGCAGATGATTCCCGCCGGCCATCCGCAGTATTTTGACTTGGAAGATCCGGTGGTGGCACGCCTGATGGAAAATCCCCAGACGGCATTGCAGGGGTTGAGGGGGCTGGTGGTGATTGATGAAGCCCAACGGCAGCCCGGCCTGTTCCCCGTGTTGCGGGTGCTGGCTGACCGGGCGGAACAACCGGCAACTTTCCTGATTCTTGGCAGTGCTTCGCCGGAACTGTCGCGGCAGGCCGCCGAGTCGTTGGCGGGGCGCGTCGAAATCATTGAAATGCGCGGCTTTGATCTCAACGAATTACCGTCCGGGTCACAAGAAACCCTCTGGCAGCGGGGCGGATTTCCGCGTTCCTATCTGGCCGCCGATGAGGAAGGCAGCGTGGCCTGGCGCAAGAATTTCATCCGCACGTTTCTGGAGCGCGACCTGGCGGCTCTGGGCTTCGGGCTTTCGCCGGCGCTCATGGGCCGATTTTGGACCATGCTCGCCCACTACCATGCGCAGCTTTGGAACGGCAGCGAAATTGCCGCCTCGCTGGGCATCGCCCCCAACACCGCGCGCGCCTATCTGGATGCCTTGGAGCAAACCTACATGATTCGCCGCTTGTTGCCGTGGCAGGCCAATCTGGGCAAGCGGCTCGTGAAAACTCCGAAAATTTATTTTCGCGACTCCGGCCTGTTCCACACGCTGTGCGGCATACCGTCCGCCGCCGAATTGCTGACCAACCCAAAACTTGGCGCCTCGTGGGAAGGATTTGCCCTGGAAGAAATCATCCAGGCCCAGCAGCCTGACCAGACCTGGTTCTACGCGGTTCACAGCGGCTCTGAACTTGACCTGCTGATGGAGGTCAACGGCAGGCGCATCGGCGTGGAATTCAAACGGGCGGATGCCCCCACCGCCACCCGCTCGATGCATCTGGCGATTACCGACCTTGGATTGGATGAGCTATGGGTGGTTTATCCCGGCACCCGGGTTTACGCCTTGGACGACCGGATCAAAGTTCGTCCGCTCGCCGACTGCATCCAACCCCGGAAAACTTCCGGTCGTCACAAATGAGCCGGTTGCGTTAATAAAAAAGGCGATTCAAAGAATCGCCTGTGAACTAACGCCGCACTTTGCGGTTAAGAACGGTAACTTCGGAATCCGGTGAGATGTAAAACAGCTTGGGCGGCGGCTGGAACCTCACGGGCTTGTCGAACCTGGTTTTGAAGTCCCGCACCGGTCGGTTCATGATGACGACCGCCGAGCTGTAATTAACGCGGAGGACACGGCACAACCGGTCATTGAAACGAAAAATATCCCCGGCACGCAGCTTGAACGGATACTCCGGCCAGATGATGCCAAACTCGGCCTGGTTCGGATCGTGACCGTTGTGCCTTATGGCCTGGCTATGCGCGCTCATAAGCCGAAGTCCTCCATCGTGGCGGCAATGCCGTCCTCGTCGTCGCCCAACAACTCGACGATGCCGGCCTTGAGCGCGGCCTTGTCGGGGTCTGGCTTGGCGTCCTTGGGACAGGCCGGGCAACGCAGGACATTGAGGATCGAGTTGCCGAACTCAAAGCCGGTGGCCTTGAACTTCTCGCGGTAGCGCGGCAGCAATTTCAGTTGGGGTGACAACTGTGTCCAAGCCTTGGCCTCACTATGGCAAAGACTGGTTTCAAAGATGGCGTCGTGCCGCAGGTGATAGGCGTCCCACGGTTCGCCACAGGTGGTGCAATGAACATCCATGATGAATCTCCTTTCTGGTTGAGGGTTTGAAATGGATTTTTGAATCCACCGTGAAGCGTAGGTCACGATAACCAATGGCGGGAGACGTGCGGATTTGCCGGAACCGGCAAGAAAAAAGCCCCGGCCAAAATGGTCGGGGTTGATATTTAGGATGCGACACTTTCCAGCAACGGCTCGCGCTCCCGCAGGGAATGCAACACCGCATCAATCTGGTCGCTGGTCAGAGTCCAGCCCCGGTGCGGAAGTTCGGCAATCACCGCCCACTTGAAGCGTTGATAAAAGTTCAACGCCTGTTCGTCGTTGCCGCAATGGGCGGCCAGGATGGCCAGTGCCAGTTGCGCCGGACCACTGCCACCATAACCCCACTCGAACCCGGTCGGACTGTGATTCCACAAGTCCAACCGGGGATTGAGCCGGCGTCCGTCCACGGTGACGTTGACGACATAACCTTGCCGCCGTCCCGCGTAACATTTCATAGGACACCCTCCATGAGTTGCTGCACTTCCTCCGCCGTCAGATGTTCCGGTTCCATGTCGGGCTGACTGAACTGATGCACCCGGACGAAACAGAACTTGGACAGCCGGCACGCAATGTCTTCGCGTCCGGCCTGGCCCGCCTCGTTCTCGTCGAGCATGACGATGACGTGGCTGTGACTATTGGTGTGCTGCCGGATCAACTCCTCCTGCGCGGTGGACAGGGTGGCACCCATGAGGGCCACCACCTTGCGGCAACCGTGCTGGTGTAGTCTCATCGCGTCGAAGAAACCTTCCACGATGACCAACGGCAGATCGTCCGGCTCTTTGCTGGCGCGGTCGATATTGAACAACTCCTGCGATTTTCTGAATCCCGGCGGCAGCTTGTATTTGGGCGCACCTTCCGGTGGGGCACCAATAAACCGTCCAGCATATGCGACGACTTCGCCCTTGGCGTTATGAATCGGGATGGCGATACGGTCGGCCATCATGCCCTTGGAACAAAAGCCGATGCCGAAATCCACGATGGTTTCCAGCGTCAGTCCGCGTTGCTCCGTCAGATAGGGATGCTGGCGCTCCAATTTATCCAACCGGAATTTCAACGGTGCATTGGGCAAGTTGCTTTCCGATGCCGATACCGGTGCGGGCTTCGGCGACGAGGCCGGTCTTGCCACCGCCTTCGGTGCCGGCGGTTTGGTTTCGCCAGCCTCGGTTTTGTCGGTGCTGGCAGCCATGGCCTCGGGATCGAGGTTGAACCATTCGATGGCTTTCAAGGCCGCCGCATGGATGCTGCACTTCTCCATCTCGGCGATGAAGTCGAGGACATTGCCACCGTGTTTGCACTCGCTGAAGCAGTTCCAGATATTTTTGCTGAGGCTCACCCGGAACTGGGTTGGGTTGCTGCCCTTGTGGATAGGGCACGGGCCGTTAAGGCTGTCCGCGCCGGGTTTGAATTTGTCGAGCAGGCCATAATGTTGAAGCACTTGCTCCATGGTGATAGCCGCTTTGACGGCCTTGAAGTCAACGAACTGTGATTTTGGCATAATAATACTCCTGTGGTTTGTGGTTGTGATGAACGTGACAATCCCGGTAGTGGGTTTGTCTCCACCAGTCACGCTACCGCCCGGCGAGAAAAATCAGGAGGCGTGTGGATTTGCCGGATTTGGCAAGTCCGCAAGGGTAGTCATGGCGTTGGCCTTGCCGCATTGC
>Ga0316217_10007154_pt1 | contig 10757 bp, 14 predicted proteins | sample 1anoAmetaG_FD_203633 | JGI IMG/M metagenome (GOLD analysis project Ga0316217, IMG submission 203633) | Freshwater microbial communities from Trout Bog Lake, Wisconsin, USA - 1anoA | ecosystem: Environmental > Aquatic > Freshwater > Lake > Hypolimnion/Profundal zone | place: USA: Wisconsin... | reverse complement strand
GCTTTCCGTCTGTCCGTCCCGTAGTCACCGCGTCCCATTTGTTCACCACGATGATTACGCTGCGCCCGCTCTCGTGCGCGTAGCCGCCAATCGTGGCATCGGCGGCTGTTACGCCATCCGTTGCGTCCAGCACCAGCAGCGCCACATCCGCGGCTTCCAGGTGGCGCCGCGCCATCACCACGCTCATCTTCTCGGCCATCAGGTGCGTTTTGCCCTTGCGCCGGATGCCTGCCGTATCCACAAACCGCAGTTGCTGCCCCTCAAAATCCACCACCTCGTCCACCGCATCGCGGGTGGTTCCCGCAATGGGCGAAACAATAGCGCGTGATGTGCCGGTCAGTGCATTCAGCAGCGTGGACTTGCCCACATTCGGCCGCCCGATGATGGCGATCGAAGTTTCGTGCTGCTCAAACTCACCGTGGGTGCGGTGCAGGGGCAGCGCGTCCGGCGAATCTTCTTCAGAGCGTTCGTCGGCCTCGGCCTCTTCGGCCGGCAGCGGTTCTTCCTCGCTCGACACAACCTCCGGTGCGGGCATCGCTTCGGCAATGGCCTCCAGCAGATCTCCAATGCCCTGCCCGTGCTCGGAGCTGATTGCATACACGTTGCGAATGCCCAGCTGCCGAAAATTTTCCGCCGCCATCGCCATGGCCTCGCCCTCGACCTTGTTCACCGCGAGAAACAACGGCTTGCCGCCGCGAATCAGCATCCGCACCAAATCGTAATCCGGGCTGGCCAGTTCGGTGCGCACATCCACCACCATCACCAGCGCGTCAGCCTCTTCCAGAGCGACCTGCGCCTGGGCGTAGATCTCGGCGGGAATCAACTCCGCATCGTCGGGCACCATGCCGCCCGTATCCACCAGCCGAAACTGCCTTCCGGCCCACTCGAACTCGCCATAGATTCGGTCGCGCGTAATGCCCGGCTCGTCGCCCACTATCGAGCGGCGGCTCTGCGTGAGCCGGTTGAAGAGCGTGGATTTGCCCACGTTGGGCCGGCCCACAATAGCCACCAGCGGCAACGCGCCCGCGCGCGATTTGGTTGGCACAATCGACTTGTGATACTTTGACAAAACTTTTCTCCAATCGCCGCGGAATCATTGTGTAGAACGGCACGTAATATTCGGTCAATTGCGCACTAAATCATTTCAGCGCCAGATTCGCTTGACTTTGTAGCGATCAAAAATCGTATCTCGACTTACTATTGGAACCCCTAATTCCAGCGCCTGGGCTGCCAGCAGCCGGTCAAACGGATCGCGATGAAGCAGAGGCAGAAGCCCCGCTCGAATCACATGAGAGATCTCGGCCGGCAGAACCTGAAGGTCCAGTTTCATTTGCCCGGACTCAAAATCACGAAGGATTTGACTTGCATCCAGCTTTCCGGCATTCGTTTTGATTGCCAACTCCCACGGAACCGCAACAGAAAGCAACAATTCATTGGCCGGGTCGTCGAGCAGATCGCGCAGAGAATTCGGCAGAACCTCGGGAGAAGTAACCCACCAGAGCAAAGTGTGCGTATCGAGCAGATATCTCATTCGGCGGGTGAAGGAACCAGGTCCCCTTCCAGCAGGCTATCAAAGCCCAACTCAGCCAGTTCCTTGTCATTCAACGGATCAAGCGCTTTGTCGTCGAATGTGATGCGTCCGCGATAGAGTCCGGCAAGCGTCCGCTTGGGTGGGGGCGCCGTCTCAATCGGCACAACCTTGGCCACCGGCTTTTTGCCACGCATGACAATGACCTCATGGCCCGCCTCTGCTTCCTTGAGCAGCCGCGAGAATTGCGTCTTCGCCTGGTGGACGGTATAGGCCATGGACTAAGTATACTTAGTCCACCCGGTCGAGTCAACTTTGATTTTCCTAATCTCGGAGAGTGACAATTAGCATTATCTTATATTTACGCTCGTTTCCCGGCTCTCCGATTGCCCTTTTTTCCCGCAGGAGGGAGCGATGCACATCCACGGGAACTCCATGGCCATCAACGCGGCCAGTTCATATTCCGCCATTCAGGAGGAGCGGGCCGCCGCACAGCGAGCCGCCAGCGTCCGCCGGAAACTATTGAGAAGCGCCTCGGAGATCGACGCCGCAAACACCCCGGAAGAGACCCTGCTGATCGGCCAATGGTTAGACTCACGCCACAGCCGGGTGCAGAGCAAAGAACAGTATCGCGCTGGCGCCTCTGGGAAAGACCCTGAATTTGGTTAATGTGCCGATTGTTATATTTTGATATAATTCTTAAAGAGGTTTCACTATGCACACCACCAACCTGCGCAAAGTCGGCGGCTCGGTCATGCTGGCCGTTCCGCCTGCCATTCTGGACCAGCTTAACCTCAAGGCTGGAACTGTCGTGGGTCTGGCTATAGACGGGGAACGCCTGATTCTGCAACCTCGTCCCAAACCTCGCTACACGCTGGAAGAGCTGCTGGCCGCCTCCGACTATGCCCAGCCGATAACGCCGGAAGAGTGGGAATGGCTCAACGCGCCGCCCGTTGGCCGTGAGTTGCTATGAAGCGCGGCGATATTTATATGGTCTCGCTCGACCCCACTCTGGGGCATGAGCAGCAGGGCCAACGGCCCGTCCTGATCGTCTCGCCAACCGCATTCAACGAGACGACCAAGCTGCCAGTAGTTTTGCCCATCACCAGCGGCGGCGACTTCGCGCGCCGCATCGGCTTTGCGGTGTCAATCGCCGGCATCCAAACCACCGGAGTTGTCCGCTGTGACCAGCCACGCGTACTTGACCTTGCCGCACGCTGCGGCCGAAAAGTTGATACCCTCCCACCGCAAATTCTAGACGAGGTGCTGGCAAAGGCTGCAACGCTGTTCGAATAGCAACCATCGTGCGTGGCCGGGATTCTTGTAATCCGGAGGGAGCAGAGGCCTTCAGGCCTCTGAATGCGATCGTCACAAAAAAACAGCTTTAGCTGCGGAGTTTTTTAGAAAACAAAATCCCGACTTAAATAGGCTGCAGGAAATTCAATTCCCGGCAGCAAGAAGTGTCAGGGCACGACTTCAGTCGTGCCGAGAAACGCTCATAATAAGCGGCCGGGCTTCAGCCCCTGAAGGAATTCTTCGGGAAGATCTGAACTGATTTTAGTTTCTTCCGCAGCTTTACTCCCTTTGCCAAGCGATGAAGTACACGCCGTCCGCATGTCCTTTGCGCAATCCTTCTTTTCCAAAATTTAAGCTCCTGCGATGCACGAACCGGCCGAGTACCTGGGCGGTGCTTGCGCGCCACAAGGTTCTTGGCTTCCCAGATCTCAAGGCGAAACCTAGCGCATCCAGCCCTTACCCCTTCCGCCGATAAAGCACCTGAAACTCATACCCCGCATTGGCCGGGAACAGGCCTGCCACGTGCCGCAGCCGTTCAGCCAGGGCCGGTGCAGCCAGCAGCGGATAATCGCGCTCGCGCAGGTCGTGGTAGTCAAAGTCCACCGAGAGCGACAGCATATAAATGGCCAGTGCGTCGGAGAAGGCTGAATCGTAGTAAGCGTTCCGCGAGCGCTCGTCGATGCTCTTCTGAGTGGCGCGGCTGTCTTGCGCGTGGCGGCGCGTCTCCCATGCGTCCTGGCTGGTTTCGCCGCGCACCTGGGCCTCTGCCTGCTGCCAAATCAGTGTCGAAAAGCTCTCTGGAACCCCTGCCGCCTCCACAAAGTTGTGGGCCACGTTGATGAAGAACTCGAAGGCCAGCCCAAAGCGATCCTCGACCAGCCGCGTGGAAAGAAAGACCGCGTGGGTCGAACCAAAATCGGCGTTGCGATGGCAAATCGCGCGGTCGCCCAGATCGACGGTATAGCTGGGCGCAACCATGATCTCGTCGGTGTCGGCGATGGCCAGCGGAACAAAGAAATATGTGCGATGCTCCAAGGCCGCTGAGAGCGTAGCCGGCACCGCGCCAATCATGCGCTCCAGGTCCGCGTCGGAGATGCGCGTCTCGCCCCACATTGCGTAGTGAATTCCGTTGGAAGCCTGGGCCGCGGTTGTCTGAGTGGCCACCTTTTCTGCCTGCCAAAGTTCGATTTGCGCGCTGCTTGCCATGAACATTTATTCTATTCCACAGAGGCCTTGAAGATGACGCAACCCGCACCAAGAGAACGCCCCGCCGGTGGAACAATCTTCGGTTTTCCGCTGAGCGGATTCGGTTTTTTTACCAGCCTGCTGCTGGCCTTTTCCGCGGCGTTTTTTACGTTTTTCGCGACGACAACAGTTGCCATCTTCGCGCTGCTGGCGTGGAATCTCTCGGGCCGCCACGCAGTGAGCTACGCCGACAGTTACCGCTATGTCGGCTATCCCGCGTTTGTGCTGGTGCTGGTTGTGGCGCTGCCGGTCTTTACGGCGCTGTGGCTGAGGGCCAAAGCGAGCAGCCGCGACGCGGCTCAAAAATAAATGAGACGGAGGGCCGCTACTGGCCCTCCAATCAGCAGAGAGGTGCTTCCCGTGGAACTGAATAAGAAAGTCGCCAACTTCACTTTGCAAACCGACGAGGACAAGGCCGCAAGCCTTTCGGACTATGCCGGGCAGCCGGTCATTTTGTTTTTTTATCCCCGGGCGGACACTCCCGGCTGCACGATTGAAGCCTGCGGCTTCCGCGATGCGTTCAGGAAGCTCCAGGCGGCGGGCGCTGTGGTGCTGGGCATCAGCCGCGATACGCCGAAGGCCCAGGCCAAATTTCGCGCCAAGTTCGATCTGCCTTACACGCTGCTTGCCGATGTGGATGAAAAGGTGTGCAAGCAGTTTGATGTATTGAAGGAAAAGAATATGTACGGCAAGAAGGTCTGGGGCATAGAGCGGACAACGTTTCTGATTGGTCCGGACCAGACGCTGCTCCACGTGTTTCCAAAGGTGAGTCCCGCAGGCCACGCCGAAGAGGTGCTGGCGCTACTGAGGGAATGGAAAAAGGCGCACAAATAGCGAGAATCCCAGGCCTCGATGTCGAGGCCTGGGCTCTTATCTATTACATAAATAGCAAATAGAAGGTCGCATGTCACAAAATAATTTTTAAAATCTCTTTGTACGGCCGGGCGCATCCCGGACACTGTTTCATTTTCAGCCGCAATATCGCGGTTTCCAATTCCAGCCGGCTGCGTTGAAGATGAAACGGCTGGTGAAGCGGAGGCGGGCTTTGCTGGAGAGCAACCCGCCAAGGAATAGACTCATCGAGACGGTGAGAGGGCGAGAGCAGTCCTGCAGACTGATCGGCTCCCGGCCCTGCTGCCCCCTTCCACCGGACGATAGTCAGTTCAACCAGACCCGAAAGGCCATACTGCCGGTAACGGCGCAACCACCGATAGCCGCACTCGCGAGAGATCCCGAAGTCCTCACAAAGCTCCCTCATCGTTCGCTCATCCCGCTCATACGCAATGACAAAACGCGCTCGCTTTTCCATCGCACTGCTCGTTTTTCAAGGCATAGCATCGCTCCACTACATCACCACCATGCCTCCATGTGTCAACAATGCGCCCGGTCCATACCCCGCTACTCACCAGCCGCCCCCCTAATTTCCTGTGAAACTGTGGAGCGATGAGCACCTGCTTCTGTCCTTCCCTTTCGTATACTCAACTTAGCCGATGTCGACTCACCTCAACAGGATTTTGGCGGAGACACGCGCCACAGTGGCCGCGGCAAAGGCCCGTGTTCCGTTGGCAGAGCTTGAACGGAGAGCCTCTGCCCACCAGCCCCGCGGCTGGGCGGCTGCCTTGCGGCAGAAGGCAGTAACCGGCCCGGCGGTCATTGCCGAAATCAAAAAGGCATCTCCTTCCAAGGGATTGATTCGCGCGGATTTTAATGTAGCCGCGCTGGCGCGGAGCTACTTAGCCGGCGGCGCCGCAGCACTTTCCGTATTAACCGACAAGCCGTTTTTCCAGGGCAGCCTGCGCAACCTGGAACTAGCTTCGGAAGCGGTTCCGCTGCCTTGCCTGCGCAAGGACTTCATAGTGGACGAGTACCAGATCGCCGAAGCCCGCGCACACCGAGCTGACGCCATTTTGCTTATCGTTGCAGCGCTTACTGACGCCGAACTTAAGAGTTTTGCCATTGCGGCGCACTCACACTCGCTCGATGTTTTGGTCGAGGTTCACACGGCCTCTGAGCTCGAACGCGCCCTCTTTACGCTTGGTGAAACCGGCACGGACGCCATCGGAGTGAACAATCGTGACCTCACCACATTCGATGTCCACTTGGAAACATCGCTTGAGCTCGCGGAAGGGATTCCGAAATCAGTGGTACGCGTAACTGAAAGCGGCATTGCGACGCCAGAAGATTTGAGACGACTCCGCGCGGCGGGCTTCAACGCGTTTCTCATCGGCGAGAGCCTGATGCGGCAGCCAGATCCCGGCGCGGCGCTTTGGGCATTATTGGCGGGGGCGCAAGCGCGATGAGTGTTTGGATCAAGATATGCGGCAATACTTCTGCTTATGACGCGCTGCTGGCTGCCGAGGCGGGGGCAGATGCTGTTGGTTTCGTCTTTGCGCCCAGCCCGCGCAGGCTCACGGCAGAGCAGGGTGCAGCCATCACGCCGCATCTGCCTGCAACGGTCGAGAAGATAGGCGTTTTCGTCGATGCGGGATTTGATGAAATTGTCTCTACGGTTCAAGCCTGCGGACTGACCGGCGTGCAACTGCACTTTGAAGCCGATGCCACGTTACCGGCCAGACTCCGCGAGCGCCTAGGACAGGAGCTGCGCATTTTGCGCGTGGCGCACTTTAGCGCGGAAACCGAAGCGCAGTGCATGAAGCAAATCGCCGAATATGATTGTGACGCGCATGTACATGCAGTGCTGGTGGATTCGTTGACAGCAACAGCCGCGGGGGGAACCGGCGTGGTTTTCGACTGGGCGCTCGCTCGCAAAGCAATCTTTCGCGGCGCAGGAGCGCATAGACGGATAGTCGCGGGCGGCCTGACTCCGATGAACGTGGCAGAAGCTATTGCCGCGCTGCATCCCTGGGGTGTGGACGTAGCTTCCGGCGTAGAAGCCGGGCCGGGCCGCAAGGATGCTGCGAAGGCGCGGGAGTTTGTGGCGCGAGCGAGAGCGGCTAATGCAAAATAGTTCGATTAACAATCTGGTTCAACAGGTGAACCTGTTCTGTTGCCAGAAATATTGAGTCATCGCGCCCAGTGATCGCGAGAGCTTCAGTAGTCATCTGATCTGCTGGATATGCCAAGTGATAGCCGGTCGAACAAATATTAAAACAGCAAAATCAGCTATTGCTTCCTGAGCATCAGGGACGGAAATACGGCTTGCGGCAAGATTCCATGCACTGTCGACGCACAACTTCCGGGAGAGTACATTCCCCGGAGCACATATGTGAACCGTATCTGGCATCTATAGAGTGAAGCCATCTGATTATGTGTTCATCAGCCAGATGGTTCGCTTTCAGGAATCTCAACAGCGACAACCACCTAGGCGCGAAACCGGGCGTACACTCTTGAAGCAACTGAGCAGCCTCATCCCATTTCTTCTCGAAAATAAGGCTAAAAACATATTCAATTCTGTTAGCCTGTTTCACGCGCTGAATTTCCTCAGGCTGACAACCCACGTGTTTTCCGGTCATGTCAATGTTTACCAACTCAGCCTGCGACATTTTGAGATCGTTTGCAGATTGGTTTTGACCTGTCTGCCGCCACCGGAACAAGCCGGTTTCAGATTGCACAAACCGCCACTTCGTCAACGCAATCTTTAACCACAAATTAAGATCTTCTACGCCCTGGACGCCCCTTGATTCCTCAAAACATCCTGCTTCCAGCAAGGCCTGTTTGCGAACAATCGCACCACTGGGAGTAACATGAGCCTGCCTGTGCCATAAGTTGCCGAAGTAAATGGGGTTGAAACGATTGGCGTGGATCACGCCTGCATCCGGGGTAACGCAGGCAAGCTGAATTTCCGTTTTACGCGGCAGCCAAATATCATCGTGGTCGAGGAAGGCAATCCACTCTCCCGAGGCGGCACGGATTCCCGTATTCCTTGCCGCTGCCTGCCCTCCATTGGGGCGGCGAATGACGCGGGTTCTGGGAAACCATGCAGCAATATCGGCCGTGCCATCGGTTGAACCGTCGTCCACAACAATGATTTCAGCAATTTCGCATGTCTGTGCAAGTACGCTGTTTAGCGCGCAGGAAATAAATCGCTCAGCATTGTATGCGGGAATCACGGCAGTAACCGTAGTATTGTCCCGACCCCTGCGCATATTACCTCCGACTGCCGCACTAAAATCGCAGAACGTTCAACGTCAATGCTGCTCCAGCGGGCCTACCACTTTAACAGTACCTCAGTTCTCCTGTCTATACCTGGAGGCGAATTTACGGATAACTGCGGCTAACGGCCGGGGCATCCGATACTCAGGACGATACGCCCCTCCCCGTCCGGTCCATCCGTGCCATAATCCGGCCAGGATGGCATTGGTTATGTTCTGATCCTCCCGGCATCGGAACAGGTACACCATCATTCTGCGAGAGGTCCACCATGACGGCCGAAACGCGCGGATAATTCCCAAATGCTTCTTCCAGAGCAGACATTCGTTCCGCGCCTTGTAATACCACCAATGCGGCTTGATTGCCAATGGCTTGACTTGTATTGATTTATGAGGGTGCCAGATTATGGAGTTTTCATCAGCCAGGACCTTGTATCCAGCACGAGTACATCTATATGAGTAGTCACTGAATTCAAAATAAGCAAAGAACATGTCATCCAGCAAACCGATTTCACGGATTAGCGCGGTCTTGACCAATACCCCCGTCCCGGTTACGAGGCCGGCATCAGGATATTCCATCGCCCAGCGCCGCGCTATCTCGGGGTCTTCCGTAGTATCGCAAAAAAACGGATTTAATGAGTAAACGCCTCCGGCAAAGGTCAAGCGTCCCCCCTCGTCCTGCTCAGCGCATCGGGGCGCTACAAGACCGATTTTGATGTCACTCTCAGCCAACGCGACTAACGAGCCGAGAATGCTTTTGTTCGCGGCCACGGCATCGCTGTTAAAGAGCCAGACATATTGCGTCCCCTCTGCCAATGCACGATTGAATCCAACATTGCAACCGCCGGTGAATCCGAGGTTCTCCGGTAGTTCCAGGAGCTCTACCCGGCCATCCTGGAGGTTTCGCAAGTGGGCAACTGAACCGTCAGTCGATCCGTTGTCAATCAGGAGCACACTAAGATTGGGGTAATCCAGCCGCAAGACGGAATCGACGGAGGTCAAAGAATCTTTCCAGCCGTTCCAATTGAGAATCACAACCAGCACAGACGGCAGAGCTGCAGCAAACTTCTCTTGCGCCATGGCGCCTCTTTTCAAAAAGTTAGATTAGCAGAATTTAGACTTCCAAATTCATATTGCGGCTCAATTCAATTTACCTATGGTTGTTTCAACGGAAAAATCTCGTGAACGATTCAAAGGTAAAACCTCAATTGAGCTTAGTTGAACCTGGCCGCGCAAGCAAATTTACCTCTTGAATTTCCTCACAAGGATTCGGAGCACTTTTATCTGTGCCAGAGAAGTACGGGAACACTTGTATAGGTATCGCATAAGCCAACATAAATTGGATAAGCCCACCTTGGCTCGAAGCGACAAAAAAGAAATATACTCGAATGGCCGGTTGCTGCTTCGTTGCAGGATGCCTAAACCATACTGAGCTTTGACGCGGCAGAACAGGTAATCGGAGGGGTGTTCCGCAAGAAAATCCTCAATTGCCGTTAACACGCCATTTCTTGGCCCGCCTTCGATTACGGCATTATCGAGATGCGAATTTTTGCCCTCGGAGTTCAGTTTGCTTTGTCCTCGAATGACTCCGCTGCGCTCGAATTCATGCCGGAATTCCGACGGGATGGTATCCGGCTGGTAGTACATATCCCGCCGCCCGTAAGGCCATCCGACATCATGGAAAAAGATCATTCCTTCCGGACGCAACAACTCCCGCTGATGGATCAAACGCAGTTCATTGAAAACCGTGTACCAGTTGTGATCCCCATCGATCAGAATGCAGTCATAAGTGCCGGCAAGATTCGGTAGCCCATTGAGGCTGTTACTTTTCAGGACAGTCACCCGCTCGTCTTTAGAGTACCTGAGGGCTAGATCAGCATCGAAGCAAGGGTCGATTATCGTATGGGAGATATTGGGCAGGCGCAGAATCTCATTTGTGCTGAAGCCAGCACTGGCGCCGATCTCGCAAAAACTCCTCCAGCCTCGCTTTTCGGCAAGTGGGATGATCCAACGTTGCACAAACAATTGCATCCGAAATCTCCTTGATTCGGCACTGGTTCATTGAATTGTACATTCTCCTCCAACGGTATCCAAGTCACTAGAACCGTCTCACGTCCGCCATTTTTCGTTTCAATAAACCAGCCAAAAAGCGAGCCCCGGAATACTCAACTGAGGAAGTAAGTTAAGATGGGAACAACTCTCTCATCAAAGAAAATATTCTGAAAGAAAGGACTCCGTGTCGATCTCGGTCGTCATTCCGGCCTATAACTCCTCCCGCTTCATAGCGGAAACGCTTGAAAGCGTTTTTGCTCAAACTCATCAACCCGATGAAGTGTTAGTGGTCGACGATGGTTCAATGGACGACACCGCAGCAATTGTTCAAGGTTATGTACCGCGGGTGCGCATCTTTTGTCAATCCAACCAAGGTCAGGCAACCGCCCGGAACTACGGCGTGCAGCAAGCCACTGGCGAATGGATTGCGTTTCTCGATCACGACGACCGTTGGGAGCCCCAAAAGCTTGAACGGCAGATGGAAGAGATTGCGCGCCACCCTGGAGCAGACCTTTGCTATTCCGGTA
>Ga0316217_10007153_pt1 | contig 10758 bp, 12 predicted proteins | sample 1anoAmetaG_FD_203633 | JGI IMG/M metagenome (GOLD analysis project Ga0316217, IMG submission 203633) | Freshwater microbial communities from Trout Bog Lake, Wisconsin, USA - 1anoA | ecosystem: Environmental > Aquatic > Freshwater > Lake > Hypolimnion/Profundal zone | place: USA: Wisconsin... | reverse complement strand
CGTTTTTCACCAACGCGGCCACGGTGGCGGCGTCGGCCTTTTCCAGAACGGCGGCGTCCAGCGGCCGCACCTCGCTCGTGGCGGCCAGCAAATCCAGCGTGTTGCGCGCGACGGCGCTGCGCAGCTTCTTGGCTTGGTAATAGCTCCACTGGTCGCCGGCCTTGGACTGGAGCTGCGCGGCCAGCGAGCGGTCGTATTGCGCCTTGGTCATCTCGCTGGACGCGAGGCCCGCGAGCATCGTGGCGATGACCGTCATGATGATGGGCGTCGCACCGAGGACTTTCCCCCACTTGGTTTGCGGGAGGTCTTTTTTCAACTCGGCGGGGATTTCAATTTTGGCGGCCATAACTTGATTCTGGTTTTGCGCAGGAGCTTACACGGAAACTTTTTTCGCGCCAGCCCCCAAAACGCATTGCCGTCCGCCGCCGGAAAATTCACCATGCCGGGGTGAACACCAGCCAGCCGGGCGACTTCGCCGCCGCCCAGACGCAAATCATCGCCCGCAGCCTGAAACACTGGACGGGCCGCACGCTGCTGCCGAGAAACTTTGCGGCGGCGGAACTCGCGGAAAAAGTTTTTCACGCGCCCTTCGTCCTCGTCTCGCACGGCCCGGAGCCGGATCCCGTTTTGAACTACGGCAACGCCGCCGCGCTCGCGCTCTGGGAAATGTCGTGGGCCGAATTCACCCGCACGCCGTCGCGGCTCACGGCCGAAGCGCCCAACCGCGGGGAGCGCGCCCGCCTGCTCGCGGCCGTCGCGGCGCGCGGCTTCATTGACGACTATTCCGGCATCCGCATTTCCAAAACCGGCCGCCGCTTCCGCATCGCGCAGGCGACGGTGTGGAACCTGCTCGACGAACGCGGCGGTTACTCCGGCCAGGCCGCCCTGTTTTCGCGCCGGGAATTGCTTTGAACCGGGGCCGCCGCCGTTTAACTTTCCGCCAGCCCGTGAACGCCCCCGCCCTCCAACCCGAAGCGAACGAACGCCGGATCATTCGGCTCCTGTGCCTGTTCGCCGCCGCGCACGTCTTTGTTTTCGCCGCCGCGTTCCCGTTCTTCAACGTCGTGGACGAGCAGGTCCACTTCGATCTGGCCGTGCGCTATTCGCAGGGCGACCTGCCGCGCGCGCTCACGCCGCCGTGCGCCGAGGCGCTGCCGTTCATCGGCATCTTCGGCACGGTCGAATACCTCTGGCCGCCGGCCTCGCAGCCCGGCGGCCACATCGCCGCGCCGGTCTGGAAACAGCCTTTCAACCTCGTCGCCGATACCATTCGCGCCAAGGAAAAGCTCTGGTTCGAGGTGGTGAAAAACCATGAGGCCTCGCAGCCGCCGCTGTATTACACCCTCGCCGGCGCGTGGTGGCGGCTCGGAAAATTAATCGGCCTCGATGGCGGCCAGCTGCTCTACTGGCTGCGCTTCCTGAACCTCCCGCTGCTCGCCGCGCTGGTCTGGCTGGGCGGGTTCGCCGCGCGCCAGGTTTTTCCGGAAAACAAATTCATCCGGGTCGCGGTCCCGGCGCTCATCGCCTTCCTGCCGCAGACGACGTTTTACGCGATCAACAACGACATCCTTTCGCCGCTGGCCTTTGGCGCGGCGTTTGTGCTGCTGCTGAAATGGTGGGCCGCGGAAACGCCTTCGGCGCGGCTCGCCGCCGCGACCGGCCTGGCGCTGGCCGCCACGTTCCTGACCAAGATCAGCAACCTGCCGCTGCTCGCCGTCGCGGGAATTTTTCTGGCGCTGAAAAGCTTCCGGCTGGCGCGGGCCAGCCGGCTGCGCCCGGCGGTTCCAGCCTTTGGCCTCCTGGCCGCGTGCGCCGGGTTGCCGATGGCCGCGTGGATGACTTGGTGCAAAATCAATTTCGGCGACTTCACCGGCTCGGTGTTGAAAATCCGGTTTCTCGGCTGGACGCACAAGCCGTTCGCCGAATGGTTTCATCACCCGCTCTTTTCGCCGGCTGGCGGCTGGTATTTTCTGAAGGGCAATCTCTCGACGCTCTGGCAGGGTGAAATCTTATGGCAGCGCAAGCCGCTGGCCATTCCGGCGGTGGATCTGATCTACGTCGGGCTGACGCTTGCGCTGCTGCTGTTCGCGCTGGTCGCTTTGCTGAAGCGGCCCGCCCGGTTTTCCGCCGCCCAGCGCGCGGCGTTGTGGCTGGGCTTCGCCGGCTTCGCGGCGGCGTTCGCATTTTTCGCGCTGCTGTCGGTGAAATTCGATTTTCAGGACTGCTTTTATCCGTCGCGCGAACATCCGTTTTTCACGTCGGGCCGGCTGATGCTGGGGATGCTGATTCCGTTTCTGCTGTTGTTCGCCTGCGGCCTCGACCGGGCCCTGGGAAAATTCAGCGGCGCGGCGAAATTCACTTTGCTGGCCGCGCTGCTGGCGTTCATGCTCGCGTCGGAAATCACGGTGGACTGGCGGATTTTCCCGAACGAATACAATTGGTTCCACCTGTGACCGGCGGCGCGGGGCGGCCGGCTTCAGGCCACCTGCAGCCCGTAACGCCGGCCGGCCGGGACCAGCCGCATCCGCGCGGCGAAAGTCCGGGAAAGATTTTTCGAGGTCAGCACACCCGCCTTTTCCCCGGCCGCCAGGACGCGGCCTTTTTTCAGCAGCAGCACATGGGAAAACACCGGCATGATTTCCTCGACGTGGTGCGTGACCAGAACCAGCGCCGGCGAATTTTTCCGCCGGCCGAGCCGCTGGAGGAACCGCAGGAAATGTTCGCGCGCGGCCGGGTCCAGCCCGGCGCAGGGTTCATCGAGGATCAGCACGCGCGGTTTGGCCATCAGCGCGCGGCCGATCAACACGCGCTGGCGTTCGCCCTGCGACAGCACGCGCCATTCGCGCGCCGCCAGATATTCGCACTCGACCTGACGAAGCAGCCTCCGCGCCTGCAATTTTTCGGCGCGCGTCACGCGCCCCCAGAAATCAATCATCGCGTATTTGCCGCTGGCCACGGTTGCCAGCGCCGGTTCATCGTCGGCCATCAGCTGCCGGATGGAGGAGCTGACCAGGCCGATTTTCCGGCGCAATGCGCGCCAGTCGGATTCGCCGTAAGTTTCACCCAGCACGCAAATCCCGCCGCCCGTCGGCATCAGATAACCGGTGAGCGCGCTCAACAGCGACGTTTTGCCGGAGCCGTTCGCGCCGAGGATGACCCAGTGCTCGCCGCGCCGCGCGCGCCAGTTCACGTCGCGCAAAATCACCGTGCCGCCGCGCTCGATGCGCAGGCTGGTGACTTCAAGAATGGGGTCGGTGGCTTTCACTAAAATAATTTTGCCGCAGAGACGCAGAGTTCACCGAGAAAAATCAAACTCTATGTCCGCTGTGCCTCGTTGGCAATTTTTGATTTAAAACTTTTCCATCTCCGGCCGGAGCGGTTTCAAATCGTCGTCCGCCAGCGCCATTTTTTTAATTTCATCCTTGCCGCCGATTTTCACGGCGCGCTGGAGCCAGGTGCGCGCGTCGGCAAGCCGGTGCAACTGGCAGGCGTAGCAGGCGAGATTGTAGGCGATGACCGGCTCGGTCGGAAATTTCTCCGCCGCCGGCAGCAGCGCGTTCCACGCGGCCGCGAGGCCGCCGCCGTCCACGCGGTGCAACCAGCCGGACGATTCCTCCGGCCCGGCGCTCAGCTCCAGTTCCGCCGCCAACAGCGCGTCGTCCCAATTTTTCTCGTGGGCGCAGAGCAGCCAGCGCGCCTCCAGCACCGCCGGGTGCGACTGCTGCGCGGACGCGATGGCGTCCAGCTCGGCCCGGGCGTCGCCGGGCGCGTCGAGGCCGAGCCAGCCGAGCGCGGCGTTCAGGCGATGGAGGTCGGCGGGTTCAAGAGCTTGCACGCGGATAGGAAAACGGTTGCGCGCACGATTGGCAAGCGGTTGTGTGGCGCAGGAATTTCCCGCAGTTGCAAACGGCGCGGAACCGGTTAATTTTCCGGGGTCATGAAAACGATTTTTCCAATGCTGCTGGCGGCCGCCTGCGCGCTTTCCGCCCCGGCCAAACTTGTCACCCGGACGATTGAATACCAACAAGGCGGCACGACGCTTGCCGGCTATCTCGCCTACGACGATTCTTTTTCCGGCAAACGCCCTGGCGTGCTCGTCGTGCATCAATGGCTGGGCCTGACGGATTACGAGCAGAACCGCGCGGTGATGCTCGCGCACCTCGGCTACGTCGCGTTCTGCGCCGACATTTACGGCAAAGGCATCCGCCCGCAGTCCCTCAAGGAGGCCGGCGCCGAGGCCACGAAATACAAGACCGACCGGGCGCTGCTCCGCTTGCGCGTCAACGCCGGGCTGGATGAGCTGAAGAAGAATCCGCTCGTGGACCAGGCGCGCGTGGCGGCCATCGGCTATTGTTTTGGCGGCACGACGGTGATTGAACTCGCCCGCAGCGGCGCGGAGCTGAAGGGCATCGTCAGCTTCCACGGCGGTCTGGATTCCCCGACGCCGGCGGACGGCAAGAACATCAAATGCAAAGTTCTGGTTTGCCACGGCGGCGACGATCCGTTTGAAAAACCGGAGGATTTGGCGGCGTTTGAAAAAGAAATGCGCGATGCGAACGTGGACTGGCGGCTCATCAAATACGGCGGCGCGGTGCACAGCTTCACGCAGCCGATGGCCAACGACAATCCGCCCGGCGCGAAATACAACGCGCGCGCCGACCAGCGCTCGTGGCAGGACATGAAATCGTTCTTCGCCGAGATTTTCCAATAAAAAAACTTCAACCACCAAGGCACCAAGACACCAGATCTTGGAATAAAAAAAGATTCTTGTTTCAGAATTTCTTCGTGTCTTTGTGCCTTGGTGGTTAAATTCCCCCATGCGCATCACCGGCGGCAACGCGGCACGGCGGATTCTGAAAGTTCCCAAAGGACTCGATGTTCGCCCGACACCTGATCTGGTCAAACAGGCGGTCTTCAATTCGCTCGGCGCGCGCGTCGTGGACGCGAAAGTTTTGGAGCTGTTCGCCGGCAGCGGCGCGTTGAGCCTGGAATGCCTCAGCCGCGGCGCGGCGAGCGTGCTGGGCATCGAGAAGTCGCATCGCCATGCGGAATTCATCCGCGGCAACGCGGCGGCCGCGGGCTACGGCGAGATCCTGGAGACGCGCACGCAGGATGTTTTCCCGGCGATGCACCAGCTGGCGGAAAGCGGCCGGCAGTTTGATTTGATCCTGGCCGATCCGCCTTACGGTGAAAAAAACGTGAACCGCCGCTCGACGTCATTCGCCCAGCAATTGCTGGATGACAAAAATCTGCCGAAGCTGCTCGCGCCAGGCGGCAGGCTGGTGCTCGGCCACACGAAGCGCGACACGCTGGAACTCGTCGCGCCGTGGACGGAGGTGAAGATGCTCAAGCACGGCGACACCGTGATGCGGTTTTTGGAGCTGGCTTAAGCTTCCGCCGTCTCAACGGCTTCGCGGATGGTCTGCTTGAACTTGTCCAAGCCCTGATCAAACGCGGCGGAAATCGGCAGGGCTTTGACTTTTTTGAACTTCGTCTTGAACTGCTTTAAATATTTTTCCGCCGCGGGTTCATCTATTTTGTTGGCGACAACAAGGCGCTCTTTTTTGAGCAGTGCGGGGTCGTAAAGTTCCAGTTCCTTGAGCAGCTGCTTGTAATCGTCCCACGGCTTGCGGCCGTCGGTGCCGGCCATGTCGAGCAGCAGCACGAGGATTTTGCAGCGCTCGATGTGGCGGAGAAATTCGTGGCCGAGGCCGACGTTGTTGTGCGCGCCTTCGATCAGTCCCGGCACGTCGCAGACGGTGAGCCGTTTCCAGTCGGGATATTCCAAAATGCCGATCTGCGGCGTCAGCGTGGTGAACGGATACGCCGCAATTTTCGGACGCGCGCGTGAAATCGCGGTGAGCAAGGTGGACTTGCCAGCGTTCGGATAGCCGACCAAACCGATCTCGGCCATGATGCGCAGTTCCAGAAGATATTCGCCCTCGGTGCCGGGCTCGCCCGGCTGCGCGAAACGCGGCGTCTGATGGCGCGCGGTGGCAAAGTTGCGGTTGCCCAAGCCGCCGCGCCCGCCCTTGCACAGGACAAACTGCTGGCCGTGCGTCGTGAGGTCGGCGACGAGCGTGCCCTTGTTTTCAGGGTCATCCGCGGCTTCCTCCACCTGCGCCTCCCGGCTCAAATCAATTTCCAGGGCGGACTTGCCCTGCGAAGTGCGGATGACCGGACGCTTGCCGGTGCTGGTGCCGAACATCATGCTTTTGCTCTCGGCCTCGTCGGCTTCCTCCTCGTCATCCTCGCGGCGCATCTTCTTCTCGATCGGCGGCGTGGTGTCCTTGAGCTGCCAGACCAGCGTGCCGCAGGGCACCTTGATGATTAAATCTTTTCCGGCGTGGCCGTCCATGCCCTTGCCCATGCCCGCCTCGCCCACCGGCGCGATGAGGCGCGGGACGTAATACTGCTGGATGAGGTTGTTCAGGTCGTGGTCGGCCTGGAGAATGACGCTGCCGCCGCGCCCGCCGTTGCCGCCGCTCGGCCCGCCCTTGGTGATGTAGGCCTCGCGATGGAACGCGACGCAGCCCTTGCCGCCGTGGCCGGCCTGCGCGTAGATTTTTATTTCGTCAATGAACATTCTCGATTCCTAATCTTAATCCTTGATCCTAATCTTAATCCCCGCCGATTACGAGAGAGATTAGGATGACGATCAAGCACGGGGAAAACAAAAAAGGCGAGGCGTGGGGCCTCGCCTGAAAACGACTGCTGGCCTTAATTCTTCGCCGCCGTGGCCGCGACGATGTTGATGCGGCGGCTGTTCTTGTCGAACAGCACCTTGCCGGCGGTGAGCGCAAACAGCGTCCAATCGCGGCCGGTGCCGACGTTCTTGCCCGCGATAAATTTGCTGCCGCGCTGGCGGACCAGGATGCTGCCGGCGGTGACGGTCTGGCCGCCAAATTCTTTTACGCCAAGGCGTTTGCTGACGCTGTCGCGCCCGTTTTTTACGCTGCCTTGGCCTTTTTTATGTGCCATAAAAGTGGTGGGTTAAATATTAAGCGTTGATGGCGGTGATTTTGACGACCGTCAGCTCCTGCCGATGGCCGATGGTCTTGTGATAGCCCTTGCGGCGTTTCATTTTGAACGTCAGCTTGTGTTCGCCGCGCTTGTGCTCGACAACATCTGCCACGACGGTGGCCCCGGCGACGGTGGGCGCGCCGACAGAAAGCTTGCCGTCGTTGTTGACGAGCAGCACGCGGTCAAAAGTGACCGGCTTGCCCGCCTCGACTTCAAGGCGTTCGATTTCGAGCTTGTCGCCCGCAGCGACGCGATATTGTTTGCTACCTGTTTCTAAAACGGCATACATAAAAATTTTCCCCCGCAAAGGGTCGGGAATTAAACCAGATTTTCACCGGGTGTCAATCAGTGAATTATAGAAATTTGGCCGGGCCGGTGGCGGCGCAGGGCCAGCCCCCCCGCGTCACGGGCGCGAGACAAAAGGATTCCCCCTGATGTAAAAGCGCAACCGGCGCTTGGCCCAGTGCTTCGCGTAATCCACGCCGATGCGCGGACGCTTGACGATGGTAAAGATTTCGGCGGCGGCCGGCGGGGTGATAAAAACGTCATCGCCCAGCAGATCCCGGCCGTTCAGCCGGCGGTCAATGTCCAGCGCCCGGCAGACCAGCCCCGGCCCCTGCATGCGGCCGGAAATATTTTTCACCGGCTCCAGCGCGCGGATCAAAACCGCAGCGCCGCAGCCGGCCTCCTCGGTGACGATGTTCAGGCAATGATGGACGCCGTAAATGAGATAAACATAGGCGTGGCCGGGCGGGCCGAACATGGTTTGGGTGCGTTGAGTCAGCCCTTTCGAAGAGTGGGAAGCGAGATCGTGTTTGCCGAGATACGCCTCGACCTCGACAATTTTCCCAATCCGCGCGCCGTCGCCGGTCTGGCGCACGAGCCATTTGCCAAGCAGTTCCCGCGCGACAATTACGGTGTCGCGGTCGTAAAAACTGCGCGGAAGTTTTTGCACCCCGGCAGCGTGGCGCAATTCCCGGTTTGACAGGAAGCAAAATGTTCGCAGAATGGTAGCCCGTTTTGGTTGCCAGCGTAGCTCAGTTGGTTAGAGCGTGGGACTCATAAGCCCGAGGTCAGTGGTTCGATTCCACTCGCTGGCACCATTATCTTCAATAAAACAGCGGCGAAAAACTTCTCCGGCGCGGTGCCGCCGTCCGCCTCAGCCGGCGTCGTTGAATAAAAATCAGACGTTTTTCCGACCTGCGCCTTAACCTCGGCGGTGATCATTGCGGCCAAAAGCGGCCGCCGCACGGGAGCTGAAGCGCCAAAATCGGTGGTGGTTTTACAGGCAGCGCCGTCGGTGGTCATTTTTGCGATGCCGATGGGTGTCAATCACGCTCAGTAAAAAAAGGACCGGGACGCCGACCAGAAGAACGATGATCAACGGATTGTGATCCCATATCCAGGCCAGGAAAACGAGGGTGTCTTGATTCATGCTTCCCTTAAAAAGCATTAACAATGCCAGCGAGGAAACGACCGGGTAAAGTGCCGGCCCATGGTTTTTAGCTTACTTATTTTTGCCTGGGATGGTAAAACCAGACTCAACCAATTCATTAAAACCGTCATGAAACCCCTGCGCCTCCTTGCTCTCACCGCCCTGTTGCTAACCCCGCTGGCCATGCTGCGCGCTGCCGACGCGCAATTTGATGTGACGGCTTATGGCGCAAAAGGAGACGGCCTGACCAAAAATACGGCGGCCCTGCAACAGGCCATTGACGCCTGCGCCGCCGCCGGTGGCGGCAGGGTGGTGTTTCCGAAAGGCAGATATCTCACCGGTTCCCTCACGCTGCGGTCGAACGTGGAACTGCATCTGGACGAAAACGCGACCCTGCTGGGGTCAACGCTCATGGAAGATTACCCGCCGCACCCGTTCCCCAAGTTTCGCTCGCTGCGCGACAAGGGCGGGTTTCCCGCGCTGATCTATGCCGAAGGGGCGGAACACGTGACCCTGACCGGGCCGGGCACCATTGACGGGCAGGGCGCGGCCTTTCAGCCGGCTAAAATTGAGAACAACGAAGACATCCGTCCGCGCGGCATCGTGCTGATCTCCTGCAAAGATGTGCGCGTGGAAGGCGGGCTGTATCTGTGCAACGCCGGCTCGTGGACGCAGCACTACCTGAATTGCGAAAACGTGGAGATCCACAACATCGAAGTCTTCGGCCACGTCACGGCCAACAACGACTGCATCGACATCGACGGCTGCCGGCACGTCCGCGTTTCCGGGATCCGCGGCGACACCTACGACGACGGCATCACGCTCAAGGCGACGGGGCCGGCCGACTGCGAGGACGTGGTGGTGGAAGACTGCACCATCGCCTCGCATTGCGCCGCCATCAAATGCGGCACGGAAACCACCGGCGGTTTCAAACACATCTGCATCCGAAACATTTCGGTGGTGCCGTCCGTGGCGGCGAAACTGGTCTATGGGACCCGGCGCGGGGCGGCGGGCATCGGGCTGATGATTGCGGACGGCGGCACGCTGGATGACGTGACGATTTCCAACGTGACCATCCGGGGGCCGCGCGCCCCGTTTTATATCCGGCTGGGGAGTCGCAGCCGCAAATATATGGATGGCGTACCCGAGCCGCCGGTGGGCATGGTCCGGAACATCACGCTCTCCGACATCACCATCAGCGATGTGCAGTCGAAGTGCTCCTGGATTTGCGGCCTGCCCGGCCATCCGGTGGAGAATGTGACGCTGCGGAACATCCGCATTGCCGCCCCGGGATTTGCCGGCAAAGTCCCCGTCCTGTCCACCGATGAAAAGGCGGCCACGTATCCGGGTGAACCCTTGTTCTATTCCCAGCCGGCCTCGTGCATTTTCATCCGGCACGCCCGCAACCTCACGCTTGATCACCTGACCTTTACGACGGCCTCGCCCGAGACCCGGCCGCCGCTGCTGGCCGTGGATGTGGCCGGGCTGGTGATTCGCGACGCCCATGCGACGTTGCTGGGGGACCGGCCGGTATTCCTGCGCGGCACCGGCGTGACGGGGCTGAAATTCAAGGTTCCCAAGGATTGGAACGGCGTGGGCCAGGAACTCGCGCCCTGAACCGGCGAGTTCCGTTTACTACGTCAGGCGGATTGGCAACGGTGCGTCCCGGTAAGGCAAGGAATCGTTTGGTTGACTTAAGTCACCCTTCCCAAGACTAAAGGAATCGTTCCGGACACTAAAGTAACTGTTCGGGTGAATTAAGTAAACGTCACGGTTACTAAAGTAATCGTTCTGGTTACTTAAGTAATCCTTCCATTTCCTTGGCTAATACGACTCGAAAATGGACAGTTGGAAGGGGTTTCAAACCGATAAATTGAAGGAACCGGCTGCCAAACAGGGTTTTCGGCAGAAAACGGTATTTTTGGCCATTTTTCGCCCCGCTGCAAGGAGCTAGGGAATGGCGTATGGAAGAGGCGACTAGAACCAAACTTTGCAACCTGTCTCCGAATTAGGCGCTAAAAACGGTTTAACTTCAGTATTATCGCCATCACGATATAACCTGCTACGTTGGCCAAAATCACACAAAGTCCAAGCCTCCGAAAAGCTAACTTCTTTCGATAAATCCACAGTGGCAGGTATTCGAGAACGGTGCTCAAAAAACATGCCCATGCAAAAACAACCACATCAGCTACTGCGCCGGGCAACTGTGGAACAAAGCGGTCTGGAATCAAACACGACAAAAAACCACCAACCCGCCACGAAAAAAAATTGACGCCCAAGACGATAGCAAAGAGCTTCCA
>Ga0316217_10007152_pt1 | contig 10758 bp, 11 predicted proteins | sample 1anoAmetaG_FD_203633 | JGI IMG/M metagenome (GOLD analysis project Ga0316217, IMG submission 203633) | Freshwater microbial communities from Trout Bog Lake, Wisconsin, USA - 1anoA | ecosystem: Environmental > Aquatic > Freshwater > Lake > Hypolimnion/Profundal zone | place: USA: Wisconsin... | reverse complement strand
AAAGAGTTGGGCCGGCCGCTGCCCCAACCGCGTGTCGAAAGTTTCCGGTTTTTGTCTTTTGTCTTTTCTCCCGCCAGTCGCTGGTTGGTGATTCTTTTTAGCCTGGGCCGGCGGGCGGGGATTTCGCTGGCATTTGGGCGGCGACGATTTATTTTTGAATCATGTTTGCAGCCGTCATTTCCAAGTCTCCGCCGTGGTGGCAAAACTTCGTGTTTAACTGGTTTGACGTGGCGGTGGTGCTGGTGCTGGCGTTCGGCTTGTGGCGCGGGCGCCGGCGGGGCATGAGCCGGGAGTTTTTGCCCACCTCGATGTGGCTGTTGATCGTCCTCGGCGGAGCCTATGGTCATGTGTGGTTGAGCGGGCCGTTGCTGCGTTCTGGCGTCATCAAGTCGGTGGTCGGCGCGCATTGCAACAACCAGACGGCGGCGCTGGTGGCGGCGTATCTGGTCATCGCGCTGGCGGTGATCGTGTTCTTCTCGCTGCTGAACCGGTTGGGCAAGCACAAGCTGGAAGGCAGCAACGCCTTTGGCAGCGGCGAGTATTATCTGGGCATGATTGCGGGGACGGTGCGCTACGGCTGCATCCTGCTGACGGCGCTGGCGCTGCTGAACGCGCCGTTCTATTCGCTGGCGGACATCCTCGCGAAGCAGGCCTTCAACAAGCAGGTGTTTGGCGGCGGGCTGTATGAAGGCGATTATCTGCCAGATTTGCAGACGGTGCAGGCCAATGTTTTCAAGCAGTCGCTCTTCGGTCCGTTCATCAAGGAACATTTGGATCTGCTGCTCATCAATTCCAATCCGAGCGGCGGGCAACCGGCGGCCAAGCACCCGGTAATCCACATCGGAAACTGACCGCGCGGCAACCCACATGGCCGGCTTCCTTTCCCCCGCAACCCGCGAGCAAATCCGCGCCGCCAGCGACATCGTGGACGTGATTGGCACCTACCTGCCGCTGAAAAAAAACGGCGCGAACTTCACCGCGCTCTGCCCGTTTCACAAGGAAAAAACGCCGAGCTTCAACGTCAATCCGCACAAGCAAATCTTTCATTGCTTCGGCTGCCACAAGGGCGGCGACGTGTTCACCTTCGTCAAGGAATACGAAAACATCGGCTTCATGGACGCCGTGCGGCGGCTGGCCGAGCGCGCGAAAATCCCGCTGGAATTTGAGAACACGCCCGGCGCGCAGGAATCGCGGCATCTCAAGGATCAACTGCTCGACATCCACGAACAGCTCACGCAGCGCTGGCAGAATTGTCTCGCCAGCGAAGCCGCCGGCCAGCTCGCCCGCGATTATCTCGCCCAGCGCGGCGTCGCGGCGGAGGCGATAAAATTATTCCGCATCGGTGCCGCGCCGGAAAGCTGGGACGACACGGTGAACTGGGCGCGCAGCAAAAATTTCGATCTCGCCACCGTCGAAAAAGCCGGACTGATCATCGGCAAGGAACTGGAGGCTTCGCCAAGCGCCAGCGGCGGCAGCGAAAATTCCCAATCCGCAATCCGCAATCCGCAATCCGCAATCCGTTATTACGACCGTTTCCGTGGCCGGCTGATGTTTCCCATTTGCAACGAGCAAGGCCGCGTCATTGGTTTCAGCGGCCGCGTTTTGTCCGGCGACGAAAAGACCGCGAAATACGTCAACTCGCCGGAGACACCGATCTTCACCAAGAGCAAGGTTTTCTTCGGCCTCGACAAATCCAAGCGCGCGATTCTCGACGCCGGCTTCGCCATCATCTGCGAGGGCCAGCTCGATTTGATTGCGTGTTTCACGAACGGCGTGCAGAACATCGTCGCGCCGCAAGGCACGGCGTTCACCGCCGATCACGCGCGCATTCTCAAGCGCTACGCCAACGAAGTGGTGCTGTGTTTCGATTCCGACAACGCCGGTCAAAACGCCATTGTGCGTTCGCTGGATCATCTGCTCGCGGCGGAGCTCGCCGTGCGCGTGGCCGTGGTGCCCGCGCCGCACGATCCGGACAGCTTCATCAAAGCCAATGGCGGCGCGGCATTTCAAACTCTCATCACCGGCGCGGAAGGTTTTTTTGATTATCTGTTGAAACGGCTTTGCGCCACGAATGACGCGGCCACGGACAAGGGCCGACTCGCCATTTTGCGCAGCATGGCCGAGGCGCTGCACAAAACCGGCAACTCGGTGCTGCTCGACACGCACGCGCAAAAAACTGCGTTGCGGCTGGGCGTGGCCGTGGACGCCGTGCGCAAGGAATTTGCCAAGGTGAAACCGCCAACCGCCGTCGTGCGCGAGACTGACGAGCCGGGCGATTCCGTGCTCGCCGGCGAAGTCGAAGAAGAAGCGCCGCGCCGGCCGTCCAATCTGGAGCTGCACCTGCTGAAGCTGCTGTTCCTCCACGAGGAATTCGCCGCGTGGCTGGTGGCGCAGCTGGACGTGCAATGGCTGGAGCATCCGCTTGTGCGGCAGATCGTGGACGCGCGGCTGGCGGCCTGCGAACACGCCATGTGGCACAACCTCGCGGAATTTCTCGACAGTTGTGAATCCGCCGAGGCGCGCGGCCTCATCACCGAAGCCGTGGCGGACGAGCGGCCATTGCCCAATCCGCAAACACAGTTGGCCGACGTGACGTTGAAATTGCGCAACCAGTTTTTCGACCAACGTCTCGGCGAGCTAATGCAAAAAATCAGTTTGCCGGCCACCAGCGACGAGGAAAAAGTGGCGTTGCTGCACGAGCAAATGCGGTTGAAAGCGCAAAAACGTTCGCCGCTTTCGCCGTTGGAAAAATAAAAAACCGGCATCGCCCTCGCGGACGGTGCCGGTGATGATGGCTTCGGAAATTATTTCGCGCCCTGCTTGATCCAGCCGATGATCAGGCCGATCTGTTCCGGCGTGAGCGGCTTGATGCCGGCCTTGTTCTTCAGCGGCGGCATCCAACTGTCCGTTTCTTTGGTCTGGTGGGCGATAGATTTGACGAGCCAGCTTTTTTCCGGGTCGCCGGCCGTGACGATCTTGCCCTGCTTGGTGCCTTTGAGCACGCCGTCGAGCGTGTCCATGTGCAGGCGGGCCTTGGCCTTGTCGCCGCTGTGACATTTCACGCAGGCCGTGTCAAAAATCGGCTTGATGTCGGTGGCGTAGATGATGCCTTGCTTGTCCGAGGCTGGCGGCAGTTTGGCGTCCTGCGCCAGCGTGCCGGTGGCCGCCAGGAAACAGGCGGCCAGAGTCAGGAGAATCAGTTTGTTTGTCTTCATATTTAGTTAAACTTGCACCTATAATTTGAAGGTTAGACACCGGCGGCGTCAAAATGTTTCGCGAAATATTTGCATTCGCCGGCTTGCGGGCGGGCGATGATCCGGCAAAATCCCCGCGTGCAAAACGAGAGTTTCTCCGACGCTGCGCTCGTCGTGCTCGGCCACGGCACGGAATTGAACGCCGGTTCCGCCGTGCCCGCCATCGAGCACGCGGCGGAACTGCGTGGCCGGAAAATCTTCGCCGAAGTCCGCGCTGCGTTTTGGAAACAGGCGCCGCAAATCAAAAAAGTGCTCGCCGAAATTTCCGCGCCAAGCATCTTCATTGTGCCGCTGTTCATCAGCGAAGGCTATTTCAGCACCGAAATCATCCCGACAGAATTGGGCTTTGGCTTTCCTGATCACCTAGACCTCAAAACTCAAAATTCAAAATTGCACTACTGCCGTCCCGTGGGCACTCACGACCGCATGACGGAAGTGATTTTGTCCCGCGCCACCGAAGTTGTGGGACAATTTCCGTTTCCCCGCGCGCCTAAGCCGGCGGACATCACGCTCTTCATCGCCGGCCACGGCACGGGACGAAACGCCAGTTCCCGTCAGGCGATTGAGCGGCAGGCGGGGTTGATCCGCGCGCAGAAAATCTATGCCGGCGTCCACGCCATTTTCATGGAGGAAGACCCGCGCATCGGCGATTGCTATTCGCTCGCGCAGACGAAGAATATTGTCGTCGTCCCGTTTTTCATCAGCGACGGGTTGCACGTCGTCGAGGATATTCCCGTGCTGCTCGGCGAACCGGAACGGCTCGTGCAGCAACGCCACGCCGCCGGCCAGCCGACCTGGCGCAACCCGACGGAAAAGCACGGCAAGCTGGTCTGGTATTCGCCGTCTGTCGGCACCGCGCCGCTGCTGGCGGAGGTGATTTTGGAGCGCGTGCGCGAAGCAAGTGAACTGATACATGATTCTTGATGCGCGAACCACAAATTCACGCATCACGCATCAATTTTATGAAACAACTCCGCATCGGATTTTTGAGCTCCGCCGGCATTGGCCGGAAAAACTGGAAGGCAATTTTCCATTCCGGCAACTGCGTCGTGGTCGCCGTCGCCAGCCGCGACCTTGAGAAAAGCCGCAAATTCATTGCCGATTGTTCGCGCGAGTTCGCCTTCGCCGAAGTGCCGCGCGCCTTTGGCAGCTACGAAGAGTTGATTGATTCACCGGACGTGGACGCGGTTTATCTTCCGTTGCCGACGGGACTGCGGAAAGAATTTGTGCTTCGCGCCGCGCAAGCCGGCAAGCACATCCTCTGCGAAAAACCCTGCGCCGCCAGCCTTGCCGAAGTGGAAGCCATGCTCGCCGCCTGCCGCGAGCACAACGTGCAGTTCATGGACGGCGTGATGTTCATGCACAGTCCGCGCCTGGCGAAAATCCGCGAAGTGCTCGCCGCCGGCCAGAGCCTCGGCAAAATCCAGCGGATTTCCTCGGCGTTCACTTTTTATTTCGGCGACGATTTTTTTCGCGACAACATCCGCGTGGACGGCGCGTTGGAACCCGCCGGCTGCCTCGGCGACCTCGGCTGGTATTCCATCCGTTTCGCGCTGTGGGCGCTGAACTGGCGGTTGCCGCGCTCGGTCACGGGAAAAATTCTTGCGCAATCCGCCACCGCGGCGCCGACGGAATTTTCCGCCGAGCTGTTTTTTGACGACGGCGTTTCGGCGGAATTTTACAGTTCGTTTCTCACCGCCAAACAGCAATGGGTGGCCATCGGCGGCCGGAACGGCTGGCTGTGGCTGCCGGATTTCGTCCATCCGCGTAATGGCTACGAACCGGCGTTTGAGTTGAACGACACCGAAGTGCGCGTGCCTTCCGACGTGAAATGTCCGCCGGGTGCCGATCCATCCGGCTACGGCCACGCCACCGCGCAGGATACGCGGATGTGGCGGAATTTCGCGAACCAGATTTTTTCCGGCCAGCTTAACGGCGACTGGCCGATGTGGTCACTGCAAACGCAAAAAGTCCTGAACGCCTGCCACGAAGCTGGGCGCACCGGGAAAATCGTTGAATTGTGATTCGTCAAATCGTTGAATCGGCATGGTGATTGCCCAATGCAACGATTCACGATTTAACGATTCACGAATCATTTTCCATCCGCTATCTTTTCCGCGTGCAATTTCGGAAAATCACCATCATCGGCGTCGGCCTGCTCGGCGGCTCCATCGGGCTGGCCGCGCGGCAACGCCGGCTGGCGAAGGAAATTGCCGGTTATGCCCGCCGCGAAAAAACCATCACCGAATGCGAGAAAATCGGCGCGCTCGATTACGCCACCACCGATTTGCTCGCCACCGTTTCCGGCGCGGATTTAATTATTCTCTGCACGCCGCTCGCGCAGATGGCCGCGCTGACAAAACAATTTCTGCCCGCGCTCAAACACGGCGCGATTGTTACCGATGTCGGCAGCGTGAAAGCTGATGTCGTGCGCGAACTGGAATTGCTCGTGAAAAAAGCCGGCGCGCATTTTGTTGGCAGTCACCCAATGGCTGGCGGCGAAAAAATGGGCGTGCTCGCGGCCAAGGCTGATTTGTTTGAGGACGCCGTTTGCGTCATCACGCCGACGAAAAAATCCAACACGACAGCCGTGCGCAAAGTGGAGCAGTTTTGGAAGTCGCTCGGCGCTCGCATGCTGCGGCTGGACGCGCCACAACATGATTTGCTCGTCAGCCGCACGAGCCATCTGCCGCACGTCGTCGCCGCCGCGCTGGCCGGATTGATTTTGGATCCGAAACATCCCAAGTCACAAGTCGGCTTGTGTGCGACCGGTTTTCGCGACACGACGCGCATCGCGTCCGGTTCGCCGGAAATGTGGCGCGACATCGCGCTGGCGAACCGGAAAAATCTATCTCAATCCGTGGACGTGTTCGTCGGCGAATTAAAGCGGTTTGAGGCCGCGCTCAAAAAAGGCGATGCGCGGGCCGTGGAAAAATTCTTCGTCCTTGCGAAAGAGCGCCGCGATAACTGGTGTTCCTGCTGCGCCTCGCCTTCGTCGGAATAAAATGGCTCTTCCCGAACTTATCGAAATTGTTCCGCTCGACCAACCCGTGCGCGCGGAAATCACCGTGCCCGGCTCCAAGAGCATCACGAACCGCGCGCTGATTCTCGCGGCGCTGGCGGACGGCGAGACGGTTTTGCGCGGCGCGCTGTGGAGCGAGGACACGCAAATCATGGTCGAGTGTTTGCAGGCACTCGGCTTCATGGTGAACGTGGAGCCGGATCCGGCGGAGCCGTGCAACCGCACCATCACGGTTTATGGCAACGGCGGCGCGGTGCCGCCCGGCGGCACGGAAGCGCAGCCGATGGAACTGTTCGTGGGCAACGCCGGGACGGCGGCGCGGTTTCTGGCGGTGTTTGTTTGTCTCGGTAGCGGCGTGTATCGCTTGAGCGGCGTGACGCGAATGCACGAGCGTCCGCAGGCGGCGCTGTTTTCGGCTTTGCGCGAACTGGGCTACCGCGTCGAATCGGAACAGGGCAACGACAAGCTGCCGGTGAAAATTTATGGGCACGAATCTTTTTCTGATCACAAACGAATTATCGAGCCTTTTATTCCAAAATATCAGGAAATGCTGACAAGCGAGAAGCCTCGTTCATGCAAAGTAAGCATCGAACAAAGTTCGCAGTTTGCGTCGGCGCTTTTGCTTTGTGCGAAAGTTGGGAATTGGAAAATTGAAATTGTTGGCGAGAACGCCGAGGAATCGCCTTATGTGGCGATGACTTCAAAATTGATGGAAGTGTTTCCGAAAAATGGCGAAACTTTTCAAATTGAACCGGATGCGAGTAGCGGGAGTTACTTTTTAGCCGCTGAAAGACTTGTGCCTCATGCTCCAGAATATATGGAATATTCAGAGCAATTTGGAATTGAAGTGCTAACGCAACAGATGAACAGAATTAACGTCGCGCATTGGCCAGATTCAGGATGGCAAATGGACGAGCCATTCAGAGATTATTTGATGTTGGGAAGTCGCGCACGGGAACTGCGCGAACTCGATAGAAAACATGTGCCAGTAACTCGCGAGTTACTCAATAAATTGAAGGAACAGACTGCAAGATGGATTTTTTCCAGAAAAAATGATTTGGGCGACAGTATTATGACGGCAATTATTTGGAGTGCGGAAGAAGAAGCGCGATTTCATTTGCGGGATCAAGAGGCATTTCATTTTATAGACCTCGGCCGCCTGCGCGTGCAGGAATGCGAGCGTGTGGTTGCGTTGCGGACGGAGTTGACCAAGTGCGGCGCAAAAGTGGTCGAGGAAGGTGACACGCTGACGGTTTGGCCGTCGCAATTGCACGGCGCGGAGATTGAGACTTACAACGACCATCGCATGGCGATGTGCTTTGCGATTCTGGGATTGAAAGTTCCCGGCATAAAAATTAAAAATCCCGCGTGCGTGAAGAAGACATTCCCGAATTTTTTCCAGAAGCTCGCCGCGCCGCCGCCGCACGGGCTGGGCGCCGAGATTTGGGAAATTAAGAACAGCCAGCGCGCACGGAAATTGAGCGGCGAAGATTTGTTTGCGGATTGATTTGGACAGAATGACAGAATTTTTCAGAATTAAACTGTTTGCGGCGAATGATTTTTAAATTCGGTAGATTCTGTTAATTCTGTCTAAAAAAATTGAAATTGAAAAAACATCCCATTGTTATTGCCATTGATGGCACCAGCGCCAGCGGCAAGAGCACCAACGCCAAGCTCGTAGCCAAGGCGCTCGGCTACGTTTATGTGGACACCGGCGCGATGTATCGCACGCTGGCGTGGTATTGCCTGCAAAAGCGCGTGGATATCCACGACGCCAAAGCCGTCGGCGCCGCGTGTCGCAAATGGAAAACCAAGCTGGAGTGCGTGGAGAAAAACGGGCTGCGCTGCGTCCATCTGCTGGTGGAGGCGTATTTTCCCGAAAAAGAAATCCGCACGCCGGAAATCGCCGCCGCCGTCTCGCACGTCGCCGCCGTGCCGGCGGTGCGCAAGTGGATGAAGCAGACACAGCGCGATTGCATCCAGTTCGGCGACCTCGTGATGGAGGGCCGCGACATCGGCACGAATGTTTTCCCCGAAACGGACTACAAGTTTTACCTCGACGCCACGCTGGCTGAGCGTTCCGCGCGTCGCGCCGCCGATGGCGTGAACGAAAATCTCGCCGCGCGCGACCAGCGCGACAGCCAGCGCGCCGTCGCGCCGCTGATGATCGCACTCGGCGCGAAGGTCATCAACAATTCCAGCATGACCTCGGTCGAGACGAGCCAGCTGCTGCTGGAAGAAATTCACAAACGGTTCCCGGTAAAATGAGACGCGTTTCAATTGCGGATTGCGAATTGCGAATTGCGGATTTGCCGCCATCGTTCGCGTGCCGTTTCAATCCGAAATCCGAAATCCAAAATCCGAAATGAATCTGTCCTACCGTATCGGCCGGATCATTTTCCGCGCGATTTTCGCGACGTATTTCCGCTGGCGGGTGTTGGGCGCGGAAAACGTGCCGCTGACCGGCGGCGTCATTCTGGCCGCGAACCACGGCAGTTTTCTGGATCCGCCGCTCATCGGCTGCGGGACGGAGCGCGTCATCAGCATGCTGGCGCGCGAATCCTTGTTTCGTTTTCCGCCGATGGGCGCTTTGCTGCGTTCCTGGAGCGTGGTGCCCGTAGATCGCGATGGCGGCGGGGCGAAGGGATTAAAAATTATTTTGAACCGCCTGCTGGCTGGTGCCGGCATCGCCATGTTTCCCGAAGGCACGCGGACGCGGGACGGCCAGCTGCAGCCGGCGCGCTCGGGTATCGGTTTGACCGTCATCAAATCCACCGCGCCGGTCGTGCCGGTGCGCGTGTTCGGGGCGTTCGAGGCCTACGGCCGGCATCTGAAATTTCCGCGCCCGCGCCGCATTGTTTTGAAATACGGCCGGCCGCTGAACTTTGAAACGCTGCGCGCCGAGGCGGCAACGTGTGACAAAGCGCGGCTGAAGGAAATTTACCAGCAGGTCGCCGATGAAATCATGGCCGCGATTGCCCGGCTGGAGCCGAAGGCGGACTGATTTTCCGGAGGGACGAGTTCCACAAGTCCAAAAACTTCTTCTGGCAAATTTTTTTGGGGCCGTGGGACTCGTCCCTCCGAAGCCAATCAAATTCCCAAGTCCGAAAGCGTCTTGCTGATGGCATTGACAATCTGGACGAGCCGCGGGTGCGACACCTCGAAGCCGTCGGCGGACGAGCGCAGGCCCAGGATGGACAGTTCGCGCAGCTGTGGGTTTTGCGCGACGCGCGTGGCTTCGTGCGCGGAAAGGCTGGCAAAGTTGGCGATGCTGTCGGCCTGTTCGCCGTGGGTTTTGGCCAGCTCGCCGACTTCCGTCTTCAACGTGCCGAGCAGCTGCAGCAGTTCCTGTTTGCGTTCCGGGCTGACGGATTCCGCGCTGCCGATTTTTGCCTCAATCTCGCTGATGGTTTTTTCAATCATGGTCTGGAGAAAACTTACCCGCTCATTTGAATCCGGCAAACAAATTCACCACCGGCCGATGCGCGGCAGCACCGGCTGGACGAGTGCCCAGATGCCGGCGCAGACGGCTGTCACCGGCTGCGCGCCGTTGATGAACTTGACGCGCTGCGGTTCAGCGACGGCGATGACGCCGTAGCCGTGCGCGACGCGCTCGAAAAATTTCCGGTCGGCCTCCTCGATGCGGTCGCGGACGAACGGCAGCGTGGACTGCCGTGAGCGCAGGCGTTCCGCGCTGACTTCCGGCGGGACGTGCAAAAACAAAGTCAGATCCGGCTTGGTTGTGCCCACGGCGAACTCGATGACGGTTTTCACTTTGGTCAAATCCAATTCCCGGCCGTAGCCTTGATACGCGGTCGTGGAATCGTAGAAACGGTCGGACAAGACGATCTCGCCGGCGGCGAGCGCGGGGCGGATGATTTCGCGGACGAGTTGGGCGCGGCTGGCGTTCATCAGGAGCAACTCGGCTTCGGCGGTCATGGCGGCGTTGGCGTGGCTGTGCTTGAGCGTGTGGCGAATCTCCTCGCCGATGGGCGTGCCGCCCGGCTCGCGCAACAGGCGCACGCGATGGCCGAGCGCCTGCAGTTGTTCGGCCAGCAGCCGGACCTGCGTGGACTTGCCGCAGCCCTCGGTGCCTTCGAATGTGATGAACAAGCCTTTCGACATTTACGATTTGCGATTTGCGATTTACGCGCCGACGAGTAAATCAAATTCTTTTCAGCTTGATTCCTTTCGGCGTGTCTTCGATGACCCAGCCTTTAGATTTTAATTCGTCGCGGATGGCGTCGGCGCGCTTGAAATCTTTCGCCTTTTTTGCAGCGGTGCGAGTTTTTGCCAACGCTAAAATTTCTTCTGGCAAATTATCGCTGTGGCGAAGTTCCAAGCCGAGAACTCTATCAAAAATCGCCCAAGTTGCGAGAGCCGTCGCTGCTTCAATTGCAGTTAAGGTTTCTGCCGCGATTCGCCGATTAAGTTCTCGCACCAAATCAAAAACTACTGCCCACGCTGCTGAAACGTTTAGGT
>Ga0316217_10007151_pt1 | contig 10758 bp, 13 predicted proteins | sample 1anoAmetaG_FD_203633 | JGI IMG/M metagenome (GOLD analysis project Ga0316217, IMG submission 203633) | Freshwater microbial communities from Trout Bog Lake, Wisconsin, USA - 1anoA | ecosystem: Environmental > Aquatic > Freshwater > Lake > Hypolimnion/Profundal zone | place: USA: Wisconsin... | reverse complement strand
CCTTCGCCGGGCAGGGCGTTCAGATAGAGGGGCAAGGTGGCGACCAGGGTCTTGCCCTCGCCGGTGCGCATCTCCGAGATGCCGCCCGCGTGCAGGACCATGCCGCCGACCAGCTGGACGTCGAAGTGACGCATGCCCAGCACGCGCTTGGACGCCTCGCGCACCACGGCGAAGGCCTCTTCCAGGATCTGGTCCAGGGTCTCCCCGGCCGCGAGCCGCTTGCGGAATTCCTCGGTCTTGCCCTTGAGCTCCGCCTCGCTCAGCGACGACATCTTCGGCTCCAGCGCATTGATCGCCGACACGCGATTGCGCATCGCTTTGACCTTGCGGTCGTTGGGGGAGCCAAAGAGCTTTTTCGCCAGAGACAACATCGAATTTCCGAACTTCCAGCCGGCGACGCGTGTCCGCCTCCGGCGCCATGGGATCTCCGCCGCGGTGAGGGGCGGAAACGGGGACCGCCGACGGCGCCTTAGCCATGAGCGGCGCAATGCCGGCGCCTCAACGTGAAGATGACGCGCGGGCGACGACGTGCGGAGACGAACGGCCAAAAACCGCTCGACTTGCGCGCGGGCGAGACTTAAGCACCCGTCGGGGACCTGTCAACGCGAAGCCTTGAGCTTGAAGGGGCGATGCGCCACACTTTTCCTCGCCTCAGGTTCCGTAACGGGTCTCTTTCATGAAACGCCTTGTTCCCGGATGTCTTCTGGTCGCTTCGCTGGCGCTGTTGCTGAGCGCCTGCAATGCGCGGGTCGGCACGGGGGGCAAGCCCGAGCCTGGGGACAAGATCGTGGCCAAGGTCGGCGGCGATGTGATCTGGACCTCGGACGTGAAACGCGAGGCCGTCGCCCAGGGCGTCATTACCGAGGGCGAGCCTCTGGACCCCGCCTCGACCCAGTTCCGCTCGACCCTCGATGAGGTGATCGACCAGAAGCTGCTGGCCCGCGAAGCCCTGCGCATGAAGCTCGACAAGGACCCGAGAGCCGCCCGGCGGATCGAGACGGCGCGGGAAAAGGTGCTGGGCGACGTGCTGGTCGAAGGCCGCGTCGACCGGGCCGTCAACGAGACCGCCGTGCGCACCCTCTATGCCGAGCAGCAGCGCCTCGCCAAGACCGGGGAAGAGCTGCGCGCCCGCCAGATCGTCGTCGCAACGCAGGCCGAGGCGGACTCGATCCGCAAGCTCCTCGTCTCCGGCGCCTCCTTCGACGCCATGGCCATGCAGAAGTCCATCGACCAGAACACCCGTTTCAACGGGGGCGATCTGGGCTATTTCACCCTCGACGCCATGCCCGAAGCCTACAGCGTGGCGCTGAAGGCGGCCAAGGCCGGCGAAGTGATCGGACCGTTCGAGACGCCCGCAGGCTTTACCATCGTCAAAATCGAGGACCGCCGTCCGGAACAGCCGATCAGCCTAGACGAGGCGCGGCCCCAGATTGTGCGCTTCTTGACCTATGACGAGATCCGCACGCTGCTCGCCAAGCTGCGCGCCGCCACCAAGGTGGACATTCTGGTCAAGCCCCCGCTGGCTGTGCCGGGCGCGGCGAAGGAGCCGGCGACCGCTGCGCCCGTTCCGCCCGCGCCGACCGCGCCTGCACCGCCTTCGCCCGCCAAAGCCGCCCACTAGGGCGTTTATCGCTCCTTATTCGCTTCCATTCCGAGACGCGCATGACCCCTCCGACGACGCCGGGTAAGCCCGGCCTTTCCGTGTCGCCACTGGCGGTGGCCCTGCCGGAGTTTGGCCGCATCGACGGCGTGCGCCTCGCGGTGGGCCGGGCGGGCTTTTACAAGCATGAGCGGCCGGACCTGCTGCTGATGGCCTTCGACGACGGGGCGATGGCGGCGGGGGTGTTCACGCGCCACGGCGTGGGCTCGGCGCCGGTGGACTGGTGCCAGTCGGCCCTGCACGAGAACGGCGGGGCGGTGCGCGCGCTGGTCTGCAACGCCGGCTGCGCCAACAGCTTCACCGGACCGCCGGGGGCGGAAGCGGCCCGCCGCACCGCCGCCGCCGCCGCGCATATTCTGTCCGCCGCGCCGGAAGAGGTGATGCTGGCCTCGACCGGGGTGATCGGCGTGCTGCTGGACGCGGGCAAGATCGAGGCGGTGATGCCGGACCTCGCCGCGCGCCTGTCGCCGGACGGCTGGGCGGGCGCGGCCCAGGCGATCATGACCACCGACACCTTTCCCAAGGGCGCGGTGGCCGAGGCGGTGATCGACGGCAAGTCCGTCCGTCTCGCCGGAATCGCCAAGGGCTCGGGGATGATCGCGCCGAACATGGCCACCATGCTCGCCTTCGTCGCGACGGATGCGGCGATCTCGTCGCGGGCGCTTCAGGACATGCTGGGGGTGGCGGTCACCGATACGTTCAACGCGGTCACGGTGGACGGCGACCGCTCCACCAACGACACCTGCCTCGTCATCGCCACGGGCAAGGCCGGGCATGCGCCGGTTCTGGAGGCCACCGATCCGCGTCTCGCCGGTTTCAAGGTCGCGTTGCGGGAGGTGCTGATGAGCCTTGCCCAGCAGCTGGTCCGGGACGGGGAGGGGGCCACCAAGTTCGTCCGGGTCGATGTGACCGGCGCGGCCAGCGACGCCTCGGCCCGCAAGATCGCCCGCACCATCTGCGAGAGCCCGCTGGTCAAGACCGCCATCGCCGGCGAGGACGCCAACTGGGGGCGCCTGGTCATGGCGGTGGGCCGGGCGGACGAGCCGATCCGCCGGGACCTGATCGCCATCCACTTCGGCCCCCTTTGCGCCGCCAAGGACGGCATGGTCGCCCCCGCCTATGACGAGGCGGCGATGAGCGCCTATATGAAGGGCCAGGAGCTGGAGATCTCGATCGATGTCGGCGTCGGGACCGGGCGGGCCAGCCTGTGGACCTGCGACCTGACCAAGCGCTATGTCGAGATCAACGGCGACTATCGCAGCTGATCGGCGCGCGAACGGGCAAGGACGACGGCGAAGAGGGCGCTGAGGACAAAGGGCGCCGTGGGGACGTGAACCGCGCCGCCGATCAGGCGTGAGACCAGCGGCAACAGGAACGCGGCCAGCATCACCGTCTTCTCCCAGGGCCGAAAGGCGGTCCGCCGCGCCTCGCGGAACAGCCACAGAAGCGGCAGGGCGGCCAGCATCAGGTCGTAGTCGAGGAGAAACGGGCTCGCCAGCAGGGCCGCGCAGGCGCAGAGCGCCCCTTGCGCCTCCACGTCGCGCGTCCGCTTAAGGCCGACCACGAGGGCCGCGCAGGCGCCAAGGGTCACAAGGCCCTGAACCGCCCAGGCCAGCCCCACGCCGCCGCCGATAAGGCGCACGGCGGCAAAGGCGCTCTGCATCTTTTCATCCCCCACCAGCCGCTGCTCAAGGGCGGCTCTGGCGAGGGCGTTGACGGAGAAGAAGCCGCGCCAGGCCTCCGCCCCGAACACGGCGTAGGAGAGGGCGAGAAGGATAAGCGTCCCGACCGCGGCGGCGGCGATCATCCTCCAGCGGCCGGTGACGAGAAGGGCCAGCGGCAGGACAAGGGCGAGGTGCGGCTTGATGACCAGCACGCTCAAGGAAAGTCCCGCGGCGATGGGGCGGCGCTCGGCGCGCAGGACCGCAAAGGCGAAGAGGCCGGTGGTCAGAAAGGCGTTCTGGCCGTGGCCGAGATTGGACAGCACCGCCGGAAAGGCGCAGAGCGCGAGGGCGGCTGTGCGGTCGGGCAGCAGGCGCCGCGACAGTCCTGCAACCGCCGCAGCCCCGCTCAGCCCCAGCCAAACACCCAGCGACGGAAGATACGGGACCAGCGCCAGCGGCAGGCAGACCAGGAGATAAGGCGGCGGATAGAAGAAGGCGGAATCGTCGACCTTCGCGCCGAACACCGCCCGCTGCTCGGCCCAATGGCGCGCCGGGATATAGATGTCGCCGACATGGTGGGCGAGGGCGAGACGGGATGCGGCGTAAAAGCTTGGAAAATCGGCGCCCAGCGGCTTGCCCGTGGGGTCAAGCCCGCCGTGCAGTGCGGCCAGCAGGGCCCACACCCCGACGGCAAGGCCGGTCAGGACAAGGAGGATGTTGCGATAACCCAGCGCCCGGTCCGCATCCAGCCAGTCGCCGCCGCGCAGGGCGTCGATCACGGGCGAGGGCTCTGGGGCGGCGTCGGCGAGGCTCATCGGCAATAAGGGGTTCAGCGGGTGACGGCGACAAGCTTATCGGCATAGGGTTAAGGATCGTCTTCGCTCACCGGAATCTTGCGAATGTCCCTGACCATCCTGCTCGTCGCCGCCGCCGCCCTGATCGACGACGACGGCCGGGTGCTGATCTGTCAGCGGCCGCCGGGCAAGGCGCTGGCGGGGCTGTGGGAGTTTCCCGGCGGCAAGGTGGAGGCGGGGGAGACGCCGGAGGCCTGCCTGATCCGCGAGCTGGACGAGGAGCTGGGCATCCGGGCCAAGGCCGACTGCCTTGCGCCCTTTGTCTTCGCCAGCCACACCTATGACGACAAACACCTTCTGATGCCGCTGTTTCTGCTGCGCCGGTGGGAGGGGCAGGTGACGCAGAAGGAGCATTCGGGCCTCGTCTGGGTGAAGCCTGCGCGCCTGTTCGACTACCCCATGCCCCCCGCCGATGCGCCGCTCTGCGCCTGGCTGCGGGACTGTCTTTAGGGTGGTGACCAGGGGAAAAGCAACCTCAAGGCGCAGTAGTTTGAGTGTTAAAATCCTATTAATTGTATTTCGCGACAGTTTTGGCTACTGTTGGTCCCCTGCCGGTCTGATCAACGGAGTGTCCTGTGCCGTTTAAAAGGCGGTTTCCGACCAGCTACACCGCTTTGGGTCTGGTTCTGCTGACCTTGCATGTGTTGGTGCTGTTCTTACCATTCGCGGTGACCGGGCCTGCCGCGTCCCGGCTCGGACTGGCGTTTCTGGCGAGCAGTTTCAAGGATCTGGCCGCCGCGTGGGCGGACATGCGCGACGTCTTCGCGCACCGAACCACCCTGGCGGAGACCTTCCCAGCGCCGCTGCCGAATCTGGCCGGTCTGGCGGGCGTCATCGCGATCTTGATCTGCGGCCTGCTCATCTGCGAGCAAACCCCGCCGCGGTGGCTGGGGGGCCTTGCCCTACTTGCTCTATGCCACGCCCTGGCGCCGGTGCATCCCTATTCGGAGGCGCCGGAGCACTGGCTCCTGGGCGGCGTGGTTTGGCTGGGGGTCTGCGCCGTCACGGGCCTTTCCTGTTTTGCCGCGCCGCGACCGAAGCTGCGACGTCGGCGGGGGGGCGTGCGCATCATCCTGACCGCCGATCCCGAGGCCGGGCCGCCCGTGCTTTGGACCCGCTCGCCGCGGATGTTCGTCCGGCGCTAGAGTATCCGTGATGGTCAAGCCGCCTTTGGTGTCCACGTTCGGTCCTGAGCGACCAGCGTGTTTGCGAGAATGACGAGTTTTCGCATGACGGCGGTGATGGCGACCTTGGCGGGTTTTCCGGCTTGCCGCAGCTGTTGGTATTTCGCCTTGAGATCTGGATTGAACCTGCAGGCGATCAAAGCAGGCATGTAGAGGGCCTTTCTGAGATTGGCTCGGCCGCCCTGTATTCTTGCCTTGCCGCGCCACTGTCCGGACTGCCTGGCGATGGGGGCGAGGCCAGCGCTGCGGCTTGCTTTGGCCCAAGATGGCCCAACTCGGGCATGCCGATCAACATAGCAAAGGCGGTGATGAGCCCCAGACCCGGTATCGAAGCCAGAATGTCCAGACGTCGTGAGACCTCAGGATTACGGCGGATAACGACCAGAATCTCAGCTTCGATAGCCTTGAGCTGGTCGGCGATTTGCTTCAACCGGGCGACCGTCTGGCGCTTGAGCAGCGGGTGCGCTTGCGCCTTCTGACGATTCTTCGCGGCCGTACGGTCCTTGACCAGAGCCTCCCGGGCGACGCCTAAGTCTCTCAGAAGGCTCAAAGTTTCGTCGGGCGCCGCCGTCTCTGCGGGCATCAGCATACACCCAAACCTAGAGCCCTTTCTTCGGGCGAACCGGTATCTGCTTCGCCCGCCAAATGCGCTAGTCGGGGGTGATCCTGTGCTCCGTCACCCCCAGGGCGTCGGCGAGGCGGGTGCGGGCCTGGCCGGGGCGAAGGGGTTTCTGCTGGTCCGGGTGCGGCGCCCAGCCGGTGAGGGTGGAGATTTCAAACGTGGCGCGCACGCGGCCGTCGCCTTCGGAAAACCTGGCCTGATAGAGGGCCATGGCCCGCATCAGCACGTCCCGGCGCAAAGGTCGGCGGTCTGCGGCTCTCAGCGCGCTTGTCTCCCCCATGGCCCGCAGGTCGCGCAGCAGATCCAGCGGATGGGCGTAGCGCACGCACACCCGGTCGATGTCCACGACCGGCAGGGCAAGGCCCGCCCGCGTGGCCAGCATGGCCAGATCCGGCCCGTCGGCAAAAGGCGACACTCTGGGGCTCGCGCCGCCGGTTACTTCGGCCTCGGCTTCCAGCAGGCACTGACGCAGTTCGGTGAGGGTCTGGCCGGTGAACATCGCGCCCAGGAACAATCCATCGGGGCGCAACATGCGGCGAAACTGCACCAGTACGCCGACAAGATCGTTCGCCCAATGCAGGGCCAAAAGCGAGACCGCGAGATCCACGCTCTCGTCCGCGAACGGCATCCGCTCCAGCTCGCCCTTACAGAGCAAGGCGGCGTGAGCTGAAGGAAAAGCGCCGGTGGTGTCGAGTTCGATCAGTGTACCGATAGATTTAAATCCGGCGGCGCGGGCGATGGCGTTTTTCAGCGCCCCATCGTGATTCGGCGCCTCGACGGCGACAGAAAAGTGTCTCAATATCGTTAACAGCCGGTCGACCGCATCCTCGGCCGCCCGGTCCCGCAGGAAGGCCGCAAAGGTTCCGCGCCGCGCCGCGCGACTTAAGCGCATGGCCTGCAGACGCTGGTCAAACAGCTGGGGGGGTGGGGCTGACATGGACCTCCGTGGACACGACGCCGGACCAGGCTTGTCCGTTTTTCGTCCACCCTACGCGGACGGGCGCACGATCATAGGCGCCTTGCGACGCGGCGTCGATTGGCTGATCCCGCCAACCGCCCTCGACACCTTCGGGCAGGTCCAGTCTCCGGGCCTGACCCCCGCCGCCTTCGGGGCCATGACCTTTCTCGACGCCCCGGTCTGCGACGGCTGCGGCGCGCCGTTCACGCACGATCAGGGCCTTGGCGCGCGCTGCTCGACCTGCGTGTCGGCGCCCAGGGCCTTTGACCGGGCCCGCGCGGCCTGCATCTATGACCATGCGTCGCGGGAGCTGATCTTGCGCTTCAAGCACGGCGATCACCCGGAGCTGGGCGCCCTGTTCGCCCGCTGGATGATGCGGGCGGGGGAGGATCTCTTGGCGGGGGCGGACGCCGTGGCGCCGACGCCGCTGCACCCCAGGCGCCTGTTCGGCCGCCGCTATAACCAGGCCGCCGAGATCGCGCGGCCTCTGGCCAGGCTGGCCAAGCTTCGCTACGCCCCCGATATCCTGCGGCGTACCCGCCCGACCCCCAGCCAGGGCGGGCGCTCGGCCATTGAGCGCCGGCGCAATCTTGTCGGCGCCATCCAGGTCGATCCCGCCCGCCAGCCCCTTGTGGAGGGGCGCCGCATCGTCGTGATTGATGATGTTTTCACCACCGGCGCCACCGCGGAGGCCTGTGCGCGGGCGCTTTTGCGCGCCGGGGCCCGTGCTGTGGATCTGTTGACGGTGGCGAGGGTGCGCGACGACGCGACTTTGACTATATAGGTGACAGTTCTGTCACGCGCCGGAGTCCCCATGGCCGCCGTCCTGATCTACACCCGCCCGTTCTGCCCCTATTGCGCCCGCGCGCTCGCTCTTTTGAAGGCCAAGGGCGCGAGCCTGACTGAGGTGGATGACGCCGCCTTCAATCCCGAGCGACGCAAGGAAATGCTGGAGAAGTCCGGCGGCGCGGCCACCTATCCGCAGATCTTCATCGGCGATGCGCATGTGGGGGGCTGCGACGAGCTTCTGGCGCTGGATCGGGCCGGCGGCCTTGATCCGCTGCTCGCGGCCTGAGCGACACGCCTCGCCATGAAGGTCGCCCTCATCCAGACGCGCACACCGGCGACGCACCTCGCCGCCCTCGATCACGTCGCCCCGCTGGTGCGACAGGCGGCGAAGGCGGGGGCGGCGTTCATCGCGACGCCGGAATGCACCAACGTCGTTCAGCGCGACCGGGAAAAGCTCACCCCCCGCCTCGTCGCGCTGGAGGCTGATCCTGTGGTGCAGGGTCTGCAGGCCCTGGCGGCGGAGCTGAAGGTCGAGCTGTTGATCGGGTCGGCCCTCGTGCGGCGCCCCGACGGCCGGTTCGCCAACCGCTCGGCCCTGATCGGCGCCGACGGCGCCTTGCGCGCCACCTATGACAAGATCCACATGTTCGATGTGGACCTGCCGAATGGTGAGCGGGCGCGGGAGAGCGCGACCTACACCCCCGGCGACGCCGCCGTGGTGGCGGATACAGGCATCGGCCGGATCGGCCTGACCATCTGCTATGATCTCAGGTTTCCGCACCTGTTCCGCGCGCTGGCCAAGGCGGGCGCGTCTGCGATCTTCGTCCCCGCCGCCTTCACCCGACCCACCGGGGAGGCGCACTGGGAGGTGCTGTTGCGGGCGAGGGCCATCGAGACGGGCGCCTTCGTGCTGGCCCCGGCGCAGGGCGGCATCCACGAGGACGGACGCGGCACCTTCGGCCGCTCCCTCGTGGTCGCGCCCTGGGGACAGGTGATCGCCAGGCTCGATCACGATGCGCCGGGGGTGCTGCTCGCCGAGCTCGATATGGCCGAGGTCGCCAGGGCCAGGGGCGCCGTGCCCGCCCTGACCCACGATCTCGCCTTCACGCCGCCGGCGCCGGAACCTGCGCTGTCCGGGGCCGCCGAATGATCCGCTACGCCCTGACCTGTGACCAGTCGCACGGGTTCGAGGCCTGGTTCGGCTCGTCCGACGACTATGACGATCAGGCCGAGCGGGGGCTGGTGACGTGTCCGTTCTGCGCCAGCAAAGCCGTCCGTAAACAGATCATGGCGCCGGCGGTGACGGGCACCAAGGCGCAAAAGTCGCTCGCAGGTCCCGAGGCGCAGCTTCCGGCCCTGGCCGAAGCCGCCGCCGCGCCCGCCGACAGCCCGCAGGCCAAGATGCTGGAGGCGCTGGCCAGGATGAAGCGCTATGTGGAGGCCAATTTCGAGCATGTCGGCGACCGCTTTGCTCAGGAAGCCCGCGACATTCACGACGGCGTGGCGGACGACCGCGCCATTTACGGCCAGGCCACCGGCGAGGAGGTGCGCGCGCTGATCGAGGACGGCGTTCCGGTCGCCCCCTTGCCCTTCCTGAGCCCCCCGACGGCGAAGCTGAACTAAAGCGTTTTCGGGCGAAGCCGATCCCGGTTCGTCGCAGAAAAGGCTCCAGGTATTTAGGGCTATGAGCCAAGTCCGATCCAGTTTGATCGAATTTGGCGCCAGACGGTTCGCAACGTCAGCGATTTGCGAACGACTCAAAAATACGCCTCTCGCCCGAACGGGCTAGGCCGCCGCGTTCGTTAACGCTAAGACGAAGGGGTTGCGGCGGGGGCGGGATGTCCATCAAAAACGCGTATCTGCAGATCGGCAGAGTGCTGGGCTGGGCCGGTTGGGCCGTCTCGGTGGCGGGTGCCCTTTATCTCAACGCCCTGCATCCGGTGATCGATCAGGTGCTGGTGCTGATGTGCTGGCCCATCGTGTCGGGCGTGACCCTTCGCCCCCTTATCAAGCTGTTCTGGCCGCTGCCGGTCGCGCTGGGCGGCGCGGTCCTCGCCATGCCCCACCTTGCGGCGCGGTTCGGCTACTAAGCGTCCTTCGTCGCCGTCATCATATAGTTGATCGACGTGTCGGGGCTGAGGCGCCAACTGTCCGTCAACGGATCATATGAGACGCCAAACGGTCCGTGTACGGAAACAGGCGCGCCTTCCAGAAAATCCCGCACCTCTTCAGGCTTTAAGAACTTCGTCCAGTCGTGGGTGCCGACGGGCAGCCAGCGCAGCACGTACTCCGCCCCGATCTTGGCCAGAGCCAGCGCCTTCAGCGTCCGGTTGAGGGTCGCCACGATCATCAGCCCGCCGGGCTTCAAAAGGCTCGCCGCATTGCGCAGGAACGTCTGTGGATCCACCACATGCTCGACCACTTCCATATTGAGGATGAGGTCGAACCGCTCGGTCCCGGCCTCGGCCAAGGACTCCACCGTCGCGCAGCGATAGTCGATCTTCAGCCCCATCTCGGCGGCGTGAGCGGACGCTGTGCCGATATTGCGGGCCGAGGCGTCGATCCCCGTGACGCGAAAGCCGAGCCTCGTCATCGGCTCGCACAAAAGCCCGCCGCCGCAGCCGATGTCGAGCAAGGACAGCCCCTCGAACGGCGCCGCGGCCATCTCGTCCCGGGAAAAGCGCATCAGGGCCTGATCGCGGATGAAGCGCAGGCGCACGGGATTGAACCTGTGCAGGGGGGCGAACTTGCCCCTGGGGTCCCACCATTCGGCGGCGATCTTCGAAAACCGCGCCACGTCGTCCGGATCGACGCTCGCGCCTTGTGCCTGTTCGTCCTTCAGGGGCTGTTCGTCCATGATTGCGGTCGCCATCGGGTTTCTCTTGCATTGCACAGGTCGCGGCGGATCGTTAGACACCGCAATCTCGAGGCACATGGTCGCAGTGTGCGCCGCATGCAAGGCGTCGTCGCCCGCCGAAGAACAAGGGAACGGATCAAGGTCGTGGTCGTAAGCCGTCTCGTCATGAA
>Ga0316217_10007149_pt1 | contig 10761 bp, 4 predicted proteins | sample 1anoAmetaG_FD_203633 | JGI IMG/M metagenome (GOLD analysis project Ga0316217, IMG submission 203633) | Freshwater microbial communities from Trout Bog Lake, Wisconsin, USA - 1anoA | ecosystem: Environmental > Aquatic > Freshwater > Lake > Hypolimnion/Profundal zone | place: USA: Wisconsin... | reverse complement strand
CTCATTTTGGAATCAATTCATTTCAGCTACTCAAAGTTAAGAACTGAACCTCAAAATAAACAAATAAGCTTTCGAGTTGTATGAAAAATACTCTAAAAAATAGGGCGAAATAGATGGGTTTGCAAGTGAAAGAGAGTAAGAATCGGTCGCTAAAAAGATATCCAAGCTGTCCCTAATAAGTGAAATTAATCAAGTTTGGTAGTCATTGAGGACTAAAGTATTCCCAAATAAAGAAAAAATGTTATGAAAAACAGGAAGCTTTATGAAAAATAGAGGAAGAGTTCAGTTCAAAATAACCTCGAAACAAGCCTAAATATAAAAATATACCAAATCTAGTTAACCTGGCTATGGATAATCTAAGGTTTTTATTCATATAGATTAGATGTAGTGATTGGGTTTCGAATCGGGATGAAAATCAGCTAATCACTAAATAACAAGATGGAATGTCAATTAGGAATCAACATAATCTAAATAAGTTCTAGGTTGATGAATAATCCAGAAACCATTAGTCAACTTCCAGATTTGAGGCAAAAGAATTAATTGATTTCGACTAGATATTTTAGATTAAATTCAAATGCTGAACCAAATAATTTTCTTTTAAGCATGCAAATTGACTACAAAAACTAATATCTCTCATTCAACATCACATCCGAGCTGGATAGGTTGTCTGTGCCTCAAAAAAGTACAAAAAACCTCAATTTGTATATAATTTAGATAATCTTTTTTAGATGAATAGCCTAAACGGTTAGTCAGGAGACAACCAACAAATGTAGGTATCCCACTTGTAAAAGATGCAGCCTGTTGACTTTAACTTGACATACTAGCAGTTTTTGATTATTCAGAGCTCTCTCCCGAAAAAATATGCACTCATCTAACACAAAAATATTAAAAAAGGGGGAATAGTCACTTCTGCAGTCAAGCTTGGACCTGAGGAGTCTATCGGTATCATTAATTAAACACAAAATCTCTCCAGATTCTCCGGAAATGTCGAGAATACCGAATAGATTTAAGGCCGCACAAAAAGAGTCAAGATAAAAAAAATTGATAAATTTTTAGAAGAAGAGCCTCTGAAAGCCAGGAAGCTTACAGCCCCAGAAATGTCAATTTAAGAGTAATTCGCACAGTGCAGCTATATCTTAAATCAGTTGAAAAAACACAAGAGCTCTTTTCCTTTCTTGTAGCCAGTTGATCCTAAGCGGGATGGAGTGTTGAACTATTTCGATATAATAAAATAGCCTATGGACCTATCGACAGTGGAAAGCAACCTAGCTAATGGAGTCTATAGGAGTCCAGCTGAATTTCATGTTCACATCAACAAAATTTGGAACAACAGCTATACCTATAACTAAAAGGGATCATTGGTCAATAAGCTAACTGTGGATATCGAAAAATACTATAAATCTCTGCTTAGTAATGATGGATTCAAAAAGTCGCTAAAGGGCGATAAACCAAAGAAGGCAGATAAAGACAAGCTAAAAGTGGAAACAGTCGAAGAAAAAGATGAGCGCAGGAAAAATGAATACTTCACCTCAAAGGACTTCGTTTATGACTAATATCAGTGATAAAACAAGATATTTCCTGCATTTTTCTTACAATAAGATATTAAATCTTTCATTTTTTAAGGTACCAAGCTCTTGTTGTGCTATGAACTTTAGCTATTCAATCGACGAATATGCACTTTTAAGGTTAAAAGTAGGTTAGTCACTTAAAGTTTTAGATTATCATTTCTTAATAAGTCCTATAGACTTGTTTTTAATCAACTTATGACCTGATGAAGCCAAAGTCTTTTGTGAAATATTCTTGACTATCTTATGATACTCTTCCTGAAAGTCCTATTTTTTCATTACTTTCAAGAACTCTTCATTCTTCTTCACTCGAGAAATCAGCTAATTAAGGTTCTAAGAGTTATTAATCTTTGCATTCGCTTTTTTGTCTGGAATTTGATTTTCAAATACCACTAGCTGCTGAATATTTTTCTCTAGCAATTGTAAAGTCTAAATCAAATTCTAGTAGTTGATAGCATTTTCTTCTTGATTAGGAAGCTAAACCTCGATTTATGTTGTCAACTTCTTGAAATTCTAAGAACCCTAGGTTAAGAAAATTTTACGAAGAAGGATTCGAATTATTAATGCTCTTTCTAAATTTCTTTCTTTTTTTCGTTCAACTGTATCTTCATCTCCTGGCAAAGCTTGGCAGCCTCATTTCCTTTACTTTTTTTTTCTTTTTATAAGTAGAAATGCATTGCCTTGTCATTTTTACTGGCCTTGGCTTAACTTAAATATCTCTCAATCTCGTTACCCTAAATAAAATGTTTGATACTTGATCGATATAGTTGTTCATTTCGTTGAAGTATTTTTCATTGAGCTAATCCACATGCTAGAAAAGAAAGATCAAATCCCCACATGAATCGATTCCAGTTCGGCTTAGCAACTTTTTTACATACACCACTTCCTTCTATTCTTCATAGTCAATCTAATCTTCACATTTAATTGTCAAGGCACGTCCTTTTGTCTATCTCCGAGATTAAAGTTTTTTAAATTTCTTTATAGAATTTGCTTTTGATTGTGATTGCTTTGACTATGAAGTTGACTAATTTATCACTTTTCCTTTTGGAATGTCTTTCTGCGCATACAATTCAGTTTTTTAGGCCTTTTGTTTGAGTTATTCATACTATTAAACAAACCTTTAGTATTCTTTTTGATATCTAACTTTCTCTATTAGCAGTTTTTTGAATGTTAGCTCTGAATAAGTCAACTCTTTTTAGATGTTTCTGAATATCCCTGAATCAATAACTCTTTCAGTTCGGTTCTGGCTTATTTTGCTTCTTTTGTCCTATACATTCTAAGTTATTCGGTTAGTTTTGCCATTAACCTGCCCTAAATCGTATTAGAGCTTTTTTAGCTTATTTTCCAAGCTGGCCAAGCTCTCTGAGTTAATATTATCTCTAAAACTGGCTTCTTAAAGCTTTTATGTTTCCATTCGTCCCTTCATATACTTGATGATTGTTTCTAGTTAATTCTACATTAAAATAAGACTTACATTTCGGTGCTTCTAATTCTAAAGTTTTTTAGCAAGGATAGCTGCGTTTTGCTTCAAATTTTAAATCTTGTCACTGATAGAAACTTGGACTGTGGCATCAATTTCCGCCTACTTATTCTAAATAAGAGGTGATCTACTATTTCTTTTTTTAGGATGGAGATGTTATTGGCATCTTATTGTAGGATGGTGTTCTATTTTTTCCAAATTGATTCTGAAAACATCTTAGAAATTTATATAGAATATCATCTCAAATTCCTTTATTAGCAATTTTTATTTTTGAGGCAGAACACGCCAAAAAAGAACTAAAATATCTGTGATTGAAGATGTAACTTTCGTTGAATGATAATTTTTTTGTCATAAATTCTCTGGGATTTAATAATAAGTTTTAAAACTAAAGTAAGTTGCCTAATGTGCTACAATAACGTGATTTTTAACCAACGTATTGGACGAAATGTCGATAAAGAGTAAGTCTAACACCAAAGAATAAATGACCGAGGTACAGAATAATTGATTTAGTGGGTTTTCAATCAAGATTCCAAACTGCTGGGACTCTCATCTTCAAGCCCCCAGAACAATCTTCCCTTGCTGTGACGGGTAAAACGATTATCACCTAGATAATGAACGGTTTAATAAAGACCATGAAGCAAATGACCGCATAAAGAGGCAGAACGATAAAGAAAAACAGGAAAACTTTTACAATGCAAGACTACAAAAGAGATTGGAAAGGGAGCAGTAGAAATGGCAAAAAGAAGGAGAAAAGGATGCCAAGTAAGAACAAAAGAGGATCCTACATCAAAAAGTCCAAATCTAAAACAAACGCAATTCAAATGGGTAGGCCTTAAGATATTTAGAATCGGCTACAATCCTATCAATCATGCGTATGAGCAGTCAAACAGAGGATAAATACTCAAAAATTATGATTAGTCTAAAGAGGTCAATCGTTTCGTACGTTCCAAAAACATAATTTAAAAAAACAACACAAACTTCAACATAATAACAGGCGAAAACAAAGCAATTGTTCATCAGCAGATTCCTTAGAATTTCAAAACACGGGTTGAGAAAAAGTACGAAGACAAAAAGTAGCGTTAGGCCGTCAAATATGTGCCCAAAAGAGATAAGTATGACTACTTGGATGACTAGAATTGATAAACATTTCATTTCGTTCCCTAGAAAGAACGTTTTTGGCATTTTCAAACCATAGTTTTATTAGCAGCTTGCTCTTTTTATTATAGTTGTTTATAATAGATAGATAAATGAGTAACACGTTTATATTCGAGTCTTCTTAAGATGCCAACTAGAGTGAGGAAAAAGTGATTTATCGATCAAAAATAAGCAGTTTTTCCACTTTTATAGCTATAATACTTACTTTGGTAGTGCTAGTAAATCACTGTCAATGTAGGGACACTGTACTTCTTGCATCTTTGTCAACAAAAACTGACCAAATTCTTTTTCGAATGCTGAAATAAACAAATTATCTTTTAAAAAGCAACAGAGTCGTGAACGGTAAAGATCTTACTTGCTACTCGATCGTAAAAAATGAGCTGACATCGAATCATCCATAAAAGCCAGTTTTCTTAAATCATTCCATAAGCCATAAGGCACTCAATAATAAACCTTTTGGGCATGCAGAAAATGATGCTTAGTAGGAAAAATTATACAAAAGACTAGACTCTATTTTGAACATTTTGAACGGAGTTTGTCTATACTATCGAACTACAACATTTATTTCAGAATATTGCCATAAAGAGCATTTTAGGCAGTATGATGATTAATACACAAAGTTTTACAATCAAAAACAAAAATACTAAGATTTTTACTTGGGCTTTTTTAACCCTCTTTCAGAAGCAAGAGTCAAACTTAAGCATTCAGACGGAACTCTTCTCCCTTAAAAGTCTTCGTTCAAAAATATTCACTCCATTCCTTCTGTATCTGATGTATTTTAGATTACCAAAAATATAGAACTCTAAGAAGATTAAAACGGAAAACTAGTTCATTCTACTACGCACTTAATTACATCGGAAACTTACATTACTAAGCTTCCAGTATTTTTAGAGATGAAGTGCCTTTCTCAAGCAAAAAAGCTAATTTTTAACGTAGTGCTTACCGTAAGTCCTTTCGATTTTGTTTACACTAGGAAATAAGATAAATGTGAGGAATTTATCAGTGCTGTTGAGTTGCAAACTTCAGTTGGATATGATAGGTAGCAAAATTTGAGAGTTTACTAAGAATTTCTCTATGGAGATGTTGAATAAATTTGCACCCAGAACTGGAAATGGTAGGGTGAGGGTGAAAACAAACACTATTAAGATGCTGAGCTGAAAAGTGGAAGCACTATCTACCTTTCCTATGTAGTCCTTGAGAATAACCAAACCTTCGTCAAAGAAGAACTAGTAATAGTCAAGCATGTCCATAACTATGACCTCATCTAGCTATAGTAGAAAGTGGGCATTTCTTTTAACAATAAAGAACTAAAAAAAATTGTTCCTAATCTTAAGAAGTATCCTTTCGTTCAAAGGATCGCACAATGTCAGATCCTTTTTGATAAACCTCTGCTAACAGCGAAAAAATATGCAAATAATATATATCTAGGCAACAACCTAGCCATATTAGATGAAGATCTTTAGAAGGAACGCCAATAATCGAAAAAGCTGGGCTGCGTCTGCCAATTAATTAAGCAAAGCTCTACACATCTCATAGATCTCAAGATATAAGCAGGGAATCCTACATGGTTGAATTACTATCGCATCTACATGCAGACGAAAACTTTTATATACTTATATAGCCATTTCAAGGACACAGTTTTTAGTGAATGTTTCAAATTAGACTGCTACAGGTTCAACGAAAACTACTTTCCCGATTCCTTACCCAAGAGCAGATATACTTCGGTTAGAAAGATAGCTAAAAGTAATCAGATCTATAATGTCACCTAAGCCACCAAACACCATATTTATGTCTTGAACATTCATCAAAGTGGCACTATTCGATTAGTCACTAAAGATAGCAAAGGAAACATATATTTTTATGTCATGAGTGAAGGTCAAATCTTAAAGATTAGATAATTTGAAAACGGAACAAAATAGATAATCAAATAAAACAAATACTATGAGAACCTAACTAAGACGTCAAGTGGAAACTTAGAAAACTACATTTTTATACACTGTTTCCTGCTTTCGAATGGCAGTAAATATGGAGCGATTTGGAAATACAGAGATTTCTTATTTTTCCCCAGATATCTACTGGCTGATTAATAACTAGTTTCGTTCTAGTATCGGCACGGATATGCTTATCTAAGAATACTTAATCCATAAAAAATGAAAAACAAGTAAGCTTTAGTAATCCTGAACTATCAAAAACTCATTTAAAAGCATTATACTGTTTCGGAACACAAAAGTCAGCTAAATGAACCTATTTTCTTAGATAAATCTTATTCTATCAACTACACATATGAGGGAGGAGATTTCTGCGGACCTCCTATCAACAAGAAGCGCACAACCACAGTTACATTAAAATGTGGAAAAGCTTGGTTCAAAATTTAAAAGGTTCATTAAACTGCGCCTTGCAGCTATTTCGTCTAGATCCAAACCCTTTTGCTTTGCCAAGAAAATACAAAAGAAGTTGTTTAAAGTGATGAGTAGTTGGCAAATAAAACAGAGCAGGACAAAGTGAGCTTTTCAGGCGTTACATGTTTAAAAGAAGAAGGTGTTTACAATAAAATTGCCCCCTTCGTTTATCCGGGTAAAAAGTTGCTGGGATGATCTTAAATAAATTACATCATTGTAAGAAAATCAAGCTCAAAGGATTTATTTCTGCTTTGAAGATCTTTCTCCACTAATATTTTAAAGTTTTGCTGAGATTGCAGCTTTTTTTCGCTCTTTCTTGGCTTTACGCTACTATTGTCTTTGCTTTATTTACTTCAATTCTTTCATTAATTCAAGTGATTTCTGCTACTCGGCCTGTCTTTTAGCTGAGATTCTGTTAAATAGGCACTGCCCTACAAGTATCAGGCACAATCCAGGTACTACAAACACATAGCCCACGATTGTAAAGTTTCCAGGTAGCTTTTGAACTCCTGAGAAATCGAGGATTAAAGTTGCAATAAAAGGCTATAGAGTCATAGCCAATGCAGGTATAATCGGGTCAGGAAACATTCTAGTAATCAAAAATAAAGAGATGATCTGTCCAAGAGAAAGCATGATTGCCATAAACATAAATCCTGCGAAATGCAGATTTGAAAAGAGACTCCACATTCCCCAAAAAGAGTCAAAGTTCCATTAGCAGGCATTGATGAAATAAGAAGAGAAAGCCATGATGATACAATTGAGAATGTTAACTATGAACATTGAGAGGAAAGGAGGAAAATAGCTACCCATATCTGAAGTAAATTTCGAAAATTGAGACATGAAAAAACTCATCATGAAAGAATTCTATATTAGCTTCTAATTACTAAATCAAATGTCATTCTTTCCCACCATTTTCGACGCAAGTAAAAGGTATTTCCAACTCCGTAGTCATACTAAGTTATTTGCTCGTAACCATAATTGCAAGTATCATACAAAACCAAAATAACCCCACTAACAACTAACATTTGCCCTCCTGACTAGAGATCATGGCTTGATTTTCTCCAAGACCTACCTAGACTTAAGAAGAAGTTGGAAAGACTGCCCATAACTATTGAATGGGAAACAGATGTCCACTAAAAGCCAGCTAGTATCATAGTAAACCACATCGAGGTCGCCAGAGAACTTACTAAAGGCTTAATAAAGTTTTTAGTGTCAAAGATGTAGCCAAAAGAGTATTTTTTGCGAACATTTTCACCCCCAGTTCTATATTCATAGAGGACAAAGGGAATGACCATAATAAACTGCATGAAAAACCTCCAACTAATGCGCATTAATTTATTGGCCTTGATATTCATAATCCATCCTGGAATCATAGCAGCCGAGGTAACAGAATATAGCAGAATGATCCAAGCGAGTCGGCTACCTGATATTTATTCAAAAATATTCATGGCGCCTTCAGCTTTTAGTCTACATGATTAGTTATTTACTCTTTCTTTTTGAACTAGAAAAATTATGTTACGTCCATGCTAAAACCTGTGCCTACAACCATCTTTTGATCCGCAGCTTGTTTGTGAGTTTAAGAATGAATTATTTACTGCAGCTTTATTGCTCTTTGCTTTTAAGCTTCGTCTTCTGATTGGTCAGAGTCCGAATCTTGCACATTTTTTCCTAATTTACTCAAGATATACCTTGCTCTCGTTATTCCGAGAGTTAGTTTGCTTTCAGAAGCTAATTTTATTAAATACGGGGCCTTAGCTGTCTGTTTGTATTGAGAGGGGAAAGCAAATTGCTTTCTTCTTATTTATCTGCTTGCTTGCTCATTTACAGTTTATATATTTGTAAATTATTATGAAAAGTAGTTGCTTGGCAAAGTAAACGTCAAAATCAACCAAAATATGAGACAACGAAATAGGCTTAAAAATGATTACAACACGGGACAAAACAATATCAAGTTTAATTTTTTTTACCGAACTATCTTGATGCAAGCTTGATTAGTTTTGAATTCTTTCTCAACTCAACCAGAGTTAACCTTTACTCTTTTTTCTGTTTTAAGAGGGTTATTTGATCCATCAACTTTTTAACCCGCAGGTCGGACTATTACTGGAATGATTTCTGTCTTTGATAGATGCATTGTCCAATTAGAACGATCATCATGCCCGGAAGAATAAGAAGAAAGCCAATCATCGCAAAATTAGTAGGTAAACTTTGTACATTGGCTACATTCACGAAAAAGCAAGCCAAATAAGGCTATAAAGTCATTGCGATAGCAGGAATGATAGGATCTGGAAACATTTTGGTGATCATGAAAACCGAAAGCAGCTGACCAAAAGCGAGTATTATAGCCATAAACATAAACGAAGTGAAATGGGATTCTGTGAATAGGCCAAATATCCCCCAGAAAGAGTTGGAATCAAAAGTTGTTCCATTGAAAAAGTAAGAAAACAAGATTAAATTGAAAACGTTAAAGCAATTTACTATTAACAGCGATAAGAAAGGAGGAAAGTAGTTCCGCAAATCAGCAGTATATTTTGAAAATTGAGACATCATAAAAGAACTAAAAAGAGCCAACTGTATAAATACAAATGTACACAATCTGCAGCAAGACGTTCCCACCAGGTTCTTTTCAGGTAGTATGTGTTTTTATAAGAAAGCGAGTCACTGGAGAGTTAGACCTTTAGATTGACTGAATCATGAAGAACTAAAATTATGCCTAAAATAATCAGAATCTGACCACCTGACTATATTTGGTGGTTATTCTTATTTAAATAGCGACCTATGCTTAGAAAGAAGTTAGAAAGACCTCCTAAAACAATCGCATGACTCACATAAGTCCACTAAAAACTTGTTGTCACAAACAAGAACCATAAGCATGAAGCAAGAGAACTTACATATGGTTTAATGATATTTTGAGGACTGAATATATACTTCAATGTATATTTTTCTGCAATCTAGGGATTGATTGTCCTTCTTTAGTGAAGAACGAATGGAATAACCATTATAGCCTGCATAAGAAAGCGCCAGCATTGTTTCAGTAGCTTAGATGCTCTAATACTCATGTTCCAACTAGGAATAAGGGCTGTGCTGCAGATAGTGTAGAATAGGATCACCCAAGCTACGGGGCTTCCTGATATTGCCTAAAAAAGGCTTGGCTCAAGCTAATTAACACGGATTCTGAGTAATCCAAAGCATACTATTTTTTTTTGAATTTGAAGAAGTCTGTCATATCGAAAGTGAATCCAGATCCAACAATTACCTTCCTTGAGTTCTTTAGTTTTAAATTGTCTTTGCGGATTTGCTAATTTAGCTTTTCCTCCTAGATTTTCAATTTTTCTTCCTCAGAGTCACTGTCGAATTCATCTTTTTTAAACCAGACATACCTTTTTCCACTATCAAGGAATTATAAGATTTCAAACCTGTGTTATTTTTGTTTTTTTAGGTTTAATTATTCTTCAAATCAAATTCTTAAGAATGGTGCCTCTTTAAGGGAGATAAAGAGGTCATTTTACTTCTTTAAGAGTCCTGGTTTCTTTCGTGATTCGACTCATCAGACCTGATAAACGATATTTTTTGGAGCTGGGACTGCTTTAGACAATTCTAGCAAAGTATTTAGTTATTTTGGGCTTAGAGATTACCATCTGCTCGACATTTGCTGCATTTTTTTTCCAACAAAAGTTAAGATTATTGAATAGCTTATTTACTTCCCTTCATTAGTTTATAATTTACAAAATAGATCATCAGATTTATCATTCATAAAAAAAAGCTTTACGTTTACAATTTTAGGCAAAAAAATCTAATTGCAACTTTGCTAAGCTTATCAGGGTCATAAAAGCTATAACTTTTCTCTATTCTGCTTTAAATGGATGGTTTGATATGTAAATTTTTGCTATTGTAAGTAAACAATAAAACGATATTGATTAATTCATTTAGAGATCTGTTTTTGCGAAAAGCTGGTATGCTTCTGTTTCAAAAACAATCTAACAAACTCCTACCTGCTTATTACTCCATCTCCATTTTGGTCAATATCTTTAAAAATTTACCTAATACTTTCTATCGATTCTCTAGGGTTTTACAAGAAAAAGGCTATCTCTTCATAAGAAATCGCGCCTGAATGGTCTATGTCGAAATAGCTGAAAGCTTGCTAGAAATGCTCCTTCTAAAAGTA
>Ga0316217_10007147_pt1 | contig 10764 bp, 3 predicted proteins | sample 1anoAmetaG_FD_203633 | JGI IMG/M metagenome (GOLD analysis project Ga0316217, IMG submission 203633) | Freshwater microbial communities from Trout Bog Lake, Wisconsin, USA - 1anoA | ecosystem: Environmental > Aquatic > Freshwater > Lake > Hypolimnion/Profundal zone | place: USA: Wisconsin... | reverse complement strand
AGTCATGAGGACCTTCATCGTCTGAATCTTTCAGCAAAGAATTTATCTCCTCCTGGGTTAACTTATTCATTTGCAACGTTTGAGTATTTGTGTTCAATTATATTTAAATAACTTACAAGTGGAACAACTAAATATTTCCTGATTTCTTCAAAGATTCTCTTAAATGACTGAATCAGTCACAATGAGTTAAAAAAGGTGTAATTTCTATTCTAAGAACAGCCCTCAAGATCAAATTATTGTAAAGAATAAAATATACAGTTATTATAAATATATAAACTCATGTAAAACCCTAAAACTCCTCAAACTATGCGATAAGACATAACATGGCTTAATTAGCAATAACAATTTTCAAAGAAGAGAAATACCATAATCAGATAGCCTAATACTTAGGCAGTAAATGCATAAAAAATAATGAACTAGGAACCAATGAGGTCAAAGACTTAGCATTCCGACGACTTTTAAAAAACAAACATGAATAAAGCTGCGAAAAGCGAAAAGTAATTTTCTGAAGAGTATTTGTCATTAGTTAATAAGCTGAAGATCAATCTTTCTAAGCAGCAGTTTGACAAAAAGCGGAGTAAAAGGATAATAATGAAAGAAATGTCTCATTTCTACAAAGAAAAAAGTTCTGAAAAGTCAGAAACTTCAAACAGGATGATGAACTTTATTAGTGATGCCAGTTTCTCTTAGCCCAAATAAAAAAAGATACTCATCAGATACGAATTCGGGGTAAAAAATTAGAAATAAAACAAAAAAGAAGATAACTATAAGTTAAATCTAGGCAGTTTAAGATTAAGCTTATAGAATAGAAAGTCTCCCAAAACTCTTTAAAAAAGAATGTAGTTTCATGAAAGAAGCAGCTTTTTGGATATACAATCTAATAGAATCGATAATAATCTAGCGCTAAATGAAAAAACAACTGAGAACAAGAAACAGAATTTGTGCAAAAAACTAAGTGTAATTAAGCAATAACGCAAAGTAAAGTTAAAACCGATTCTAACTCAGCATGAAGATTCTAGTTTGGTAGAGTTGAATGAAATCAATATCAATTTTCAAAAAGTTGAAGAACTTTTCTTTCATGTCTAGATACTTTTTGACATTTATGAAATATTAAATTTAAAAGAAATGACTGAAGGAATTGTGCTGAATTTGTCAATAGCTCTAAAAAGGTACGTTTTAGGGCATAAAAAAGTAGTTGAAGATTAGCAAAGACTGATTCTGGATGACTTAACCCATATTTAGTAGATCTACTTGGACAAATAGAATCAAAGAAGGTTGAGAAATTTGATATTGCTCTAAAGGCTACTGATAATCTTTTCAATTGATCTGATCGCAAACGTAAATTTCAAAAATTACAGAAACGAAGTGAAACAAATACTTGAATCAATACTTGGGCTTTATCTTTACCTTCTTTATGTGCTAAAAGAAGGCAAAGCCAAGATATCTCTGCAATCCTAGTATTCACTCGCTTCCATAAACTAAAAGTCCATGAAAAACAATATTCATTTGAAGAAAGAGACTGAGACTTTATATAATTTTGTCTACAAAAAATTGACTGCAATCATGAAAACTAACGTAATTATGATGGAACAAGTAAAGATACTGATTGCTGAGTTTTAAAGAAGGAACGTAAGCATTAATAGAGCTTTCTATTAGTTGTTGAAGGTATATGCCATTTATCTCAATAATAACTAAATTTTGATTTAAAGAAATTACAATCTACTCAAAACCTTTGCCACTTGCCCTTCCCCTTATCTTACCAAACCAAATCGCAAAAAGTATACTTTGGTACTAGATTTAGACTAAACTTTGATGTATGGTTATAACCATCATAATAAGCTTTAAATCTTTATGAGGCCTTTTGCGAGGGAATTTTTGACATTAATGGGAAAAGAGTTCTAAATTGTCATTTTTACTTCATCTTTACCTCATTACTCTGAAGATATTATCAGCTAACTGCCTTCTATAGACTACAAGCTTTATAGATATCATACGACGAGACTTAAAAATAGATATTTGAAAGATTTAAATAGACTAGGAAGGCCTTTAGAAAAGGTGATTATCGTTGATAATGATGAAGAAAACTTTGCGTTGCAGAGCGCAAATGGAATCAAAATAAGTTAGTGGCGGGGAGAAGATTCTACAGACCAATAATTGAATGTTTTGGGCTTATTTTTCACAAGCTTGATAGAAAGTAAAGTCTAAGATGTGCGGGAATATCTCAAAAACTACAAATAATTTAGAAAAAAGTATCACTGAATTCTTGATTTTTCATTTTTTTGATGGGCACTCTTTATTTCAGAGTATTAAGTAGCTATTATTTTCATCTGCTGGAAATGATTAATTATAATCGATTAACAATTATAGCCGTTAACAAGCAATTTGATGTAGCAGCATTAAAAAAGAATAGAAAAGTACCAATTCAACTTGAAGCGTTTACTAGGGCAAGGCTCTTATGCTTCAGTGTATCGAGGCAAAGTGATTGAGACAGGGGAAGCTGTAGCAGTAAAAGTAATTGACAAACGACTTTTTACCAACAACTTCAACACCAAAAACATACAATCCTAAATCGAAATAATGAAGAAAGTTCACCATAAAAATATCGTCAAACTGTTTGATGTGTTTCAAACAAACAATAACATGTATATTGTAACTGAGCTCTGTGACTCTGATCTCTATGGCTATCTTAAATAACGAAGAAAGCTGAACGAGGAAGAAGCGAACAACTTTCTCAAACAAATCATGAAAGGCATCAAATATCTCAACAACCAGAACATCATTCATCGCGACTTGAAGCCAGCCAACATCTTACTCAAGGGAACTTAGTGTAAAATAAGTGATTTCGGCTTCGCTAAAAATGTTTAGAGTGAAAACTGCTTTTTAAAATCTATAGTCGGAACTCCACTTTACATGTCTCCTCAACTTTTACTGAAACAGAGCTACACCAATAAATCAGACTTATGGTCTGTTGGATTGATTTACTATGAAATGCTTCATGGAAAAACCCCCTGGATGGCATCAAATGAACTTCAACTAATAAACGCCATTAAAACTCAAAAAATCAGCTACAGTAAACTAATCTCTGATTTGGCCATAGATTTCATCTCAAAATGCTTGAAGAATAACGAAGAATAAAGGATAAGTTGGTAGGAAGCTTTTTAGCATCCTTTACTTAGGTAATAGCTTTAAAGGCCTTCTATCTCAATTGGCAAACAAAGCAAAGGACTCAAAAACTTTCTGGAGAATAAGTCAGCTCTCTTAGTCAGAAATAACTGTGTAAAGCCTGAAATAAATGCCTAAATAGAAAACAACAGTAATTTGAGCAATTTCAATGCAACTATGCTCAGAAACGATGAGAAGAAAGGATCAGTATTTTGTATGACTCCCAAACTGCATAAAAATACTTCAGAAATCAGGCTAAAGAAGGTTTAAGCTTTGACACCTAAATCAAGCTTTGCAAATATAAACAATAAACTAAGACAAGTATGGGCTTTAGGTAACACAAACATAACAAAAAACTAATAGCTAAAGAAGTAAGAAGAAAAAAGTGAGCTTCTGGCACGAAAGAAGCGAAATTTTACCTTACAATTAGATGAAAATAAGTTTCAAAGATGATTAATTGATATTTGTAATTTTGAAATTTCTATCCTTTAAACAACCCTCAACATGTTTAGATCAAATTGGTAATATGTAGTGTTATAATTAATTACATTCTTGAGTCCAATGCAGACACAATTGCAAAGTTTACTGCTCAACCTAGCCTAGTAAGTGATAAATGGAGGTGGAAAGGGACCTCAAGCTAACCTCCACTTCAAAAGCGTCATCAACTAAATTAAGAATCTTTAGCAATGCCTTTCTTGTATCGGTCTTTCATATAATTTCACCTTTGTCTACTGCAGCAACATGATAAAACTCATTTAGAGTGGCTAATTTTGCATTATTTCTTAAACCAAGTCAGAGGAAAGCATTCTCAATTTGGTGGATAACATTAACAATACAAAACTCAAAGTCTATGGGCAGATCATTACTGTTTTAGTCGAAGTAGTAAAAGCTAGAGACAAACCTAGCTATATGTCGAGAACCATAAAAGACCTAATTGCCATATGCTTGAAGACACTTTTCTAGGACAACTCCTTCTTTCCATTTCTGCAAAAAACTATCAATCTCTTTATACCATACTATAATCTTATAGAGTCTTTCAACACAACCACTTAAACGCCCCTTCAGTTCATTGAGGCCCGTTATAATATAGATTATAACAATTTAGAAAACTACTGCATACTTGTGTAGATATTTTCCTCAATGTTTTAATTTCTTACTATCCAGTCAACCTCAAAAACTTACTATGAGTACCGACGAAGCATTTACGTGTTTAGGAACACATACTTGGCTCACTTTTTGTACTTTGGTGTCGAAAATTGTAAAATACTATTCTAAAATTACCAAGACAACATCTTAATGCGAGCTGTAGTAAAGACAACCATAGAGTTTCTGGAACGTGTGTTCATTTATCCCTTCACTTTGAGCCTACATGAGTTTTAAATTGAATAGGATTCAGGAGACAACCTTTCAAATGGGTCCAATGACCTCTATTTCCCAAATTTCTTCAGACATGTGATTTGTGACATAAACTTCTTGTAAACCCTGTATAAATATGCTTTGTTCCTCATCAACAGCTAAGAAGAATTTGATAAAAAGAGAGCCTAAATCATTAGTTTGATAAAGATTATAGGTAAGGCTATTAGCCCAAGCCAATACACATTCAAAAATGATGGAGAAAAGAAACTCTGCAGAGAATTTGCCATAAAGACTATGCAAGACCTTACTTAAAAATATCGATACGTCGACTCATATTACGTGAACACTATAATCGATATCGTTCATAAAATGCTGAGCATTTATGATGTATACTTTGCAGCTAACCGTGATATCATCATTGACTACATGCTCAACTTTCTATTTACAGTGATCCAAAGGGCTGAGCTCAAAATCGATTAAGGAAAAAAATCTCTATTCGCTAGAACCTTTGAATTGCTCACTCTTTTCATTTAGTCCTACAAAGAAAAACCTCTGGAAACAAATTCAAACTCTGTGACTCTGAAATGTCAAGGAATACTAGAAAAAGCTCTATAGAGATTATTAAGCGCAGACGCAGACAAAGCCATGAGCGAATTTGGAATAGACCAACCGACTGAGATTTAGTTCTTTTCTGAACTTTTTGAGTTTGTTCCAGTTGTATTCGAAAATTGCCTTCAAACCAATCTAGCCTTTATGTAAAGTATTAACATTTACAACCTTTCTCCCGCCATGGTCGCAATCTGGCTGCATCTTTGCGCTCAGCTTATTCCAAAAACTTCAGCCAGCCCACTCCAAACAATTATAATCCTGAAATACTATGAACTGGCAAAGAATGGAGATAGCTTAGCTTCTTTGAGATACATCAGAGTATTCCTGGAAGAAGTGATGTCCGAATTTCGTTAAGACTAGCCTTACAACCAACTTTGGACGCATATTCAATAAATAAGCCCAGTAAGCTTTGAAGAATTCATCTCGAGCATTATAAGCATTTGCATGGGCAATTTTAGGAGAGTAAATAATTAAATCTTATCTTATTCTCTTTAGCTTTTCAAGGTTATTTACACTGCTCTGAAAAAGTTTGACAACAAGAATTTTGAAAGATTCTACAGCATTATGCGCCACCTGCTTGAAAACCTTGAAGAAACAGTCTTTTCTCAGCCTGATTATTATTCCAAAAGGCAAGATTTCTTTAACATAATCTCAATAATCTGGATAAACTCAGATAACTTAGAATACACCTACAATATCTATGCACTTATCTCTAAAAATCTTTAGACCGGAACTCCCCAATCATTCTTTCAATACCTACATGATATCACTGGTCTGTTATAACCTTTGGAGCACCATCAAGCTTTCTAGGTAATGAGTTAGCTTGCTTTAGACGACTTAACTAAACTCTTCTTGATTCACATGGTTGAGAGGAACAAAACAATAGTTTATCTCAAAGATCCTCAGTTCATCAAAATCTTTTGCAGATTAGTCTTTGCCTTGATTTCAGACATCAATCGTAAGCTTTTCTTCTAAAGCCATACCAGAATTCCACTCAAAATCCACAGAGTACTCTTCCCATACATAAAATTTTTAACGGAAACAGAAGAAGAATTCGAATACCCAAAAAATTATGCACATATTTTGTAAAAAATGATACATCTGAACCCTTTGAGAGAAATCGTTAGCTTTGAAAGAATAATCAAACCACTTAAATAGAATTCTTCTGAGTGTTTTGACAGACTTGTAAGGTGCTATTTTGAAAACATCGCCCGAGTGGTTGACATCAGCTGGATGTATGACCTCATTGCAGACAATCCTGACTTTATGCTCTCATGGTGGTAGGAAGCTATGAATCGCAAATTGCATCCCAAAAAAAACTTGCAACTCATTGCTGAGTCTCGATTCTGGTCAACCAACAAACAAAGAGAGACTTTCGCCAAACTAGTTTATGAGCTAGGCTATTATGACCAATCTTACTGGGATACGACTAGTTTCGATAGCTAGAGACATTTCGTTGAAGAATTCACAAAGGTCTTTATGTGAGTGATCGTCAATGATGCCATTATGCAAAAAGTAATAGAAGTCTAATCAGTTTTGTTTTAGCTATATTTGTATTTTGAATTTATATTGTAATTTTTTAAATAGTTTAGAAGCAAAGGGAAAATAAAATAAACCATATAACTTTATAAAAAAAGACTGGCCAATCTGTGAGCAGCCCCGGCCAGCCTGCACTCTCCATTTGCACCTTAATAATATGCTAAAATCAACTGAAGAATATTAATTATATTCTCATCCACAAAATTGATGTAGAGGGAGCAAATTCACTCAAACATAGAGGTAGGTAGTATCTTGGAAGAAAATACTTTTTTACTAAGGCGAATTAGTATTGAACCCACTTGCCCTTCTGTTGAAGTTGATTTCTCCCCTGTGTTATCTCCATCATCCTCACCACTTACCTCTTCTCCTGAACACCAACTTCGCAACTCTTTTCCAACCTTTAATCAGGACTTTTCCTACTTTACTCCTGCCTTCATACTCTAAGTGGACTAAGTACTCTTTAAACTATATAGGAAAAATATGTTTCGCATGCTTCCAGTTACTTTTCTCTTCATTAGACCAAAAAAGCTGAGCTTTCTGTTTAAAAAACAGAGCTGGTACTTTGTAAGATATTTAGTACGTTCCAAAACCGTCGAAGCTGAGCCATTACTGTTGCATTTGTAAGGCCGTTTTCGAAGACTATTTGACTGTAAGATATATTTAATTAAGCATGTTAACATTCCTATGCATCAATAAAAGCTTAGAAGCTCTTTATTCAATGCCTATATAGCTGAATTGTGTGGAAAATATAAAAAAATTGAAGTTGAAGTGACTGGAAAAAAAGGGAGGAAACAAAGCAAAAAGATTTCAAAAACCGAGAAAAGCAAAAAGAACCAAAGAAGAAATATGGATAGTTTATTGAATTGTAATGTTGTTAAGCTTGATTGTTCAGAGTAAGCTAAAACGGGAGATATTGTTGATTGATATATTTAACAGCAAATCAATCCATCATACATCAAGACACAGCTCCATAGGAGAACTTAGCTTAAAGCTTTACCTTTAACTGTTGGCATAATAAAAGCTGAGCATAGCTCGCTTCTATCTTATAGCTACCTACAACAATTACGCAATTATCATACTCCTTTTAGTTTGACACATACATATAACATCATGATTGTTGGATCTTTCAGGCATTGTGAGCTAAAGGAATCCAATTTTTATCAACTAGCCAAGGTATCTATAGGAGATTTCTACTTGCGTATTTAAGTAAATGATTTGACAAATTTTCACAAGTCAGTCCTAATGCTAACATTCTTTTGATGCCAAGCTCTTTTCTCAAACTTTAGTTTTCCCTTAAAATAAGATAAGAAACATTATTGTAAAGAACAAGACACATTAGTTCTTCAAACATTTCATGTTGACTTAATATAAATCAAAGTACTTTTAGTCATAAAAGAAAAGCACAGTTTTTATTGAATTTTTGTTTTTCTTGATTTCTTTGATGCATTTGTTTATTCCATAAATAAGTTTTTCTGTAGTTAGAGGTGGTTTCTAATGATTTACTTTAGAATTAAAGCTGATGAACTTTTAGTTTGGCACCTTTTTTATGGTTACCCCCACTTCACTACGAATTTCTTTTGCATAGTTCATCAATATGTTTATGATTTCTGTGCTATCTTAGAGAGAAAGCGCTTGACTAAATGTAAGATTTTGTACATTTTGTATCTAAAAGGACTAAAAAAAGTTGTTTTCAGAACCTTTTTACTCTGAGACTTTGGATTCTTTTTATCCACTGAATCTTTTTGCTATTATTTATTTGGAGTATTAGGCTTTGGTTTTGTTGGTTTAGATAAACTTCTCATTTCGTAATGTTATTAAATAATACAAGAAATCTAAATCAAAACTATTATTTGTTATGGAATGTGCCAGATTTGACACTCTGAGTTTGCTTGGTTGGGCAATTTTTCAAGGTATGTCTCACTGATCCACAGCCAAAGCAAGAGCCACCTTTTTTGTATAAACCTTTTTCATTTGTTGGGCAATCTCTTGCAATATGTCCTTTCTTACCACAATAGAAACAATCAGCAAGAGAGTACTCTTACTTCGCACATTATTTATGTGAGTGGTCTTGTGATCCGCATTTGTAACAAAAGCCACCTTTTGTTGTAGGACAATCGCTTAATAGGTGCTATCGAGATCCACATTTGAGGCACCTTTTTTGATGCCTTTTTTTGTTCTTAAGTTCTTTGAAGGTTTGTTATTTTCTTATTAACTTTTTTTCAACTCTTTTTGTTTGTTCTTCTTCTAACTTTTTTCTCTCTTAAGTTGGATCAACAACATACTAATCAGGCTTTTCGAGAGCCTTTTTTAGTTTTGCTAACTGAGAATAAATCCTTTTCCTTTTTGTCTTATTGCTTTGAACTTCCTCTTGTAGTTTTTATTGCTCCAATTTCTCAATTTTTTACTTTATCTCCTCCACTGATAAATGAATTTTCTTCACCATCTTTATACTATTATAAAGTTTGTTAAACTGTCATCCAAACAAAAAAGTTAACCCATCATCTCTTTCAAAATAAAACTGAGACTAAACGAGTAAAACTAATTTGAATATATAATCTGTTATGAATAAGGAGTCTTCACTGAAGAAAAAACAAAAATCGCCTAACTAAAAACTGCTCAAATCATTCTATAGTAAGCAAAAATCAAAAACTGAGTACTCTCCCAATCCTCATCGCTCGATTAGCAAGGAAGAAATCAAGCATCAGATTAAAAAAGTTGTCTATAATTGTAACAGCCTCAATGAAAGACCATTGGCATACAGAAATTATCCTGAATATCACGATGCTTCGGGACTGTAACGTTAATAAGGAAATAAACCTAGCATCAGAACTAGCCTGACGCCAAAAAACTTCCATTATCCGAAGAAGCAGTCGGAGAGAGAAGTAAGGACTTCGAAAGCAAGTGAAAGCCGTGGTAAGTAGCTTTTCGTAAGCACTGGAAGATATGGTAAGCTTCTTTTAATAAATAGGTAGATTTAAAACAATTATTTGATCGTAAAAAAGAGTAAGATTCACGAGAAAAGGAAAAGAGTGGCAGCCTTCAGAAGAGAAACAACTATGTCAACCCAAACAAATACAACGAAGAAGAAACTTTGAAAATCAATTAGAGAAATAAAGATTAATACACTTTTAACGTCAGAGCTTATTTGACTCCAGATTAATACTCAAAGTTCGGCTAAAGATTCCCTGAAAATTTCAAAAGAGTTGGACTTTTGGGAAGAGGAGGATTCAGTGTTGTTTGGCTGGGAGTTCATAGATCTTCAAAACGAAAAGTTGCTATTAAGCAAATTTTAACAAAGAATCCGCATTAAACTCATTTAAAATAGATTTGGTTCGGCTCGTACTTTTTTGAAAAAGGTGGTGAAGCCAGATAAGAGTTTTAAAATCACATAGGAATCAACAACATTTGCCGACTTTATTCTCACTAAATTCGAACAGTTGATTCATGGCTTTATTATTAGGTTTGCGATTAATCGCTAGGCAGCAGTTTATTTGAATTAAAAGGTGAGAATGTTGGCGGATAACGTTATTATAGAGTAAAAAACATTTAATTTAGATTTAGTATAAAGAACTTATTCAAAGGATTAGAGGAGACCAAAACTAATTGAAAATATTGATCGTTGAAGTCGCAAAAGCGTTATTTCTCATGAATGGACACAATATAGTTCATTCTGATTTGAAGACTGAAAACATTTTGTTGAAAACCCGTAAAAGAGAAGACTCTAGATAAGGATTAAGTTATATAAGAGGAGTTAAGCTAATTGACTTTGGAAGCAGCTTTCTTTTTACTAATCTCAAGCAGTTTTCAATGGCCACCCCTGAGTATATGCCACCTTAGATACTCAATTACATCCTTTTCCAAAACAAACTTTAGTATGATGAGAAAATGCTGAAGAAGATGGATAAGTACAAAAATCCTTGGACTATCGATATTTGGAGTTTAGGTTGCATTGTCTTGTAAATCGTAACAGGAGTTCCTCTTTGGATGAGCATTTAGACCAGAATAGAAGAAAGGGGTAACAACCGAGTTATGGGTCTTTTTGCTGTAAAAAATAGAGTTTTTTCAAAGATTATTCAAAAACAAATCGACGTCATTAAT
>Ga0316217_10007146_pt1 | contig 10766 bp, 9 predicted proteins | sample 1anoAmetaG_FD_203633 | JGI IMG/M metagenome (GOLD analysis project Ga0316217, IMG submission 203633) | Freshwater microbial communities from Trout Bog Lake, Wisconsin, USA - 1anoA | ecosystem: Environmental > Aquatic > Freshwater > Lake > Hypolimnion/Profundal zone | place: USA: Wisconsin... | reverse complement strand
TCCGGATGAAGGCCGGCCCCTCGGCGCAGAACAGCTCCAGGCCCACCTTGAGCATGCCGACCCGGCCCTGCAGCCGCCTGGCCAGTGCGATGGCCTCCCCGGCGGTGGGCACGTCCAGGGCGACGACAAGCCGGTCGATGGTGGATTGGGCGGTGGTCATGGCATCTCCCTCAGCCGGGGCGGTCCGGTCCAGGCTTGCCTGCCATTCTGGCAGATCCCGCGGCTCCCGTTCACCCCATCCCGGCGCCCTGGAGCAACCCGGTGATCGCGCCCCAGACCAGCTGGGACCAGTACTGCAGTCCCCTGCGCACCGGCCTGGCGGTGTAGTTCGCGTGCAGCCGGTCCTTCAGCAGGGGGTAGTTGCCGTCCGGATCGAGGATGGCCACCGTCACCGGACTGTCGAACTCGAAGGTGCTCCAGCGGTCCTGGCCGTCCCAGGTGAGCCGCTGTTCGGTGCGGTTCTCCAGCCGCACCCAGAGGGTGATGGGGAGCCGCAGCCCGCCCCTGCGCAGGAGGGTGACGAAGCAGCGCCGACCCGGGGAGGCCGGCTGGGGCGCGGCGAACGCCGGCCCGCCGGGGCCTTCCATCCAGCCGCCCTCGAGCACGTCCTGGGTCGCCACCTTCTGGATCACCACGTCCAGGACCTCGGTGCCGTCCAGGAAGTCATGCCAGAAGGCGCCCAGGTCCCGGCCGGAAACCCGCTCCACGGCCCGCTGGAAATCCTGGCGGGTGGGGTGCCGGAAGGCCATCCCGCCGGCATACTCCCGCAGGGCCTGCTCCATCAGCGGCCGGCCCAGGATGGCCTCGAGCTGGTCCAGCATCAGGGGGGCCTTGTCCCGGGCGGCGACGATCCCGGATTCGAGGTCGCGGGTCTGGTAGCCGGAGCGGCTCAGGGGATCCACCGAGGGATCGCGCCAGTAGGCGGCGTTGCCGAGGGCGCCGGTGCCCACCTGGAAGCGCCGGCTGTTGAGCAGGCCCTGGTAGGTCCGTTCGGTGGCCTTCTGGGTGAACCAGGTGGCGAGGCCCTCGTTCAGCCAGGGCTCCTCCGCCGCGTCGGCCGCCAGCATCCCGTAGAACCACTGGTGGCCGATCTCATGGATGGTGGCCTGCTCCGGCAGGAGGCGCAGCCGGAGGGGGTCGAACGGCTTGACCGAGGCGGTGACCAGGGTCGGGAATTCCAGCTGGTCGGCCCCCGCGGCCGCCTCCGGCACGTCGACGATGGTGAGCACCGGGTACGGGTAGGGGAAGAACCACTCCCCGGCGTGCTTCAGGGCGGCCCGGATGGCGACCTTCTGGCGTTCGAAGGTGCCGGTGTTGGCCGGCTGGAAGAAGCAGGAGACCCGGACGCCCCGGTAGTCGAAGGTCCGGCTGCTCCAGCTGCGCCTGGGCATCACCGCCCAGGCGAAGTCGTGCACGTCCTCGGCGTGGAGGCTCCAGACGACGTTGCCGGCCCGCGCCGGGTCCGGGGCCTCGGGGGCTTCGCTGGCGCGGGTGCCGGTGTGGGCCAGGAGCAGGTCGCCGGCCAGCGAGAGGTTCACGTCGTAGCTGCCGAAGTCCGCGAAGAACCCCGCTCCCGCGTGGTAGGCCCGGCAGTTCCAGTGGTCGCCCGCATAGACGCCGGCCTGGGGGAACCACATGGCCCCCATGAGGAAATCCCGGCTCCAGCCGCTGCGGTTGTGGGCCAGGGGGAACCGGCTGGCCCAGGCGACCTCGAGGCGGATGGTCTCCCCGGGCGCCACCGGCTCCGGCAGCCGGACCCAGTAGACCGTGGCATCCTCCCCGAAGTGCCCTTCCAGCGGCCGGTTGCCCAGGCGCACCGAGGTCAGGCGGCAGTAGCCCCACTGCCGGGTATCGGCCGGGTCCCAGCCCGGGTCGGCCCCCAGCCTGCCCCCGTTCTCCTTGAAGAACAGGCTCTGCGGTCCCTTGAAGGCATTGAGGTAGAGGTGCAGCGGCAGTTCGGCGGTCGGGGCCGAGCCGGTGTTGCGCCAGCTGAGGGTCTCCTCGCCTTCCAGCAGCTTGGCCTGCCAATCCAGGGCCGCATCGATCCGGTAGTTGGCGATCCTGGGCGATTTCGCCTGGTCGAACCAGCGCTCCCCCGTCCAGGCCCTCAAGCCGTTTGTCGCCAGCAGTAATCCCAAGATCATCAAGCATCGACGCATGCCCACCCCGAATCCCTTTCGAGATTAACGCGATTGCGGGAATAGGGCTTTCCAAAGCCGTCCCAGGCTGGTAGTATTAACTTTCCGGCGCGGGGTGGAGCAGTCCGGTAGCTCGTTGGGCTCATAACCCAAAGGTCGCAGGTTCAAATCCTGCCCCCGCTACCAATCGGTGCGATGAACAAAGCCTTGGATCACAACGATCCGAGGCTTTTTCGTATGCCTGAGAATGATCTGGACTGCCCTTGCGGGGTATGCCTAATTGTAGCGGGTTCGGGGAGCGACTGCACAACTGCTGCACAACTATTTTGGGCTGTAATCAAGTCATGGTGCCGGTTTGGCTGAGAGACGGGTCCTGTCGTTGTGTAGGGCACGGCACGCGAACGCCAGCGATGCCCATGAAAGGGGGTGGGTATATTGATTGCCCGGTTGCCTCTCGGCGCGGAACGACGGGGTGGTCGATCTTCGAACCGAATCCCTTATCATGGCGCCCCGGCGGACCCGCCAGCCTGACGACCTTCACTCCAGGCGCGTCAGGAAGCTTTCCAGCCACCCAACACCGTTACAAGTCCCTTCCGCGTCTCCTGGGGGCTTCCAGGATTCCTTCATTCAGGAAACCGCCCACTGCGGCAGGCTAGATCCAAGATTACGAGGAGGTCAGGCTGTTCGGACGTATTTTCTTATTTGCCATGAAATTGTAAGCAGCTCTATGAACGCATAAGCAAACGAGCAGATCATTACTAAAAGAACTAGCCGGTCGAATCGAGGAATTATCAACATATTGAGTTTAGCACTGCAGAGAATGGACCAACAAACAATATAGAGTAGCGTCCAAATCAAGGAATGAATAATCGAGGAGACTACCAGTGAGGTTTTAGTAAACTGAATTTTGGTGAGATTCAACTGCGGGGATATAGAAATTCCAATGCAGATGCCCAATTGACCTGCCACGTCTGCCAATAACCTGATCGCGACCTGTGTTGGAAACTTATTGTGTTTTATCTCAATATATATTGGAATAATTTCCAACATCATAAGAATAATTAAGGGAAGAGCAAAGGCACAACACCAACGGGCGGTGATTTTGTGAACGCTGTGCTGTTCTGGATGGATCATGGGTGCCCACTAACGAATTGAACCAATCGGACTCGCTTTCACAAAACGATAGTCGGAAGCTAAAACCTGATTCATGGAGAGAGAGGGGCATTGGCGGATACCAAGCCAAGTTACTCTGCAGCGCCTACCAAAGCAACGAATTTGGATGCTGTCATACAGTCTTCTGAATACCTTTAGAAAAGTTCCATGGACTCAGATAAGGTAGAAGCCTCACCCGAGTCCAAGGAAGTGTGTCGGGCGCTTAGACGGTAACGTCTGGTGTGCTGGGCGGTTCTACGGAAAGACCAAGTCTCATATAACCTGCTACGCTGCCAAGCCACCCAATCCGCCATTGCCACCCACGCAGTCAATGCGCCTGACCGCAACTACCCATCACAAAACTACGTCCGTGCAAACCCGGTATCCCCCGCAATATATATATTAGGCGGTGGTGACGAGGTGGTGGCGTTGGTAAGTACAAGATAAACAACCCCGTTATGCAGCATTGGCGCACTCGGTGAGGTAGTCGTCACGCAGCCGCACCCCCAGGTAGACATACCCGTCACGTCCTCGCACCCGCCGGGCATCACCGGGGAACGCCGAGTTGACCGCGCCGGGAAGTAAGTCTCCGAACACGCCCCTATGCTCACTGCCCCAATCCGCATAGTCGCAGAACGCCGACCACAGGTCCGTGACCGTCGCCCTGCCGTTGTTGTCGTCCACACAGCAGACACCCAAGAACTCCATCAGGTCACCCGCCATCTCGGCGCGGATCCCAGCACGCGCCGCCGCCCGTCGCCCAGACGCCTTCATACTCTTCGCCTTCTCGCGCTCGTGGGAGGCGCGGTAACTCAGCCGTCCCCGCTCGCTCCAAGTCCCCAGCACGAATGCACGGTCAACTGCTTCAACCAGTTCCTGACTGGAGAACGGTGGTTCGTTCTTCGAGTTGAACTCGGTCAGCAGCGTGAGGGTCTGATCCGCGTCCAGCAGGTACCAGCGGACGAGGTCACAGGTGTAGCCGAACAACTGCTTCCGTCCGCCGTGCCCCTGGATGCATCCCCCCTGGTTGAGCAGCCAATGGCGCGCCATCTTGAAGCGGTACGCGGCGTCGTACATCTTGTTGTTGCGCTGCCCATAGTAGTACCAGCGCGGGTTCTCGCGGGGGAGACGGAGCGGGGTCGTGGTCTTGCTGGGCGTTGACGTTGTTGGCGCTGCCACCGCGCCATCTGGGATAGTTGCCGCTAGGACGGGTTTAAGCAGGTGCGGGTCAGCAATGGGTGCATTGGGCAGGTCGAACCCGTCCTGGGGCATGTAGTAGCGTCCGGAATGGTGCCGTCCGTATGGTGCGATCACGTACCCGGACGTCTTGATGTCCAATCCGACGAACGCACGTCCGCAGTCAGACTTCATGGTCACGCCAGCAGGCAGGCGGTAGTACAGGTGCCACCCGCCGCCGTCCCGCCCGGTCTCCACCACGCAGGGAGTTGTCCCCAGGATCGATTCGACATACTCCTTCGCCGCCAGGGTGTCGCAGTCGGCAACCCAGATCCTCAAGGTGCCGCAGTCCATCAGCACCCCGAGGTTCTGGTCCCCTCCCACCCACTTGTGGACGTCCTTGAGGTCGTTGACCACCCCAGCGTCGCGGTATTTGGTCCACTTCCCGGCGGGGTGCTTACCCGGCTTGTGACTGCATTTCCCACCCTTGCGCCAATCCCCTGGACTGATCTCATGCGCACCCTGGCATTCTCCATCAACGACCGGGTGCATCGGCACCAGGACAAGACCGTAGGCGCGATAGTCAAGGGCGCTGGCAAGGCGCAAGCGCTTCGCCTGTTCGATTTCCATAGATAGTCCTCCTGGTGGATAGCGGGGAGCGCAGAGGCGTCCCAGGCGCGATCACCGGGCATCGGCGTCGCGGTACTTCGCTACCACCCCGCCCAATCGCGTCGGATGGCGGGACTGAGAATCGGGACATCATTAAAGGATCGTTGAACGTATTGAACAATAGATGATCTATTCTTTTTCATTGAAGAAGAACCGAGGGACCAATGCCACTTCCAAAAATTCGAGATGGTCAGAAGTTCAGCATCATGCTCCCCGCTGACGTAATTGAGCGGGTCAGGTCAGAGGCGACAGACGATGGCAAGATCCCGGCGATGATCATCCTGGAGGCGCTGGACGAGCACTGGGGCGGCAACAGTGAAGCCGCGAATCCGAGCACGGACCCCACTCCCCGGCAGCGGAAGACTCTCGTCAACCTCCTGCGGCATCTCGAAGACCTAATCATCGGTGGCAAGGTCACTGTCAGCGAGATCGCCAAGGCTGCGGGGGTGAGCGCTGGTGACGTTCAAGGGGCGTGGAGGACTGTAGGGTTTGTCCCCGTCGCGAGTGCCGCGCCCGTCCTCAAGTTCCTCGCGTCGAAGAAACTACCGATTGGTCGGAAAGGATAAGCTGGCGTCATTGACTTTAAGAATCCTTAAGACAGCCTTTGCAAAGTCGGTATCCCCAACAATATAGATAATAGGCGGTGGGCGGTGCGGTGGCGGTGATGGAGATGACCTTCATAGGATCCCCCGGCGCTGATTCGACGCGGGGTCAGCATGACCAGAGTCTAGTTCGACAAGATGGTTGCCTCGTCCTCGCAACACTGAAGACCCGCTTTAGCTCGTTTTCCCCTGGTGGACCTCCATAACCAATGAGTACCTATGGCATTGCCACCGCCACGAAGGTTGCACCAATAAACGCCTCGGAAAACTTGCCGCTGGCAAGTATTTGGTAATTGGATGGGTGCTGCGGGGGGTGGAAAGTTACCGGTAACTATTCCAATGCTGGAATATTCACCTCCAGGAAGGTTCTTTGCGCGCCCCAGAGTGGACCACGCAAAAAATCCGCACATCGTAAGTAATTAATATATGGATATATATGACGTATCTCCGGGTCCTGGTGGACTCAGGAGCGCAGCTATTGCCAATGCCTGCATCGCGGCAAGACCAGAGAAGACGACAAAAACAGTCGGCATTCTGCAGACTCACAGCCACTCTGACGGCGTTTGGTGCTGCGTCACGTCCGGTTTTGTGCGGATTTCGCCTGTCAGCGATTGGTTCAGAGGTTTCATGGCGCGGCTGGGGAGAACTGACCGGCGCGACCGTGAAAGTGATTTTTGGGAAGGGGCGATGGGCGGTGGTAGGTCAGCACAACGAGATCGGTGGCGATCCCGTGCTCCCCCCCAACCCAGTGCCTCGCCTTGACCGCATTCGGCACTTATCCAAGAAGGATCACCAATGAACACGCTCACCAAGGAACGGATTGCCCGGAAGCACGACCTTGCCCGGCAGCTTGAAGAAGCCGCTGACGACCTCAACTCAATGATCACGTCATACAACGACCAGATAGAAGCGAGTTTCGCTGCCCTTGAGGAATCGCAGGACCACTACAACGAAACCGTGGTGAGGGTGAATGCCTTCGTCGGCGAGGTCAGGGAGGTCCAGGAAGCGCACCATGACCAGAAGGCTGAATCCTGGCAGACCAGCGCCGACGGGGAGACCTATAAGGACTGGATCGAAGAATGGTCCGTCACCCTCAGTGAGATCAATGTCGGCGACCGTCCGGCTGCCGTGGAAGATTCGGGCATCGAGGACGCGGAGATGATTAGGGATCTGTCTGAACAGCCGTAGACCATTCATGAATCGAACGAACCGCCTGGGCACCCCCTGGGCGGTTCTTTTCTATCCTGTCCGGTCGAGTGCCATTCCATGGGATGGTGTTGGACAGGAGATCGATGGCATGGACCAGACCTGGGTTTGCAATACCTGTGGCATTTCTATTGAGAAGGCGGCGGACGGCAACGTCGAGTGGATCAACGTTCCCACCAACTCCACCGAGTGGGTTGCAAGGGACATGAGGATCGTCCATCACATAACCGCCAGTCTTAACGCGCCCGACGGATCGTGCCAGTTTGACGAGGCGAAGGAGTTTCTGAAGGACCAGGGCACTGTTGGGGATCGATCCTTGACGGACTACATTGGTCCGGATGGGTTGATGAACCTCCTGGAGCATGCCGCCGACCCCAGCTTTCGGGACATCGATGTCATGGAGATGATCAAGCGAATCCACATCCCCGGCTATGACCGCGCGAAGGGGCATTTTGAGGTGGCGGTTCGGGAAGAAGTGATTGAACTGAACGGTCCGCCGGGATTCTACTTTCAACGGCAAATTCAGGAGGTCATTGACCACTACAGCCTTTAGACGTTGGAGATCACATGCCCAAGCGATTGGTTTTTGTGACACTATTGGCGTTGATTTTTACGCTGATATGCAGTCAAAGGCACGCAGGTTTTTTTGTTCTAATGTTTTCACCATTTTTTCTCCTTTGGGCTGTGATCAAAGCCGCGATAATATTTAAGAATAAGGCGTCTTGGATAAACCACCTTGAGTTGGTTGGTGTATGGGTAACAGCAATCATTGTTGTCTCATCAATCCACGTTACTAGATCCGTAGTTGCTCGTCGGGCAGCAAATGAAGTTGTCGACAACATCTTTGCCTACAAAGACAAGCATGGTGTATATCCTCCAGAATTATCGGATGGATTACTCCCCAATGAGCTAGTTTATTCAGCCAAGAACAGTAAGCCTCAATTATTTTATATGTCAACATTTATGCCGTTTTCAGGTTACATCTATGACTTTGAAATGAGGCGTTGGACCTACCAGGGCGACTAGTAATGGCAGCCAAGCCGTCCGATGGTCTCTGCCCTCATAGTTTATTGAAGCGGCGGACATCGCTCGTGAATGTCCGCCGCGTTGACTTCATGGTGCAATGGGATTTTCAATGATCCACCCATTGGGTTCTTGTCTCATCTAGGCAAGTCCGAGTTTGAGACTGAGGGCGTCCTGTGCGCGTCGCTTGGACGCCATGGAGGTCTCGACGTAGATCATCGTCGTCTTGACGTCCTTGTGACCCATCAGTTCCTTGAGGTCCGGCAACGGCGTTCCCGACTCGGCATGTAGGGTGGCAAAGGTCGCCCTCAACCGGTGCTGAGTGACATTGCCGAGTCCCATGGACTCGCAGACGCGCTGGAGGACCTTCTTGCAGTATTGGGACCGGTGCGGTCTGCCGTCCACGGCAGGGAAGACATACTCACTCAAGGTCGGTTTGGGCATGGCGTGGAGGGCGCACCACAGCCAGTCAGGAACCGGCAGGACACGCGCTTCCTTTCCCTTCGCCTTCCCGACGACGTAGGTGTGCTGATCCATGTCGAACCATTCCCACCGCATGCCCAGAGCTTCCCCTTCGCGCAATCCGAGTCCCACCATCACACGGAGGAGGACGCGGACGTGGGGCGTGTGCGCCGCCTGGTCAATGGCGGCAAAGAACGCGGTGAGGCTGGGTGCCGGGACGGTCACGCGCGGCTTCTGTTGAATCCGAAGAAATTTCACGACAAAGGACAGCTTCTCCATGTGTCCGCCCTTCACGGCAAACCTCGCCAGGGTGCGAATCAGTTCCAGGGTGTTGTTCGCGTACCGCGCGGAGAGACCAGCTTCAAGCTGCCGGGCGCGGACGCCCATCACAGCCGCCGTCTGGATTCGGTCGATCCGTGTCAATCCGAGGTCCGGCTTGATCCAGCGACGATACCGGCACTCGGCAGTTACCAGGTAACTTTGACTGAATGCCGTGTGGTTAACCTTCCACCATGACTCCCAGACCTGGTTCAGGGTGGGCGGCACCTTCTTGGTGAGGTTGAGTTGATCGTGCAGGAGGTCGCGCCGCTTCTCCTCCATGACTCGGCGTGCGGTGGTGAGGTCCGTCGCCTTGGTGGAGCCGTGGGCACGCTGCCCGTTGACCTGGATCGAATAGTGCCAGAAGTCGCCGACCTTCTTGAGTCCGGGGATGTTTGCCATTGCCTTGCCTCCGTGGATGGGGCAAGGGCATTCGGAGGATCACGGAATACGGTTCGCTGCACAACTGCTGCACAAGTCGGGGTCCGGGGAACGATCACGGAATGGACCGCGCCCGGAAACCCGCATCAGTGCTACACTCTCCTTTCCGGCGCGGGGTGGAGCAGTCCGGTAGCTCGTTGGGCTCATAACCCAAAGGTCGCAGGTTCAAATCCTGCCCCCGCTACCAATTCGAAGAGCTCGGCATTTGCCGGGCTCTTCGTTTGTCCAAGGCGATCCCCGGAGCCCAGGGCAGGATTTGGACCTGCGATCGGCAATGGCGCGCAGGCAGGGAAAGCGGAGGACGCATGCGTCCGGAGCGGTCCGCCGCAGGCGGATTCCCGTGCGCAGCCAGTGCCGCGGGGTGAGCCCCGCGAACCCAGGTTCAAATCCTGCCCCCGCTCCCAACAAGTGGCCCGAAAACATTGAGTTTTCGGGCCTTTTGCTTTGTCGGCGTCCGGGTGGCGACCGACGAGAAATACAACGGAATACAACATGGGGCGGACCCTGTTTGACCGGGGGTGGTGCCCAAAAATGAAACGGTTTGGAACGCTGTAAAGCGTCGTCAACGCTGCGTCTTGGCCACTACGCCTTACCTGGTTGGCACTGTGCTGGACAGGCGTCGTCGTCAACTCAGTCATGTCGATCCCCGCCACGAACTGTCATCCAGACGAACCAGGGCCAACAGGTCATGACCGATCTGCCCATGAATCTCGGATTCACCCCTCCCGACCCCGAATTTGACTATTCCGGAGGGACATTGGACGAGATTGTAGCCACGTAGATCCACTGTTGGCGCTTGTCTACGAGCTTTTTCGGGAACCAGGATGCCCTTTGCACGGCGTGGTCAGGGCGATGGAAGCTTGCCCTACAACGTGAGAGCCTGCCTGCATTCCAGAGGAGAAGTGCCATGAACCCACGTCGTCGATCGGAACGCCTGACTCCCTCTCCCAGTGCCGAGGCCCAATAATCCGCCATGCAAAAAATGGAAGAGGCCCGCAGGGCCGTGGACTCGAAGCTGGCTTGGATGGAGTGAGGCGAGAACCTGGCCAACCTCTCCGAGGATGTGAAAGCCCTGCGTCGCCAGTTCGACCGACTTGAGGCTCTGGTCATGGGGTTCTATGCAGCGATGGAGTCCCACCACGATGCCCGGCAGCCCCAGGATGGTGAACTCGACCGATACGTCATCCGGGCCAAGGAGGCCGCCAAGTTCATCGGTGTAGCTGAAGCGACCCTGGCCCAGTGGCGGATGACCGGGGAAGGCCCCCAGTTCGTCAAAAATGGGCCTCGACAAGTCCTCTACCGGATCGGAGACATCCGAGCCTGGACAGACAAGAACGTCGTGGCCAGCACTTCCGCCTACCACGCCAGGGAAGGCCGGTAGATCGTCGGCAGGTTGCTATTTTAGATTTTGGCAATATCTTAAAACAAGCTGTGATCTTGTTTTAGTCTCTGAGAGGGTGTCTGCAAATTAACCATATTGCCAAAGGTGCACGGCCACACTCGAGATCTGAGTCCAGGGGCCGATGAGAGCCGGGAAGGCCATGGGTCCAGGTCGGCATTTTTTCATTTTCATCGCTTT
>Ga0316217_10007144_pt1 | contig 10767 bp, 10 predicted proteins | sample 1anoAmetaG_FD_203633 | JGI IMG/M metagenome (GOLD analysis project Ga0316217, IMG submission 203633) | Freshwater microbial communities from Trout Bog Lake, Wisconsin, USA - 1anoA | ecosystem: Environmental > Aquatic > Freshwater > Lake > Hypolimnion/Profundal zone | place: USA: Wisconsin... | reverse complement strand
TCGTGCAGCCGGATGGTGGCCAGGGCGGTGACGGTCTTGCCCGAGCCGGATTCGCCGACCAGGGCCAGCTTCTCGCCGGCGGCCAGGGTGAACGAGACGCCGTCCACCACCCGCCGGCCGCCGAAGCTGATGCTCAGATCCTGGACCTCGAGCAGGTTCATGGCGCCTCCCCGGTGACTTCCTTGCGCGGGTCCAGGGCGTCGCGCAGGGCGTCGCCCACCAGGATCAGCAGCACCAGGGTCACCACCAGGACCGTGAAGGTGGCCAGGGAGATCCACCAGGCGTCCAGGTTGTTCTTGCCCTGGGCCAGCAGTTCGCCCAGGCTCGGGGTCCCCTCCGGCACCCCCAGGCCCAGGAAGTCCAGGCTGGTCAGCGCGCCGATCGCCCCGGCCATCTCGAACGGGATCAGGGTGATGACCGGAGTCATGCAGTTGGGCAGGACGTGCCGGAAGATGATCACCCGGTCGCGCTGGCCCAGCGCCTTGGCGGCGCGGACGTAGTCCAGGCCGCGGTTCTTCAGGAACTCGGCGCGGACGTAGGCGGCGATCCCCAGCCAGCCGAACACCGAGATCAGCACCACCAGCAGGCCGACGCTGGGGGCGAAGAAGGCCGAGAAGATGATCAGCAGGTAGAGGGTGGGCATGGCCCCCCAGACCTCGACGAAGCGCTCCATGGCGATGTCGGTCCAGCCGGCGAAATAGCCCTGGATCGCGCCGTAGAGCACGCCGGCCACGGTGCAGACCACGGTCACCGCCAGGGCGAACAGGACCGAGAGCCGGAACCCGTAGAGCAGCCGGGCCAGCAGGTCGCGCCCGCGGTCGTCGGTGCCCAGCCAGTTCTGCCGGCTGGGCGGGGCCGGGTTGGGCTCCCGGGAGAAGTAGTTGATGGTGCTGTGGTGGTAGTGGTTGGGCGGGAACAGGGCGAAGTTGCCGGGCCGGGCCAGCAGGTCGCGGATGAACGGGTCCAGGTAGTCGGTGGGGGTCGGGAAATCGCCGCCGAAGGTGGTCTCGGGCAGGGTCTGGACCAGCGGCACGTACCAGTGGCCGCCGCAGCGGACCAGGAGGGGCTTGTCGTTGGAGAGCCCCTCGGCGAACAGGCTGACCAGGGTCAGCAGGAGGAACAGCTGCAGGCTGCGGTAGCCCAGCCGGTTGCCCCGGAACCGGCGCCAGGCGCGCCGCCAGGGACTCTGGGGGGAGGCGGAGGGGCTCGGCATCAGTCGTACTTCACGCGGGGATCGACCCAGAGGTAGCTCAGGTCGCGGATCAGGGTGGTGACCAGGCCGATCAGGGTGAAGAAGAACAGGCTGCCCAGCACCACCGGGTAGTCCCGCCGGATCACCGACTCGTAGGAGAGCAGCCCCAGGCCGTCCAGGGAGAACAGGGTCTCGATCAGCAGCGAGCTGGAGAAGAACGCCCCGACAAAGGCGGCCGGGAAGCCGGTCATGATCGGGATCAGGGCGTTGCGGAAGACGTGGCGCCACATCACCGCCCGCTCACCGACCCCCTTGGCCCGGGCGGTGAGCACGTACTGCTTGTGGATCTCCTCCAGCACCGAGTTCTTGGTCATGATGGTGATCACCGCGAAGCTGCCCAGCACCATGGCGGTCACCGGCAGCACGATGTGCCAGAGGTAGTCCATGGCCTTGCCCATCAGGGTCAGCTCCTCCCAGTGGGCCGAGGTCAGTCCGCGCAGCGGGAACCACTGGGTGAAGGCGCCGCCGGCGAACAGCACCAGCAGCAGCACGCCCATGACGAAGCTGGGGATGGCGTAGCCGACCAGCACCAGCAGGGTGGTGGCGGTGTCGAACCGGCTGCCGGCGCGCACCGCCTTGGCGATGCCCAGCGGCACCGAGACCAGGTAGGTGAGCAGGAAGCTCCAGATCCCCAGGCTGATCGAGACCGGCAGCTTCTCCCGGATCAGCGCCCAGACGTCCTTGTTGTGGAAGAAGCTCTTGCCCAGGTCGAACCGGGCGAACTGGCCGAGCATCTGGACGAAGCGGGTGGCGACCGGCTTGTCGAACCCGTAGAGCTTGCGGATCTCCTGGATCCGCACCGCGTCCACCCCCTGGCGGCCGCGGTAGCCGGCGCCGGTGGCGGCCGGGCCCTCCCCGGCCGAGTTCCGGCCCTGCAGCTGGTAGACCATCTGCTCGACCGGGCCGCCGGGGACGAACTGGATCACCGCGAAGGTGATGGCCAGGATGCCGAACAGGGTCGGCACCATCAGCAGGAGGCGTTTGAGGATGTAGGCCCACATGGTGCGTCTCCTAGGCTAGGGATGGGTGGTCCACCAGGTGGAGATGATCCAGCTTTCGGGCTGGAAGTAGCGGGGGGGCACCGCCGGTTCCGCGAACTTGCCGGCCCGGTAGCTGATCCGGAAGGAGTTGCTGAACCAGGCCGGAACGTAATAGTGGCCGAAGCGCAGCACCCGGTCCAGGGCCCGCAGCCGGGCCACCAGCTCGGGCCGGGTGCTGGCGGCCGTGGCCGACTCCACCAGCGCGTCCACCGCCGGGTCGCGGATGCCCATGAGGTTGGCCGAGCCCTCGTTGGCGGCCGAGGCCGAACTGAACCGGTCCTTGAGCTCGCTGCCCGGGGCCTCGCTGCCCACGGTGCGGATGCTGGTGACGTCGAAATCGAAGACGTCCAGCCGCTTCTGCAGCAGGGCGAAGTCCACCACCCGGTAGTGGCACTCGATGCCCAGCTTCGCCAGCTCCTGCATGTACGGGGTGACGATCCGGCCCATGGAACCCTCGCTGTCCAGGAACTCGACGGCGAGCGGCTCCCCGGCGGCGTTGCGCAGGGCCCCGTCGCGGAAGCTCCAGCCGGCCTCGTGCAGCAGGCGCTGGGCCTCCCGCAGGTTGGCGCGCAGGCTGCCAGGGGGGTCGGTGGACGGCGGCAGCGGCACCGGCTCGGTGAACACCTCCGGCGCCAGCCGGGCCCGCAGCGGCTCCAGCAGCGCCAGTTCGTCCGGCCCGGGCAGGCCCTTGGCCTCGAAATCGCTGGCCCCGAAGAAGCCCCGCACCCGGGCGTAGCTGCCGTAGAAGAACTGCCGGTTCATCCACTCGAAATCCATCCCCAGCTCCAGCGCCCTCCGGACCCGCACGTCGGCGAACTGCTTGCGCCGGGTGTTGATGAGGAAGCCCTGGAAGTCCCCGGCGTTGCCGCTGGCCAGGTTGCGCCGGACCAGCTCGCCGGAGGTGAACTTGCGCCCGGTGTAGGTGCGCGCCCATTCCCGCGAGCTGAACACCTGGATGTAGTCGAACTCGCCGGCCTTGAAGGCCTCGGTCTGGGCGGTGGTGTCCTTGTAGATCTTGTAGGTGACCTGGTCGAAGTTGTAGAGCCCCCGGCGCACGTTGAGCCGGCCCGCCCAGTAGCCCGGGTCCCGCTGGTAGGTGATGTCCCGGCCGAAGTTCACGTGGCCGATCCGGTAGGGGCCGCTGCCGATGGGGATATCGGTGATGATCTGGTCGAACGGCTTGCCGGCCCCCCACTCGCGGCTGAACACCGGCATGCCGCCGACGATCAGCGGCAGTTCGGCGCTGGCCCGGCGGAAGTGGAACTGCACCGTGTGTGGGTCCAGCACGGTGGCGTCCTTGACGTCGGCGAACATGGCCCGGTAGGCCGGATGCGAGAGCTTGCCGGTGAGCGCATCGAAGCTGTGCTTGACGTCTTCCGCCAGCACCGGCTTGCCGTTGTGGAAGCGGGCCAGCGGGTTCAGCCGGAAGCTGGCCGAGAGCCGGTCGGGGGCCACCGCCACGTCCTCGGCCAGCAGGCCGTAGGCGGTGGTGGGCTCGTCGAAGCTGCCGGTGAGCAGGCTCTCGAACATCAGCTCGCTCAGGCCCGGCGGCGCGGTGCCCTTGAGGGTGAACGGGTTGTACTTGTCGAACTGGGAGATGCGCAGGGGCGGCACCAGGACCAGTTCGCCGCGCTTGGGCGCGTCCGGGTTGGCCCACTGGAAATGGTCGAAGCCGGGGGGATACTTGATGTCCCCGAACTGGGCGTAGGCATGGGCGGCCGAGGCTGGCCGGACGGCCAGGACGAGCCCCAGGGTCATTCCCAACGTGAAACATTTGAACAATAAACCTGCGCGGGGGAACGGCGGACGCCGGGATGTCATGCCGGAATAATATCAGAATAATTAGTTCAGAATATAGTCGATCCATCGCCACCCTTGGACCGGACGGGCAAACCATCCAGCCCCGAATGAAGGGGGCATGTTAGTTTAGCGAAACGGTTTATCCAATCCGCAGGCCTTCCGGGAGGGGCGTTCCATGACCATCACCACCATCCACATGGACAAGCGCAAGAAGATCGCCCTGGTGGCCCACGACCACAAGAAGCAGGACCTCCTGGAGTGGGTCCGCTACAACGAAGGGCACCTGCTGGACCACGACCTGTTCGCCACCGGCACCACCGGCGGGCTGGTGGAGGCGGCCCTCGGGGTTCCGGTCACCAAGCTCATGAGCGGCCCGCTGGGGGGCGACCTGCAGATCGGCGGCAAGATCGCCGAGGGCAAGATCGACGTGCTGATCTTTTTCTGGGATCCCCTCGAGCCGGTGCCGCACGATCCGGACGTCAAGGCCCTGCTGCGGATCGCCGCGGTCTGGAACATCCCGGTGGCCTGCAACCGGACCAGCGCCGACTTCATCATGTCCTCGCCGCTGATGGCCCAGGAGTATGAGCGCGGCCTGCCCGACTACGACGCCCACCGCAACCGCCTGCAGAACCAGCCGCCGGTCTAGCGAATATCTAACACATGATGAAATGCTAGGATTCATGGATCCAAGCGGAGTGCACCCAGCCCCTGATCCGGAGTCGTGGCCATGCGAAACATTGACCTGTCATCCTGGTCGCGCCGGCGGCACTTCGCCCTGTTCAACGGCTTCGACCAGCCCCATTTCGGTCTCTGCGCCAGCGTCGACCTCACGGCCGCCCACGCCGCCCTGAAGGCCCGCGGGCTGCCGTTCACCGCGGCCATGGTCTACCTGCTGGCGCGCACCGCCAATGGCATCCCCGAGTTCCGCCACCGGATCCGGGGCGCCGGCGCGGCCGCCGGGGTGGTCGAGCATGAGCGGGTCCACCCCTCGATCACCGTCCTGCCGGAGGACGGCCTGTTCAGCTTCTGCACCATCCCCTACCACCCCCGGATGGACCGCTTCCTGCCGGAGGCGGTGGCGAGCATGGCCGAAAAGCGCCTGCATCCCTCCCTCGAGGAGGTGGCGGACCAGGATGACCTGCTGTACCTGTCCTGCATCCCCTGGGTCGCCTTCACCGGGGTGCAGCATCCCATGCGCCAGCACCCGGTGGATTCGATCCCGCGCATCGCCTGGGGCAAGTACGGCGCCGAGGGCGGGCGCCTGAAGCTGCCGGTGGCGGTCCAGGGGCACCACGCCCTGATGGACGGCGTGCACCTGGGGAGCTTCTACACCCGGCTGCAGGAACTGCTGGACGCGCCGGAGGCCTGGGGAAGCTGACCGGCCGGGCGCTACCGCCGGTTCAGGTGGATGACCTTCGCCGGCGGGAAGCCGTTGAAGGAGGTGCTGGAGGCGTGGCTGTAGGCGCCGATGTTCTCGCTGTAGACCAGGTCGCCCAGCTCCATGTCCGGCAGTTCCTCGGCCAGGGTGATGGTGTCCAGGGCGTCGCAGGTGGGGCCGAACACCGCGCAGATCTCGGTGGGGCCCTCCTTGAAGGCGCGCACCGGGTAGTGGCAGTGGTCGAACAGCTGGCCGGAGTAGGTGTGGTAGACGCCGTCGTTGATGTAGTAGCACTGGCGGCCGTCCCGGAACGCCTTGCCGATCACTTCCGAGACCGAGGTGCAGGCGGTGGCCACCATGAACCGGCCCGGCTCGGCCAGGATCGCCACGTCCTCGGGGAACAGCCGGCTGATGGCGTCGTTGAGGATCCTGGCCAGCTCGTGCAGGGGCTTGACGTTGTCGTCGTAGGGGGCCGGGAAGCCGCCGCCGATGTCCAGCTGGTTCATCCGGGTGAAGCCGCGCAGCCGCGCCTCCTGGAAGATCCCCGCGGCCATGTTCAGGGCCTGGACGAAGTTCTGGAAGTTGGTGGTCTGGCTGCCGACGTGGAAGCTCAGCCCCTCCACCGTGATCCCGGCCTTCTCCGAGGCCTCGATCAGGTCCACCGCCTCGCCCGGCTCCGCCCCGAACTTGGAGGAGAGCTCGACCATGGCGCCGGTGTTGGGCACCCGCAGCCGCAGCAGCATCCCCACGTCCGGGGCGTGCCGCTTGACCTTCTTGATCTCCTCGTAGTTGTCGTAGGTGACCAGCGGCTTGTACTGGTTCAGCGCCTGCAGGGTCTCGTTGGCCTTGATCGGGTGGGAATAGATGATCTTGTCCCAGATGAAGTCCTGGCGATCCTTGGCCGGCAGGTCCTTGATGTTCTCGTGGACCAGCTGGAACTCGGGCAGCGAGGCCACGTCGAAGCTGGCGCCGGCCTGGTAGAGGGTGCGGATGATCTCGGGGTCGGGGTTGGCCTTGACCGCGAAGTAGGGCTGCACCCGCGGCAGGTAGCGGTTGAATTCGGCCAGGTTCTCGCGCAGCTGGTCATGGTCGATGACGAACAGCGGGGTGCCGTGTTCCTCGGCCAGTTTCTTCAGGAGGGTCTTGCTGATCACGGTGGTCCTTTCGCTCAGTCCCCGCACTCGGTGACAAGGAAGTTCTTGAATTGCCAGGGATCGGCCAGGTCCAGGTCGGGCCGGCCGTAGTCCTGGAACGCGCTGCTCCGGCCCTGGAGCGGCGTCCAGTCGGACGGGGTGGAGATGTTCTGCCCGAGATAGGGCCTGGCGATGCCCAGGATGTACTCGTGGGGCAGATCGTCCGGGACCAGCACGCCGCGGTCCGGGTGCTCGACGATCCAGGCGGCCGCGGCGGCCACCGAGATGGCCACCTGCAGGGTGGTGGCGTTCTGGTGCGGCAGCAGCTCCCGGGACTGCTCGATGGACAGGTTGCTGCCGGTCCACCAGGAATTGAACCGGTGGCCCATCAGCAGCGCGCCGAGGATGTCGGCGCCGGCGACGATCTCGTCGCCCATGATCCGCAGCCTGGGCTGGAGGGCGTAGTCGTAGCCGCGCAGCTCGTGCAGGGAGATGATCGCGTTGTCGCAGGGGCAGTAGGCGTAGTGCACCGTGGGGCGGTAGACCGCCACCCCGTCCTCCCAGACCGTGAGGTGGTCGGAGATGGTGAAGGCCTCGCCGTGCCGGACCACCATCCCCTGGATGGCGTAGTCGGGCACCCAGGACCGCACCCGCACGTTCATGCCCATGCGCGCCAGGCAGATCTGGTTGCGGGGCCCTTCGGGGTGCTCGAACGCCAGGCCGGGCAGGGTCCGCTCGTGGGTGCCCCAGCCCATCTCGGCGGTGGTGGTGCCCTCTTCCCGGAAGCCTTCGATGCTCCAGGTGTTGACGAATTCATCCACGGCCTTGGGCTGGTCGCTGATCTGGGTGTCCCGCTCGCTGCAGTGGATCACCTTGACCCCCAGGTTCCGGGCCAGGAGGTTGAAGCTCTGGTCCTTGACCAGCTGGGCCAGCTGCTCCGCCTCGGCGCCGGCGACCAGCCCCTCGGCCAGGGTCTTGCCGGCGATGTCCAGCAGCCCCTGCTTGGTCCAGTGGGAGATCAGGCCCGGGTTGGCGCCGTGCTCGAGCACCGCGGTGGGGCCCGGGGTGGTCCAGCCGGCCATCATCCGGCGGATGTTCATGTGCCGCCAGTAGAGGGTCCGCTCGGTCGGGTGCACCGGCCCCAGGGCGTAGGGATCCCACAGTTCCACCGAGGTGTTCACGTAGAGCACCCCGCGGTCGTGGCACCACTGCAGCAGTTCGCAGCAGTCGATGTTCCAGGCCAGGTCCACCAGCAGGTCGCCGGCGCCCAGGTGCCGGCCCAGCAGGCTGCCCAGGTTCTCCGGGGTGACCCGGTCGCGGAGGAAAGTGACGCCCTGCGCGGTCCATTCCTGGATGGCGCCGCCGCGGTCCTCGAAATCCATCACCGCAACGTTCCTGGGGGCGACCCGGAGATGCCTGAGCAGGAGCGGCAGGGCGCACTGCCCCACCGCACCACAACCCAGCAACAGGACACGCTTTTCGAATTCAACCATTTTCTGCTTCCCTTTCCTGACCCGATCCGCGGCGACCGGCGGATTTTAAACACTTATGAACTCGAGTGTATTGGGTGTTGGCAAGCAATGAAACAGAAAACCCAGCTTAGGAGATAAAGCCAATTATATCAATATCGATAAGAGCCCCCTGCGGACGCCTCGGGGGGGCGCCGCCCCGCTGGCGGCCCGCGTGAGAAACCCCTGATTTTATATAAATAGTGATTTATTTGATCTTGGATTTCAGCGGCGGACGGTTCCGGGGACCGGCGCGGACGCGCCGTCCTTTTCAAGGGACACCGGCACCAAGCCCCTGAATTTCCCCCATGGCGGCGCCCGCGCCGGCGGGCAGAGCGCAAACCGGCCCGGGGCCTGCCCCGGGGCGCTGCGGGCGGACGGAACCCCTGTGGCTAGGGTTGTCCGCTCCGGCCGCCGGACCCGCGCCAAGGCCGGCGGCTCGCCTGGAATGGGCGGTCGCGGCCCAGCCTTACCTCCGGAATTCCTGCGTAAATTTAGAATGATTTATCAAATTATCCAAACGCAGGAATTGTTTAAAACAAGTCGTTGATAGCCTCAAGCAACGGACCAAACCCACCTTCGATGAGGATAAAGGTCAATCCTGCCATGATAGCTGCCAACAGCCAGAGCACCGTCCGAGCTCCGAGCGAGGTTTCCACAGTTCTGAACATTCATGACCTCCCAGGGGTCATCGCACAATCCAGTATAAGCTTCGGTACAATCGTGGGGCCCAGGCTGTTCCTGGGTGGAGAATGGGGCCAAGCCTTCCCCCTCCCCCCGTCCGGAGTCCCCTTGCAGGCCTTCTTCCAATCCGAGCTGTGGCCGATCCTGGCGCTGGACCTGGTCCTCTGGCTCTGGGTCTGGCTGGCGCCGACCCTGGTGCTGCCCTGCCGGTTCCTGCCCGAGGGCATCCTGGGGCTGGCGCTGCCGGGGCTGGTCCTGGTGCGGCCGGAAACCTACACCTGGGCCATCCTCCGGCACGAACTGACCCATATCCGGCAGATGCGCCGCTGGAGCCCCCTGGGCACCTGGCTGGCCCAGGCCTTCAGCTACCTGGTGCGGCCGCTCTGGATCCTGCTGGGCCAGCGCCGGCTGCCCAGCCTGCGCGAGCTCTACCGGCTGAACCCGCTGGAGCGGGAGGCGTTCGCCGCCATGGACCAGGACGGCCCCCTGCCCCGCACCTGGGGCGCGACCCCGGCCCAATCAGCCTAACGGCACCGAGCCCACCAGCCGGTAGCGGGTGCCGGCCGGCCCCTGCAGCGACTGGAACAGCCCGAACTCCCGCACCGCGAACAGCTGGGGCTCCGGCGGGGTGAAGGCGACCCGCTCGATCGCCACCGGCTCCCGGAACCGGGCGAGGGTGAGGTGCGGGTGGAACGGCTTGCCGTCGAACCCGATCCGGCCCGCCTTGAGGGTCCCCCAGAGGTCCGCCACCAGGGCGTCCAGGGCCGGCTGCGGGTCGACCCCCAGCCAGAGGATCCGGGCCCCGCCGGGCCGGGGGAAGCCACCGAGGCCGGCGGTCCGCAGGCTGAACCGGTCGTGCCGGGCCGCGGTCTCCTCGGCCAGCCCCAGGAGCACCGGCACGATCGAGAAATCCAGCCGGCCGAGGTAGGCCAGGGTGACATGCAGGTCCTCCAGGGCCGACAGCCGGGGGGCCCCGATGGAGCGCCGGACCTCGTCCTGCACCTGCCCCGCGATGGCCTCCACCTCGGCGGGAACCGACAGGGCGAAGAACAGGGGCTGGGCTATCTCATAGGACACGGAACTCCCTTGAGTCGATAATACCTTGGACCGGAAAGCCCTGGCGGCCCCGAGTATGCTTGGACCATGCCTGAGCTGCCCGAAGTCGAAACCACGCGCCTTGGCCTGGCACCCCAGCTGGAGGGCCGGCGCATCACCGGGGTGACCCTGCGCCGGCCGGACCTGCGCTGGCCCATCCCCGGCGAGATCGCCGCCCTGCTCCCGGGCCAGCGGATCCTGGCGGTGCGCCGGCGGGCCAAGTACCTGCTGGTGGACCTGGAACCGGGCAGCGCCCTGCTGCACCTGGGCATGTCCGGCAGCCTGCGGGTGCTGCCCGGGGACACCCCGGCGGGCCGCCACGACCATGTGGACCTCGACCTGGATTCCGGCTGGCTGCTGCGCTTCAACGACCCACGCCGGTTCGGTTGTCTGCTTTGGCAGCCCCGGGGCGAGACCCACGAACTGCTCCGCCACCTGGGCCCGGAACCGCTGTCCGCCGACTTCGGCGGCGGCCACCTGTTCCGCTGCAGCCGGGGCCGCTCGACCAGCGTCAAGGCCTTCCTGATGGACCAGGAGACGGTGGTGGGGGTCGGCAACATCTATGCGGCGGAGACCCTGTTCCGGGCCGGCATCGATCCCGGACGCCCGGCCGGCCAGGTTTCCCGCGCCCGCTACGACCGCCTGGCCGCGGCGGTGAAGGAGATCCTCGCCCACGCCATCCGCTGCGGCGGCACCACCCTGAAGGACTTCATCCGACCGGACGGTCGGCCAGGCTATTTCGAGCAGGAGCTGTTCGTCTACGGCCGGGAGGGGGAACCCTGCCTGGTCTGTGGCGGCCTCCTGAGCGGCAATCGCCTGGGCAACCGGGCCACCGTCTGGTGCGGCCGCTGCCAGAAATAGGGGCGGCCGGCCCTAC
>Ga0316217_10007143_pt1 | contig 10769 bp, 14 predicted proteins | sample 1anoAmetaG_FD_203633 | JGI IMG/M metagenome (GOLD analysis project Ga0316217, IMG submission 203633) | Freshwater microbial communities from Trout Bog Lake, Wisconsin, USA - 1anoA | ecosystem: Environmental > Aquatic > Freshwater > Lake > Hypolimnion/Profundal zone | place: USA: Wisconsin... | reverse complement strand
AGCAAAATATGGGATGTAATTTTGTTAGATATATCGATGCCCGGTCGTAATGGCATGGATATTTTAAAACAATTAAGAGCAGAACATATAAAGGCACCTATTTTGGTTTTGAGCATGCATCAGGAAGATGTTTACGGGCCAAGGGTGCTAAAGGCAGGGGCCAATGGATTTTTAAATAAGGAGAGCGCCACGGAGGAACTGATAGCCGCTGTGCACAAAGTTTTGGCAGGGCGCAAATACATATCGCCGAGGCTGGCTGAAAAGTTAGCCGACGGAGTGGGAGTGATGAATGATAAACCGATGCACGAGTTGCTTTCGGACCGCGAGATGCAGGTGATGCAAATGCTGGCTTCGGCAAAAACTGTGTCTGAAATTGCCACGGAGTTGTCGCTGAGCGTAAATACCATTAGCACATACCGGAATCGGATACTCGAGAAGCTTAAACTGAATAACAATGCCGAACTTACCCGCTACGCTATAGATAACAGCCTTGTGTAGTGCAAACCATTACAATATTTTCATTGTTTGCTCTATTGCCCGCAGTACTAAAATGGTGGTGCTTTGCAATGTAAAAATTGCAACCTGTGATAGCCCAGCAGACCGACATCATGAAAATAGTAATAGTGGATGATTCTCCGCTTATTGTTTCAAGGCTAAGGCAGCAGATAAGTGGCTTGCCATATATTGAAATTTCGGGTGTTGCAACCAACATAGCCATGGCGCTTGAAACAGTAAAGTTACACGGGCCTGATGTGGTAATACTGGATATTTATCTGAAGGATGATGCCCCCTCAAGCAGCGGCATTACGCTTTTAGCCATGCTTCGTCAAACATACGCATCGTTACATATTATTATGCTTACTAATCTGTCAGGTGAGCCTTACAATAACCGGTGTATGGAGTTGGGAGCGAATTATTTTTTAGATAAGTCGGTTGATTTTGAAAGAATACCTGAAGTGTTGCTGGATATTCGTCAGTTACTAAATACCTCCGTGCTATGAGTGAGAATAATTTTTTAGGCCATGAAACGGAAAATGCGGGGGGTAATGGCCGGCATAAAAGCGGTATGCTGAATGCCGTGGGGGGGTATGGTGGGTTTATTCAAAGCCTGGCAGTGCCGGCTTACCAGTGCGATTTAAACGGACATATAATAAACTATAATAAAGCAGCAGTAGAACTATGGGGGAAAAAACCATTAGCTGATAATGACTTGTGGGGCGCATCAATACAAATTAAAGATGCAGATGGAAATGTGGTTCGCTTAAACGCTCACCCCATGGTAGCTGCTATACAGGAAGCCGTGGCGCAACAACCCAAAGAACTTGAGTTGCTAAGACTGGACGGCTCAACCCGACATGTGCTGGCGCATGCTGCTCCTACGTTTAATGAAGATGGAACCATCAACGGCGCAACAAATATCATCGTCGATATCAGTCGTTACAAAGGCCTGGAAGAAAGTAAGGCAAAGGAAAAAATCAGTAAGCAGGCGATAGAAGAGTTGCGATTGACGCGGTTGGCTATCGATAACGCCATCGAGGTAATTATTATTACCGATGCTCCTGCGGAAGGCAATCCGATAATTTATGCAAATCGCTCGTTTTACAGCCTTACAGGTTACCAGGCCGAAGAAGTGCTTGGGAAGAACTGTAGATTTTTACAGGGACCCGATAGCGATAGCGAAGTGATAGCAGCGATAGCGAAAAGATTAGATGAAAAGGAATTATATAGTGGTGAGTTGCTGAATTATAAAAAGGATGGAACGCCATTCTGGAATTCGCTGAATATAATACCTATTGTTGATGAGCTTGGCTCGGTAACCCATTTCGTGGGGTTCCAAAGCGATATAACGGAGAAGAAACTGGCAGAAGAGAAGGTGTATACTGCGCATGAATCGCTGGAAGTGAAAGTTGCCAAGCGGACTGCTCAGCTTGAGGATGTCAACAAGGAACTGGAAGCTTTCAATTATACCGTATCACATGATTTGCAGGCGCCGTTGCGCACTATCTCGGGATTCACCAGGATACTACTGAATGAGTACCGGGACAAGCTGGGGAAAGATGCCAATGAGTACCTGGAGTTTATTGAAAAAAGCGTAAGGCAAATGAGCATGCTTACTAAAAGCCTGCTCTCGTTTTCAAAGCTCGGCAAGGCATCACTGAATTACAGCAACGTGGACCTTGAGGAGCAAGTGCAGCAGGTGATAGCAGAATTGAAATTGGGTGATGCGAATTCGAAGGTGGAGATTTTACAACACGGGCTGAAACCGGCTATATGCGACGGCGAACTAATAAAACAGGTTTGGACCAACCTGATTGGTAATGCGGTAAAATACTCCTCTAAAAAATCTTATCCGCTTATTGAAATAGGGATGTCTGAAAATGAGGATGAAGAACTGATTTATTACATCAGGGATAACGGCAGCGGTTTTAATATGGAGAATGCAGGCAAATTATTTTCACCGTTTCAGCGGATGCATTCAAACAGTGAATTTGAGGGAACCGGAGTAGGCCTGGCCACCGTGCACAGAATAATTACCAAGCATGGCGGCCGTATTTGGGCTGATGCTAAACCCGATGAAGGGGCTACTTTTTATTTCACTTTAAAAGGAACAATTAAAATATAATACTGAAGTCAAAATGGATCCAGTGCAAGCGTAAATTGTGTCAGCAAAACGTGTGTTAGTGTGCTAAATGAGGGGTTCATGAGGGCAGGTCGGAAGACCTGCCTTATTTTTTTAAATCAATTCATACCTTAGCAGATTAATAATAGCATCAAGTATTATCCCATATTTTTATTAATGATTCCCTTCTACGATTTACCAAAGCACGAACGCGATGAGCTGGTTGCCACCATCTATAGTGAGATTTTAGCCGGACTTAAAACCAGCGACCCGGATAATATTATTGCCCGCTTCAGCGATAAGGACACTTACATCCGGAAATCGGCTTATCTCGCTGCAGGGAAAATTTATTTTGCGCATAAAAATTTGAATACTAAAATCATTTGTTTGCTGCGCGATTTAATGAAGCACGAGGATTTTAAAGTGAGGCAAACCGTAATTAACGCTGCAGGTGAAATTGGAAAAGTTCATTTTGACGTGGTTCAACCATTTTTTGATGCGGGTTTGTTTGATGTGCACCATTCGCCGAGAAATGCTGTGATTGGTTCGGTAAAAAAGATGGGTGAGGTAAACCCTAAACCTGTTTTAGGCTGGGCTAAAACCTATCTTCATCACGAAGACAAAGAAATTCGACGGGAGATTTGCCATGGCATAGAGTTACGCGGACGGAAGCACCCGCAGGATATTCTACCCCTTTTGAAAGAGCTGCAACACGATAAAACCGCACGGGTAAGAAATACACTGGTGCATGTGCTCGGTCAAATAGCCTACAAAAAAGGCTGCCTCGAAATCGTAGTTGCCGACCTCAAAACCTGGGACAATAAGCCATTGGTTATGGATGCCATGGAAGAAATTATCGACGTTCACCACCGCTACCGCAATTTTTCAGCCATGACACAGGATGAGGCGCGGAAATATATAGTTGCGAATTCATAACATACCTTACTTTTGTTATAAGATGAACCTCAATCAAATTGCGCCTAACATCTGGACCATTGATAATTTTCTATCACCCGAAGAATGTACTAAACTCATTGCCACCAGCGAAAATATTGGCTTTGACGCCGCCACTATCAATACCGCTTTTGGCACCCGGCGGGTTGACGAGGTGCGCAATAACACCCGCGCATTTTACAATAATCAAGCGCTCGCCGACGAATTATGGATTAAGTTAAAGCCCTTTGCGCCTGCTGCCATTGGTAAAAGTCATCCGAATGGTCTGAATGAATTGTTCAGGTTTTACAAATATCAACCGGGGCAGCAATTTAAAAAGCACCGCGACCGAAGCTACGAGCGCAATGAAACCGAATTTAGTCTTTACACCTTTATGGTTTACTTAAGCCACGATTATACCGGTGGCGAAACTTCATTTTATAAACCGGTGGATGGTAAATCGGTGGTGAAAGGAGAAACCGGTATGGCGCTCATCTTTTTGCATGACCTGCTGCACGAAGGAAGCACTGTAAACTCAGGCCTGAAATATATTCTGCGGACTGACATCATGTTTAAACTGGAGCAGTAATCATGAATCCCCTTCGCAAAATATTATTTCTGGCCGTCGGATTCCTTGTTACATATGCGGGTAAGACTGACTCTTCCGCAATCAAGTCTGCTTACAACCAGCATACTTTCGATGTTTACACAGCCGATATCCGTACCCAAAAAATAAAGATGTTTTGGAAGGATGCGCAGGGAGAAAAAATAAAAAGTCTTGGCAACCTCAAAAAATACCTCGAAAGCGGCAAACAGGAATTATTGTTTGCTACCAACGCCGGTATGTACATGCCCGATAATTCACCGCAAGGCCTTTATGTTGAAAATGGAGAGGAACTAAACTCCATCGACCTGCGCAAGAGTGCTTCGGGCAACTTTTACATGCAGCCCAATGGCGTGTTTTTAATCACTTCCACCAAAGCCCAAATCGTTACTTCATCCGATTACAATAAATCAAAGAACGCTGCCGTATTTGCTACACAATCCGGGCCATTACTGGTTATCCATGACGTTATCAATTCCAACTTCAAACAAGGCTCACAAAACCTTTATATCCGCAGCGGTGTTGGCATCACTGCCGAAGGCAAAGTTGTTTTTGCCATCTCCGAAGTGCCGGTCAACTTTTACGACTTGGCTGCGCTTTTTAAAGAAGTGCTCCACTGCCCCAACGCACTTTATCTCGATGGTGCCATTTCAAAAATGTATCTTCCTGCACTCAACCGTTTTGATGCCGACGGCAGTTTTGGCGCCATGATTGCCATAACAAAGTAACCTCCTATTCAATAACAAAAGCGCGACCGTTTCCGAATCGCGCTTTCTCATTTTTAATTAACCAGAACTTACTTGCCTGCGCCTTTTTCAACTCGTTTGAAAGAGGTAACAGTCAACCCGCTTTCGGCTGCGCCTAAAACTTGCTGAACGGTTTTGCTTCCGTCTTTTACAAATGCCTGGGTCAGGAGGGTATTTTCTTTAACGTAGGTGTTTGCTGCACCTTCGGCTATTTTATCTAAAATGTTTGCCGGCTTGCCTGCTGCAACTGCTTTTTCGCGGGCCACTGCTTTTTCTCTTTCCAACACATCAGCGCTAACGCCGCTGGCATCAACTGCAATTGGGTTCATAGCTGCAATTTGCATGGCCACATCTTTAGCTACTGCGCTAACTGCATCGTTCAAAGGTTTGTTTACTGCAACCAACACACCAATTTTATTGCCCATGTGGTTGTAAGCAACTACACCCTCGCCGCTAACGGTTTCGTAAGCCGCAACGGTAATTAACTCGCCAATAGCCGAAACCTTAGCCTGCAATTGTGCGCTTACGCTTGCTCCGTTCAGTTCCAAAGCCACTAATTCTTCAGTTGTTTTAGGTCCTTTTTCCAACGCTAAATCGGCAATTGAATTGGCGAACTTTACAAAGTCTTCATTCTTGGCAACGAAATCAGTTTCGCAGCTAACATAAACTACTACACCGCTTTTATTGTCGGCTGCTGTTTTAGCAATAACAACGCCTTCGCCGGCGGCGCGGCCTGCGCGAAGTTCGGCTACTTTAGCGCCTTTTTTACGCAGGTAGTCAATAGCTGCCTGTACGTCGCCGTTAGCTTCGGTTAAAGCCTTCTTGCAATCCATTAAACCTGCACCTGTCAGGTTTCTTAATTCGTTTACTTGTGCTGCTGTTACTGTTACTGTGCTCATTTTATGTTTTTGTTTTTTATATTTTTTTGCTGCTGCTTTAACGCTTTATCCGCGGCTTTTGTTTAAAAAAAAATGAGATGCTGACTTAAGCAAGTCTCACATCTCACGATTTCTTTCCTTGTCTTAAGTTTAAATTTTAATTACGGCTTTTTAAAACCACCGGTTCCGGTTTTAGGCCTGCTGCCACCACCTGCACCACCTCTCTGGCCACCGCCGCCATGTCCGCTACCACCACCGGGGCGCTTCTTGGCTAAACCGTTTCCACCGCGGTCTTTATCTTTTTTGTCGCCTAAACCACCTCTGCCTCTGCCGCCGCCTTCTTCAGCGTCCAGTTCAGCTTCGTAACGGTTTCTTTCTGCAATTTCCTCGTCAGTTTCAGCACCGTCAACACCTTCTTGTCCGGCTGCGCGCTCTGCCAAACCTTCGGCAATTGCATCAGCAATGTAGTTGGTAAGAATAGAGATAGACTTAGCTGCGTCATCATTACCTGGTATAGCAAAGTCAACTTTAGTAGGGTCGCTGTTGGTATCAACTATACCAATGGTATTTACATTTAAACGCTGCGCCTCTTTCAAAGCAATGTTTTCATGCGTAATATCTACTAAAAACAAAGCTGCAGGCACACGGTTCATACCGGCAACACCGCCCAGCACCTTTTCCATCTTCTCTTTCTCGCGTGTTAAAACCAGCTTTTCTTTCTTGGTTACGCTTTCCATGGTTCCATCCTGTAACATCTTTTCAATGCTCTGCATCTTTTTAATAGACTTACGGATAGTAGTAAAGTTGGTAAGCATACCACCCAACCATCTCTCAGTTACAAAAGGCATGTTTACGCGCTTTGCAGCTTCTTTAACCACTTCTTTGGCTTGTTTCTTGGTAGCAACAAACAATATCTTTCTGCCGCTTTTTGCGATAGACTTTACTGCCTGGGCCGCTTCTTCCAGCTTATCGTTGGTACGGTTCAGGTCAATAATATGGATGCCCTTCTTCTCACCAAAAATATATGGTAACATTTTGGGGTTCCACTTTCTTTTAAGGTGACCAAAGTGAACTTGTGCCTCCAATAGTGCTTTATGATCGATTCTTTCCATTTTCTTTTTATTTTTTGATTACCTGCCTGCCTTAGGCAGGATTGAGTTAAACCATGATTAACGCTTGCTAAACTGCTCTTGTTTACGGGCCTTGCGAAGACCAGTTTTCTTACGCTCCACTTTACGTGCATCGCGACGAAGCAATTTCGCTTTTTTCAACGGTGGTCTTTTTTCTGGATTGTCGATAATCAGCGCCCGGGCAATAGCCAGCGAAATAGCCTCAGCCTGGCCTTTGGTGCCGCCGCCAAATACGTTTACCGAAATATCGAATCTACCCATGCTATCGGTAGTTTTCAAAGGAGCCTCTACTTTGTTTTGCAGATACTCTTCGGCAAAATACTTCTTGTATTCTTTACCGTTGATGGTAATTTCACCGGCGCCTGCTCTAATAAAAGCGCGGGCAACTGATGCTTTTCTTCTTCCTACTGTAAGTGTATCCATATCAGGATTTGTGATTTTTTTTTGATTAAACGAGTTGCTTGGGTTTTTGAGCCTGGTGAGGATGCTCAGCCGTGTCGTAAACAAAAAGTTTACCGAACAATTTGTCGCCAAGGCTGCTTTTTGGCAACATGCCTTTTACAGCGTGCTCAATCAGCTTGTTTGGGTTTTTGTCGATTACTTCGCCTAATGTAGCGTGGCGCTGACCTCCCGGGTGACCGGTGTAACGAACCAAAGCTCTGTCGGTTAATTTTTTGCCTGTAACGCGGATTTTACCCGAGTTGATAACGATTACATAATCGCCACAGTCGTGGTTAGGAGTAAACGTAGGCTTGTGTTTTCCGCGTAAAACAGCGGCTATCTTGCTGGTAATACGTCCCAGTGTTTTGCCGTCTGCATCTACCACGAACCACTCGCGTTTTACGTCTTTTTCAGCCACTGTTATGGTGTTATAGCTGCGTGATTTCATTTTTTACTTTTTTAATTTTTTACTGTTTTGAAAAAATGTATCGCTGTCGTTATGCTGACCCTTTTCGCCAATCACTTGGCGGCGATTTCATTTTTCTTCTTATTTTCTGTTTTCTAAAAGAGACGCAAATATATCCTTATGCCTTTTAGTTTCCAAGTATTTGGGTAGAATATTTTCGAGTGAACCATATAAAGTATTGATAATCAGCTTTTATTTTGACAAAATAATTTTAAAGCAACGTTTTTTGTTTTCCACGCCTTCTGTTTAATAAAGCCATCTGAGGATGCGCGAAGCCCATATTTTATGCAAAATCACACTGAACCCATCGACATATTTCCCGCAAATCGACATAAACCGGCATACTTATACATGTAATTTACTTTTCGCCCATGTCGATTTCGAAAAACCCTGAGGCCCTGCGCGCCATGCCCGAATCGATACCAATTAGCACCAATCAATACCAATCGATACTTTTCAATACCTGTTTTGAATCCGTCGGGGTATCGATTTGTTAAATTCCGGTAGGTAGTTCTGTCCAAAACGTCATCCTGGCATTCAAAAATTATACGGTCAATATCCTGCGCTTGCATGTTTTATTCAATTTGCAATTACAGCGCTAATTTAGTCATATTTCCTGAATTTTCAAATATTTGTTTGGGCGGAGAGAAAAAATTGAATTTTTACTAGTGTTGCATGAGGTTTGAAACCTATAATTATGCTAAATTTGAACAATAAATAAAACCGATGGACTACATTGTTTTTCCTACCAAGGATAAAGCCGAGACTGACTTTTACATGGGCCTGCTGAAGAAAATGCAAAAAGAGGCTACCTCTCTTTCTGCCTCTAAAATGGAGGACCGCGCATTTATTGCAGCCCTTAAAGAAGCAGAGGGTTCAGGCAAAGGAAACCTGGAAAAGATAAAAGGTCATTTAGACAATGTTTCAGATTTGACAACTTTTTAAAAGTTGTCAAATCTCTCACCCCGCATCAACGACCCAATTACCCCGCATTGAATTTTATATGCCTTTTTCAAAATCGGGTTCACGTCTGCACGAGCCATCAATAAAAGGGGGTAATTTATATTTGCCTGCGGCTTGCTTGCCGGCATCGGTGCATATAAGCGGGCAAAATGAACTCATGTAAATAGCCATCGTGTGTTTGTTGTTTTTATCTGTATCAAATCAAACACATTAAATCCATACCACCTATAACGGAAAACCGTTGGTGCGCCGTACGCGGCCGGATTTGATAACTTTTTAAAAGTTGTCAAATCTATCTATTTTCATACATATGGCGCTTACAGAGCACTACTACACAAAATTTGAAGGCGGTAATTTCTATCACGTTTACAACAGGTCGGTGGATAGAAAGCCTATGTTTAGAAGTGATGACAATTACCGGTTCTTTTTAAAGCAATATGATTATTACCTGTCGGGGGTAATTGATACTTATGCCTATTGTTTATTAGGCAATCATTTTCATTTGTTGGTCAGAATTCCCGGGATGACAGATTTGTCAACTTTTCAAAAGTTGACAAATCTCCTCACCGGTGATAAAACCATTCATCAGGTGGTTAGTCATCAGTTCAGGAAACTGTTTCAGTCGTATGCGCAGGCCTTTAACAAGCAGCAGAACAGAACAGGAACTTTGTTTCAAACGCCGTTTAAAAGGGTCCAGGTAGATTCGGACCAGTATTTCACGCATCTGGTTCATTATATCCACGCTAACCCCCAGTTACACGGATTGATTGATGATTTCAGAGACTGGAAATGGAGTTCATACGACAGCATATTATCAAATAAGCCGACCAAAATAAACAAACAGGAAGTGATAAATTGGTTTGGCACTGTCGGCCGCTATAAAGAATTTCATGCTGATAATCAAAAGGTAATTTATAATCCACGATATACTTTTGAAGATTAGCCGGTTTCAGACTTGACAACTTTTTAAAAGTTGTCAAGTCTATCTACAAAAAACGAGGACAACTTCGTATTAATGCTAGCTAAATGAATAATGCCCCGGCCAAACCAATCGTTTCGCCGGGGCATTTTTTTTCTGCTATTTCAATTATCCCGCCTGTGCTATCAACTCAATATCAAAGTGAAGTTTCCTTCTTCACCTACTATCAGGTTGCCCGCTTCAGTAGCCATGTTAAAGTTGAGGCCGAAGTCGTGGCGGTTTATTTTGCCGTTTACTTCAAACCCGGTGCGGGTTTCGCCAAAACGCCCCTTGCCGCAGCCGGTAAGTTCTGCATCCGGTTTAACGGATTCTAAAAAGGTGGTTTCAGCCTCATTTAGCTGAACCACCTGGTTAATATTCGACAGTATGCTACTGCTGTTCATGTTAGCTGTTTAAAATCAGGCCTGTGGTAAATCTCAACTACCACTCAAAAACCACCAGTCCGTTTCCACCGGCAATATTGGTATTTGAACCGGGACCTGAGCCTGCCGTGCCTACACCGGCTATATAATCTTTATCGCCGCATTCGCCGGGCATGAGGTACGAATACAACTGGGTGTTCGAAACATTCATGGCACCACAAACGCTGCGGATATAAGTAAAGTAAGTTGCATTAGCGCCCGATGAGCCACCGCCGCCACCGCCGTTATTGCCGTTTCCATCGCCGCCGCCGCCGCCGCCATACCAGCCGCCACCGCCGCCACCGGCCCACGAACTGCTACAAGCAGTTCCGCCATTATAGCCTGAGCCTGCCGTACTACATCCCCCGCTGGCACCCGGCCCGCTTTGGGTACCACCGCCACCGCCCGAGTTGGAATTTGCGCCGCCACCAGGCAAACCAATATAACCGCCGCCGGCACCCCCACTATATGCATAATTGCCGGTGCTTCCGCCGCCGCCACCGCCCGCAGTTACTACGTCGGTACCGATGGTAAATTGTAGTGCGCTTCTGCCGCCGCCTGCGCCGCCGTTGCTTCCGCCGCCGCCGCCACCGCCATAGCTTGCCGTG